>MLJW01000398.1_pt1 | contig 20753 bp, 15 predicted proteins | sample 888231 | NCBI WGS metagenome assembly MLJW01 (sample SAMN05788063, study PRJNA343431) | mine drainage metagenome | isolation source: sample collected from the inflow into an acid mine drainage treatment plant... | place: Germany: Lusatia, lignite mining district
GGGGCCGAAGATCCGAATGCTTGTGCCTGCGTGCGCGCGGAGTCGGTTTTGATCCGCGCGCCGACGCGTCGTTGATCAATTTGCCGTGAATATGGAATGTCCAGGTCTGGGCACTTCCGGACCGAGGCGACGCCGAGAACGCCAGCAACCGGGCACGGCTGGCGCATCGGTGTCGAGGTCGCGCGCGCGGGGCTCCTGACCTTTGGGTGTCATGGCTGCGTTGCCGACACACGCGAAGCAGCCTTCTTCAGCCGCTTCGCCTCGGCACGCGCCTGCGCCAGCAGGCGTTCCCAATCACTCGGCGGGTGACCGCTGCCCAGCATCTTGCGGAAGACCAGGTAGGCGTCGTCACGACTCTCGTCGGCGCGCTTGGTGTCCTCGTCATTGACCCAGGTGAACACGATCACCTTGCTTGGCGCGTGGTAGCGGAAGAACAGCCGATACCGCTGAAAGAACTTGGCCCGGAGCCAGTGCTTGTGCTCCGCCCCAGGTGTGCCACCCTGCCGGTACTCGGGCCGCGCCGGGTCATGCGGGATGACATCGAACGCCAGCATGGCGATGGCCGCCAGGCGCTTGGTGGCGTTTTTCTTCGCGTATCCAGCAGGGTCTTTTTGTTCGAGCACCTCGACCTGCCTGGCCAAGTCTTCGAGTTGCGCAAGGAATAGCGGGTGCGCGAAAACCGTCCAACCGTGAACGACCAAGGGGGCGGGCTTGCCCATGCTCATTCATCGTCTGCCGACAGCGTGGCGTCAAGATCGACTTCGATGCCGCCGGCCAGCGACTTGAGACGCTGCACGAAACCGGCGTCGACGGCCTGCAGACGCTCAGGATGGCTGGCGATATCGCGAGCCAGGAAGCTCAGGAACTAACCGAGTAGCGAAGTAGATCCTAACCTGGTGGGGTTCGATCGTGTCCAATAGTCATCATGGCCCAGGCCTCCAGACCCGCCACAACTCCGGCTCGGCACGCACCCGACCCGCCGGGCTTTGCGCCAGTCGCTCCTGCGCTGCAACGCCTGCGCACGCGACATCGGCGACAGGCCATGCGCTGAGTCCAGCCCGGGCAGATCCCAAGCCTTCCGCGGATGGCCAGCCGCATGGGCCGCCCGGATCGCCGACGCATCGGCTGACTCTGCTTCCTGCCCCCGCTGACGCCGGCTTGCGTCGACTTGCATCCGCTCTTTTCTGTGGTGAGATGGTCTGCACCCTCATCCCGGAGCGCCCACGATGCCCATCCAACCCGCAGCGCAACCCGCATCCTCGTCACCCCCATCGCGGCTGTGGCGCCGCTTGACCGCCCTGCGCGACATCCTGCTCGTGCTGTGCTGGACTGACGCCCCGGCCGGGCACCGCATCCGCCTGGGGCTGCAACGCCGCTTTGCACGCCGTGGCCAATCCCCCAGAGGCGCACGCCGCATGGCGGGCCTGCGCCTGGCCGCCGCCTTGGGGTTTGCCACACGGTTCGCTCCCTGGCTGGTCATGACCGCAGCCCTGGGCAGTGCAGCCCTGCTCTCCCATGCACCCGGGATGAGCCGGGCATTCCTGCTGCTGGCGTTCGCCCTGGTCGGGCTGGATGGCCGCGGCATCCTGCACCTCGGCCGAGGCGATGCCTGGCGCAAGTCGGTGTTCCGCGCCAGCGGCCATGATCTGCAGGCCCTGCCCCTGGAATCCACCCTGAAGCGGCTGCAGCCCGAAGCCCTGGGAGGCGAGGCCATGCGGCACTGGCGGTGCGCCCGGCGCTGGGCCTGGACGACGGTGGCGCTGCTGGCGGGGCTGGCCCGGGGCGTGGGCTGGGTCCTGGCCCATCGGCCTGCGCACGGATGCCTCGCCCTGCCCTGGGTGCTGGGCGCAGCGCTGGGGCTGGCGATATGGCTGCCCACCCGCTACGACCACCATGTGGGCCTGGCCTTGGGCCTGAGCCTGGATGCGACCGAAACAGCCGGGACACCCGAAGCCGCCGAGGCCGTCCATGCACCTCCGGACGCTGCGCGCTGAACCGAGCCACCTCTACCCTCTGCATCCCCATGCTCCATGCCACGCCAACCCCCTGCTCCCCCGCCAACGCCTGCTCGACGCCCAGAACGACAACCCCACGCGCTCGCATGTGCCCGAGCCGCCAGTCCCCCTGGTGCGCCTGTGGCTGCTGCGCATCCTGCTGCCGCTGGGGGGCTACGCCAGCTCGTGCATGACGGCCAGGGCGGGTCCGGTCTGCTTGCCACGCTGGGTGTGCCCCACGATCTGCTGGAGGGCGGCACGAACGCCGCCGACCTGGTCGCGATCCGCCGCGCGCTCGAATCCGACTGGCAGGCGCTGGAGGCGCAGGCCGACGCGCTCGCGCTGCCGGTCGAACTGGAGGAGAAGCTGGCACGGGTGCTGGCCCACAGTGGACTGCTGAGTCTGCGGCGGGTGGGCCAGGGCACGTTGTCCACCCGGATGGAACTGCTCTCGGCCTCCTTTGCCGAGGCCATGCTGGCGCCGGCCACCGAGCCACTGGCGCTGCTGCGTGGGGCAGTCGCCTCCAGGACTCCGGCCCGCCTCACCCTGGACGATGACCCGCATCTGGGGCTGAACCGAACGCTGCTGCGCACCTATCTGGCGTCGGCACTGGGTCACCACCTGGCGATGTCACCGGTCTGTTCGCCCTGCACAGTCCCAACCCGGGCCGCCACCGCAAGGGCTGGATCCACCGGGCGCTGGAGACCAACCCGGTGCCCACCTTCTGGGTGACGAACGCCGTGGGGGTGATGGACGCCGCGCTGAGCATGGTGGGAGGAACGGTTGACCCTACGATTTCTTTGGATAGTCGAGTGCCATGTTCGCGAGCGTCGCCTTATCGATGTCCGACCACGTCTTCGCCTTGAACGTGAACTCCGCGACGGCGCACGTCGGCAGGTGGGTGATTTCGCTTGAGAAAGCATGCGCGAGCTCGGTCAACTCGGGATTGTGACCAAAGAGCATCACTCGCTCCTTCTTGTCGCCAAGCTTGCGAATGACGTTGAGCAGCTCATCCGCGGCGACGGCATACAGCCGGTCATCCACCACGATATCCCCGAGCTTGTAGCCCAGTTCCTCGGCGATGATCTCCGCTGTCGTGAGTGCCCGCTTTGCCGGACTCGACACGATCAGATCGGGCTTTACATCGCGCTTCGCCAATCGCTTGCCCATCCGTGCCGCGTCGCGCTTCCCGCGAACGTCCAGCGGCCGGTCCTTGTCAGGCAAAGCAGCGTCATCCCAACTCGACTTCCCGTGGCGGATCAGAAGTAGCGTTTTCATGCAACGTCCCACCATATGGCCGGATCTTCACGAACGCGGCCTTGTGCGCAGGCAAGCCATCGACTATGCAACGATCGCGATGTCCTGGTGCGACAGGCCGCACAGGCCCATGAAAGCCCGCTCATTCGGCCCTCCAATCCGGGTTTCATGGAAATTGCGCAGCACCGCCGCCCATTGCGGCGAAGAGCTGTGCCGTATCGAGGTAGCGCTGGCCCACGGCCTTGGCGTAACCCAGGCGCGCCTGCTCATAGATGCGCTGCGTGGCAAGTACCTGCAAAAAGCTTACGGCGCCAGCAGCGTAGCTGTCCTGCGCCAGACGCAATGACGTGGTTGAAGTGTCGAGGGCCTTGCGCTGCGCGGCGATAAGCTGGGCGTCGTGCTCAAGAGCCTGCAAGACGTCGGCGACCTGGTTAAACGCCAAGAGGACGGTCTGGCGATAAGTCGCGAGCTGGGCTTCGAAAGCGTCAATCGCCGACTGTTGTTGCGCCTTCAGCGCGCCGCCGTTGAAAATCGGCGCAGTCAGGCTCGCCGCCACCGCCCACAAGCCGTTGCTCCCGTCGAAAAGCGCGCCCATCGTCGCCGACTGCTGCGTCCACGACGACGACAGTGAAATCTGGGGGTAGAGCCTGGCCGTGGCAACGCCAATTGCCGCGCTGGTCGCATGCAGCAGCGCTTCAGCGCCGCGAATGTCGGGCCGGGCACGGACGAGCGCGGACGGCACCACCACAGGCAGATCCGCCGGCAAGACAAGCGAGGTGAAGTCGAACGCAGGTGCCTGCCAGTTTCCCGCCGAGCGCCCGACCAGCATCGCCAGCACGTCTGCGGCGGCGGCGAGCTGTTGGCGCAGGGGCGGAAGCAGCGCCTCGTCGCCGGCGAGCTGGCTTTGCGCCGTGAGCAGATCGGCAGGGGCCGCCGTTCCCGCCTGCACCGACAACCTCACCAGGTCGACGTTGTGACGGTCGATCTCTAGGATGGCCTCGACAGCCGCGGTCTGCGCGCCCACGGACGCAATGCCGATCGCCTGCGACACGACGTTGCCGGCGAGAGAAAGCTGCGCTGCAGCGAGCTGCTCGCGCTGCAGGTCGGCTAGCGCGCCCTGCTGCTCGATGAGGCGCCGCGTGCCGCCGAACGCGTCCGGACTGTAGCCGACCAGCGGACCGGCGCTGTACAGATTTCCCTGCTCGGCGCCGTAGGTCGATGCTTGACGGCTGCGGCTGCGGCTGAGCGCCGCGCCGAGTTCGACTTGGGGGTACAGCCCGCCCTCGGCCACGCGCACAGCCTGCCTCGCCTGGGCAAGCGTGGCCCGCGCCTGCTCGAGGGTTGGACTGTCGGCCAGCGCCAGCGCGACCGTCGAATCGAGCATGGGAGAACCGAATCGCCGCCACCATTGCGCGGGAACGGAGGCCCCAACGCTGATCATCTGCTGCGGATCGGACTCGCCAGCCGCGGGCAGCACCACCGGCCTGGATGTGTAAGCCTTCTGCGCCGGCGGCGCGGGTAACGTGAAATTGGGACCGACCGCGCAAGCCGCCAGGCCGACCACGGTCAGCGCTGCGCAAGCCGCTTTCCATGCGCTATTCATAGCGAAGGGCCTCGATGGGGTTGAGGCGCGAGGCTTTGCGTGCCGGGTAGCAACCGAAGAAGATGCCGACAGCGGCGGAAAACGCAAAGCTCCCCGCGATGGCCGCTGGCGACAACAGCACGGGCCAGTTCGCCACAGCCGAAACCAGCGCGGACACGGCAATGCCGAAGACGATACCGGCAACACCCCCGGTGACGCTCACAAACACTGCTTCGGCCAGGAACTGCAGCAACACGTGCAAGCGCCTTGCGCCGATGGCCATGCGCAGGCCGATCTCGCGGGTGCGCTCCGTCACCGACACGAGCAAGATATTCATGATCCCGATGCCGCCGACGAGCAGCGAGATCGACGCCACCACCGCCAGCAGCAGCGCCATGATCCTCGATGAGCTTTCGGCGGTCTGCGCGATCTGGCTGAGGTTGCGCACGGAAAAGTCGGCGGTGTCGCTCGGCCCGATGTGGTGACGGCGCATGAGGGTATCGCTCACCTGCGCGAGCGCGGTGGAGACTTGATCCGGGCTCACGGCCTGCACGAAGATGAGGTTGACATAGCCGACGAGGCGTGGCGGGATGTTGTAAGGATTGGGCTGCGCCGGAAACGCCGAGGCCATGGTGTTGACCGGCACACTTGCGCCAGACACCGTCGTCGTTGCCATGCTTTGCGCCTGGCTCGGCGCGGCGACGCCCAGAATCTTTTGCTGCGCGGTGGTGAACGGAATCATCACCAGATCATCCTGGTCTTGCCCGAAGGGCGTCTGCCCCTTCGACGCAAGCAGGCCGACAACCTGCACGCTGCGTCCCTTGATCAGGATGTGGGCACCGATCGGGTTCTCGTACGGGCCAAACAGTTGGCGGTAGACGGTCTGGCCAATGACAGCGACCATCACTGCGCCGGTCTCGTCGGCACGGTCCAACGAGCGCCCGGCGGCGATCTCCCAGTTGGTCATCGGCAGGTAGTTGGGTGTAACCCCCTGGACGCTGGTGGACCAGTTCTGCCCGCCATACTGGACCTGGCTGATCTGCCGGATCATGTAGGCGATCTGATCGACTGCAGGGTCGTCGCGGCGCAGCGCCTGAGCGTCGGCCACCGTCAGGGTCGATGCGCTGCCGAAACCGGCGCGCGCGCCGCTGTTTGTGGCGGCCCCAGGCATGACCACCAGTAAGTTGGTGCCCAGGCTCTCGATCTGCTTGCGAACCGCGGCGTTGGCCCCCTGCCCCACTGCCACCATGGCGATGAGCGCGGCCACACCGATGAAGACTCCGAGCATGGTCAGCGCCGAACGCATCTTGTTGCGTCCGATTGCCTGCGCGGCGGCTGCCAGGACCATGGCGGCAAAGCCCAGGGACGGCGTCAACCGGGCGGCTCGGGTCCGTCCCGCCGCTTGCGGGGGGACTTCGGCGGTCAGCGACTGGATGGCCGGGATCGCTTGCCCCACAGCGGTGGGCGCCGGGTTGCGTACGTCGGAGATGATCTTGCCGTCACGCATGGTGATGACGCGATCGGCATAGTCGGCGATATCGCGCTCATGGGTCACCAGCAGCACCGTGACGCCCTGTTGCCGGTTGAGCGTGCGTAGGGTCTGCATGATCTCGTGGGACGTGCGGGTGTCGAGATTGCCTGTGGGTTCGTCGGCCAGCAGCAGGCTGGGGTGGTTGATGAGTGCACGGGCGATGGCCACGCGCTGCTGCTGGCCACCGGAAAGCTGGCCCGGGCTGTTGCCTTCTCGCCCGGCCAAACCCAGCTTCTCGAGCGACTCGCGGGCGCGAACCACGCGTTCGGAGCGCCGCGCGGGCCCCGACGCGGCATAGAACAGCGGCAGCGCCACGTTCTCGATCGCGCTGGTGCGCGCCAGCAGGTTGAAGCTCTGGAATACGAAGCCAATGCGCTCGCTGCGGATGCGCGCGAGTTGCGGCTCGCTCAGACGCACCGTGTCCACGCCTTCGAGCAGGTATCGGCCACTCGTCGGTCGATCGAGGCAACCGCATACATGCATCAGCGTCGACTTGCCAGAGCCCGACGAACCCATGATGGCGACGAACTCGCCGCGTCCAATGGAAAGATTCACGCCGTCGAGGGCGCGGACTTCGGTGTCGCCGACCCGGTAGACGCGCGAAACGTCCTGGAATTCGATCACCGGCGCCATGGCGGGCGGCTCCCTGCTTCACAGCCCGAAGCGCATCGATGCGCCTGCCTGTGCGGCCGCGCCCGCACGGTTCTCGCCGACGATCACCCGGTCACCCGCCTTGATTTCACCCGCGACGACTTCCGTGTAGGTGTCGTCGTCGAGGCCCGTCTTGATTGTTGCCGGCGCCGGACGGCCATCGCGCAGCACCCACACCCGCGTCTGTCTGCCCTCCGCCCTCGCCGCCGCACCGGCCGGCGAAAAGCGCAACGCCTGATCGGGCACCCGCAACACGCCGTCGCGCTCCGCGGTGACGATGCCCACGGTCGCCGTCATGCCAGGCTTGAGCAGCAAAGCCTTGTTGTCCACACCGACGACGACATCGTAGGTCACCACGTTCTGAACCGACTGCGGCGCCTGCCGGACCTGCACCACCCTGCCCTGAAACGGATGACCGGAATAGGCCTCGACCGTGAAGCTTGCCTTGTCGCCATCCCTGACCGCACCGATGTCGCTTTCACTGACGTTGGCGTCGACCTGCATGCGGGTCAGGTCGGTGGCGATGAGGAACAGCGTCGGCGTCTGGAAGCTGGCGGCCACCGTCTGGCCGATGGTGATGTTGCGCGAAACCACCGTGCCGTCGACCGGCGAGACGATGTTGGTGTAATCGAGATTGACCCGCGCCGCCTCGAGCGAGGCCTTGCGCTCCTGCACCGAGGCCTTGTCAAGCTGGACCTGGGCTGCCGCCTGATCGAGGGCGTTCCTGGCCTGATCGGCCGTGTCCTGCGAGACGGCGCCGCGGCCGAGCAGCCCGGACTGGCGGGTGTAGTTGTTCCTTGCATAGTCGAAGTTCGCCTGGTCCTTGACGAGCTGCGCCCGTGCCGTGCCGAGTTGTGCCGCATTCTCGTCGACGATAGTCTGGTAAGGGCGCGGGTCGATCTTGGCGCACAGTTGGCCTTTCTTGACCTTGGTGTTGTAGTCGCAGTACTGGGACTGGATGACACCCGAGACGTAAGAGCCGACGATGACGGTAAGCACGGGATTAACCGTGCCCGTGGCGGTGACGGTGCGCGCCACGATGCCGCGGGTGACAGGTGCAGTGATGTAGCTCACAGGTACGCTGCGATGCGTGACCCACCAGCCGGCCACGGCAACCCCAAGCAGGGCGAGCGTAGCCAAGGCAGCAAGCCAGCGCGTACGAGCGAAGCCATCAGCACGCACGCGCCGCCGCCTCGCGCCCTCGCGGCGGCGAGCGCTGCCGCTCAGATCTGGTGGCGTGGACATGCAAACAACTCCTTACATTGATCCGCGCATTCGCTTATACGCTCACCGACAACGCCGCCGCTTTGATCCAAATCACGCAGCATCTCCGCGCCGCGCCGCGGCGCCCGGGACCGACGTGCAACGGGAAATCATTCCAGAGGCGCGTCAAACACCGAAAGGATAGGTGTCTGGCTGGCCCTCGAGCATCTCGGTCTTCAGCGGTGATATGGCGGTGGTCTGATCAAACCAGACATACTCATCAAACTGCTGAGGCAGCACAGCTTCAAAATAATGACTCTGCAACTCTGTTTCGGGCCTGTAGATCACGCCAATGGCACGTTCGAGCCTCGGAATCTCAAGACCTTCCATCGGGCCTTTGGCCCCGGTGCCCCGCAAGGGCAAAAAAAACTGGGAGATGCCAGCCTCGTGAAAAAGGCGCTCATAACTCTTGGGCAAGGCGCTGCGAATTTTTTTGATCTCCAGGGGCCCATCCCAGTCGGAAGCTGCGGCGACCGTTCCGCGATTGGTTCCAAAACCGACCGCGTATGCCGAACGGCCGAATTTCTTCCGGATCAGGTTCCCGATATTGAATTCACCACGCAGCGACATTTCCGTCGCTGCAGAATCTCCAACATGAGAATTATGCGCCCAGATGATCGCCTTGCTCTGCGGCCCATAAAATGCGAGCAGGGTTTGCAATGTTTCGAACATATGGCCATCACGCAAGTTCCAGGAGGTGCGTGAACCGTAGTACATGGTGCGGTAATAGCGTTCGGCATTGGCGACGAGACGAGCGTTCTGGATCGCGTCCAGGAAACGCTCACCGTCATGCTCGGCATAAGCCCAGTTTTTTTGTAAGAGATCCTTCAGCATCGACACGACTTCATGCTCGCAGGTTTGATAACGCTGTGTTAGAACTGCATGGCCGTATGTGGTCGGATCGGTTTGCCAGGGAGTGAGGCAGCCGTAGCGTTCGCGTGCCACCTGCGCCGTTTGAGGATCAACACGATCCAGATAGCTCAACACGGATTGAATCGAGTTGTACAAACTGTAAAGATCGAGGCCATGAAACGCGACCCTCCGAACCGGCTCCATCGAGGCATTGTGCCCGCGTAACCACTCGATGAAATTGCTGACCTCGCGATTGCGCCACATCCAGGTCGGGAACCGAGCGAAGGCCGTCCATTCAGACGGAGCAAATTCGGCGTGACGAACATAATGATCGACTCTGGCCGCATCCGGCCAATCCCCCTCAATGGCGATGAAGGTGAACCCCTTGGATGCAATGAGCGCGCGCGAAATACGCTCTCGCATACGGTAAAACTCCGAAGTGCCATGGGTTGCCTCTCCCAACAGGACGATACGTGCATCGCCAATTCGCTGCAGCAGGGGTTTGAGGTCCGCAGAGTCAATCTCATCGAACTGCTCGGCGTGAGCCGCAATCGCATTCGACAGACCTGCCTCCTCGCTTGAAGACGTTAGGCGCGGTTTCGGCGCCGCGGTGCGCACCTCGTCGGGCCCCCATTCCTCCTTGTCACCCGATATGACAAAGCGGATGTCCGCCATATCCTCGCGCTTGTATTGATGTTCCGAGACACGAATGACACGAACCAATTCTTGGACCCTCCGATCGATCCCCACCGGAATAACGAGCCGACCACCAATTTTGAGCTGCGTTTTCAGGGATTCAGGGATCTCGGCGTTGCCGGCCGCAACCACGATGGCGTCGTAAGGGGCATGATCCTGCCACCCGCGCATTCCATCGGCGTGCAGCACATGCACATTCTCAAACCCATGGTCCGATAGCGTTGCCGCCGCTTTCTCGGCAAGCTGGCCAATGCGCTCGACGGTGTAAACATTCCTGGCAATCCGCGACAGCACGGCCGCGGCATAACCCGAACCGGTCCCGATCTCCAGGACTTTTTCTCCTCCATTCAGGTCCAATGCGGCAATCATCAGGGCGACGATATAAGGCTGCGAAATCGTGCGTCCTTCCGCGATTGGCAATGGCGCATCTTCATACGCGAATTCCCATAAATTCTCAGGAAGAAATATTTCACGCGGGACGGCTCTCATGGCGTCAAGAACCAGGCTCGAATGCACGCCGCGACCTGCAATTTGATGCCGGACCATCCATTCCCGGCGCCTCATAAAATCATGCTTATCCATTGAGCATCCCTCGGCTTTCGATCATCCATGTTGCGCGGGCAAAGCATTCCGACTCCAAAGAGAAGACCCAGATCCAAAAATCGGAATCAGTAAATATATATTCACCTCAAACACCAGATCTCTGGAGAGCCCCTGCTTTCAGTGCTTAAAGCCCACATCAAAACACAAAATTTCTAGGCATATATCATCTGGTTGACAACGTCCGTCACACCTTCTGCCGACCATGCAGCGTCGATCGCCGCCTGGCACTCGGCAAAGGTGTGAACCTTTCCTCCTAATGTAATCTTGCCAGCTTCGACACGAACGGTAATTTCTGCCGCCTCCTTGTGTGCCCTTCGCTGAAGGGCGGCTTCGATTTTAACTTTGATGTCGGAAGGCACGATTTTTAACGATAATTGGATTTCGTTCCTGACTCCTTTCACGCCATGCAAGTGACGAATAGCCTGTTCTGCAGCTTGGCGCTGATATTCCCAATCCGTGCTTCCCGACAGGGTCACGAACCCATTCTCCACCATGACCTGAATCGAGCTTGGCGAGAATGCGTTATTCCATGCGAGAACATGCTCGACCGCATTGACAATATCGGCATCTGATCGCTCACGTCCCACCGGAAGTACGACATCCAATTCGATGGTGATGCCGCGGATTCCAGCGACCCGCTGTGTTGCCTTTTCTGCGGCAATTTTTTCTGAATAGCGTGACACATGGCCGGCGAGGGTCACAATGCCTTCCTGAACTTCAACGCCGATCGCTGCCGCATCGATCGATGGATCCCACTCGAGTTCATGGCTTACATCTTTTTTAATTTTCGCATCAGATTTCATCACCGATCCTCCTTTGATCAAAAAATCAAATGAAAAAGCCATTGGCAGCTTAATTTCACCCTGAAACCCGATACTTGATCCACATCAGATTTTTAGTGAATCATCAAAATTCCCGTGAATCCAGCATTAAAGATGCTGTCCTGATTCATATTTTTTTCGCTTAAAGCCACCCCTCCTTCATGCCCTCGGCCGCATCAACCGATTGAATACTTCAAAATCTGAACCTCATGTGTCGATCAAGGCCTTGCATGATGCACATGCCATCAGGTCAACGCCTCCCCGTTCACGGATGATGGGCCGCCACATCGGGTTCATCAATCTGCTGCAAGATGAACGCCCTCGCCCGATCACGCAGCACGACCGCTTTCGCGAATTGATCGTGATCATCCTCCGAGGGTGAAATGGCTTCTCCCATGATCACGGCAACTGCACCGTGGTGAGGTAGCCATTCACCATCGGCAAGCACGGATCGGGTTCCGCGGATTGCCAGCGGGACGATAGGAATGCGCGCTTGCACCGCTGCGGTGAAAGCGCCGAGATGAAACGCAAGCAATCCGGGGGCGTTTCGGAATGTTCCCTCGGGAAAGATGCAGAGTGATGCGCCACTGCTGGCCAGCATCGTCAAGCGCTCGGCATCCGCGATGCTCTGCTGCGTTGCAGACCGCTCCACAAATTCTGCGCCGAGTCGCCGCAAATAAAGCCGGACCGTCCATTGCTCGAGTAATTCCCGCTTGGCGACAAAGCGATGTGGTGACCGCAATGCGGCGATCAACATCAAGCTATCAAGATAACTCGCATGATTCGCCACGACGATATGGGGTGTGCCATGCCACAAATTCGCGCTGCGCTTGACCTGGAGAGGAATGCCAGCAAGCAGGAGAAAGAATCGTGCCGCCCCATGGTTGAAGCCCCAGGCCCATGCGGGTTTGGGCAGGATGACCGTGATCAGCCAAACAACTGGCGCAATCAGAAAAAATAACCCGAGGGCATAGATTCCATACAGAAGACGTTTTGCGGGCGCAAACCATTCTTGTAATTGCGTACGGGCAGCAGCCCAGCCGAGCCGCATGAACTGCCACCACACAGAACGCGATGGCGCGCCGACCAAACCCGCCTCAAAGACGTCACGAGTTGCTCCGCGGCGGATCTTGCCGCTGGATGTTTTGAGGACCGTGTGGGGGGGAGCCAAAACAATGTCGTCCGCTGGTTCGCCGATCACCTCGGTCACGCGCTGCATAATCGCCGCCCGCAATGACTCACGAAATTTGTCGTCCGTCTCGCGTGTTTCAGCCAAGACCACCAGTCGCTCGGTTCCAGCCGCTCGATCTCGACTGCCGAACGCGGCGACACAGCCCTTACGCACGCCCGGAAGCACACCGACAGCCTCCTCGATTTCGGACGGGTAAAGGTGATGTCCAGCCCGGATGATGATGTCCTTGACGCGGCCAGTTATGTAGACATCCCCCTCGGCGATATACGCGCGGTCCGCAGTATCAAGCCAGGTGCCATGAATCAAGCGCCGGGTCTCTTCGGGGTTTCGGAAATAGCCTGCTGTGGCCGAGGGCCCCTGAAACTCCAAGCGTCCTTCGATCCGCTCACCGACCTCGGCTCCCGCCTCGTCCACAATTCGAATACGGTGGCCAGGAATCGGCCGGCCACAGGCCACAAATCGCAGAGGATTATGGTCATCCGGCGGCGCGATCTGGGCCTTGCGATCACGCATGAAGGACGCACGATCGATGCGATCCACCAGAGGCCCACGGCCCAAGGGCGGGACCAGCAACGCCACGGTGGATTCGGCCAGGCCATAAACGGGGGTCATCGCGGTCCGGCGAAAGTCATACGCTCCGAACCTCTCACAGAACCGCGCGATGGTTTCTGGGCTGACCGTTTCGGAGCCGTTCGCAGCCAGCCGCAATGAGCTCAAGTCCAGTCCCTCGATTTGAGAATTCTCGATGTGTTTGAGACAGAGTTCATAAGCGAAGTTGGGCGCCGCCGTCAGTGTGCCCCGATGGCGGTGGATCGCCCAGAGCCAGCTTTCTGGTCTTGCCAGGAAGGCCAGTGGTGACATCACGACCAGGGTGTTGCCGTAATACATGCTCGCCAGCCAGGCGGCGATCAGCCCCATATCGTGATAAAGGGGGAGCCAACTGACGAACACGTCATCAGCCGTGATCTGGATGGCTTCACCGATGGCCCGGATATTCGCCAACAGGTTGGCATGGGTGAGCACCACGCCCTTGGGGTTTCCGGTACTGCCCGAGGTGTATTGCAGAAAGGCGACGTCGTCGCGATGGACTGCCACGTGCGTCGGCACCGCTCGCTCCCTGGGTCGGTCGGTGGCCGCGATGACTTTTCGCAATCCGGGCACCACGGCTTCCAGGAGATGCGCCACGGGCATGGCTTCCGGCACGGTGATCAGCAGTGCCGTCTGCGCGTTGGACAAGATGCCAGCATGCCGCCTGACGTGCTCCTCAATCTGCGACAACCGGGCTGGCGGATAGATCGGAACCGGGATGCCGCCAGCCAGCAGGATGCCGAAATAGGCGTAGAAATAGGCGGGGCCTGTGGGCAGCATGATGGCCACCGTTTGTTTGGCCTGGACATCCAGGTGCTGAAGCCATGCTGCGACTGCTCTCGCTTCGCGCATCAGCGCGCCGTAGGAGATTTCTTCCTCGCCATCAACCGAGGAGACGATGATTTGGGTGCGCATGGCATGCCGCTGGACATGCCAATCGAGGACGTCAAGCAGTGATTCCGCGTCGATGGGCTGGCCGCGTTCAGGCTCGAGATTGGCCGATCGAGCCGTGGCCGAAGCTGTGGGACGAGGGGCTTCGCTCGCCCTTCTCAGCGCCCCCAGTAGATCACGCGGCGTCTCGGCAAGAGCCAGTGTGTTTTCCGGCAATCGGGTGTGGAATGCGGTTTCGATCCGCAGGAGAAGCTCCGCGCGCGCAAGACTGTCGAAACCAAGATCCCGATCCAGCGAGCTGTCCAGCCGAATGTCGATTCCATTCGATAACTGCCGGTTCAAGTCGCGATACGTCTTGCGCACCACGTCGAGCAGCATCGGCGCGAGGTCGGGTTGACCGCCGTCTTGGCGCGTGGAATCCATGGCATCAGGCAAGGCTTGCGTCGCGTTGATCGATGAACGTGGCCAGCGGCTCTGGATCTGTTTCCGCCAACCGGTCGCATCGGAGAACGGAACAGATGATTAAGGGGCTGGAGTGTTTCCCTGATGACGACCCGTCAGGCCGTTGTTTGATTGTCGGCAGGCGCGGGCTCATTTGCTCCGAGTCGAACTCGATGCACGATGAGCACCGGAGACCCGCACAGTCGAGCGGTGCCTTCGGCGACGCTCCCCAAAAATAGACGGCTCAGACCGCGATGGCCGTGACTGCCAAGCACCACGAGATCCGCGGACACCGCCTCGGCCTGATGCGCAAGCATTTCCGCGACCCGCGTGCCGACGATTTCGGTCTCCAGCAGCGTCGACGTGGCCTTCAGCCCGGCATGTTTGGCCAAAGCCATGGCACGGCCCAGGATGGCTTCGCCCTGTTGCCGATAAAGGCGCAGCATGTCCATGGGGGAGACATTGGCGATGTCGGCCCAGGGCATGCCCATGATGTCGACCACGTGAATGACATGCAGTCGGGCATGCTGATCCCGAGCCAATCGGACAGCATGGTCCAGCGCGGCATCCGAAACCCGGCTGCCATCGATGGCGACGAGAATGTTGCTGTACATCGCTGGGCTATCCCTGCTGCCAAGCAGCCATCACCAGCGCAGATAGACGTCCATGCTGCCTGTGTGGGCCTTGATGCTGTGCATCTTTCCTTTGTGAATTCCCGTGATGGTGTATTGGCCGGGCGGGGCCTTGAGATAGCAGAGCGGGCCGTCCGCAACGAAAGCGGCCACGGTCTTGCCATGGCGCTGGATCTGGATCGGCACGTCGGCCAAGTAGGCGCCGCGCGGGCCTTCGACCATCCAGAATCCCATGTTGAAGTGATGGGCCTGCGCTTTCAAGCGCTGCATTGCGTCTTCGCCGACTCCACCACAGCGATGCATGATCTCTTGACGCGAAATCGTTTGCGCGCGAACTGGCACAGCAGCGAATAGAAGGACTGTTGCGGTCATGAGCGCGGAGACCGCGCCGATACGGCTAGCCATGCATTTGGACATGTCAGAACCTCCTCGAATATTTACAAGTCAAGATGCGCGCTTGGCGCTGGAAACAGACAGGCAGCGCATGCGTGAGGACGATGGCCAAGGCTCAAGGCCAGCTTTCACCAAAGCTTCATCGTCTTGTAGATCTCCTGCCGCTGTGCAAGCCGTCGACAGCATCAATGTTCTGGGCAATTCAGGACGTTTGCGCTCGCCCTTGAGCGTGACCATGTCTTTGTTGATCATGATCTTCATGTCATCCTTGTTGACCTCGGGAATCTCCGTCTGGATCATGAACTCCTTCGGCGTTTCGGTGATGCCCACCTGCGGTGACCAGTCGGCAAGGGCGGCGTCCGCCCCCTCCTCTTGACCTGCGCGGCATGCCCACGGCCTGTGCGTCCCCGTTCAACATACCTCCGATTTCGTGCCAGAGATCCCATTCGACGGTAGCCTCGATATCGCGCTCCCTGACTCGACCCACGGGTCAACTTACACTCAATCAAGCTCAGTTTTTGTGACTTGAATCACAAAAACGAAGATTATTTTTGCAATGATCGGCAACCGAAGGCCCCAACGGGCAATGCGAGGCCATCAGGGGACGAGGACGGCTGCGCCATGGAATTTGCCGGCGCGCAAATCGGCCAGGGCCTGGTTGGCCTGCTGCAGCGGGTAGCGCGTCGTTTCCGTGACGAGCCCGATCCGTGGCGCCAAACGCAGAAAATCGATTCCATCCCGACGCGTGAGGTTGGCCACCGACACGAGTTGGCGCTCCTGCCACAGCAGGCGATAGGGAAAGCCTGGAATGTCCGTCATGTGAATCCCCGCGCAGACGACTCGGCCGCCCTTGCGCACGGCCTTGAGCGCCAGCGGCACCAGACCACCTATGGGCGCAAAGATGATCGCGGCATCAAGTGGCTCCGGCGGCGGCTCGTCGGAGCCACCCGTCCAGACGGCCCCGAGACGGCGAGCAAAGTCCTGCGTTGAGGTATCGCCCGGCCGGGTGAAGGTGAACACGGACCGCCCCTGCCATTTGGCGACCTGCGCGACGATATGCGCCGCCGCTCCGTAACCATAGAGACCCAGATTCTTGCCTTCGCCGGCCATGCCGAGTGAGCGCCATCCGATCAGGCCGGCGCAAAGCCATGGCGCAAGCGACACATCCTCGCCACTCTCGCCCAGAGGGAACGCATAGCGAGCGTCGGCGATGGTTGCCGTGGCAAAGCCCCCATCGCGCGTGTAGCCCGTAAAAAGTGGGCGATCGCAGAGATTTTCATGGCCGCCCAAGCAATAGCGACAAACGCCGCAGGTGTGGCCGAGCCAGGGAATACCGACGCGCTCGCCGATGCGTATCCCCTGGACACCATTCCCGATGGCGTCGATCCGGCCCACGATCTCGTGCCCGGGAATGATGGGCCGTTTTGGGTCCGGCAACTCACCGTCGACGACATGGAGGTCTGTGCGGCAGACGCCGCACGCCGTGACCCGGACCCTGATCTCGCCAGGCCCTGGCTGGCGATCGGGGAGCCATGTCCACTCAAGAGGGGTTCTGGCTTGGTGAAGCACCATTGCGTACATCGTGTTGTCTCGCATGCGCCGTGGTTGGCAAGTTGAGTCCTCTTTCTACGTCGCCAAAGGCAGGCTAAACCGCCTGGTCTTATCCTCGTAGTCGAAGAGTTCGGCGTAACGACTCCAAGCCGTGACCACGCGCAGCGTCTGCTCGGCATCGCGTTGCGTGAGGTGGTCCTCGAGTTCTGACTCGAAGCGCACGCGGGGCGCCCAATGTCCTCGACGGTCATCGAGGACGTGGCGGATGTGCGCGGCCAGCGGAACGAACTGGAGCAGATGCTTGCGGAACAGTCGCTTGCGCTCATTGATGCCGGCCTGGGCGAAAACGCGGCCGGCCGCAGTCAGCCGAATCTGCCCTTCCTTGAGTTCGGCAAATTCCAGGATATGCAGGGCTTCGACGATCGGAAACAATTTGTCGACCCCGAATGTGAAGCGTGTCGCGAGCTTCGCCAAGTCGGCTTGGCCGTTAAGCGCGGGCGATTCCAAGGCTTCGATCAATCCGCCGATACGGTTGGCTGAGGCGCGCGGCAGAGGCTGCGCCAGCCCGCCATGGATCTGATGGTGGGCGTCGATCGCCTCGGTCGCGCGTGAGGTCAGCGTCGAATAGACTTCGTCGACCACGCTGCGAAACGCGGGATCGAGGCGACTGCGCGGTTGCGCGAGGGGCACCTGGATTTCGGCCGAGATCCGGCCGGGGTTGGAGGAAAGCACGAGGATGCGGTCGCACATCAGGACTGCCTCTTCGATATTGTGGGTCACCAGCAGGATCGATTGCATGGGCAATTGGTGTTCCAGCCAGAGATCGAGCAGGTCGCCACGAAGAGTCTCAGCGGTCAGCACGTCGAGCGCAGAAAATGGCTCGTCCATGAGCAGGATCGTTGGCTGGACCACCAGCGCACGGGCGAATCCGACGCGCTGCCGCATGCCGCCGGACAACTCGCGGGGGTAGGCGGACTCGAACCCGTCCAGGCCGATCAGGTCGATCGCCGAGGCGGCGCGCTTGCGGGCCACCTCGCGGGGCAGGCCAAGCGCGTCGACGCCGGCCTCGACGTTCTCCAGGACCGTAAGCCAGGGAAACAGGGCAAAGGTCTGGAAGACGACGGCAATCCCCTCCGCCGGTCCGTCCAGCGGAGCGCCGCGGTAGAGCACGTCGCCCTTGCTCGGCTTGATGAGTCCGGCAGCGATGCGCAGCAGGGTCGATTTGCCGGAACCGGAGCGGCCGAGCAGCCCGAGGATCTCGCCCTCGCGGGCCGAGACCTCGATATCCTCCAGTACCGCCAAATCCCCGCCTGACGGCTTCGGGAATGTCTTGCAGACATGGCGCAGCTCGATAACGGGATCGTCGGATCGGTCGACCATGCAGTGCCCCTCAATCGAGTCGCGAGCGCCGTTCGGCGAAGGCATAGAGCGGCCGCCACAGCAACCGGTTTATCGAAATGACGAAAAACGACATGACGGCGATGCCGAGCGCGATGTGCGGGTAGTCGCCGGCTTCGGTCATCCGCGCGATGTAGGCGCCGAGCCCCGAAGCGCTCAATTGGGTCGGGCCCCAGCTCACCACCTCAGAGACGATGCTGGCATTCCACGCGCCGCCGGACGCGGTGATGGCGCCGGTGACGTAATAGGGGAGGATCCCCGGCAGCATGACATCACGCCACCAGCGCCAGCCGCGGATACGGAAGCTCCGACCGGCTTCCAGGAGGTCGGACGGAAACGCGGTGACCCCGGCGATGACGTTGAACAGGATGTACCACTGCGTCCCGAGGATCATCAGCGGAGTCAGCCAGATTCGGGGATCGGCGTCGTACCGCACGATCAGGAAGACGGCGATCGGGAACATGAGATTCGCCGGAAAGGCCGCCAAGAATTGCGCCACTGGCTGAACGATCTGTACCAACCGGGGCCGGAGGCCGACCGCGACGCCGATCGGAACCCAGATCAGGCTCGCCAGCACAATAAGAACCATGACCCGGAGCAAGGTCAGCAGGCCATTCTTGAACACGCCGGCAACATCGGCTGCAGACAATCCGGGGCCGGCAAAGCGCGCGAGGCTCCACAGACCATAGGCGACGCCGGCGGCGACAAGGGTATACCAGCCGAGATCAACGGTTCGGCTTGACAGCGGGAGACCCCGCATCCGGGCCAGCCTGGCAGGGCACGCGAGACGGGCACGCGCCACCGCCTGCATCCCGACCCTGATCCGTCGACCGAACGGGCGCAACAAGATGGCCCCGCGAGCGAGGTCGGTCACCCAGCTCCGGAGGGCCACCTGGGACGCGGTCTGTTCGAAACGGAACTTCTCGGCCCACGCGACCATCGGCCGGAAAAACAGCTGGTCGTAGAGCAGAATCGTGACGGTCATGGCTGCAATCGCCCAGCCGACCGCGCCGAGATCACGCCGCTCGATCGCGGTCGCGACATAGGACCCGATACCGGGCAACTTGATATGGAGAGCGCCGACGGTGATCGCCTCGGAAGCGACCACGAAGAACCAGCCGCCCGACATCGACATCATCATGTTCCAGATCAGGCCGGGCATGGCGAACGGCACTTCGAGCCGCCAGAAACGCTGCCAGCCGGAGAAGCGAAAGCTGCGCGTCGCTTCGTCGAGATCGGGTGGAATCATCCGCAGCGACTGGTAGAAGCTGAACGCCATGTTCCAGGCCTGGCTGGTGAAGATGGCGAAGATCGCAGCCAGTTCCGGTCCCAGCACGTTTCCGGGGAAGATCGAGACGAAAAAAACCGTCGTGAAAGACAGGTAACCCAGCACCGGTACCGATTGCAGCACGTCGAGCAGGGGGATCAGCAGCCGTTCGGCCCGGCGGCTCTTGGCCGCCAAGGTCGCATAGGTGAAGGTGAAGACCAGCGACGCCGCCAGCGCCGCCAGCATCCGCATGGCGGTGCGCAGCGCATCGTTCGGAAGGGCAGACGGGGCAAGAGAAATCTCGGGCTGATGCGCCACGGCAAAGGGCGTCACCATCTGCCGCGCTCCCGAGCCGAGCAGCAGCATCACCGCCAGCACCAGGGAGATGGCGGCGACGTCGCGCCAACCCGGGACGCGCTGATGCCACCCATCTCGTGTCAGCGTTGCGGCGTCATGGTGCACCACCTGCCCCTCAGCATCTGCGCCAGGATCCCCTGGCCATTGGTGACAGTCGCGTTGACCTTCGTCAACCAGGCCGTTCAAGCCACGCCTGGCGAACCGTCCACAGTCTACCGCCTTGCTCAGGCTCTTCAGCCCTGCCCTTCCTGTGATGGGGGCCGGCCAGTACCTCTGCTCCCTGAGCGCGAGCGCCAGTTCATCCAACCCCCGCTGCACCCCATATGCGCTTCGATGTCTGCAGGTCTTGCGCGACATCGTTGAAGAAGGTCTGCGCGCCTGCGCCGCCGCGCTGCATCAGATCGCTGAACCTTGCCATCAGGCCTACACTGAAACCATCGCGCGATGAGGTTCGGTCTTCCCGACAAAGGCAACAGACCATGTACAAAAACATTCTTGTTGCCATTGACGGCAGTCCGATTTCGGATGCGGCGCTGGGCCACGCCATCGCCTTGGCTCGGGAGCAGCATGCCCAACTCCATATCGTCCATGTGGTCGACAGCGGGCTGCTTTGGGGTGGTCTCGGTGAGGCTGTTGATCTAGGGCCTGTTCACGCTATGTCTGCACCCGCGCCGGGGGTTTGGGCGGATGCAGTGCGAGGCGCAGGCCGCGCCGTGGTGTGTTGCACCACAAGCGGACTGCAACGTGGCCATGCGCCGCCCAAACCCCCGGCCCGAAGGGTTGCCCCCAGACG
>MLJW01000399.1_pt1 | contig 20647 bp, 16 predicted proteins | sample 888231 | NCBI WGS metagenome assembly MLJW01 (sample SAMN05788063, study PRJNA343431) | mine drainage metagenome | isolation source: sample collected from the inflow into an acid mine drainage treatment plant... | place: Germany: Lusatia, lignite mining district
GCTGCCGTGGGTGGCGCAGGCGCTGGGCGCGCCCGGCGTCGCGCGCTGGGTGCTCGACGCGCACGAACCGTGATGCGCCCGCGCTGGCCGCGCTCGTTCTCGGCGCTGCTGCTCGGCGGCTTCGCACTGGTCATGCTGCCGCTGTTGTTCGGCATGGGCTACGCGGCCTACGCGCAGCAGGAGCTGGCGGCGCGCTCGCGCGCGGCGCTGGCGCTGACGCTGCAGGTCACGCGCGGCACGCGCCAGCTGGTCGACGATCTGGCCGGCTTGCAGCGCGCCGCCGGCCAGTACTTCGTGCTGCAGGATCCGCAACTGCGCGGCGGCATGCGCGATGCGCAAGCTGCGCTGCAACGCAATCTGCAGGCGCTGGCCGCCTTGCCGCTGGGCGCCGACGACGCCGCGCGGCTGCCGCGCCTCGGGCGCGATGAGGCCGCGCTGTACGCCCGGCTCGACGCCGCCGCCGGCGACGGGCTGCAGCGCTTCGACCGTTACGCGCCGGACTTCGATGCGCTGGCCGACAGCGCGATGCAGCTTGAACAGGCGGGCAATGCGCTGGTCGAGCGGCGCGCGGTCGCGTTGACGCGCCGTGCGCACGCGCTGCGCGTGATCCTGCTGGCACAGGCGGCCGCGGCGGTGCTGCTTTCGCTGCTGCTGGCGGCGCTGCTGTCGTGGCTGCTGGGGCGCCCGGTGCGGCAGATCGAGCTGGCGATCCAGCGCCTGGGCGCCGGCGATTTGCGGCCGCAGCCGGCGGTGCGCGGGCCGTCGGACCTGGTGCTGCTCGGCGAGCAGCTCGATTGGCTGCGGCTGCGGCTGCGCGACCTCGACGAGCAGAAGCAGCGCTTCCTGCGCCACGTTTCGCACGAATTGAAGACGCCGCTGGCGTCGCTGCGCGAGGGCGTCGCGCTGCTCGCCGACGAGGTCGGCGGCAGCTTGACCGAGCAGCAGCGCGAGATCACGCAGATCATGCAGGGCAACGCTCGCGATCTGCAGCAGCGCATCGAGAACCTGATCGGCTACAGCCGGGCGCAGCGCCGGCTCGACCCGCTGCTCGAGGACCGCGTCGACCTCGCCGAGCTGCTCGATGCGATCCAGCGGCGCAACGACCTGGCCCTGCGCGCGCGCCATTTGCGCGTCGAGCGCAGCGGCACGGTGCCGCCGCTGCTCGGCGACCGCGGCAAGCTCGACACGGTGTTCGAGAACCTGATGATCAACGCGTTGCGCTTCAGCCCCGACGGTGGCGTCATCCGCGTCGAGCTCGGCGTCGACGACGAATGGGCCCGGGTGCGCGTGCGCGACCAGGGCCCGGGGGTCGACGAAGCCGATCGCGCGCAGCTGTTCGAAGCCTTTTTCCAGGGCCGCAGGCAACCGGCGCAGGCGGCGCCGGGCAGCGGGCTGGGGCTGGCGATCGCGCGCGAGTTCGCGCGGCTGCACGGCGGCGACGTCACGCTGTGTGACGATGCGCCGGGGGCGTGTTTCGAAGTCAGGCTGCCGTGGCGGCCCGAGCAGACGACGCAGGAGGCACGGTGATGCATACCCGACGACTGAGCTGGATGCTGTGCGCTGCAGCGCTCGCCGGCTGCGCGCATGGTGGCGTCGGCGCGATCGCGCCGGAGCCGGCCGGCGTGGTGCCGGCACCGGGGACGAGTGCCGCCGCGGTGCCGGCGCCGTCAGCGGCGAGCGCCGCGGCGCCCGCCGCGCCGGGCGAGATAGGCGTGACGCTGGCGGTGACGCCTATCGGCGACATGTTGCGGCGCGTCGGCGGGCAAACGCAGGCCGCGGCCGACGCCGACGAGCAGCGCCTGCGTGCGCTGGGCACCGCGCGCAGCGCGCTGCAGCGCGTGCACCTGGCGTACCTGCTGATGGCGCGGGCGGCGCCCTCGGTCGAGCAGGCGAACCAGGCACTGGAATTGCTTGCCGGGCTGGATCAACCGAGCGCCGACGCCGGTGCGCGCCAGTTCGTGCGCGTGTTGCAGCGGCTGGCGCGGCAGACGCTGCAGCTTGCGCAGCAGCGCGCCGAGCTCGGGCGGGCGAACCGGCAGATCGCCGATCTGCAGGACAAGATCACGCAGATCAAGAATCTGGAGGTGCAGTTGCAGGACCGCCGCAAGCAGGGGCAGACGCCGTGAAAGGGGCCGCTGTCCTCATCGTCGACGACGACGCCGACTTGCGCCGGCTGCTCGACATGCGGCTGAGCGCGGCCGGCTACCGCGTGGCAACCGCGGCCAGTGGCGAGGAGGCGCTGAGCCGGCTGGCGGTCGAACGCCCGCGCGCGGTGATCACCGACCTGCGCATGCCCGGCATCGACGGCCTGCAGTTGTTCGAGCGCATCCACGCCGCCGACCCGGCGCTGCCGGTGATCGTGCTGACCGCGCACGGCAGCATCCCCGACGCGGTCGCGGCGACGCAAAGCGGCGTGTACGGCTATCTGACCAAGCCCTTCGAGGCCGCCGAACTGCTCGCCCTGCTGGCGCGCGCGGTCGGCGCGGCGCCCCAGTCGGCACGCTTCGCCGACATCATCACCGTCAGCCCGTTGATGCGCGCGCTGCTCGACGAGGTCGCGCTGGTCGGCGCCAGCGAAGCCAGCGTGTTGCTGCAAGGCGAGTCGGGCACCGGCAAGGAAATGCTCGCGCGCGCGTTGCACCAGGCGAGTCCGCGTCGGCGCGGGCCGTTCGTCGCGATCAATTGCGCGGCGATTCCGGAGGCGCTGCTCGAAAGCGAGCTGTTCGGCCACGCCCGCGGCGCCTTCACCGGAGCCGACAGTGCGCGCCGCGGGCTGCTGCTCGGCGCCAACGGCGGCACGCTGTTCCTCGACGAGATCGGTGACATGCCGCTGGCGCTGCAGGCCAAGCTGCTGCGCGTGCTGCAGGAGCGCGAAGTGCGCCCGCTGGGCGCCGCCGAGGCGGTCGCGGTCGACGTGCGCGTGGTCTCGGCAACGCACCGCGACCTCGACGCGGCGACCGCCGCGCACCAGTTCCGCGAGGATCTGTACTACCGGCTCAACGTCGTCAACCTGCGCGTGCCGCCGTTGCGCGAGCGGCGCGAGGACATCGCCGCGCTGGCCCAGCATTTCGTCGAACGGCTGGCGCGCAAGCACGGCCGCCGCATCGCCGGCTTCACCCCCGATGCGCTCGAGTTGCTGCTGCGCGCCGACTGGCCCGGCAATATCCGCCAGCTGATGAACGTGGTCGAGCAGTGCTGCGCGCTGTGCACGACGGTGCGCATCCCGGCCGCGCTGGTGGCGCGGGCGCTGCGGACCCGGCCCAGCGAGATCCTCAGCTACGCCGAAGCCAAGGAGCGTTTCGAGCGCGACTACCTGGTCAACCTGATGAAGCTGACCGGCGGCCAGGTGACCGAGGCCGCCCGTCTGGCGCAGCGCAACCGCACCGAGTTCTACCGCCTGCTGCAAAAGCACGGATTGTCGGCAGCCTTGTTCAAGCCGGCCGACGACGCGTGACCGTCGCCGACAGGCGACAAAAAGATCGCACGAAAACAGCAGCTTGGCGCATCGGGTCGATATGCGTCGGGCGCAGGCGACAAAACCGCGGCAAGCCCCCTGGCGCGCGCCACGCGGCCGCGCGCCAGGCGCGGCAAGTTGCTGATTTGGCGCCTGAAATTTTGTGTGGCACGCGGTTTGCGTAGCTTAGTTCGTCCCCGGCGCTGCTCAGCGGCAGTGCCAACGATTCACGCAGCTTCGAGACCACGCCATGCCGATCTTGCTGTCGATCTTGCGCCCACGCGCAGTGCGATCCGCAATCGGATCCGGACTCGTCTTGATCGTTTCGCTGCTGGCGTGCGCGCACGCCGCCGGCATGCCGCCGGACAGCGCCGCGAGCGGCCCGGCGAGCTCGGCATCGGCGGCCGCACGCTGAAGCACCGCGCATCTTCATCCCCCCTTGGCCAAGCTTTGCGCTTGGCATTTTTTTGCCCGCCGCCGGCGTGCAGGTGCGCTCCATGCATACATGGGTGCCCCCGGCTTGCAAGGCGTTCAAACTGAGACGGTGGGACATGAGTCGATTGCAGCCATACATCCGGCCTCGCAGGCGAACATTGCCTCGGGCCCTGATGGAATCCGCGGGTCGGAGTCTGAACAACTTGTCGAGCTTCGCGCTCACTGCATGTATCAGATTGGACCAACCCCGGTCTGACCTGTTCCGCCATCACTGCTTGATCGCCTGAAGCAATCGTTGAAGAAACCACTGCATACGTCGACATCGCCACTACGTGTGTTACACGCGGGTTGTACTGGGGCTTGTTGGTGGAGCCCGGCTGGCCGGGCTCCACCAACAAGCAGAGGCGTTTGGAGTGCGGCCTCGCATGGCGCTCATCCTTGCATCGGCACCGGCTCGAACCCGGGCATATAGCTTCGCCTGTGCGTCAGCAGGGCCCAGACGATCCGCGCGTTCTTGTTCGCGAGCGCGACCGCAGCTACGTTGGCGTGGCGGCGCCCGAGTAGGGATTGAATCCAACCATGCGCCGGCGGCCTACGCTGGATGGCGTGGATGACTGCACGCGCGCCGTGGATAAGCAACGTACGGAGGTAGCTGTCGCCTCGTTTGCTCATCCCGAGAAGCATGTTCTTGCCGCCGCTGGAATGTTGTCGGGGGACCAATCCAAGCCAGGCGGCCAGTTGCCGTCCGGATGTAAATGCGCTGGCGTTGCCGATGCTCGCCACCAACGCGCTGGCGGTGATCGGCCCAAGACCTGGCACCGTCTGCAGCCGGCGGCAATCATCTTGCTCCTTCGCCCAGCGCTCGATGTTCTTCTCCAGCGCGCGGGCCTGGACATCAAGCATCCTGAAGTGCTCCAACAACGCCGAGATGAGTTCGACGAACGGGCCCGGAAGTTCGTCTCGATGCTCGTCCACGAGATTCGGTACACGCTCCCGAACATGCGCGATGCCCTGCGGCAGAATCAATCCGAACTCAGCGAGAAGGCCACGAATCTGGTTTGCCTGGGCAGTACGAGCTTCGACGAACCCTTGCCGCGCACGGTGCAGCGCTAGGATTGACTGCTGCTCGAGCGTCTTTACAGGCACGAAACGCATGCTGGGTCGAGCCACCGCTTCGCAGATGGCCTGCGCATCAGCTGCGTCATTCTTGTTGCTCTTGACAAACGGCTTGACGAACTGCGGCGCGATCAGTCGGACGTCATGCCCGAGTGCTTGCAACTGCCTGGCCCAGTGGTGGGCTCCGCCGCACGCTTCCATGCCGACCCGGCACGCAGGAACGTTGGCGAAGAAGTTCGTCAACTGATCTCGTCGAAGCAGCTTCTTGAGCACGGTATGACCCTGCGCATCCATGCCGTGGACAGCGAACACGTTCTTCGCCAAATCGATGCCGATCGTGGTGATGTTCATCGCAGAAGCTCCTTGTCAACTGGTTGAGTCCAAACCCGTCGACGTACTGTGGCACGATGCGGCGGCGGGTGGGGGCACCCATCCCATTAGCTTGAAGGCCTGCAGACCCTCTGCGATACTGCCCCGACTCGGCTGTCCGCTGTGGCACGCTGAGGAACGTGTAGCTCAGCCTATCCGGGCTGTGGACCTACACCACGTCGCGGGACGCGACCGGCAGGCGTCGACCTGGATCGTCTACGCGCTCCGGGGGGAATGGCTGCGCGGGGCGGTGCGCTTCGGCGGCTGCGGCAGGCGTCGACCTGGATCGTCCACGCGCTCCGGGGGGAATGGCTGCGCGGGGCGGTGCGCTTCGGCGGCTGTGACAGGCGTCGACCTGAATCGTCTACGCGCTCCGGGGAGAGCGGCAGCGCGGGGTGTTGCGCTTCGGCGGCTGCGGCAGGCGTCGACCTGAATCGTCTACGCGCTCCGGGGGGAACGGCCGCGCGGGGCGGTGCGCTTCGGCGGCTGCGGCAGGCGTCGACCTGGATCGTCTACGCGCTCCGGGGGGAATGGCTGCGCGGGGTGTTGCGCTTCGGCGGCTGTGACAGGCGTCGACCTGAATCGTCCACGCGCTCCGGGGGAAAAGGCCGCGGGCGGTGGCGCGCTGCAGCTGTGGCCGCCGACCGGGAAGGTCGCGGTGGCGCGCTCAGGGAGCGACTTGCGGCAGGATCGGGCCGGGGGCGGTCGGCGGGGCGACGACGGGGTGCGGCGGCAGCGGCGCGACCAGGGGCGTTTCGGTCGGCACCGGCTCGGCCTGCGCCGACGGCACGATGATGTCGGCGGCTTGCTGGATCAGGCGGCGCGCGCCGACGAAGCGGTGCGCCCAGTAGGGGCTTGCCATGCTTTCGATCTGCACCGGCTGGCCGCGTCGCGGGGCGTGGATGAACTGGCCGTTGCCGATGTAAATGCCGACGTGCGAGAACGCACGGCGCAAGGTGTGGAAGAACACCAGGTCGCCGGGGCGCAGCTGGCTTTCGGCGATTTTCTCGCCTTCGCGGCTTTGCTGCGCGGCGCTGTGCGGCAGCATCAGGCCGAGCGTGCGCTGGTAGACGTCGCGCACCAGGCCCGAACAGTCGAAGCCGGTCGATCGGTGCTCGCCGCCGTAGTGGTAGCGCACGCCGAGCATGCTCAGTGCGTCGAGCACCAGGTCGGCGCCGCGGCCGCCCGTCTGCACCGGCGCCTGAGCCTCGGTGGCGAGCACCGCCTGCTGCGGCGCCGGCTCGGCGCAGGCGACACCGGTGACGCCGCCCGCTCCGGCGCCGATCAGCACCAGAGCGAACAAGGCGGCGCGCGTCGTCGTTCGGATCATCCGGCAACTGTAGTGGCGGGCGGTGCGTGCGGTCAATGCCGGCGGCGGACGGGCGGGGACGCCAAGCCCGGCTTGCGATAGGCTGACGGGCATGTTCATACGTAAGGAGACCGAAATGTTCAAGGCCTGGGTGCTGAACAAGACCGACGGCGTGTTCGACGCGAGCTTGCGCGACGTCGACGAGTCCGAGCTGCCCGAAGGCGACGTGCTGCTGCGCGTCGAGTATTCGTCTCTGAACTACAAGGACGCGCTGGCGCTGACCGATTCGGCTCCGGTGGTGCGCAAGTGGCCGATGGTGCCCGGCATCGACGGCGCCGGCGTCGTGCTCGAGAGCCGCCACGCGGCGTGGAAGCCGGGTGACCGCTGGGTCGTCAACGGCTGGGGCATAGGCGAGTCGCACTGGGGCTGCCTGGCCGAGCGCGCCAGTCTGAAGGGCGATTGGCTGGTGCCGCTGCCGGCGCGCTTCGACGCGCGCGAAGCGATGATCCTGGGTACCGCCGGCTACACCGCGATGCTCGCGGTGCAGGCGATTGCCGCGCACGGCGTGCGCCCCGAGGACGGCGAGGTGCTGGTCACCGGTGCCAGCGGCGGCGTCGGCAGCGTCGCGGTCAGTCTGCTGGCGCGTCGCGGCTGGCGCGTCGTCGCGCTCAGCGGCAAGCCCGACGCTTCCGGCTACCTGCAGGAACTCGGCGCGGCCGAAGTGCTCGACCGCGCCGCCTACAGCGCGGCCGGCAAGCCGCTGCAGAAAGAGCGCTGGGCCGCGGTGGTCGACACCGCCGGCAGCCACATCCTGGCCAATGCCTGCGCGCAGACGCGCTGGGGCGGCGTCGTCGCCGCCTGCGGGCTGGCGCAGGGCATGGATTTCCCGACCACGGTGGCGCCGTTCATCCTGCGTGGGGTCACGCTGGCCGGCATCGACAGCGTGATGCAGCCGGCTGCCGCTCGGCGCAGCGCCTGGAACGCGCTGGCCGACGAGTTCGATACCGCACAGTTCGCGCGCATCGCGCACCAGCTGCCGCTGCGCGAAGCGCGCGACGCCGCGCTGAGCATCATGCAGGGGCGCTCGCGCGGGCGCTACGTGGTCGAAGTCGACGTCTGAGCACCGATTGGCGCCGTTTGCGGCGCGGCGCCCAGCCCCCCGGCCGGGGGCAGGGAACCCGCGCCGCTGCGGCGCGCTGCGGCGCCGGTCGCGGCCGGTCAGTCCCCTGTCAGTTCTCCTGCCTATTTTGTGGGCAAAACAACCCAGGAGGAGACAGGCATGGATTACGCGAGTTATCACCGCCGATCGATCGAGCAACCGGAGGAGTTCTGGGCCGAACAGGCCGCGCTGATCGATTGGCACCGGCCGTGGGACCAGGTGCTCGACGGCAGCCGCAAGCCCTTCGCGCGCTGGTTCGTCGGTGCGCAGACCAATCTGTGTCACAACGCGGTCGACCGGCATCTGGCCACGCGAGCGGATCAGCCGGCGCTGGTCTGGGAGTCGACCGAAGTCGAGCGCAGCCGCAGCTACAGCTACGCCGAACTGCACGCCGAAGTGCAGCGCATGGCCGCGGTGCTGCAACGCCAGGGCGTCGTGCAGGGCGACCGCGTGCTGATCTACATGCCGATGATTCCCGAGGCCGCGTTCGCCATGCTCGCCTGCGCGCGCCTCGGCGCGATCCACTCGGTCGTGTTCGGCGGTTTTGCCGCGCTCAGCCTGGCCACGCGCATCGACGACGCCAAGCCCAAGGTCATCGTCAGCAGCGACGCCGGCTCGCGCGCCGGGCGCGTGGTGCCGTACAAGCCGCTGCTCGACGAAGCCATCACGCGCGCCGCGAACAAGCCGGCCAAGGTCGTGATGGTCGACCGCGGCCTGCAGGCGTGGGACGCGGTGGCCGGGCGCGACGTCGATTACGCCGCCGAGCGCGACGCGGTCGGCGATCAGCAGGTGCCCTGCGTATGGGTCGATTCGGAGCACCCGAGCTACATCCTGTACACGTCGGGCACGACCGGCAGGCCCAAGGGCGTGCAGCGCGACACCGGAGGCTACGCGGTCGCGCTGGCGGCTTCGATGCGCGACATCTTCTGCGGCCAGGCCGGGCAGACGATGTTCACGACCAGCGACATCGGCTGGGTCGTCGGCCACAGCTACATCGTCTACGGCCCGCTGATCAGCGGCATGACGACGGTGATGTACGAGGGCACGCCGCTGCGCCCGGACCCGGGTATTTTCTGGACGCTGGCCGAGCGCCATCGCGCCGCCGTGATGTTCTCGTCGCCGACCGCGGTGCGCGTGCTGAAGAAGTACGACACCTCGTACATGCGCGAGCGCGACCTGTCGTCGCTGCAGCGCCTGTTCCTCGCCGGCGAGCCGCTGGACGAACCGACCGCGACGTGGATCGCCGAGCAGCTCGGCCGTCCGGTGGTCGACAACTACTGGCAGACCGAGACCGGCTGGCCGATCCTGGGGCTGCCGTCGGGGGTCGAGGTGCTGCCGCCCAAGCTCGGCTCGCCCGGCGTCGCGATGCCCGGCTACGACGTGCGCATCCTGCACGAAACCAGCGGCGAGCCGGTGGCGCCCGGCGAGAAGGGCGTGGTCACGATCGCCTGGCCGCTGCCGCCGGGGTGCATGCAGACGGTGTGGGGTGACGACGCGCGCTATGTCGGCACCTACTGGTCGACCTTCCCCGACCGCCAGGTCTATTCGACCTTCGACTGGGGCGTGGTCGATGCGCGCGGCTACGTCACCATCCTCGGCCGCACCGACGACGTCATCAACGTCGCCGGACACCGGCTCGGCACGCGCGAGATCGAAGAGAGCATCTCCAGCCACGCGGCGGTCGCCGAAGTCGCGGTGATCGGCGTGGCCGACGAGGTCAAGGGGCAGAACGCGGTCGCCTTCGTCGTGCCGCGCGACGCCACGCGCATCACCGACGCGGCGGGGCGCGAGCAGCTCGCCGGCGAAATCATGCAGACCGTGCAGACCCAGCTCGGCGCGGTCGCGCGGCCGGCGCGCGTGCTCTTCGTCACGCTGTTGCCGAAGACGCGCTCGGGCAAGCTGCTGCGACGCTCGATCCAGGCGCTGTGCGAGGGCCGCGACCCCGGCGACCTGACCACGCTGGAGGATCCCGGCGCGCTCGAGCAGGTACGCGCCGCGCTGAGCGCGCGGTAAGGCTGACGCGGCGCGCGGCGCGCCGCTGCCAGGCATCACAAGGGCCCGCGACGTCATTGACGTCGCGGGCCCTTTGTCCTTGAAGGCCGGCGAGATGCGCCGGATCTTGATCCCACAAGAACTCTAGGGAAACTCCTAGGCGCGGCGGTCTGGACGCAGGACGGAATCTTCCTACAATTAATAAGTACTTGCTTATGTGCCGATTAGACCGATGCCAAACACTCCCGATCGACTGCAGCTGCTGGGTCCCGCCGAAGGCGAGGACGAGGCTGACGCCGAGCGCGTGTTCATCACCGCGGCCGAACTGTTCGGCGTGCTGGCCACGCCGCTGCGCTTGCGCATCCTGAACGCGATTTGCAATCAGGAACGAAGTGTCGGCGACATCATCGACGCGGTCGAGTCGACCCAGCCGAATGTGTCGCAGCACCTCAAAGTGCTGTACCAGGCCGGCATCGTCGCCAAGCGGCGCATGGGCAATTCCGTGTATTACCGGGTGCAGAGCGAAAAGGCGGTTCAGTTGTGCCGAACCGTCTGCACCCAGATCGCCATCGAGCTGGACGACCCGGGTGCCGTCGCGCAATCGGATCGCCTGTCTCGTCGCATCTAGATCGTTGGGCAACGAGCGAGAACGAGGATGAGTGACTACAGCAAGAAGCTAGGCCGGCTGCGTCCCGCACCGGAGAATTTCCTGAGCGCAGACCAGATCGCCCAGGTTCAGGGCGGCCGCCGCGACTTCCTGCGCCGCGCCTTCACCGCGGCCAGCGCCGCGATGGTCGCCGGCGGCGCGGCCAATGCCTACGCCGACGACGCCGGCGCCGGCAGCAAGCTGATCCTCGACGAACCGTCGTGGGGTACGACGCTGGGGCGCCCGGTCGACGAGCCGCCGTACGGCATGCCGTCGAAATACGAAGCCAATCTGGTGCGCCGCATCAGCCCGGGGCTGGCGGCGGTCAACCAGGCCAACGTCGCGTTCGCGCCGTTGCAAGGCATGTTCGGCATCATCACGCCGTCGGGCCTGCACTTCAACCGCTCGCATCAAGGCTGGTACGACATCGACCCCAGCCAGCACCGCCTGATGGTGATGGGCGAGGGCAAGCTGGTGCGCACGCCCAAGGTCTACAGCGTCGGCGACATCATGCGCATGCAGCCGGTGTCTCGCATCCACTTCGTCGAATGCGGTGCGAACAGCGCGATGGAATGGGGCAACGTCGCGGTACCGACCGTGCAATACACGCACGGCATGGTCTCGTGCAGCGAATTCACCGGCGTGCCGCTGCTGCATCTGCTGCAGGATTGCGGCGCCGACCTCGACGGCGTGCGCTTCATCATGGCTGAAGGCGCCGACGGCTCGCACGAGAACCGCACGATCCCGATGTCGTTGGTGCTGTCGGGCGAGGTGCTGGTCGCCTACGGCCAGAACGGCGAGATGCTGCGTCCGGAAAACGGCTACCCGCTGCGCCTGATCGTCCCCGGCTGCGAGGGCGTGTCGCAGATCAAGTACCTGCGGCGCATCAAGCTCGGCACCGAGCCGTTCGCGACCAAGGACGAGGTGCTCGGCTACGTCGACCAGATGCCCGACGGCAAGCTGCGCCAATACACCTCGCTGATGGAGGTCAAGTCGGTGATCACGTCGCCGTCGGGTGGCCAGTTGCTGCTCGACAAGGGGCTGTACAACGTGACCGGACTGGCCTGGTCGGGGCGCGGTCGCATCAAGCGCGTCGACGTGTCGTTCGACGGCGGCGTCAGCTGGCATCCGGCGCGCGTCGAAGGCCCGGTGCAGAACAAGGCGCTGACCCGCTTCAACATCCCGTGGACGTGGAGCGGCAAGAGCGCGTTCCTGCAAAGCCGCGCGGTCGACGAAACCGGCATGGTGCAGCCGACCTACCAGCAGCTGCGCAAAGTCCGCGGCGACCGTTCCGTGTACCACAACAACGCCATCCAAACCTGGCACGTTCAAGAATCTGGAGATGTCCGCAATGTCCAACTCGCGCATTCGTAAAGCCGCCGTCGCGACCGCGCTGGGCCTCGCCTTCGGCGCCGCCGCGGCCGCCACCCCGCCCGGCGCCGTGCTCGGGCGCGCGGCGACCCCGGCCGAGATCCAGGCGTGGAACATCGACGTGCGTCCGGACTTCCAGGGCCTGCCGCAAGGCCACGGCTCGGTGGCCGAAGGCGAGAAGCTGTGGACCGCCAAGTGCGCGTCGTGCCACGGCGACTTTGCCGACTCCAACGCGGTGTTCCCGCCGCTGGTCGGTGCTTTCCAGGCCACGCCGGCCGAAATGAAGTCGGGCATCGTGCCGGGGCTGGGTGCCGGCGGCGCGACCTCGATCGAGAAGCTGTCGACGCTGTCGACGCTGTTCGACTACATCCACCGCGCGATGCCGTGGACGGCGCCGCTGAGCCTGAGCTGGAACGACACCTACGCGCTGGTCGCCTACCTGATGAACCTGGCCAACGTCGTTCCGTCGGACTTCGTGCTGACGCGCGACAACGTGCAGTCGGTGCAGGACAAGCTGCCCAATCGCAACGACATGGTGCGGCTGACCGGCATGTGGCCGGGCAACGAGTTCGGCAAGCAGCCGGGCCCCGACACGCACAACACCGAGTGCATGAAGCGGTGCGCGCCGACGGCGAAGGTCGAAAGCGAGATCCCCGAATACGCGATGGACGCGTCGGGCAACCTGGCCGACCAGAATCGCGCCTGGGGGGCGATCCGCGGCCAGGTCACGCTGTCGAAGCAGGCCAAGGAGGCGCTGGCCAAGCAGCAGGCGGCCGCCGCGTCCGACCCGAACGCGAAGGTGATGGACATGCTCAAGGCCAAGGGTTGCCTGGCTTGCCACAGCACCGGCGACAATACTGTCGTGGGTCCGGGCTATGCCGCTGTAGCAAAGAAATACGCGGGTAACACCGGAGAACTTCCGACTCTCGAGGCCCATATCATGAAGGGTGTGTCGGGGGTCTGGGGGAGTATTCCGATGCCACCGCAGAGCGTGACCGAGGCTGAAGCCAAGATGATCGCCAGCTGGGTGGTCGGCGGCGCCAAGCCGTAAGCATCCCCGTCCGGCTCGCCAGCCGGACCCCTTTTTTCCACAGGAGTCTATCGAATGAACCAATCTCGTCGTCAGGTCATGCAGCTCGGCGCGGCCACCGTCGGCCTGGTCGCCGCCGGCGGCCTGCTTCCCGTCACCGCGCAGGCCGCCGATGCGCCGGGCTGGGATCCGAAGCTGTTCGGCGCCAAGTCGCTCGAGGAGATCGCGCAGATTCTGGGCGTCAGCGCGACCGAGAGCAGCGATGTGTCGATCGTCGGTCCCGACATCGCCGAGAACGGCGCGGTCGTCCCGGTCGGCGTGAAGTCGACTGCCGCCGGCGCCACCGCGATCGGCATCGTCGTCAAGAACAACCCGACCGCGCTGGTCGCGCTGTTCCACCTGAAGGACGGCGCGGTGCCCAACCTGGCCACGCGCATCAAGATGGCGAAGACGTCCGACGTCTACGCCGTCGCGCTGGCTGGCGGCAAGCTGCTGTACGCGAAGAAGGAAATCAAGGTTACCCTCGGCGGCTGCGGCGGCTGATACAGGTGCCTGTATATCCTTTTTCCACGAAATACTATATGGAGTAAATGATGCCGAACCCGATGCGCATGCGCGCCAACGTCGAAGGCGATACCGTGGTCGTTCGCGTCCTGATGACCCACCCGGAAGAGACCGGTCTGCTCAAGGACAAGGCGACCGGCCAGCTGATTCCCGCCCACTTCATCCAGTCGGTGATTTGCAAACTCAACGACAAGGAAGTGCTCAACGCCGATTGGGGTACCGCGATTTCGAAGAACCCCTTCCTCGAGTTCCGCGTCAAGGGCGGCAAGACCGGCGACACCGTTTCGGTGACCTGGCTCGACAACAAGGGCGAAAGCCAGACTGGAACCACCACGGTCGGCTGATGGCACGGCCGCGCGGGGTGCGCCGGGCGCATCCCGCAGCGGCCCGAAGACGGCGGTTCGCACGGTTCGAGAGGAGACTATGAACGTTCAACGCAAGATCAAGGCGGCGCTGGCCGCAGCCGGTGTGCCGGCGTTGCTGCTGCTGGGTGCGACCGCGCACGCGCAAAGCGGCGATGCCGGCAGCGCCTATATCCAGATGATGAACGAGATGGGCGGCAACCCCGCCGATTTCAACATCGACGACGGGCGCGCGCTGTGGCACAAGAAGGCCGGCCCGAAGAACGCTTCGCTCGAACAATGCGACCTCGGCCTCGGTGCCGGCGTGGTCAAGGGCGCCTACGCCCAGCTGCCGCGCTATTTCGCCGACACCGGCCGCGTGCAGGACGCCGAATCGCGCATCGTGACCTGCATGGAGCAGCTGCAGGGCATCCCGGCCAAGGAAGCCGAGAAGGACGCCTTGGCTGACCACGGCGGCAACCCGTCGGCGCTCGAGGACATGGTGCTGTACGTGGCCAAGGAGTCCGACGGCATGCCGATCGCGATCCCGCAGTCGACGCCGCAGGAGAAGGCCGCGTACGAAAACGGCAAGAAGCTGTTCTTCTACCGCGCCGGCCCGTTCAGCTTCTCGTGCGCGGCGTGCCACTCCGAGTCGGGCAAGCGCATCCGCGTGTCGCTGCTGCCGAACCTGACCAATGCCGAAGCCGCGCAGTCGTATGCGACGTGGCCGGCGTACCCGAACTCGCAGGGCGTGGCGCGCACGCTCGAGTGGCGCATGAAGGCCTGCGCGCGCCAGCAGCGCTGGCCGGTGCCGAAATTCACCTCCGACGCGGTGATCGACCTGATCGAATACATGGGCGTGAATTCGAACGGGGCGAAATTGACGACGCCGACGTTCAAGCGCTAAGCGAGGAGACGACATGAACAAAATCGCACTGACCCTGACCGCGCTGGGCGCCGCGGCGCTGCTCGGCGGCTGCGCCGGCATGCAGTCGGGCGGCAACGACAACCCGTTTGCCGCCGCGTCGTTCCAGAAAATCCTGAAGAACGATTTCTCGAGCAAGGGCCAGGCCACGGTCGACCGCCTCAAGCAGGTCGGCGCCGCCCAGTCTGAGTGCTCGAAGTACGACTACCTGGGCAAGCCGATGCCCGAGGACGTGAGCAAGCGCATCGAGTCGCAGTCGCTGGCCGCGGTCGTGCCGCCGGCCGACGGCAAGTACCTCGGCGACTGGAAGGCCGGCCTGGAAGTGGCCAGCGACGGCAAGGGCATGCAGTGGAACGACAAGCCTGGCTCGCCCAATGGCGGCAACTGCGAGGCCTGCCACAAGGTCGTGCCCAACGATCCGTCGCAGGGCGACATCGGCCCGCCGCTGGTCGGCTACGGGCGGCTGCGCGGCGCCAGCGATGCGATGCTGAAGTACACCTGGGCGCGCATCTACGACTCGGCGTCGTTCAACGCCTGCTCGTACATGCCGCCGTTCGGCGCGCATCACATCCTGACCGAGCAGCAGATGAAGGACGTGATGGCGCTGCTGTTCGATCCGAACTCGCCGGTCAACAAGTAAGCGACGGCGCCGCCGGCGAGGGCGGCGCAGCGAGGTGCCCGCCCGTTCCGACTGGCGGGCGTTTTTTCCCGACCGAGACCCCCCATGAGCATTTCCCGTCGTGAATTTCTCGGCGTGCTGGCCGCCGCCGGCATCAACGGCTTCCCGCTGATGCGCGAGGCCGGCGCCGCCGAGGTCGATCGCCTGTACAGCCCGCCGGTGACCGGGAACGTGCACATCATGCACATGACCGACAGCCACGCGCATCTGCAGCCGCTGTATTTCCGCGAGCCCAACGTCAACATCGGCGTCGGCGCGATGAGCGGTCATCTGCCGCACCTGGTCGGCACCGACTACCTCAAGCGCGTCGGTTTCAAGCCCGACAGCCGCGAGGCGTACGCGTTCACCTATCTCGATTTCGAGCGCGCCGCGAAGCAGTACGGCCGAATGGGCGGCTACGCGCACCTGGCCACGCTGGTCAAGCGGCTGCGCGCATCGCGCCCCGGCGCGCTGCTGCTCGACGGCGGCGACACCTGGCAGGGCACCGCGCAGGCGCTGTGGACGAAGGGCCAGGACATGGTCGACGCGCAGCTGCTGCTCGGCGTCGACGTGATGACCGCGCACTGGGAGTTCACCTACGGCCAGGACCGGGTCAAGGAAATCGTCAGCAAGGACTTCAAGGGCCGCATCGACTTCGTCGCGCAGAACGTGAAGACCGCCGACTTCGGCGATCCGGTGTTCCCGAACTACGTGATGCGTCAGGCCGGAGGCGTGCAGGTCGCGGTGATCGGCCAGGCGTTCCCGTACACGCCGATCGCCAACCCCGGCTACATGATGCCCGACTGGACCTTCGGCATCGACACCGACCACATGCAGACCGTGGTCAACGAGGTGCGCAAGAAGGGCGCGCAGCTGGTCGTCGTGATCTCGCACAACGGCATGGACGTCGACCGCAAGATGGCCACGCAGGTCGAAGGCATCGACTGCATCTTCGGCGGCCACACGCACGACGGCGACGCGGTCGCGGTCGAGGTGCGGCGGCCGTCGGGCGGCATGACGCTGGTGACCAACGCCGGCTCGCACGGCAAGTTCCTCGGCGTGATGGACTTCGACGTCCGCGGCGGCAGACTGGTCGGCTACCAGTACCGCCTGCTGCCGGTGTTCTCCAACCTGCTGCCGGCCGACGCCGAGATGCAGGCGCTGATCGACCGCCATCGCGCGCCGTACGCGGCCAAGCTCGACGAGGTGCTGGCACATACCGAGGGCACGCTGTATCGCCGCGGCAACTTCAACGGCACCTGGGACCAGTTGATCGTCGACGCGATGCTCGAGGTGCGCGGCGGCGACCTGGCGTTCTCGCCCGGTTTCCGCTGGGGCGGCAGCCTGCTGGCCGGCGAGGCGATCACGCGCGAGGCGCTGATGAACCAGGTCGCGATCACCTACCCGTACTGCACGCTGACGGAGATGACCGGCGCGACCGTCAAGTCGGTGATGGAAGACGTCTGCGACAACCTGTTCAACCCCGACCCCTACTACCAGCAGGGCGGCGACATGGTTCGCGTCGGCGGACTGACCTACGCCTGCGCGCCGAACGAGAAGATCGGCAACCGCATCCAGGACATGCGCCTGCACGGCAAGGCGATCGATTCGCAGAAGACCTACAAGGTCGCCGGCTGGGCGCCGGTCGGCCAGGCCGCCGCGGTGGCGTCGAACCCGCCGATCTGGGAAGTCGTCGAGGAGTACCTGAAGCATCACGGCACGATCAAGCCGCCGAAACTCAACGAGCCGCGGCTGATCGGTCTCGGCCGCAACGCGGGGCTGGCCGGCTACCCGGTCTGAGCGCGGCGTCGCGCACAGCGCAAGCAGGGCCGGGAGCGATCCCGGCCTTTTTCATTGCGACGTCGCCGGCGCGTGTCGCCGATACGTGCGGTTGCACTGCCGATTTTGCGCGTTGTCAAGGCAGCTGTTAAAGTGCCGGAAGGTCTTGCGTCATCGGACCGCTGTGGGACGAAGCGGGGAGCCCGCGCCGGCCTATGGTGCTTCACCCACTTCCGGCCGGGATACCCGGTACAACAGTGAGCTCAGCCATGACCCTAAAGCAGCAATCGGCCGCCTCCTACCTGTTTGGCGGCAACGCTCCGTACGTCGAGGAGCTCTACGAAACCTACCTGTCCAACCCCGGTGCCGTTCCCGAGCACTGGCGGGACTATTTCGACGCGCTGCAGCATGTGCCCGCGGTCGATGGCAGCAACACCCGCGACGTGGCCCATGCGCCGGTCGTGTCGGCGTTCGCGCAGCGCGCCAAGACGCCGGCGCCGCGCACCATCAACATCGCCGCCGACGTCGAGCTGGCACGCAAGCGCGTCGCCGCGCAGCAGCTGATCGCCGCCTACCGCAACGTCGGCGTGCGCTGGGCCGACATCGACCCGCTCAAGCGCACCGAGCGCCCCGAGATTCCCGATCTGGAGCCGTCGTTCTACGGCTTCACCGACGCCGACCAGGAAACGGTGTTCAACACCAGCAACACCTATTTCGGCAAGGAGAGCATGAGCCTGCGCGAGCTCGTCAACAACTTGCGCGACACCTACTGCGGCACCATCGGTGCCGAGTACATGTATCTGAGCGACCAGGGCCAGAAGCGCTGGTGGCAGCAGCGCCTCGAGAGCATCCGCGCGCGCGCCAGCTTCAGCCCTGAGAAGAAGCTTGACCTGCTCGACAAGCTGACTGCGGCCGAAGGCCTCGAGCGCTACCTGGCCACGCGCTACGTCGGCCAGAAGCGCTTCTCGCTCGAAGGCGGCGAGAGCTTCATCGTCGGCATGGACGAGATCATCCAGCGCGCCGGCGACGCCGGCGTGCAGGAAGTGATCATCGGCATGGCGCACCGCGGCCGCCTGAACGTGCTCGTCAACACGCTGGGCAAGCGGCCCAAGGACCTGTTCGCCGAGTTCGAGGGCCATCATCCGGACGACCTGCCGTCGGGCGACGTCAAGTACCACCAGGGCTTCTCCAGCGACGTGTCGACGCCGGCCGGCCCGGTGCACCTGTCGCTGGCCTTCAACCCCTCGCACCTGGAAATCGTCAACCCGGTGGTCGAGGGCTCGGTGCGCGCGCGCCAGGAGCGCCGCGGTGACCGCGACGGCGCGCAGGTGCTGCCGGTGCAAGTGCACGGCGACGCCTCGTTCGCCGGTCAGGGTGTGGTGATGGAAACGCTGGCACTGGCGCAAACGCGCGGCTACAAGACCGGCGGCACCGTGCACATCGTGATCAACAACCAGATCGGCTTCACGACGTCGGATCCGCGCGACGCGCGCTCGACGCTGTACTGCACCGACATCGTCAAGATGATCGAGGCGCCGGTGCTGCACGTCAACGGCGACGACCCCGAAGCGGTCGCGCTGTGCTGCCAGCTGGCGGTCGACTACCGCGCCGAGTTCAAGCACGACGTCGTCGTCGACATCGTCTGCTTCCGCAAGCTCGGCCACAACGAGCAGGACACGCCGGCGGTGACTCAGCCGTTGATGTACAAGAAGATCGCCGCCCACCCGGGCACGCGCAAGCTGTACGCCGAGCGCCTGGCCAGTCAGGGCGTGATCGGTGACACCGACGCCGACGAGATGGTGAAGGCCTACCGCGCGGCGATGGACGACGGCGAGCGCGCGGTCGAGCCGGTGCTGTCGAACTACAAGAGCAAGTTCGCGGTCGACTGGAGCCAGTTCCTCAACCGCAAGTGGACCGACAACGCCGACACCGCGCTGCCGATGACCGAGCTCAAGCGGCTGGCCGAGCGCATCACGACGCTGCCCGAGGGCCTGAAGCTGCACCCGCTGGTGGAAAAGGTCGTGTCCGACCGCGCCAAGATGGGGCGCGGCGAGCTGACGCTGGACTGGGGCATGGGCGAGCACATGGCGTTCGCGTCGCTGGTGGCCAACGGCTTCCCGGTGCGACTGTCGGGCGAGGACTGCGGTCGCGGCACGTTCAGCCACCGGCACTCGGTGCTGCACGACCAGGCGCGCGAGCGCTGGGACGCCGGCACCTACATTCCGCTGCAGAACGTCGCCGAAGGCCAGGCGCCGTTCGTCGTCATCGACTCGATCCTGTCGGAAGAGGCGGTGCTGGGCTTCGAGTACGGCTACTCGACCGCCGATCCGAACACGCTGGTGATCTGGGAAGCGCAGTTCGGCGATTTCGCCAACGGCGCGCAAGTGCTGATCGACCAGTTCATTTCGGCCGGCGAAGTCAAGTGGGGCCGCGCCTCGGGACTGACGCTGTTCCTGCCGCATGGCTACGAGGGACAGGGCCCCGAGCACTCGTCGGCTCGCCTGGAGCGCTACCTGCAACTGTGCGCTGAAACGAATATGCAGGTGTGCCAGCCGACCACGCCGGCGCAGATGTTCCACCTGCTGCGCCGGCAGATGCTGCGCCAGTTCCGCAAGCCGCTGATCGTGATGACGCCGAAATCGCTGCTGCGTCATCCGGAAGCGCGCTCGGAGCTGACCGAGCTGGCGCAAGGCCACTTCAACACGGTGCTGGCCGAGCGCGAGGCGATCGACGCGGCCAAGGTCAAGCGCATGGTCGTGTGCAGCGGGCGGGTCTATTACGACCTGCTCGCCGAGCGCCGCCAGCGCGAAATCAGCGACGTCGCGATCGTGCGCCTGGAGCAGCTCTATCCGTTCCCGCACAAGGCCTTCGCCGCCGAGGTCAAGCGCTATCCGCAGCTGCGTGACATCGTCTGGTGCCAGGACGAGCCGCAGAACCAGGGCGCCTGGTTCTTCGTCCAGCACCACATCCACGAGAACATGATCGAGGGCCAGCGCCTGGGTTACGCCGGGCGCCCGGCATCGGCGTCGACCGCCGTGGGCTATTACGCCAAGCACGCCGAGCAGCAAAAGGAAATGCTCGCCGCCGCTTTCGGCAAGCTCAAGGGCTTCATCCTCTCCAAGTAAGCCGTCCGCCGCGCGTGCCGCCACGGGCGGCGTGCGCGACGCGCCCTCCGTTCACACCGACATACAAGAGACCCCACCATGGCACTGATCGATGTCAAGGTTCCGCAGCTGTCCGAGTCCGTCGCCGAAGCGACTCTGTTGCAATGGAAGAAGAAGGCCGGTGAACCGGTCGCCCAGGACGAGATCCTGATCGAGATCGAGACCGACAAGGTCGTGCTCGAAGTCCCGGCGCCGGCCGCCGGTGTGCTCGCCGAGCTGGTCCAGGCCGACGGCGCGACCGTCGTCGCCGACCAGCTGATCGCGCGCATCGACACCGAAGGCAAGGCCACGGCAGCCGCCCCGGCGGCAGCTCCCGCCGCCGCGCCGGCCGCTCC
>MLJW01000400.1_pt1 | contig 20494 bp, 22 predicted proteins | sample 888231 | NCBI WGS metagenome assembly MLJW01 (sample SAMN05788063, study PRJNA343431) | mine drainage metagenome | isolation source: sample collected from the inflow into an acid mine drainage treatment plant... | place: Germany: Lusatia, lignite mining district
GCGCGGCGCGGGTCTTGGCGAGCTCGGCCTCGAGCGCGACGATCTTCGGGTTGGTGGTCATGAGCGCAAGCCCTCCTTCACGGCCTCGATGTCGAGCTTGACGTTCTCGGTCGCGCGCTCGGGCGTCGGCGGCATCCCGCGCGAGAGGGCGCGCTTGCCGACGAGTGCGAGGGTCGCGGTCATCGCCAGGAGGACGACTCCGACGATGAGCGCGGCGAGCCACGCGGGCAGGACGTTCGCGAGTCCGAGTGCCGCGCTGTTGAGGAGCCACCCCAGTCCGTAGAGCGACAGGACGCCCGCCACCACGAAGAGCCCGATCCCGATCGCGGCGTTCTGGGCGCGGATCTGGAGCTCGGCCTTCGCGGGGTCGATCTCGGCACGCACGGGCCGCGCCGCCGGCGCGGTGAGCATGCTCACGAGCTGGCCGATCGACAGGTGCTCGGGGGTGGGCGGGGTGGGTGGTGTGGGCTCCGACGGGCCCTCGGTGCTGGTCACACGATCACGTCCTTCGCCTTGCCGGGTGCTCGGACGACCGTCGCCCGGCCGTCCGTCGCCGGTCCGCCCGGCGCCGTGCAAGGCGCCGCGCTGACCTGCGTGTACAGCATCGCGCACTCGGTGCCCCGATGCGACGTGGTCGCCCGATCGAGGACTGCACGGAATCCCAGCGGCCGCGTCGCCGCGTCGGTCAGCGGACGGCGGGTGCGGCGACCGTGGCGGCCGACGCGACGGGGGGAGCCGTGGAGGCACGGACGACGAGGCGTGGCGGCTCCGGGGCCGGGGTCGGGCGGGTGCCGACGGGGTCGATCGTGCGCAGCAGGGTCGTGATGGCGTGGTGGCCGTAGCCGTGGAAGTCGAGGTGGACGGTGGTCAGCGGCGGCAGGAAGTAGCCGGCTTCGGGGATGTCGTCGATGCCGATGGCGGAGATCGCCTCGGGCACCGCGATGCCCCGTTCGCTCAGCGCGCGGATGACCCCCAACGCCATCTGGTCGTTGGCGGCCAGGACGGCGGTGGTCGTGGTCGGGTCGAGGGCGTGACCGGCGAGGTGGCCCGAGCGGGCCGACCAGTCACCGGGGATCACGGGGAGCGACGGGAGGCGGTGGGCGGCCATGGTGGCGTGGTAGGCGTGCGTCCGGGCGGCGGCCGAGGCCCAGTGGTCCGGGCCGGCGACCAGGGCGATGCGGGTGTGGCCGAGGCCCAGCAGGTGCTCGACGGCCGCGCGGGTGGCCGCGGTGTTTCCGGTGTGCCCGTCGGGATCGGTGTGGTCGTCCTCGAGGGCGGTCGCGACCAGGACAGGGACCCGGGGGCGCCACGTGGCGAGGGCGGCATGCACCTGGTCGGACGGTGCCAGGATGACGACGCCGGCGAGGTCGTGCTGGTCGAGCAGATCGGTCGCCTGCGTGGCGTCGCGCCCGGTGTGGTCCAGGGACACGATGTCCAGCACGTACCCGGCCTGGCGGGCGGCGGTGGCGGCCCCGTCGATGAACTTGCTCGGCCCCGACTCGAGCATGCCGGTGACCAAGGCGCCCAGCCGGTGCGAGCGGCGTGAGGCCAGCGCGGTGGCGGCCGAGTTGCGCCGGTACCCCAGGGACGCGATCGCGGCCCGTACGCGTTCCCGGGTCGCCGCCCGCGTCCCGGGCTCGTCGTTGAGCACGCGCGAGACGGTCTGGTGCGACACGCCCGCGAGTCGCGCGACGTCATAGATCGTCGCCGCGCGCGTGCTCCCCGCCGGCGGCGTCACGACCGACACGCGTGCCCCTTCCTCGACGTCCGGCAGCGAGGCCGGTCCGGCGCCGTAGCGATGCTCAGCAGTGCCAGGTGCGCGGCACGGTCAGCTTCCCTGTCCCATGCTCCAGAGGGTCCAGATCGCCGTGCGGAGCGATCGGGGCTGCCGCAGCGTCGTGAGGATCGCGGCGGCGACGTCGACCGGGGACAGCCACTCGGCGAAGCGGGGGTCGTCCGCGGTCCGGCCCGCACCGACGGCGAACTCGGTCCCGGTACCGGCGGGGCAGATCAGGGTCACGCGCACGCCCTTCTCGCGGAGCTCGCGGTCGAGGCTGCCGGCGAGCCCGACCTGGGCGTGCTTGGTACCGGCGTACACGGCCTCGTCCGGTCCACCCCGGAACCCGGCGACGCTGGACACGATCACCACGTCACCGCCACTCGCCGCGAGCATCGCCGGCAGCGCGGACCGCACGCTCCAGACGGTGCCCGCGTAGTTCGTGTCCATCATCGTGGCGAGCTCCTCGTCGGTGTGGTCGAGGATGCCGCCGTACATGCCGATCCCTGCGTTCGCGACCACCGAGTCGAGGCGACCCCAGCGGTCGACAGCCGCGGCGACGAGCCGCGCGTTGTCGGCGGGCGAGCGGACGTCCATCGGCACGCCGACGGCGTTCTCCGCACCGAGCTCGGCGACGAGCTCGTCGAGCCGCTCGGTGCGTCGGCCGCCGAGCGCGACCTTGGCACCCTCGGCGACGAGCAGACGGGCGGTCTCGCGGCCGATTCCCGCGGTGGCACCGGTGAGGGCAATGACGGTTCCGGTCAGGTCACGGACGGGGATCACGAGGGACTCCAGGGTGGGTGGGACGTGGGGTGGGACCAGCGTGTGCGGGTCGTTCAGGTCGAACGTATCGGTCTTCTCGACCCTTCTCGACCCCGGGCTCGACGATCGACGCCCCCGCGCGCGACCCCTACCGTGCGCGGGGGCGTTGGATCGCCTCGGCGATCCGCTTGATGCGCTGCAGACGGGCGTCCCAGGCCGCCCCGACCGAGGCGAGCTGCGCGTCGTCGACCCGGTAGCGCCTCTCGCGTCCCACCGGTTTCACGTGCACCAGGCCGACGCGGTCGAGAACCCCGAGGTGCTTGGCGACGGCCTGCCGCATCATCGGCAGCTGCGCACTGAGGGTGGTGGCCGTCCCGCCGTCGCACGCCAGGAGCAGGTCGAGCAGGTGTCGTCGCGTCGGGTCCCCGGTCACCGACCACAGGTCGTCGTCGATGCCGACCGTCATGAGGGCGACACGACGCGTGCGAGGTAGTCGCCGAGGCGGGCGATGGACAGGTCCCAGCCGATGACGTGCGCGTGGTGCTCCGCCTCGAGCTGGGCGACCCCCCACCCCTTCTCTCGCCAGCCCGTCTCGACGTTCCACCACTCGCGGATGTGGGCGGGGGTGCTCAGGACCTCGAACACCAGCTCCGGAGGCGCGTCGACGTGGATCTCGTGCTCGATGTCTCCGCCAGGGCCAGGAGGCGCTCGCCGTTGCGCGACCGGGAACGACGAAGGCCCCTGGATGTCCGCGGGGATCTCCGCAGCCCAGAGGCCTTCACGTACGGTGTCGAGCCAGGGTCCCGGTGAGGGACCGCCTCGGTGGTGGCCACTGGCAGGGTCGAACTGCCGACCTTTCGATTTTCAGTCGAACGCTCTACCAACTGAGCTAAGTGGCCGAGACTCGAACGCCCGGTCTGGCGACCGGGCGATCGTCGAGCGACCCCGACGGGACTTGAACCCGCGACCTCCGCCGTGACAGGGCGGCGCGCTAACCAGCTGCGCTACGGGGCCTCGTAGTGACACAAGGCTTGCTGCTGTGATGCTGTCCTGCTCGTACCCCCAACGGGATTCGAACCCGTGCTACCGCCGTGAAAGGGCGGGGTCCTAGGCCGCTAGACGATGGGGGCGTGTCACCGCTCCGACGTCTCTCGTCCGTGACGTCCGAGGAGTCGTAAGACCGGGATGAGCATAAGGGTAGAGGACGGCGAACACCAAAGCGGCCGCCGGCCCGGCGCGACCCGGGTGCCGCAGGCCCGTGCGACGCGGTCACGACGCGGTCACGGCGCAAGAGCGGCGCCACCCGCCGTCGGCCCGCTACCGGCAAGATGGCACTCGTGGTGCACATGTCGCGCGAGGAGTTCGAGGAAGCCGTCGAGGACGCGCTCGACGAGATCCCACCGGAGCTCACGGCCCAGATGGACAACGTCGTGGTGCTCGTCGAGGACGACGCGCCGCCCGACGCACCCGACCTGCTCGGGCTCTACGAGGGCACGCCGCTCACGGATCGCGACGGCTGGTGGGCCGCGGGCTCGCTGCCGGACCGCATCACGATCTACCGGAACCCGACGCTCGCGATGTGCGACTCGCGCGAGGAGGTCGTCGACGAGGTCGCGGTGACGGTGGTGCACGAGATCGCCCACCACTTCGGCATCGACGACGATCGGCTCGACGAGCTGGGCTGGTCCTGATGACGCACGCGCTGAGGTTCGGCATCGTCCTGCTCCCGCAGGAGCGGTGGGCGCAGGACCGCACCCGGTGGCAACGGGCCGAGGAGTACGGGTTCGACCACGCATGGACCTACGACCACCTCGCGTGGCGGACGCTCGTCGACGAGCCGTGGTTCGCGACCGTGCCGTTGCTGGCCGCCGCCGCCGTGGTCACCGAGCGGATCCGGCTCGGCACCTGGGTCGCGTCGCCGAACTACCGCCACCCGGTCCCGTTCGCGAAGGACGTCATGGGGCTGGACGACATCAGCGAGGGGCGGCTGATCCTCGGCCTCGGCGCGGGCGGTACCGGTGTCGACGCCGAGGTGCTCGGCGAGCCGCTCACGCCAGGAGCGCGCACCCGGCGGTTCACGGAGTTCCTGACCGTGCTCGACCGCCTGCTCACCCAGCCGGTCACCGACCACGAGGGCGAGTTCTACCGCGCGAACGCGGCGCGGATGCGTCCGGGCTGCGTGCAGCAGCCCCGGGTGCCGTTCGTGGTGGCGGCCAACGGTCCGCGGGCGATGGCACTCGCCGCGCGGTACGGCGAGGGCTGGGGCACGTTCGGGCCGAGCCTGCCCGACGAGGTCCGGGAGGGGCTCACCGAGGCGCAGGCGCAGGACGAGTGGTGGGCCGGCCTCTCACGGATGGTCGAGACCTACGACGCCGTTGCGGCGGGCACCCCCGGCCAGACCGCTCGCCGCTACCTCAGCATCGACGGCGCGCCGATCTTCGCGCTGCGGTCGACCGACGTGCTCGTCGAGGGGGTCGAGCGGGCGGCGGCACTGGGATTCACGGACGTCGTGCTGCACTGGCCGCGGGCGGCGGGGGTCTACGCCGGGTCCGAGACCGTGCTCGAGGAGGTCGCCGGCCTGCTCCCGGAGCTCAGGACGCTGCGCGTCGCGTCGCGCTGACGGTTCGCGGGATCCCTGATCAGGCGGCGCGTGATCAGGACCCGTCCGGAAGGGACGTCCGCGATCAGGACGCGCTGACGGCCTGCGCGGCCGCCTGCCGGGCGACCCAGGCGCTCGCGACCATGTCGGCGAGGGTGTGCGTCATCCGCCAGTCGAGATCGCGCGCGGCGCGCTCGCCCGACGCGACGATCCGCGCCGGGTCGCCGGCCCGACGGGGCGCGATCTCCGGCGTGAAGTCGATACCGGTGACCTCGGCCATCGCCGTCATGATCTCGCTGACCGAGACGCCGTCACCCGAGCCGAGGTTGTAGACCGTCTCCAGGTCGTGACCGGCGGCGAGAGCCTGCGCGGCGGCGACGTGGGACGTCGCGAGGTCGCCCACGTGCACGTAGTCCCGCACGCACGTGCCGTCCGGCGTGGGGTAGTCGATGCCGTTGATGCGGGGGGTGCGGCCCTCGACCAGCGCCTCGAGCACAAGCGGGAACAGGTTGTGCGGGGAGGTGTCGTACAGCTCCGGGGTGTCCGAACCGACGACGTTGAAGTACCGCAGCGAGGTGTGGCGCAGACCCGTGGCGCGAGCCTGGTCGGCCAGCAGCCACTCACCGATCAGCTTCGAGCGGCCGTACGGCGACTCCGGCGACGTCGGGGTGTCCTCGGTGACGAGGTCGACGTCGGGCGTGCCGTACACGGCCGCGCTCGACGAGAAGACGATCTGCTCCACGCCCTGGGCAGCCATCGCGGCCAGGAGGTGGGTGGTGCCCGTGACGTTCTGCTCGTACGTGTGGATCGGGCGGCTCACGGAGACCCCGGCGTACTTGAACCCGGCGAGGTGCACCACGCCGGTGACCTGGTGCTCGGCGAGCGCCTGCTCGACCAGTGCCGTGTCCAGGAGGCTCCCGACGACGAGCGGGACGTCCGCGGGGACGAACTCGCGGTGGCCGCTCGACAGGTCGTCGATGACGACGGTGTCCATCCCGACCGCCCCGAACGCCCGCACCACGTGCGACCCGATGTACCCGGCTCCACCCGTCACCAACCACGTCATGCGAGCACGGTAGCGCGACGGTCCGTGCGACGAGCACACGACCCGTGGGGTGGACCGGCGGACCCGGATCGCCGTGCGTCGCGGACCACCGCCACCCGTTGCCTGGTGCACCCGTCCAGGGCGTCCGGATAGCCTCGAGAGATGCGCACAGAACTGATCGCACGGATCGTGCAGGCGGATCAGGCGGTCCACGACGTCACCAACGTGGTGAAGCTGGTGGTCGCCGTCGTCGTCGGGATCGTCCTCGCCCTCGCGCTCGCGGAGGTGGCGTCCGCGGTGGTGCGGGCGGCCGGGCGCCGGACGTGGCTCGCCGTCACGCTCGCCGCGCGGGCGCGCCGACCGTTGCGCGCGGTGCTGCTCGTCGTCGCAGTCTGGCTCGGCCTGCGGATCGGGACGACCCCGACGCCGCCGCCGTCGGGCACCGGGCTTCGCGCGGGCTGGGTCGTGGCGATCGAGCACGGGCTGCAGATCGCCCTGATCTTCGCCCTCGCGTGGCTGGTCGGCGCCTTGGCTTTCGTCGTCGAAGATGCTGCGCTCCGGCGCTACAGCATGGACATGGCGGACAACCGGCACGCGCGTCGCATCCGCACCCAGGTCACGGTCCTTCGGCGGGTCACGGTCGCCGCGCTGGTGCTGTGCGCCATCGCCGGTGCGCTGCTGACGTTCCCGTCCGCGCGCACGGCCGGTGCGAGCGTGCTGGCCTCGGCAGGGCTGATCTCGTTGGTCGCCGGCCTCGCCGCGCAGAGCGTGCTGGGGAACTTCTTCGCCGGGGTGCAGCTCGCCTTCAGCGACGCGATCCGGATCGGCGACGTCGTGGTGGTCGACGGCGAGTGGGGACGCATCGAGGAGATCACCATGACCTACGTCGTGGTGCACGTCTGGGACGACCGCCGCCTGATCCTGCCGTCGACCCGGTTCACGTCGAAGTCGTTCGAGAACTGGACGCGGCGGTCGTCCCAGCTGCTCGGGGCGATCGAGCTGGACCTCGACTGGAACGTCCCGGTCGAGGCGATGCGCGCCGAGCTGCGGCGCCTCCTCGACACGACGGACCTGTGGGACGGGCGGGTCGGCGTGCTCCAGGTCACCGACGCGTCCAACGGCGCCGTGCGGATCCGTGCGCTCGCGAGCGCGGCCGACGCCCCGTCCCTGTTCGACCTGCGGTGCTACGTGCGCGAGGGTCTGGTGCGCTGGCTCCAGCGGGAGATGCCGTCGGCGCTGCCCCGTACCCGGTGGGAGGGGGCCGTCGCGGGTGCGGTGCCGGTCGCGGCGTCCGTGCCCGACGAACGCCCGGCGGACGCCCCGGTGATCGAGGTCCCCGGCGCCGAGGTGGCGTTCTCGACGGTGTCACCGCCGGTGCCGGTGCGCGCGAGCGCAGACGACGTGCCGTCGCGCGGTCCGGCCACCATCCTGCTGACCACCGCGGTCCCGCCGGAGCCGGTCCCGCCGGAGCCAGCCAGCTCGGGACCGATCGGGTCGGCACCGACCAGCTCGGGACCGATCGGGTCGGCACCGACCATGGTCGTCCCGATGTCGGATGGTGAACCCGCGACGGTGAGCCGCCGCTCGGTGCGCCGGTCGGGGGAGCCGGAGGAGTCGCGGCAGAGCGGTCAGCAGGAGACCATCCGGCTCGACCTCAGCGCGTCGGACTCGCGCCTCTTCACCGGGAGCATCGACGCGATCGAACGGTCCAAGGCGTTCACCGGACCGGGTGAGGGCGCCTATGCCGAGCGTGACGAGGCGGTGGAGAAGGCGGCGCGCGCCGAACGCGCCGAGCAGGAGGCCGCCGAGCGCCACGGCGCCGTGGACGCCAAGGGCGCCGCGAACACGGAGGGCAAGGAACCGACGCCCGGCGGTCCGGACCGCTGACCTGCGACGCGAGAGCGCAGGGAGCAGGTCGCCCGGGGTCTCGGTGGGTGGACGTCGGGTTGCGGGGCGCGCCGACCCCGGTGACGGTGGAGAGGTCCGAAGGCGACCATCCGGTCCGCAGGGCAGGCCTCCGGCCCGTCCTCGCGCGATCGGCAGGGTCGTCCTCACCGGCAACGAGAGGAGAGCCACCGTGCTCACCCTGACCGAGAACGCCAGCACTGCCGTCCACGACCTCGCCACGCGCGCCGGGCTCCCCGGCACGGGTGGCCTGCGGATCGCCGAGTCCGACGCCCAGCCGGGAGGCTTCGAGCTCGCGCTCGTCACTGCTCCCGCCCCCGACGACGACGTGGTGACGGCGGGTGAGGCCACCGTGTTCCTGGCGCCCGGTGCGTCGGCAACGCTCAGCGACCTGCGATTCGACGTCGACCCCACCACGCCCGAGGCGGCGGCGTTCACGCTCGTCCCGCAGTGAGCCGATCGACCAGCTGAACACCGAGGGCCGATACCGATCCGGGTATCGGCCCTCGGTGCGTCCGAGGGAGGTCGAGTGTGCTGGGGCGCACGTGGGGGCACGTGCGCCCGCGACGGGGTGTGCGTCTCCGCCGTCCGTGATGGTCGCCGATGGGTGAGGGCAGAACTTCTTCGATCCGCCAGGTCCCGTTCACCCGAGTGCTCCGGAGTTGTCGCCTTCCGTCGGTAGACACGGTGGCGTGCCGACACGGTGTCGGCGTCACCTCCTACTGAACCTACTGAGGGACATTGATGCGCAAGCTGACCATGCTCGCTCCCCTGGCCGTCGCGGCCGTCGCGCTCTCCGCGTGCAGCTCCGCGGCAGTCGGCACGACGGGTGCCACGTCCTCACCGAAGACGGCGGGCACCTCCGCCGCCGCGGGCTGCGGGACGACGGTCCCCGAGATCGCTGCCGCCGCGAAGAAGGAAGGCTCGGTCGACCTGATCGCGCTGCCCGACACGTGGGCCAACTACGGCGGGATCCTCGACGCGTTCCGCAAGAAGTACGGCATCACGGCGACCGTCGCGAACCCGGACGCGTCGTCCGCGGACGAGATCACCGCGATCAAGACCCTCCGCGGTCAGCCCGGGATGCCGGAGGTCGTCGACGTCGGCGCCTCGTTCACGCAGCAGATGATCGACGACGGCTACGCCCAGGCGTACAAGCCGACGACGTGGAACGAGATCCCGGCCAACCTCAAGGACCCCGCCGGTCACTGGGTCGCGGCGTACTACGGCGTCATGTCGATCGGGGTCAACACGACCATCGTCAAGAACGCCCCCAAGACCTTCGCCGACCTCAAGAAGCCGGAGTACAAGGGGCAGATCGCCCTCAACGGGGACCCCCGCGAGGCCGGTGCCGCGTTCGCCGCGGTGATGGCCGCATCGCTCGCGAACGGTGGCAGCTTCGACAACATCATGCCGGGGATCCAGTACTTCTCCGACCTGAAGAAGTCCGGGAACCTCCAGATGGTGAAGGTCACCAAGGCCACGCTGCTCTCCGGCGAGGTACCGATCGCGCTCGACTGGACGTACAACTTCCCGGCGCTCAAGCCCCTGCTGAAGAACGCCGGGTTCAACCTCCAGGTCACCGTTCCTCAGGATGGCGTCTACGGCGGGTACTATGCGCAGTCGGTCGTCACGCAGGCCGCGCACCCGTGCGCCGCCGAACTCTTCCTCGAGAACCTCGTGGGCGACGACGGTGCGCTCGGCTACCTGCAGGGCGGCGCCATCCCGGCGCGCTACGCGACCCTGGTCAAGGAGGGCAAGGTCGACGCCACGCTCGCCGCGTCCCTCCCGGACGCGAAGACGATCGCGAAGATCGCCTTCCCGACGCAGAAGCAGCTCGACGCCGCGAAGGCCACGCTGGCCGCCCAGTGGGGCCCGATGGTCGCGGACAAGTGACCGGCACGGACCTGGCAGCCGACCCGACGTCCCGCGCCACGCGCGCGGGCGTCGGGGCGGCTGCCGCCCGCCCGTCGGGCCTCGTGGTCGACGACACCATCGGCGGCCCCGGGGGTCTCCTGGGGATCCTCGGTCGACTGCGCACCGGCTGGAGGCCGAGCACGGCGACGCTGGCCATGATCCCGTTCCTGGCGTTCGTCGGGATCTTCCTCATCTGGCCGATGGCAGCGGTCGTCGTCAAGACCTTCACGCCCGACGGGCGGTTCGGGGTCGGCACGCTGGTCCGCGCGGTCACCGGCCCGTACCAGTCGGCCTTCACGAACTCGCTCATGCTTGCGGGCGCCTCGGCCGTGATCGGCGGGGTGCTCGGCCTGGCTCTGGCCCTGGCGCTGCGCGGGCTCGAACGTCCGCGCTGGTTGCGGCCGACGATCGACGCGTGGAGCTCGGTCGCCTCCCAGCTCGGCGGCGTGCCGCTCGCCTTCGCGTTCGTCGCGGCCCTCGGCACGCAGGGCGTGCTGACCAAGGCGCTCGCGGCGGTCGGCATCGACGTCGCCGGGTCGGGATTCTCGCTCTCGACCCTCGCCGGGATGACGTTCGTCTACCTGTACTTCGAGATCCCGCTGATGTTCCTCGTCGTTGCCCCGGCGGTCGCCGGTCTGCGGACCACGTGGCGTGAGGCGGCGGAGCTGATGGGTGCGAGCCCGGCCCGGTACTGGCTCACGGTCGGCGGGCCGATCCTCGCACCGTCGGTGCTCGGCGGCATGCTGCTGCTGTTCATCAACGCGTTCAGCGCGTACGCGACCGCGTATGTGCTCAACTCGAGCGGGCAGCTGGTGCCGCTGGCGATCCGGTTCGTGCTGCAGGGCAACGTCATCACCGGCGAGCAGGGCCTCGGCTACGCGCTGGTGACCTGGACCGTCGCGCTCCTCGTCGCGGGCCTCGTCTTCATGAACGTCTTGCAGCGCCGCGCCGCTCGGTGGTCCCGCGCATGAGCGCCGTCACGCCTCGCGCGGACGTGCCGCGCGTCCAGGCCCCGGCCCGCCCGGCGCGCGGACCGGCCCGTCACCGCGGCCTTCGCGTCGTCCGGTGGACCTTCCTCACGGTGCTCGGGCTGTACTTCCTGGTGCCCCAGCTCGCGATGGCCCGGTTCGCGTTCCAGAACGTGCCGGTCGTGCTGCTCAACGCCTCGACTCTCTTCTCGAAGTGGTCGGCGTCCTCGCTCGTCGACGCCCTCGGGCAGCCGGCGTTGTGGGACGCAGCGAAGACCAGCGCGATCCTCGCGGCGCTCTCGGTGGTCCTCGACCTCGCCCTGCTGCTGCCGCTCGCGATCATCGCCGAGATCCGTGCCCCGCGGCTGCGTCCGGTGCTCAGCGCCCTCACCCTGCTCCCGTGGGTGATCCCGCCGATCGCCCTGGTCGTCGGTGTCGCGGCGACGTTCCGTAGCGTCGCGCCCGGGTTCCTCACGAGCACGCTCAGCCTGGTGCCGTTCTACGCGATCTGGGCGATGCCGTTCACGTACCGGGCTCTCGACTCGGGTCTGCGGGCCATCAACGCCCGGACGCTCGTCGAGGCGGCACGGAGCCTCGGGGCCTCGGAGCTGACGGTGCTGTTCCGCGTGCTCGTCCCGAACCTGAGCGCCTCGATCGTCGCCGCGAGCGGGCTGACCGCGGCCCTCGTCCTCGGGGAGTTCGCCTTCGCGTCCCTGCTGCTCAAGAACACGCTCCCGACCTACCTGGTCAACTACCAGCGCGACTCCCCCCAGGCCGGGATGGCGCTCGCGCTCGCCGTCATGGTGCTCACCGCTCTCGCGCTCGGCGCCGTCGTGCACATGCTGCGACGTCGCGGGCTCGGCATGAGCACGACCGGTTTCTGATCCGAGGAGGATCCTCATGGCCACGATCGAGATGATCGGTGTACGCAAGACCTTCGGGACGACCGTCGCCCTCGCCGACCTGCACCTGCAGGTCGAGTCAGGGGAGATGGTGTGCCTGCTCGGCCCGTCGGGCTGCGGCAAGACCACGGCGCTGCGCCTGCTCGCCGGGTTCGAGCAGCCCGACGCCGGGCAGATCCTGGTCGACGGTGAGGACGTCACGCACGTCTCACCCCGGCACCGCGGGTTCGGGATGGTGTTCCAGGACTACAGCCTGTTCCCGAACCTGACCGGTCGGCAGAACATCGCGTTCGGCCTCAAGGTGCGCCGCAAGGGAGCCCTCGAGACGGCGGAGACCGTCGACCGGCTGCTCGCGGTCACCCGCCTGGAGAAGCACGCGGACAAGTACCCGCACCAGATGTCCGGCGGCCAGCGGCAACGCGTCGCCCTCGCGCGCGCCATCGCGACCGAGCCGCGGCTGCTGCTGCTCGACGAGCCGCTGTCCGCGCTCGACGCCCAGGTGCGCGAGCACCTGCGCGACGAGATCCGCCGCCTGCAGCAGGAGGTCGGCGTGACGACCGTGTTCGTCACGCACGACCAGCACGAGGCGATGGCGGTCGCCGACCGGGTGGCCGTCATGCGCGACGGTCTGCTCGAGCAGATCGACCCACCGCGCGTGCTGTACAGCCGGCCCGCGTCGCAGTTCGTGGCCGGGTTCGTCGGGACGGTCAACCGGCTCTCGGCCGAACGCGCCGTGGACGGCGCGTGGTTCGTGCTGGGGGCGAAGGTCGAGGCCGTCGGGGACGACGCTCCGGCGTCCGATGGTGGGGCCACGACGGTCGCCGACGCACCGCAGAAGCACGCGGTGGTGCGACCCGAGCAGCTGCACGTCGACAAGGCCGGGTCCGGCGCCGGACCGGTCGCACGCCTGGTCGCGCTGTCGTTCCTCGGCGCCTTCACCCGCGCGGTCGTCGACCACCCGACCGAGGGGCTCGTGACGGCAGACGTCCTCGGCGAGGCTGCGGACGGTCTTGCCGTCGGTGACGCGGTCGCCGTGCGCGTGCGCCCGGGCGCGGGTGCGGTGGTCCTCCAGTGACCGTCGGCACGCAGTCCTTCGCGACGACGGCCGAGCGCACGCTCGTGCGCGGGGAACCGGGACCGCTCGGCTGGTCCGAGCTCGTCGTCGGTCCCGGCGAGGCCCACCACGGGGACGCGCCGCACGGGGCCGGTGAGGCGCTGGCGTGCCTGGTGCACCTCTCCGACCTGCACCTGTGCGACGCGGAGTCGCCCGCGCGCCAGGAGTACCTGGACCGTCACGGCGACCCCGGGGCACCGTACGCGGGGCGGCTCGGGACGATCGGCACGTACCGGCCGCAGGAGATCCTCACGGTGCAGGTGGCGGCGGCCGCTCTCGAAGCGGTGCAGCGGCTCGACCGGGCGCCGGTCACGGGCGCACCGCTCGACGCCGTGATCGTGACGGGCGACCTGACCGACAACGCGCAGCGCAACGAGCTCAGGTGGTACACGTCGCTGATGGCCGGCGGCGTGCTCGCCCCGCGCAGCGGTGACCCGCGGCACAGCGGCTGGGTCGGTGCGGTCGACGCGGTGTGGTCGTCGTCGTACTGGCACCCGGACGGTGCTCCGTCCGGCGAGTCGCCCGACCGTCCGACGGCGCTGTACGGCTACCCCGTCGTGCCCGGTCTGGTCGAGGCGGCGCGCGCGCACGTCCTGTCACCGGGAGCGGGTCTGCCCTGGTACAGCGTGCACGGGAACCACGACGCCCTGCTGCAAGGGACGGTCGCGCCGGACCCGGAGCTGCGCCGGCTCGCGACCGGGGACGAGCGGGTCGTCGACCTCGCGGCGGGCCAGACGCCGCTCGTCATCCTCGAGGGCGCGGCCCCGATCGGCCCCGCGCGCTACACCCACGACGCGACCTCGCCACGCGAGTCCGTCACCGCTGACCCGTCGCGCGCGCTCGTCCGGCCCGGGGAGTTCGACGAGGCCCACGCCGGCGCGGACCAGCACGGGGCGAGCCGCGTCGCCGGGAACGGGAACTCGTGGGTGTGCGACATCGGGCAGGTCCGGGTGATCGCGATCGACACCGTGAACCCGCACGGCGGGTGGCAGGGATCCGTCGACGCCCAGCAGCTCGCGTGGCTCTCGGACCAGCTCGACCGGGCGCGTGGCCGCTACGTGGTGGTCACCTCGCACCACCCGTCGTGGACGCTGACGAACCCGTACGCGCCCGACGGCTCGCCGCGGCGGCACCTCGCGGACGACGTGCTCGGGTTGCTGCTCCGTCACCGGGGCGTGATCGCGTGGCTCGCCGGTCACGTGCACGCGCACACCCACGTGTGGCACCAGGCGCCGGACCGCGACGGCGGGCTGTGGGAGATCACGACGTCGTCGCTCGTCGACTGGCCGCAGCAGCTCCGGGTGCTCGAGATCGTCCGCGAGCCGGGTGGGACGCTGGCGCTCGCCAGCACGGTCGTCGACCACGTCGGCGCGCCCGAGTGGGACCCGGAGGCGCTCGGCGACACCGCGAACCTGGCGGCTGTCTCGCGGTCGCTGGCCGTGAACGACTATCGCGCCCGGAACGTCCCGGCCCTGCTCGCGCGCACCGCCGGCACCCCGGCCGACCGCAATGCCGTGTGGCGGATGCCGGACCCGCACGCCTGACCTGACCCTCGACCGTGAAGGGGGGGCCTGCGGGGCGCCAGCCGTCGAGCGCCGTCACAGCGAGTGTGCCTAGGGTCTGGTCATGGGTCTGAGCCGTACGCAGCTGATGTTCGTGGGACTGCACCGGGCCGTCTACCGGGCCACGGGTGGTCGGGTGCTCGGGAAGTTCGGCCACCTCGAGCAGGTGCTGCTGAGCACCACCGGCCGGGTCAGCGGGCAGATGCGCACGACGCCGCTCGCGGCGACCCCCGACGGTGATCGGCTGATCCTCATCGCGTCCAACAACGGGGGTGACGCGCACCCGGCCTGGTACCTCAACCTCGTGGCCCACCCCGAGGTGGCGGTGCAGCGGGGTACGCAGGTGATCGCTATGACCGCCCGGACCGCCGAGGGCGCGGAGCGCGAGCGGCTCTGGGCTCTCGCCGTGCAGAACAACCCCGGCTACGCGCGGTACGAGTCGCGCACGTCGCGGCGGATCCCGGTCGTCGTGTGCGAGGCGGTCGCCGCACGCGAGTGACGTGCGACGCAAGGTCGTCACGCGTCTCCCACGCCCGGCGCCGAGGCTGAGCGCGACCGACGGCCGGTCAGCGCGCCCGACGCCCGGTCACCGCGCCGTACACGAGCAGGACGACGACCGACCCGACGATCGCGATCAGCCACGACTGGAGCGAGAAGAACCCGTCGTAGCCGACGTTGAAGATCGCGCCGCCGAGCCAGCCTCCGACGAAGGCGCCGACCACGCCGAGCACGAGCGTGGCGAGCAACCCGCCGCCCTGCCGTCCGGGCAGCAGCGCCTTGGCGATCGCACCGGCGATCAGTCCCAGGATCAGGAAGGCGAGGAAGCTCATGCGCATCTCCTTGCGACAGGCGGACCGAGGCCCGCGGCGGATGTCACTGTCGACGCTGTCATGGATTGGCGCGGTTCGCATCGTGAAAGCGCGTCAGAACCGCGCCAGAAGCGCGTCGAATGCGGCCGTGACCGGGAGCTCTCACCGCCGTGCACGGCACGGGCACCGCGCTACCGGTGCCCGACCAGGTACACGGCGACCAGGTAGACGGCCGCAGCGACGAGTGCACCGGTGTGCGGGCGCACGCCGTCCCACCCGGCGACCGCATAGAGGTAGAGCCGGCGCACGAGAGGAACCGCTGACCTCACGGCAACCCCCTTCGGCGTGACGACTCAGCGACGCTACTGGTCACGCCAGTCTGCCATTCGGTTCGACGGGATCTGTGGCCCTGAGGTCACGGCTCGAGGACGACGCAACCGATCCTCGCGGACGCGGGACGGCGTCCGCCGGAGCTCACCGCAGCGTCGGCCTCGCGCACGGCCGGCCCCACTGCGTCGGCAGGAGCGGGCTCGGCGTCGTCTGGTAATTTGCGGTGCAACTGGGCTCCCTCACCCCGACGACGGCGGTGCAGCATGGCGATCAATCGCGCGCGAACCCCGGCAGACGGGCCGCGAGGTCTCGACGAGGCGGCCCGGCTCGCGGCCGGAGCGACGAGAGCCGGCGTGGGGAAGCCGACGCACGGGTCACCTCCTCGTCACGATCCTGCCGTCGTGGCTCCGCCCGGTGCGGCGGTGTCCGCGACTCCTGCTCCCGCCCCGGCAGCGCCTTCCGCAGGTGTTCGTGGCACCCGCGCGAACGGGGTCGTCCCCGCGACCGGGCTCAGTGAAGACCTGACTGACGCGAGTGCTCTGGTCACGAGGGCAAGCCGAACGATCGTCGCTGCGTTCCTGCTCGCGTCCGTGGCGTGGGGGTTGATCGCCCGCAACGATGGGATCCGATCCGCCGCTGCCCGAGCAGCCGTGGACGCCGACCAGGCAGCGGGTAGAAGGCTGCCGGTCGGGCCGTCGCCGGCGAGGTTGATCGAGCTGAGCCTGAACGGCTGGGCATGGTGCTGGGCCTTCGCGGCCGTCGGCATCGGCCTGCTCGTGCTGCATCTGATCGACGGCACGAAGGGGTACGGCATCTTCCGTCCGCTGATCGGGGCGGACCGCCGGTTCTCGACCTCGCTGACGCAGATCGGGCTCTGGACGCTCTTGATCACGACGTCGTTCGGCTGGCTGCTCATCAAGGCCGGGCTGACCAGCACGAGCGTCGAGACGTTGCTGCCATCGGCACGGTGGGATCAGTACCTCCTTCTGCTCGGCGGCCCGTTCGGGGCGGCGGTCCTCGCCAAGGGAATCGTGACCTACAAGGTCGACCGCGGAACGCTGCAGAAGACGGAGCCTGCTGCGACCGAGCTCACCCAGGTCGCCGCCAACGACAGCGGTGGCACCGACATGGTGGACGCCCAGTACCTGCTGTTCAACCTGGTCGCGCAGGTCTACTTCGTGATCGCCCTGGTCCGGAAGGGTGTCCTACCCGAGATGCCCCCCACTCTTCTGGCGATGACGAGCCTGACCGCTGCCACGTACGTCGGGTCGAAGGCGGCCCGATCCAACGCGCCGGTGATCACGTCGATCAGCCCGAAGACAGTCACGGCAGGGACCGAGGTGACGATCCTGGGATCGAACTTCGATCCGAGCGGTTCGGCGGATCCTCGGCGGGTCGTCACGATCTCAGTCGGCGGGCTCGCCACAGCGATCCCGGTGGCGCCGGGCGACTACACCGACACGCGCGTGTGGTTCACCATGCCGGATGGCGCAACCGCGGGAAAGCATCAGACGCTGCAGCTGACGTCGACTGCCGGGGTGGCGACCATCGAGTACGACGTCGAGGTCATGTAGCCGAGGCGACGACGGTCTGCAGGATCCCGCCGACGATAGGGTTTCGGTCATGCCGGACCCCATGGTGTTGGCCGAGCTCCGTGATGTCGTTCGCGAGCGCGACTCGGGTCAGGTCCACACGCCGGAGAGTCGCGCCACGAGCACCGACATCGACGCCGGAGAGCGCGTGGGACGAGCGTGAAGCATGACCACGCGTGAGATCCGCGAGGTCGAGTTCTCCCGGGAGCACCTTCGCGCGTGGTCCGGCACCGACCCGCGTCTGCAGAACTGGCCTGTCGTCTACACGCTCGATGGATCAGGGCAGGTCTACGTCGGGGAGTCGCTGAACGTCGCGATGCGCCTCAGACAACATCTGGAGAGCCCCGGCAAGGCGGCGCTCGGGCGCGCGCACGTCGTCGTCGACGAGACGTTCAACAAGTCGGTGTGCCTGGACCTGGAGTCCTTCCTCATCCGACTGTTCGCCGGGGACGGCCGGTACGACGTCATCAACGGCAACGAGGGCATCACCGACGCGAACTACTACCGCCGCGACGAGTACCAGGCGTCGTTCCGTGAGGTGTTCGACGCCCTGCGGGCGCGTGGTCTCTTCACCCGGGGCATCGCGACGATCGAGAACAGCGACCTGTTCAAGCTCTCGCCGTTCAAGGCGCTGTCCGAGGACCAGCTGACGGCCGTCGTCGACATCGTCGAGGGACTGTTCGAGGACGTCGACCGTCGCGCTTCCAGCACGATCGTCGTCCAGGGGTCGCCGGGGACCGGCAAGACGATCGTCGCCATCTTCCTGATCAAGCTGCTCCGCGACATCCAGGGCTTCGACCCGGCGCGGCCACGCCCTGACGCGTCGGTGTTCGAGGATTTCTTCACCGAGGAGTCCTCACGCTCGCTCGCCGCGTTCCGGGTGGGACTCGTGGTGCCTCAGCAGTCGCTGCGTCGGTCCATCCAGAAGGTCTTCGCCAAGACCCCGGGACTCGACTCGAGCATGGTCATCTCGGCCTTCGACGTCGGCGCGGACCCGGGCCGTTTCGATCTGCTCGTCGTCGATGAGGCCCACCGCTTGACGCAGCGGGCCAGCCAAGGCTCGGGCCCGCGCAACAAGCAGTACGCGGAGATCACCGCGAGGCTCTTCGGGAGCGATGACACGACCAAGACCCAGCTGGACTGGATCATGGCGAAGAGCACCCACCAGCTGTTCCTCCTGGACCGCGACCAGAGCGTTCGCCCAGCCGATCTCCCGGGGCCCGTCATCGACGCGCTCGTCGACGGGGCGGCGCATCGCGGCCGGCGCTACCGGCTCTCTGCGCAGCATCGCGTGCGTGCCGGGACGGACTACGTCGGCTACGTGCGGGGCGTGCTCGCGGACGTGCCGATGGAGCCGCGCGACTTCGGCGAGTACGACCTGCGCTTCTACGACGACTTCGGAGCGATGCGACGAGCCGTCCTCGACCGCGACGCCGAGCACGGGCTCGCACGACTGCTCGCCGGGTACGCCTGGGAGTGGGTCAGCAAGACCGACCGCGACGCGTACGACATCACGATCGACGGCGAGCGGATGCGGTGGAACACCCGCCCCGTCGACTGGGTGAACTCGACGACCTCCCTCGCCGAGATGGGCTCGATCCACACGATCCAGGGGTACGACCTGAACTTCGCCGGCGTCGTGATCGGTCGCGACCTGCGGTACGACCCGGAGCTCGGCCGGATCCGGTTCGACCGTGCGCAGTACCGCGACCGCAACGGAAAGGCGAACAACAATCAGCTGGGGATCACGTACTCCGACGAGCAGCTGCTCGAGTACGTACGGAACATCTACACGGTGCTGCTGACCCGGGGCATTCGCGGCACCTACGTGTACGTGTGCGACCCCGACCTGCGGGAGCACCTGCGGGGCTTCTTTCCCGTCGGCCGGCGCTGACCTGCCGAGACGTGCGGTGGCGCGTGGATGGCCACGGCGCGGGCTGTGGCAGCCATGTCCGCCGTCGGGAGGAGTCCCAGCACTCCTCCCGGATCTTCCCTGCGTTGGGCGCCGAGTGAGAACCACGAGTACCCACATCTGTCCCTCGCTGACGCGACAGCGATGACAGAAGTCGCGGAAAGTGTCTCTGATCCACGAACACAGTGGGCCCCGTGGGGCTCGAACCCACAACCTACGGATTAAAAGTCCGCAGCTCTACCATTGAGCTAGAGGCCCGGGCGATGCGGGGCACATCGAGAGAACCCCAGGGGAACTCCGTGGCCCGCGCCCGTCGGGCACCAGGGTACGCGGTGGGCCGGAGACCGGTGCGCTACCGAGGCGTAGCCGTCAGGGCGCGGACGACGACGGGTTGAGCTGGTTCTGCAGCCCCTGCAGGTCGGCAACCAGGCCTTGGACCCGGGTGTGTTCCGCCGTGATCGCGGCAGCCTCGGACTGGATGGCTGCCTCCCGCGGGGGCAGAGCGGCCTCGTCCCTCGCCAACAGGGTTGCGGCACGTGCCAGCGTGACCTGCGCGGGGGCCATCGGAAGCTTGGTGCCGTCCCACCACGCCCACGACAGCTCGAGCCGGGCTTGCTGCCCTGCGGACATGGCCGCGACCTGCGCCGCCTTGGACTGGTAGGCCGTGCGGTAGTACGCCACCGATGCGGCGTCCGCGGCGTACTGCGCTTGGCTCTGGGCATTCTCGGCTTGGCGGGTGGCGAGCGCCTGCGATGCCGCCTGGATGTCCGTCGCCATTCTCTCCAGCATCCCGTTCCAGCCCGTGTACACCGCCACCAGGGCGGCGCGGTCCGTGATGAAGCGGGCGTACGCCGCCTCGAGCTGCGGGGCGAGTCCCCCGGGACGCCAGACCTGGGTGCCGACGTAGGCGAACATCTCGGTAGGGAGATGGTCCGGATGGGTGCCGACGGAGCCGGCGATCTGTGCGTGGATCGGGTCGGCGGCGGGGATCGCTGCCACCTCGGAGGTGAGCAGCGGCGTGAGTGCGGACTGCTCCGCGTCGGTCAGCTGGGCCCACGCGGCGTGCAGGGTCTCATGGGCGGCGCTCGTCACGACGGACCCGTGCAGGCGCGGGTCGGCAGGCTCGTACAGGATGATCGAGTTCGTCCCCTGCTCGAAGCAGCCCACGGTGTTCCCCGCGGACAGGGCATGCTGCGCCTGACCGTCGCCGCACTGGCCGGCGAACGCGCGTGCCCCGAGGAGCGTCGGGTTCGTGCCGTAGAACAGGGACCTCCCTGCTGCGGAGAGGTGGGCCTCGTCG
>MLJW01000401.1_pt1 | contig 20446 bp, 20 predicted proteins | sample 888231 | NCBI WGS metagenome assembly MLJW01 (sample SAMN05788063, study PRJNA343431) | mine drainage metagenome | isolation source: sample collected from the inflow into an acid mine drainage treatment plant... | place: Germany: Lusatia, lignite mining district
CCGCCAGCGCTACGGCATCCAGCGCGCGGTGCTGCCGCGGGTGCTGACGCTGTCGAAGGTCGCGCACGTCGCGCGCAACACCAGCGCCGAAGTCGAGGTGTTCGGCTTCGGCAGCCTGTGCGTGATGGTCGAAGGGCGCTGCGCGCTGTCGTCCTACGCCACCGGCTGCTCGCCGAACAACGCCGGCGTCTGCTCGCCTGCCGCCGCGGTGCGCTGGGCCGAGCGCGACGACGGCAGCGTCGACGCACGCCTCGGCGGCGTGCTGATCGACAGCTACGCGCCGGGTGAGGCGCGCGGCTATCCGACGCTGTGCAAGGGGCGCTTCGAAGTCGACGGCCGCCGCGGCTACACGCTCGAGGAGCCGACCAGCCTGAACACCCTGGAGCTGCTGCCGCAGCTGATCGAGCACGGCATCGCGGCGATCAAGATCGAGGGGCGCCAGCGCAGCGCGCAGTACGTGGCTGAAGTCACCCGCGTCTGGCGCGAGGCGATCGATTCCGCCGCCACCGACAGCCGCTACGCGGTACGCGACGCGTGGACCGCGCAACTGGCGCGCTGGGCCGAAGGCCAGCAGCACACGCTGGGCGCCTACGACAGGCCGTGGCGATGAACGCGATGCCGCCGCAATCCACCCCGACGGCGCCGCCGCGCCTGGCGCTGACCGTCGCGCCGCTGCAATACTGGTGGCCGCGCGAGCGCATGCTCGCGTTCTACGCCGAAGTGGCCGACAGCGCAGCCGACACCGTGGTGCTCGGCGAAGTCGTCTGCGCGCGCCGGCGCGAGCTCAAGCTGGCCGACTGGCTGGCACTGGCGCGCGAGCTGCGCGGCGCCGGCAAGGAAGTGCTGCTGGCGACGCCGACGCTGGTGATGGGCGAGGCCGACGTGCGCCTGGTGCGCGAGCTCGCGCAGCAGCGCGAATTCGCGCTCGAGGCCGGCGACGCCTCGGCGCTGGGCGTGCTGGTGCAGGCCGGCGACCTCGCTTTCGCGCTCGGCCCGCACCTGAACATCTACAGCCAGGAGGCTTTGCGCGAGCACGCGGTGCTCGGCGCGACGCACTGGTGCGCGCCGGCCGAGCTCGCGCTCGGCGCGGTCTCGCGCATCAACCCGGCGCACGCGCCGGTGCCCGGGCGCGACGGCCCGCTGGCCACCGAGGTGTGGGCGTTCGGCCGCCTGCCGCTGGCGTTCTCGGCGCGTTGTTTCACCGCGCGCCACCACGGACTGACCAAGGACACCTGCGACTTCCGCTGTCGCGACGACGCCGACGGCATGACCGTGCGCAGCGGCGACGGCCGCGAGTTCCTGTGCCTGAACGGCACCCAGGTGCAGTCGGCCGGCGTGCACGCGCTGCTCGAGACGCCGAGCGCGCTGCGCGCCGCCGGCATCGGCCGCTTGCGGCTGGCGCCGACGTCGAGCGGATTCGCCCGCGTCGTCGGATTGTTCGACGCGCTGGTGCGCGACGCGCTGCCGCCCGCTGCCGCGCGCGACGCGCTGCGCGAGCTCGACCTGCCCGGCGAGCTGATCGACGGCTTTGCGCGAGCGCGCGCCGGCATGGAAGCGATCGCCGAGGAGGCTTGACCATGAACGTTCCGTTTCCGCCGCGACCGCCCGCCTTGCCTCCGGCCGCGGCCGAATTCGCGTCGCACGCCTTCGACGCCGCGCTGCGCCTGGGACGCCCGCTGCGCGGCCTGCTGCGGCGGCTGCCGACGCAGCCGCCGTCGTGGCTGGCCGCCGCGGCGCTCGACCGCCTGCTGCTGCCGCGGCTGGACGACGACACGCGCGAAGCCTGCCGCGACCGCATCGTCGAGCTCGAGCTGAGCGACCTAGGCGTGCGCCTGCGCCTGCGTTTCGACGGCACGCGCTTCAGCGCCGCGTCCGGCGAGCCCGAGCTGCGCGTGCGCGCGGCGACCCGCGCGCTGCTGCGGCTGGTACGCGGCGAGGACGACGCCGATCGCCTGTTCTTCGACCGCGAGCTGGTCATGGAAGGCGATACCGAGTTCGGTCTGTTGCTGAAAAACCAGCTCGACGCCATCGGACCGCTGTGGGTTTGATCTGACGCATCCTCGCGCGTCGCGCAAGCTTGCGTTGTATCAAGAGGGGCGACTGCCGGTTCGCCTTATAGTGGTATTTTTTCGGCCCATTCAACCCGGCGACGACGATGAACGCGACTTCTGCGATGCTGCTGGCGCCGTTCTGGAACGGCGGTGACGACGTGCGCGGCACCTTGCGTGCCGCGGCGGTACGCGGTCTGCGCTCGCGCGCGGTGGCCGCCGGGCAGGCGCTGTTCCGACGCGGCGAACGGCTGAGCCGCGTGTTCATCGTGATGAGCGGCGCGGTGCAGGTGTCGCGCGCCGACCGCGAAGGGCGCTCGAAGATCGTCGACCTGGCGCTTCCCGGCGACGTGTTCGGTTTCGACGACTTCGCGTCGGGCCTGTACGCCGGCGACGCCGTCGTGCTGCGCGACGCGGTGGTCTGCGCCATCGAGCCGCAGCGCTGGTGGCGGCTCAGCGCGCGCAACCCGCGGTTGCCGGCGCTGGCCAGCCTGGGCGCCACCCAGGTCAACCGCGTGCTGCGGCAGAACATGAGGTTGCGCCTGGGTGCCGCGTCGCGGCTGGCCGACTGCCTGTTGCAGCTGGCCGAGAAGCTGGGTCGCGCCGAGATCGAGCTGCCGTTGAGCTATCAGGACCTGGCCAACTACCTCGACCTGCGCCCGGAGACGATGAGCCGCGCGCTGCACGAGCTCGAGGACAGCCAGTGCCTGCGCCGCGCCGGCCGCACCCGGCTCGAGCTCGACCCCGAGCGCTTGCGCGTGACGCGCGCGACACCGCGCCCGCGCCAGGTCTGAGCGCCGCGCGGCGCCGGCCGCGCGTCAGCCGTGGCTCAGCGCCCAGATCGCGGCTTGCGTGCGCGAGCTGACGTTGATCTTCTTCAGCACTCGCTTGACGTGGATCTTGACCGTGCTCTCGGCGATGTCGAGCTCGCGCGCGATCTGCTTGTTGCTGCGTCCGGCGCGGATCTGGTCGAGCACCCGGTTTTCCTGCGGCGTCAGCGCCGCGGCGTCGCGGCTGCGCGGGCGTGCGTCCTCGCGCATCGCGTTGGCCAGCAGCCCGGCCAGGCTGGCGCTCAACGCCATGGCGCCTGTGTCGGCGGTGCGCAGCACGCTGGCGAGCAGTTCCTGCGGCGCCATGTCCTTCAGCAGGTAGCCGTCGGCGCCGGCGCGCAGCGCCGCGGTCAGGTCCTCGGCGTCTTCCGACACCGTGACCATGATCGTCACCGGAGCGTTGTCGGCGGCCTTGAGCTCGCGCAGCACGTCCAGGCCGTCGAGCCCGCCCTTCATGTGCAGGTCGAGCAGCACGACCTGGGGTCTGAGCCGGCGCACCTGGGCGATGCCGTCGACGCCGTTGTCCGCTTCACCGACCACGCGCAGCTGTCCGGCGGTGGTGTCGAGCAGGTCCTTCATGCCCTGCCTGAACAGCGGGTGATCGTCGATCAGCACCACGTCGTGCATCGCGTATGTCGTCCGAAGCGAAAAAGAGCATTCTCCGCTGTGCACGGCGCGTGCGGCAAGACCATGACTTTCACATAGTCTCTTGCCGGGCACCCAGGACGCCGCCGCGCGGCGGTCCGGGCAGAAGGCGTACTCCGAAAAACCGCGCACTCGTCGCCGTGCTGCGGCCAGCCGCGCAAGTGCTTGTCAGACAAGGAAAATCGCGCATCCTCCGTTACCTCTTTCGGGGTACGCCGGGCGGCCGCGGTCGCGCCGCGCCGGGTAGGCAGCGCCCAGGCGCCGTCTTATCGTGCGGGCTGCGTCCCATCCGTACCGGAGACAACCGTGCGATCCATCCGACAACCACGGCGCGCCGTGCGCCTTGCCGTCGCGGCGCTGCTGGCCTGCGCCGCCGCGGCCCCGCTTTACGCCGCAGCGCCCGACCCGGCGCTGGCCGCGGCCGGCGCGAGACTGTTCAGCGGCCAGACCCGTTTCGCCGCCGGCGGCGCCGCGTGCATCTCGTGCCACGCCGCCGACGGCGGCGGCCTGGCCAGCGCTGGCGGCCACCTGGCCATAGGCCTGGGCCACGCCTGGGTCGACATCGGTCCGGCCGGAATCGAGGCGATGGTGGCGAACCCGCCGTTCGCGCCGATGGCCGCGGCCTACGCCGGGCACCCGATCGGCACCGCCGAAACCAGCGCGCTGCTCGCGTTCCTGCAGCGCAGCGCGCAGCAGCCGCAAGCCGCCGGCGCGCTGCAGCGCCACGGCTCGATGCTGGTCGCCGGCGGTGCAGGGCTGGCCGCGATCCTGCTCGCGCTGCAGCTGATCTGGGGCCGGCGCAAGACGCGCAGCACCAAGCATTCGATCTACGCGCGTCAGGCGCGTCGCGGCTGAGACCCGTCAACGAGGACATCATGAGCTGGATCAAGGACATCGTTTCGCCGAAGACCCGGTCCTGGGAGGACTTCTACCGCAACCGCTGGCAGCACGACAAAGTCGTGCGCAGCACCCACGGCGTCAATTGCACCGGTGGCTGTTCGTGGAACGTTCACGTCAAGGACGGCATCGTCGTCTACGAGACGCAGGCGCTCGACTACCCGCTGCTCGACTCGAAGTTGCCGCCGTACGAGCCGCGCGGATGCCAGCGCGGCATTTCTTACTCCTGGTACCTGTACAGCCCGATTCGCGTCAAGTATCCGCTGATGCGCGGCGCGCTGCTCGACCTGTGGCGCGCCGAGCGCGCGCACACCGCCGACCCGGTGCAGGCCTGGCGCAATCTGCAGGCCGACCCCGAGAAGCGCCGCCGCTACCAGCGCGCGCGCGGCAAGGGGGGCTTCCGCCGCGTCGACTGGGACGAGGCGCTCGAGCTGATCAGCGCCGCGTCGCTGCACACCGTGAAGGAGTACGGACCCGACCGCCTGATCGGCTTCTCGCCGATCCCGGCGATGTCGATGCTCAGCTTCGCCGCCGGCGCGCGCTTCCTGCAGTTGATGGGAGGCGTGCTGCTGAGCTTCTACGACTGGTATTGCGACCTGCCGCCGGCCTTCCCCGAAGTGTGGGGCGAGCAGACCGACGTCGCCGAGAGCGCCGACTGGTACAACTCGAAGTTCACCGCGGTGATGGGCGCCAACCTCGGCATGACCCGGACTCCCGACGTGCACTTCTTCTCCGAGTCGCGGCACAACGGCACCAAGACCGTGGTGTTCTCGCCGGACTTCAGCATGGTCGCGAAATACGCCGACCAGTGGATCCCGGTGCACGCCGGCGCCGACGGCGCGTTCTGGATGGCGGTCACTCACGTGATCCTCAGCGAATGCCACCATGCGCGCGCGACGCCTTACTTCATCGACTACGTCAAGAAGTACACCGACAGCCCGTTCCTGGTCGAGCTGCACGCCGACGGCGCGGGCTGGAAGCCGGGGCGGCTGCTGCGCGCCGGGCGCATCGAGCGCTACGCCGGCGAAGAAAACGGCGAGTGGAAGTTCCTCAACTTCGACGCCGCCAGCGGCGAGCTGGTGTGTCCGAAGGGCAGCGTCGGCCATCGCTGGGGCAAGACCAAGGGGCAGTGGAACCTCAAGCCCGAGGACACGCTCGACGGTCGCGCCTTCGACCCCGAGCTGAGCCTGCTGCAGCGCCACGACGACGTCGTGCAGGTCGAGTTCACCGAGTACGGCTTGCAGCGCCGCGCGATGCGCGGCGTGCCGGTGCGTCGCGTGCGCACCGTCGACGGCGCCGAAGTCACCGTGTGCACGGTCTATGACCTGATCATGGCGCAGTACGGCGTCGGTCGCGGGCTGCCCGGCGAGTACCCGGCCGACTACACCGACAAGAACGCCGCGTACACGCCGGCGTGGCAGGAGGTGTTCACCGGCATCGGCGCCGACACGGTGCTGCAGTTCGCCCGCGAATGGGCGCGCACCGCCGAGAAGACGCAAGGCAAGTGCACGATCATCGTCGGCGCCGGCATCAACCACTGGTTCCACGGCAACCTGATCTACCGCGCCGGCATGATGGCGCTGATGCTGACTGGCTGCGTCGGCGTCAACGGCGGCGGCATGAACCACTACGTCGGCCAGGAGAAGCTGGCGCCCAACGATTCGTGGGGCGCGATCATGGCGGCGCGCGACTGGCAGGGCAGCGCGCGGCTGCAGCAGGGCCCGATCTGGCATTACATGAACTCGGACCAGTGGCGCTACGACGGCCGCCAGCGCGCGTACAACGCGTCGCCGGACAACGAGCTGACCGGACTGCACACCGCCGACTTCGTCGTCAAGGCGGTGCGCAACGGCTGGCTGCCGTTCTTCCCGCAGTTCGACGCCAACAACTTCGAGGTCGTCGAGGAGGCGCGCCGCGCCGGTGCGAGCACCGACGAGGAGATCAAGCAGCACGTCGCGCGCCGGCTCGCCAGCGGCGAGCTGCGCTACGCGGTCACCGACCCCGACGCCGAAGTGAACTGGCCGCGCGTGTGGTTCATCTGGCGAGGCAACGCGATCGGTACCAGCGCGAAGGGCCACGAGTATTTCCTCGACCACTACCTCGGCACGCATCACAACCATGTCGCCGACGAGGCGGCGAAGGGACAGGTCGACGAGGTCAAGTGGCACGAGGTCGCGCCCAGCGGAAAGATGGATCTGGTCGTCGACCTGAACTTCCGCATGGATACTTCAGCGCTGTACTCCGACATCGTGCTGCCGAGCGCTTCCTGGTACGAGAAGGACGACCTGAACTCGACCGACATGCATTCGTTCATCCACCCGTTGAGCGCGGCGATCCCGCCGGTGTGGGAAGCGAAGACCGACTGGGCGATCTTCCGCGAAATGGCGGCCAAGGTCAGCACGATGGCGCAGCACAGCTTGCCGGGCGAACGCACCGACATCGTGATGGCGGCGCTGTCGCACGACAGCCCCGACGAAATCACCCAGCCGACGCTGCGCGACTGGGCGCGCGGCGAGGACAAGCCCGAGCTCGGCCGCTCGATGCACAAGCTGGTGCTGGAAAAACGCGATTACACGAAGATCTACGCGAAGTTCTGCAGCCTGGGGCCGAACGTGCGCGCCAAGGGGCTGGGCGCGCACGGCAACCAGTACGACTGCGCCGACTTCTACGACTCGATGCTCGAGCAGACCGACCACGTGCAGCGCGTCGACGGCCAGACCTACCCGTCGCTGAAGGAGGATGTCGAAGCGATCGAGGCGGTGCTGAACCTGTCGTCGGCGACCAACGGTGAACTGGCCTGGCGTGCCTATCGCAACGCCGAGGCCAGGACCGGCCTGCAGCTGACGCAACTCGGCGAGGGCTCGCGATCGGTGCGCACGCGCAACCGCGACCTGAAGGCGCAGCCGCGCCGGCTGCTCAACACGCCGGTGTGGTCGGGGCTGATGGACGACGGTCGCGCCTACGCCGGCTTCACCTACAACGTCGAGCACGACGTGCCGTGGCGCACGCTGACCGGGCGCCAGCACTTCTACCTCGACCACGACGGCTACATCGCGTTCGGCGAGCACCTGCCGACCTACAAGCCGTCGCCGACCCCCGAGGCCTACGGCGACTTGCGCCAGTCGGTCAACGACGGCCGCGCGAAGATGCTCAACGTGCTGACGCCGCACGGCAAGTGGCACATCCACTCGACCTACGGCGACACGCTGCGCATGCTGACGCTGTCGCGCGGCATGGAGCCGTGCTGGCTGAGCGAGCGCGACGCCGACGAGCTGGGCATCGCCGACAACGACTGGGTCGAGGTCTACAACGACCACGGCGTGTACTGCACGCGTGCGGCGGTCAGCGCGCGCATCCCGCCGGGGGTGTGCATCGTCTACCACGCGGTCGAGCGCACCTACAGCGTGCCCAAGTCCGAGCAGCGCGGCGGCCGCCGCGCCGGAATGAACAACAGCATCACCCGCGTGCACCTCAAGCCCAGCCTTTGCGTCGGCGGTTACGCGCAGTTCACTTACCACATGAACTACTGGGGCCCGGTCGGAGTGAACCGCGACACCCACGTGCTGGTGCGAAAAATGGACAAGGTCGAGTTCTGAGACGGGAGCCGGAAATGGATATCAGATCGCAAATCGCCATGGTGTTCCACCTCGACAAATGCATCGGGTGCCACACCTGTTCGGTCGCCTGCAAGAACATCTGGACCGATCGCAAGGGCGCCGAATACATGTGGTGGAACAACGTCGAGACCAAGCCGGGCACCGGCTATCCGACGCGCTGGGAGGACCAGGAGGTCTACAAGGGCGGCTGGGAGAAGCATGGCGACGGCATACGCCCGAAAAGCAACCACAGCAAAGTCATCACGCTGAAGAACATCACCTACAACCCCGACATGCCGGTGATGGAGGATTACTACGAGCCGTGGACCTACAAGTACTCGGAGCTGTTCGAGGCGCCCGAAGGCGACGACCAGCCGACCGCGCGCCCGGTCTCGCTGGTCACCGGTGAACCGCTCGAAGTCAAGGCCGGCCCGAACTGGGATGACGACCTCGGCGGCTCGAAGGACTACGCGCGGCAGGACATCAACCTCGATGCGCTCAGCCCCGAGGAGCGCGAGGCGATGTTCGAGCTCGAGCGGCTGACCTTCATGTACCTGCCGCGCATCTGCAACCACTGCCTGAACCCGACCTGCGTCGCGTCGTGCCCGTCGGGCGCGCTGTACAAGCGCGGCGAGGACGGCATCGTGCTGATCAACCAGGAACGTTGCCGCGGCTGGCGCATGTGCGTGACCGCATGCCCGTACAAGAAGACCTATTACAACTGGTCGACCGGCAAGTCCGAGAAGTGCGTGCTGTGCTATCCGCGGCTGGAAGCGGGCATGGCGCCGGCGTGCTTCCACACCTGTGTGGGCCGCATCCGCTACCTCGGCGTGATGCTCTACGACGCCGATCGCATCGAGGCGGTGGCATCGAGCGAGAGCGATCAGTTGATCGAGCGCCACCTCGACATCTACCTCGACCCGTTCGACCCCGAGGTGATCGCGCAGGCCCGCGCCAACGGTGTCGCCGACTCGACGATCGAGGCGGCGCAGAAGTCACCGGTGTACAAGTTCGTCAAGCAGTGGGGCATCGCGCTGCCGCTGCACGCCGAGTTCCGCACGCTGCCCAACCTGTTCTACGTGCCGCCGCTGTTGCCGACGATGGGCAAGGTCGGCGACCAGCTGTACGACACCACGACCGAGTCGTTCTGGGGCGGCATCGAGCGCTCGCGGCTGCCGCTGCAGTATCTGGCGTCGCTGTTCGCGGCCGGCGACAGCGCCCGCGTCGAGCGCGTGCTGAAGAAGATGATGGCGGTCAAAGTCCACCGCCGCAACGTCACCGTTGGCGACTTGCCCGAGGCAGAAGTCACGCGCGCGCTGGCCGAGGCCGGCGTCGACACCTGCACCGCCGATGCGATCTTCCGCCTGACCACGCTGGCGCTGAACGAAGAGCGCTTCGTGATCCCGGCCGCGCACCGCGAGGAGGCCGCCGAGCTGATCGAGGCGACCGACGACCGCAAGGGCAACGCCGGCTTCGGGCTGCGCGAGAAACCGGCGCGGGGGCTGTGATGGACACCACGCTCTACCCGGTGTTCGCGCCGCTGCTGCGCTATCCCGACGCGACGCTGGACGCGGCGCTCGTCGCCGCGGTCGAGGCGATCGACGACGGCGCCTCGACCGACGCCGCGCAGGCGCTGCGCCGCGCCGCCGCGGCGCTCGGCGCGCTGGCGCCGGCCGCGCGCGAGGAACTGTTCCTGAAGACTTTCGAGCTGCAGGCGATCTGCTGCCTGGAAGTCGGCTACACCCGCTTCGGCGAGGACTACAAGCGCGGAATGTTCCTCGCCGGCCTGAAGGAGGAACATCGACGCGCCGGACACGAGTGCGGCGACGAGCTCGCCGACCACCTGGCCAACGTGCTCGAGCTGCTGCCCAGCCTCGACGCCGAGCTGTGCGCCGACCTCGCCGAGCAGGTGCTGATTCCGGCACTGCGCGCGATGCTCGACGATTTCGACGAACCGCGGCTGCGCGCGCGGCTCGACGCGCTGGCCGCGCGCGGCGAGCTGGTGATGCAGGAAGCGCTGCATTTCGGCAACCCCTACGGCGACGTGCTGCGCGCGCTGGCGCTGCGGCTCGAGGCCGATTGGCCCGGCGTGCCGCAACGCCGCAGCGGCCGCGCCAGCGAGAACTTCATTCCGATCCACGACCGCGCCGCCACGGCCGCGCTGGGAGCCTGAGATGGATACCCTACGACAAGCCCTTTTCGCAACCCTGCCCTACGTCGCGCTGACCGCGCTGCTGATCGGCTGGCTCTACCGCTGGCGCCGGCTCGGCTTCAAGGTCACTTCGCTGTCCTCGCAATTCCTCGAGACGCGCCGCCTGTTCTGGGGCACGCAGCCGTTCCACTGGGGGCTGTTCGTCGTCTTCCTCGGCCACCTGGCGGCGTTCGCGATCCCGGCGGGGGTGCTGGCCTGGAACGGCCAGCCGTGGCGCCTGCTCGTGCTCGAGTGGACGATGTTCGCGTTCGGCCTCAGCGCGCTGTTCGGCCTGTTGATGCTGATTCAGCGCCGCCTGCGCGACGCACGGCTGCGCGCGGTGACGACGCGGACCGACGTGCTGCTGTACGCGCTGCTGCTGTTCCAGCTCGTCACCGGACCGGCGATCGCGTATTTCGACAACTGGGGCAGTTCGTGGTTCGCGTCGACGCTGACGCCCTACCTGCGCTCGATCTTCCTGCTGCAACCTCGCGCCGACATCGCCGCCGGGATGCCGCTGCTCGTGCAGCTGCACATGCTGTCGGCGTTCGTGATCTTCGGCATGATCCCGTTCACGCGGCTGATCCACTTCACGGTGTTCCCGCTGAACTACACCTGGCGCCCTTACCAGCAGGTGATCTGGAGCTGGTCGCGGCATGCGCGCCGCGCGTCGCGCGCGCTGCGCGCCGGGGTCGCGCCGCGAAACAATTGAGGTGAGGGGTGGGGTGGGAGCGCCCCCGGGTCCGGGCTGGCGCCGAGCCGCTGCCCAACGGCCGCTGGGGCGCATGGTGCGCGCTGGCCGACGCCGACGGCTTGCTCGTGCTGCCGGCCGCGCGTGGCGATGTCGGCGTCGGCGAGCCGGTCGAGTTCGTCGAGTTCGGCGGGCTTGATCGCTGAGCAGACGCGCAGCCCACGAGGGGCCGCTTGAGCGCGGCCAGGCGTTCCCGCGCTCGAAGTGTGCGCATCACGCAGCAGGGTTGGCTCGTACCGTGAAACGTGCGAAGCTTGGTCGATGGTCGCACTGATCCTCGATACGTTGAAGTTCGCCAGCCGGCTCGAAGCCGCGGGCGTCGCGCCGGCGCAAGCGCAGGCGCAGACGCAGGCCCTGGTCGAGCTCTTCGACGCCAACCTGGGCGATGTGGCGCTGCGCCGCGACGTCGAGGCGCTGGGTGTCGCACTGCGCGCCGAAATGCGCGAGATGAATCAGGCGCTGCGCATCGAGATGCAGGACATGGCTGCGGAACTGCGCACCGAGATGCACGAGATCGAGGCGAAACTGCACGCCGAGATCCACGCGGTCGAAGCGAAGCTGCGCGACGAGCTGGCTGCGCTGGAAAGCAGGCTCGGCGCGAAGATGGATGTGCGCTTTGCGATCGTCGACAAGCGCTTCGTCGCCATCGACGCGCGCTTCGCCGCCATCGACGCGCGCTTTGCGGCCATCGACATGCGATTCGCCGACATCGAAGGGCGCTTGCGCTTGCTGCAGTGGATGCTCGGCGTCATCGTCGCCGGCGTCGGGGCGCTGGTGCTGAAGGCCTATTTCTAGTCAGAGCGTGCCGACGAAATCCTCGGGCTGCGGGCGCAGCCGCGGCGCGGGCGCCTCGCGCACGCTGCCGACCGCGACGAAGCACACCGCGCGTTCGTCGTCGTGCAGCCGCAGCAGCCGACGCATCGCGCTGGCGCGCAGCGCCGGGCCGCTGACCAGCCCCGAGCCGAAGCCCATCGCTTGAGCGGCGAGCAGCATGTTCTGCAGCGCGCAGCCCAGCGACAGCAGGCGCTCGTCGGCCGGCGCCAACGGGTCTTCGCGGGTCACCGCGACGGCGAGGAAGGGCGCGTGCGCCGCCTTCGCGGCGGCGGCTTCGAGATCGGCTGCGGCGGCCTGCGCGTCGCGTTCGAGCAGCGCGGCGGCGAAGGCGTCGCCGAGCGCGGCGCGGCGCGACGGCGGCACGACGATGAAACGCCACGGCGTCAGGCAGCCGTGGTCGGGAGCGCTGGCGGCCGCTTCAAACAGCGCGCGCTGCTGCGCCGCATCGGGGCCCGGCGCGAGCAGCCGGCGCGGGCTGCTCTGGCGACGCGACGCGATCAGCGCGAGGGTGGCCGCGGGGTCCGCGGCGGGCGTGGCGCTGGCCGGAGTCTCCGCCGGCGCCGCCCGCCGCAGCGAGGCGGGGATCGATGGCGCAGACGGCGCGGCGCCGGGCGCCGGCCCGGTGGCCGGCGCCGCGACGGGCGGCGCGCAGCAGGCGGCCGCGTCCACGATCAGCGCGCGGCGGCCAACGACGCGGCGCGAACGCCGTGGCGCGTCATCAGCAGCAGGCCGGTCAGCGCCAGCGAAACGAGCGCCAGCGCGACGTAGACCAGGTAGCCGCGCACATAGCCGATCGGGCCCAGCGCCTGCGCGATGTGGCCGAGCATCGGCGGCACGACGAAGCCGCCGAGCGCGCCCAGGCCGCCGACCCAGCCGGCGGTGCCGCCGACGGCGTCGGGAACGTAGTGCGGAACCAGCTTGAACACCGCGGCATTGGCCACGCCCATGCCGGCGCCGACCAGCGCTTCGCCGAGCACGGTCAGCCCGAACTGCTGCGAGGTCGCCATCACCGTGGCGCCGACCAGCAGCGTCAGGTAGGACAGCAGCGCGACGCGCTCGCCGCCGAAGCGGTCGGCCCACGAGCCGCCGGGAACGCGGATGATCGACGAGAACAGCGAGAAGCCCGCGGTCAGACCGAGCGCGACCCAGTGCGGCGCGTGGTAGTAGGAACCCCAGAACATCGGCAGCCACGCGGTCAGCGCGAGGAAGCCGCCGAAGGACGTGAAGTACAGGCCGACCAGCGGCCAGGTGCGCCAGCTGCCGGCGGCATCGAGCAGGGTGCGCAGCACGCTGCCGGCCGGATAGAGTTCCTGGCCGTGCTTGCGCGCGACGGCCTCGGCGTCACGCCGGCTCGCGCCCTGTTGCTCGAGCTGGAACGACGGCGCGTTGTAGCCGAGCATCAGGTACAGGCCGATGCCGCCGACGACGATGATCAGCGAGACGAGGTAGCCGACCCACAGCCCGCCGAAGGCGATGATCAGCGGCAGGATGATGGCGACCAGCCCCGGCGAGGTGTTGCCGAAACCGGCGTAGAACGCCAGCGCCTTGCCTTGCTGCGCCTTCGGGAACCAGTACGCGACCTGGCCGATGCCGACCGAGAAGGTCGCGATGCCGCAGCCGCCGAGAGCACCGAAGAACAGCAGCCACGGATATTGCGCCTGCGTCAGGTGATCCGGATACATCGTCAGCAGCATCCAGTACAGACCGGCGATGCCGACCAGTGACGCGAGCAGCAGCGCCAGGAAAGGCTTCTTGCCGCCGTTGCGGTCGACCCAGGCACCGAACGGAATGCGCAGCAGCGAACCGGTTAGCATCGGCATCGCGACCAGCAGGCCGACCTGCGAGGGCACCAGGTGCATCACCTTGATGAAGCTCTGGGCGGTCGGGCCGAACAGCGAGACCGCGCCGAAGCCGATGAAGAAGCCTACGGTCGCGCCGATCAGCGAGCGCTGTGCGCTGCCCCTGACCTGGGCACGGGATGGCGATGGCATGGACTTGTCCTCCGTGGCGGGGGGCGCGGCCGCGCGGGCCTGCTGCCCCGGGTTGTGTTGCCCGCCAATCTAGGAGTGCGCGACAGCGCGCGCCATCGGCCTTCGGCAGGGGGAAGCCCCTGCGTCGGAACTAGGCCGTATCGTCCGCAGGGGGTATGCCGTCGCGCGGTCGGCGTTCGGCGAAGGCCACCGCGATCTGTACCCGCGAGCCCAGGCCGAGCTTGCGCAGGATGCTCTGCACGTGCACCTTGACCGTGGTCTCGGCGATGTCGAGCTCGCGCGCGATCAGCTTGTTGCTGGCGCCGCGCGCCAGCGCTTCGCCGATCTGGCGCTCGCGCCGCGTCAGCGCGCCGATCGGGTCGGCCGGCTGGCTGCGGGCGACGAACGCTGCGGCGACTTTCGGCGCCATCTCGCTGCCGATGACCAGCTCGCCGCGGTGCGCGCGCTGCACCGCGCCGACCAGTTCGGCGGCGTCGCAGGTCTTCAGCAGATAGCCGTGGGCGCCGGCGCGCAGCGCCGCGGCGAGGTCGCCGGCGTCGTCGCTGACGGTCAGCATCAGCACCGCGGCGCGCGGCGCCGCGTCGCGCAGCGCCTGCACCGTGTCGATGCCGCTGACGCCGGGCAGGTGAATGTCGAGCAGCACGACGTCGGGGCGCAGCTGGGCGGCCAGGCGCAGCGCTTCGCCGGCGTCGGCGGCTTCGCCGACGACCTGCAGCCCGGGGCTTTCGGCGAGCAGCGCGTGGATGCCGCTGCGCACCAGCCGGTGGTCGTCGACGAGCAGGATGCGGATGGGCTCATTCATGGTCGGATTCCAGTTCGGCCGCGGCGCGCGGCATCTCGGTCGAGGCGAGTTCGAGGCGTACGCGCGTGCCCTGACCCGGGCGCGACGCCACCAGCAGCGCCGCGCCTATCGTCGCGGCGCGCTCGCGCATGATCTGCAGGCCGACGTGCTGGTCGGCGCGCGGCGCATCGGGGTCGAAGCCGACGCCGTCGTCGCGCAGCTCGAAGCTCCAGCGCGGCACGCTGCGCACGGCGACGTCGACGCAGCGCGCGTGCGCGTGCTTGCGCACGTTCGACAGCGCTTCCTGCACGATGTGCAGCACCTGGATCTGCACGTCGGCGGCCAGCGGTCCGCCGTCGGCCTCGATGTCGGCGCGCACTTCGACGCCGGCCTGCAGCTCGAACTTGTGCAGCGTCATGCGCAGCGCCGGTTCGATGTCCTGGTCGCGCGTGCGCGTGCGGAAATGCAGCAGCAGCTCGCGCACGTCGGCCAGGCTGTCGCGCACGCCGTGCTCGATGTCGTCGAGCGCCTTGGTCGTGCGCGCGACGTCGCCGGCCTGCATCGCGCCGCGCAGCAGCTGCAACTGGATCTTCATGTAGGCCAGCGCCTGGGCGATCGAGTCGTGCAGTTCGCGAGCGAGCAGGGTGCGTTCGCGCGCGACCACCGCCTCGCGCTCGAGCGCGGCGCCGCGCAGGCTTTCCATGGCCGCGGCGAGGTGGCCAGCCAGCGCCTCGTACAGCGCGTGCTGCGCCGGGTCGGCGCGCGAGGCATCGCGGTACAGCAGATCGACTTCGCCGAGCAGGCGCTGTTGCGCGGCCACCGGCACGCTGAGCAGCGTGTTGAAGCCGGCGCGCACGCAGGCAGCCTGCTCCGGCGAGCTCGCGTCGCGCGTGAAGTGCACGACCTGGGTGCCGCCTTCGACGCTGGCGCTGCCGCAGTGGCAGGCACCGGGCAGCAGGCAGCGCTCGTCGTCGCGCAGCGCCTCCGGCATGCCCTCGGCGGCCAGCAGCAGGTAGCGCCGCGCGGTTTCGTCGGTCCAGCGCAGCACCGCGGCGTCGGCGCCGGCGATGCGCTGCAGCGCGCGCACGAAGTCCCGCGCCAGCGTCGGCAGGTCCTGCGCATGCGAAACCAGCGCGCTGACTTCGTACAGCGCGGCCAGCCGCTGCTGTTCGGTGCGCAAGTCGGCGGTTTTCGCGCGTACCCGTTCCTCGAGTTTTTCGTGCACGCCCTGCAGTTGCCCGGCCATGCGGTTGAAGGCCTGTGCCAGCTCGCCGAGTTCGTCGGTGGTGACGACGTCGACCCGCGCCGCGTAGTCGCCGCGCGCCAGCGCGGTGACGCCGCGGCTCAAGCGACCGACCGGGTCGAGCACGAGCAGGAAGCCGGCGACGAACATCAGCATCGTGCCCAGCAGCACCAGCCCGGCCAGCGCCAGCTGCGCGGTGTGCAGCATCGTGTTCCAGAAATCGAGCCGGCGCTCGATCGACATCACCAGCGAGTCGATGCTGGCGACGAAGGCGTCGACCTGCGCCCGCGACGGCTGCGCAGCCCTCGCGTCGAGCCAGCGCGGGCGCAGGCCGGCCCAAGCCGCCTGCACGCGGGCGTAGCGCGCGCGGATCGTCGCGTCCCAGGGCACGAACAGCGGACGCGCCGCGTCGCCGCGGCGCAGCAGCTCGAGGCTGTCCTGCAGCTGGCGCGCGTCGGCGGCCAGGCTGGCGCGCGGCTGCGTGGCCGCGCTCAGCGCCAGCCTGTAACTGAGCATGCGCAGCCGGCCGGCTTCGTTGACCGCGGCGGCGCCGCCTTGCAGGTTCCATGCGGTCCACAGCGTCGCGCCGACCGCGACCAGCGACAGCAGCAGGAACACGCTGGCGAACAGCGTGATCTTCGCGGTCAGGTTCCAGCGCATGCGTTTGATCCCGGACAAATCAACCCCCGTCGTTGCGGCGCAACAGCTTGACAGCTGCGGCGGTGCAGCAGTTAACATGCATTCAAAATACCAATTCAACCCGAACCCCGCGCCCGGCCCGGCGCCGTCCCACCACCACCGAACCCTCCCAGCTCAAGCCCGCCGTCCGCGCTAAAAGATGCATTTTTAATGAATCTTAAAAGCGCCGATCGAGCCGATATCCCCGAATCGTCACACTCAGGAGCTTTTCATGCAACAGGTCTTCACGAAGGCCGTGGCGCGCAACATCTTCTTGGGCAGCGCCGCGTTCTTCCTGGTCATCTATCTACTGCTGACCGCCGCCACCTGGCGCGCGATCCCGCAGCGCGACCACGCCTCGGCGATGACGCCGCAAGTCATCGCCGGCAAATACCTGGTCGACACCAACGACTGCCAGGGCTGCCACACCATCAATGGCGAGGGCTCGTATTTCGCGCCCGAGCTCGACAACGTCTACACGCGCCGCGGCGGACCCTTCATCAAGGCTTGGATCGCGGCGCAACCCACCGGCGTTCCGGGTCGTCGCCAGATGCCGAACTTCCATTTCAACGATCAGCAGCTCGATGACATCGTCGCCTACCTGAAGTGGCTGTCGCAAGTCGACACCAACCACTGGCCGCCGAACATCCAGGGCTGAAGACGCGTTCCCCCTTTCCCGACTTCCGGAGTCCATTCATGAAGTTCCGATCCCAAAGCGTCGCGAAGCCGTATTTCATCGCGGCGCTCGCGCTGTTCGCCGCGCAGATCGTTTTCGGCCTGATCATCGGCGCGAAATACGTCGACGGCACGCTGCTGCCGTGGCTGCCGTTCAACGTCGCACGCATGTGCCATACCAACCTGCTGATCGTCTGGCTGCTGATGGCGTTCATGGGCGCGGCTTACTACATCGTTCCCGAAGAGGCGCAGTGCGAGCTGTTCAGCCCCAAGCTGGCGCTGGCCACGTTCTGGGTGTTCCTGATCGCCGGCGCGCTGACGCTGCTGGGCTATCTGTTCGTGCCTTACGCCGAGCTGGCGCGACTGACCGGCAACGCGCTGCTGCCGACGATGGGCCGCGGCTACCTCGAGCAGCCGTTGCCGACCAAGGTCGGCATCGTGCTGGTCGCGCTGTCGATGCTGGCCAATCTGACGCTGACGCTGTGGCGCGGCCGCAAGACCTCGCTGAACATCGTGCTGGTCGGCGCTCTGTGGGGGCTGGCGCTGCTGTTCCTGCCGGCGTTCTACTTCCCGACCGACACCGTCAAGGACAGCTACAGCTGGTGGTGGGTGGTGCACGGCTGGGTCGAAGGCGACTGGGAGCTGATCCTCGGCGCGCTGCTCGGCTACGTGTTCATCAAGATGACCGGGGTCGACCGCGAAGTGGTCGAGAAGTGGCTGTACATCGTGATCTCGATGTCTCTGGTCACCGGCCTCATCGGCATCGGCCACCACTACTACTTCATCGGCGTGCCGGCGTACTGGGAGTGGCTGGGCTCGATCTTCTCGGCGCTGGAACCGATTCCGTTCATGTTGCTGGTCGCGTTCGCGTTCAAGATGCATGCGCAACGCCGCCGCGAGCACCCGAACAAGGCCGCGATGCTGTGGGCCATGGGCACCCCGGTGATGGCCTTCCTCGGCGCCGGCCTGTGGGGCTTCATCATCACGCTGGCGCCGGTGCAGTACGTCGCGCACGGCACCGACATGACCGCCGCGCACGGCCACCTGGCGTTCTTCGGCGCCTACGCGATGGTCAGCCTGTCGATCATCTCCTACGCGATGCCGCAGCTGCGCGGCCGCGAGGCCAACGGCGCGCTGGCGCAGCGCGTCGAGATGACCGGTTTCTGGCTGATGGTGGTGTCGATGCTGGGCATCACGCTGGCGCTGACCGCGGCCGGACTGGTCACCATCGTGCTGCAGCGCACCGGCAGCAACCCGCTGCCGTTCATGGACGTGCAAGCCCGCGAGCAGGTGTTCTTCGTGATCCGCGAGGTCTGCGGTGCCGGCTTCGCGCTCGGCGTGCTGGCCTACCTCGGCAGCTTCTTCGTCCCCGGTGAAGTCGACTACGCGCGCCAGGTCGAACGCGCGCTGTCGGCCTGAGGCGAGGCGCAGCGATGAATACCGCGGTCGGCTCCGAAGCCCGGCCGCGCGCCGCGGCCGGCGCGGCCGCGGCGCGCGAACTCCCCGGCGACTTCGCGATGTGGATGTTCATCTTCGCCGAGCTGACCGTGTTCGCGCTGCTGTTCGCCGCCTACGCGCTGGCCCGCGCCAGCCACGCGGCCGAGTTCGCCGCGGCGCAGGCCGCGCTGAACCATGCCGCCGGCTGGGGCGAGACCGTGCTGCTGGCCACCAGCGGCTGGTGCGTGGCGCGGGCGCGGCGCGCGATCGCCGCGGCGCGCGCCGCGAGCTGCTCGCGCTGGCTGTTCGCCGCGCTGGCGCTGGGCGCGGGCTTCGCGCTGCTGCGCGCGGCCGAGTTCGACGCCGACTTCGCGCGCGGCGTCGCGCTCGACGCCAGCCTGTTCGACATGTTCTACCTCGCGTTGACCTTCTTCCACTTCATGCACGTGCTGATGGGACTGCCGATCCTGGCCGTCGTCGGCTGGCGTGCGCACCGCGGCCGCTACGGCGCGACCGACCACGCCGGGGTCGAGACCGCCGGCGCCTACTGGCACATGGTCGACCTGCTGTGGCTGGTGCTGTTCTTCCTCGTCTATGTCTCGCATTGAAACGCCCGCCGACGCCAGCACCCGGGCCTGGCTGGCGATCGTCGCGCTCAGCGCAGCCGGCGCGGCGATCGGCGCGCGCCCGGCCAGCCGCGCGCTGCTCGCCGCGGCCTTGCTGGCCACGCTGTTCAAGGGCCATCTGGTGATCGACCACTTCATGGGGCTGCGCCATGTGCGCGCGCGCTGGCGGCTGATGCTCGGCGCCTGGCTGCTGGTGCTGGGGCTGCTGATCGGCGTGCCGCTGCTGTGGCGATGAACAAGGAAACCGTCATGTTGATGACCGAAGCGGCGAACGCGCCGCCTAGCTACCTGCCCGCGGCTGATGAAGTCGCGATTTTCGAACAAGCCTGGCGCCACGGCCTGCCGGTGCTGCTCAAAGGGCCGACGGGCTGCGGCAAGACGCGCTTCGTCGAGCACATGGCGGCGCGCCTGGGGCGGCCGCTGTTCACCGTGTCGTGCCACGACGACCTGGCCGCGGCCGACCTCGTCGGCCGCCACCTGGTCGGCGCCGACGGCACCTACTGGGTCGACGGTCCGCTGACCCGCGCGGTGCGCAGCGGAGGCATCTGCTACCTCGACGAAGTCGTCGAGGCGCGCAAGGACACCACGGTGATCCTGCACGCGCTGTCCGACGACCGCCGGCTGCTGCCGATCGAGCGCACCGGCGAGCAGCTCGCCGCGGCGCCGGGCTTCATGCTCGTCGTCTCGTACAACCCGGGCTACCAGCAACTGCTCAAGGGGCTGAAGCCGAGTACGCGGCAGCGTTTCGTGTCGATGACCTTCGATTTTCCCGACGCGCCGCGCGAGACGCAGATCGTCGCGCGCGAATCCGGCGTCGACGCCGAACGCGCGCGCCGGCTGGTCGCGCTGGCGCGTGCGCTGCGCGCCAGCGCCGAGCACGACCTCGAGGAAGCACCGGGTACGCGGCTGCTGGTCAACGCCGCCAAGCTGATGGTGTCGGGCTGCGCGCCGCGGCTGGCGTGCCGCGTCGCGGTGCTCGAGGCGCTCAGCGACGACCGCGCGGTGGTCGACGCGCTCGGCGAAGTCGTCGCCGCGCTGTTCGAGGATTAGTCATGGAAGAGCGCGTCGGCCTGTGGCTGCACGGCCTGCTGCAGCGCATCGCGCCGGACGGTTTCGACGACGCCGCGGTCGAGTTTCCGGCGCAGGCCGCGCCGCTGTGGTTCCGCGCCTTCGGCGGCGACGCCGCGCTCGGGCCGAAGAACATCATCACCGCGGTGGCCCAG
>MLJW01000402.1_pt1 | contig 20378 bp, 20 predicted proteins | sample 888231 | NCBI WGS metagenome assembly MLJW01 (sample SAMN05788063, study PRJNA343431) | mine drainage metagenome | isolation source: sample collected from the inflow into an acid mine drainage treatment plant... | place: Germany: Lusatia, lignite mining district
GTGTCGCGGGTAGGGGCGCTCCTACAGCCGCAAAAACCGTACCCGTGCCTCGCTCGCCCCGACATGGTGCGCCCAGGTTTTTTTGAGGGCCTGGGGTGCGCCATGGCTGTGCCCGAAACCACAGCCGGCACCTCGCGCCGGGACGTGGCGCCGGCCGGGTCGCGTCGGCCGCCGGTGGCGATGCGGCTGGCCTTGGCCAGGGTGTGCGCCGGCCGTCGTTTCGCGTTCCGATGTCCATGCATTCCGGGGGATGGCACAGGACTTGCTGACATGAGCCTTGCAACTCGCACCACTCAGGAGGAAATCTCAATGGATCGTCGTTCAGCACTGAAAACAGTCGGCGCCACAGTCGCCGCGGCCGCCGCGAGCAGCCTGCCCTTTCCGGCCATCGCCGCGAAGAAGTCGCCGATCAAGGTCGGCATCCTGCATTCGCTGTCGGGCACCATGGCCATCTCCGAGACCGCGTTGAAAGACGTGGACTTGATGACCATCGCCGAGATCAACGCCGCGGGCGGCGTGGACGGCCACATGATCGAGCCGGTGGTGGTGGACCCGGCCTCCAACTGGCCGCTGTTCGCCGAGAAGGCGCGCCAGCTCATCTCGCAGGACAAGGTGGCCGCCATCTTCGGCTGCTGGACCTCGGTGTCGCGCAAATCGGTGCTGCCGGTGCTCGACGAACTGAACGGCCTGCTGTTCTACCCGGTGCAGTTCGAAGGCCAGGAAGAGAACCCGCACGTGGTGTACACGGGCGCGGCGCCCAACCAGCAGGCCATTCCCGCCACCGAATACCTGATGAGCAAGGACGGCGGCGGTGCCAAACGCTTCTTCCTGCTGGGCACCGACTACGTCTACCCGCGCACGACCAACGCCATCCTGCGCGGCTTCCTGCATTCCAAGGGCGTGAAGGACACCGACATCGCCGAGGTCTACACCCCCTTCGGTTTCAGCAACTACCAGAACATCGTCGCCGACATCAAGAAGTTCGCCTCCGCCGGACCCACTTGCGTCATCTCCACCATCAACGGCGACTCCAACGTTCCGTTCTACAAGGAAATGGCCAACCAGGGCATCAAGGCCACCGACATCCCGGTGGTGGGCTTCTCCGTGGCCGAACAGGAACTCGCCGGCATGGACGCCAAGCCGCTGGTCGGCTACCTCACCGCGTGGAACTACTACGAGTCGCTGAAGAATCCGGTCAACACCAAGTTCGTCAACGCGTGGAAGGCATGGGTCAAGAAGCAAGGCCTGAAGGACTATCCCGTCACCGACGACCCCATGGAAGCGTCCTACATCGGCATCCACATGTGGAAGCAGGCGGTGGAGAAGGCCAAGTCGACCAAGACCGACGCCGTGCGCAAGGCGCTCATCGGTCAGAAGTTCGCCGCGCCGGACGGCTACACCGTCGAAGTGCTGCCCAACCAGTACCTGAGCAAGCCGGTGTTCATCGGCCAGGTGCGCGCCGACGGCCAGTTCGACGTGGTGTGGAAGTCCAAGGGTCTGGTGAAGGGCGAGGCCTGGAGCCCCTACGTGCCCAAGCCGAAGAACGCCTGAGCCTCGGCCAAGGAAACCCTCCCCCTCCCGCCATCCCCACGGTGGGGGAGAGGTCAAAACCCTCCTCCCCACGCGCGGGGAGGGTTGGAGAGGGGGATCTTGCAAGCGCACCGGCCTGTGTTGAATCACGTATCCGCACCATGACCTTCCAGCATTTCCTCCGGCACCGGCCCTGCGCCTGGCTCCGCACCGCCCTCGGCCTGCTGCTGCTGGGTCTGCTGCCTCTGGCGCACGCGCTCACGCCGCAGGAGGCGATGGCGATTTCCAGCGGCGATACCGACGCCCGCATCGCCGCCCTGCACCAAGCCGTGCAGCACCCCGACCCGCAGCTCGCCGCGTTTCTCGCCGACCTGTTGAACAACGCGGTGCAGATCGACGGCACCATGGTCCAGGTACAAAAAGGCGACGGCTGGATCGACCTCGCCACCGGCAAGGCGGTGACGCCCAGCGCCAACGCGCAGGGCGTGATCAACAACAACTACGTGCGCAAGGAGCTGCAATCGGCCCGCGCCGCGCTGGACCTGTTCGCCGGGGACCGCGCCCAGCGCCTGAGAGCGGTGCGGCAGCTGCAGGATGACCCGACCTCGGTCGACCGCACGCTGGTCGAGCAGGCGCTGAAGACGGAGAAGGATCCCGAGATTCTGGAGCGGCTGCAGTTGCTGCACGCCGCCATCCTGCTGACCAGCGCGAACGCCGCCGACCGCCTGGCCGCGGCGAAAGACCTGGCCGCGAGCAACTACCCCGCGGTGCGCAGCCTGCTGCTGTCGCGCCTGGACAAGAACGGCGGGAAGTTCGTCGAAACCGATCCCGCCGTGCGGGCGCAGATCGAGAAAAGCCTCGGCGCGATCAACGAGCGCCTGGCCTGGGGCGAGCGTCTTGGCACGCTGTTCTCGGGCATCAGCCTGGGCAGCATCCTGCTGCTGGCCGCGCTCGGCCTGGCCGTCACCTACGGCCTGATGGGCGTGATCAATATGGCGCAGGGCGAGTTCATCATGCTCGGCGCCTACGCCACCTACGTCATGCAGGGGCTGTTCGAGCGCTATGCGCCGGGCGCGGTGCAGTACGCCTTGGTCGCCGCGGTGCCGTTTTCCTTCCTTGTCGCCGGCACCATCGGCATGCTGGTCGAGCGCGCCATCATCCGCCGGCTCTACGGCCGCCCGCTCGAAACCCTGCTTGCCACCTGGGGCATCAGCCTGGTGCTGATCCAGGCCGTGCGCAGCCTGTTCGGGCCGCAGAACGTGCAGGTGGACAACCCGCCGTGGATGTCGGGCGGGCTGCACGTCATGGCCAACCTCATCCTGCCCTACAACCGCATGGTCGTCATCGCCTTCACCGTGCTGGTCCTGCTGGCCATGTGGCTGCTGATCGCGCGCACCCGGCTGGGCCTGTTCGTGCGCGCCGTGACGCAGAACCGCGCGATGGCGTCCTGCGTCGGCGTGCGCACGCCGCGGGTGGACATGCTGGCCTTCGGCCTGGGCGCCGGCATCGCGGGGTTGGCGGGCTGCGCGCTGAGCCAGATCGGCAACGTCGGCCCCGAGATGGGCCAGGGCTACATCGTCGACTGCTTCATGGTGGTGGTGCTCGGCGGCGTGGGCCAACTCACCGGCACGGTGGCCGCCGCCCTCGGCCTGGGCGTGGTCAACACCCTGCTCGAAGGCGTGGCCGGCGCGGTGCTGGCCAAGATCGCCGTGCTGGTGGCCATCATCCTGTTCATCCAGAAAAGGCCGCAGGGCATGTTCGCCCTCAAGGGCCGCAGCGTGGAAAGCTAAGACATGGCCGCAGTCATTCCCTCACCCGCCACCGCGCCGCGGCCGCGCGCGCAACTGCAGCAGCCCACCGCCTTTCTGCCGCCGTGGGGCTGGGCGGCGCTGATCGTCTTCCTGCTGCTGGCCTGCGTGGCCGCTCCCTTGCTGGCCTTGGTCGTGCCGCAGGGCAGCAGCCTGCATGTGTCGCCGTACTGGATTGGCCTGGCCGGCAAGATCCTTTGCTACGCCATGGTGGCGCTGGCGATGGACCTGGTGTGGGGCTATGCCGGCATTCTGTCGCTGGGCCACGGCCTGTTCTTCGCCCTGGGCGGCTATGCCATGGGCATGTACCTCAACCGCGCGATGAACGCGGCCAGCGGCAACCTGCCGGACTTCATGCAGTTCATGCAGTGGACCCACTTCCCCTGGTACTGGGCGGGCACCGAGCACTTCGCCTACGCCATGTTCCTGGCCGTGGCCGCGCCGGGCCTGTTGGCCTTCGTGTTCGGCTTTTTCGCCTTCCGCTCGCGCATCAAGGGCGTGTACTTCTCCATCATCACCCAGGCGCTGACCTATGCCGCCATGCTGCTGTTCTTCCGCAACGAAACCGGCTTCGGCGGCAACAACGGCCTCACCGATTTCAAGGTGCTGCTGGGTTTCCGGGTGGGCACCACGGGCATGACCGTGTCGCTGTTCGTCGCCAGCAGCCTCGCGCTGGCGGCCATGTTCCTGTTCGCGCGCTGGCTGGTGCGCAGCAAGTTCGGCCGCGTGCTCACCGCCATTCGCGACGCCGAGAGCCGCGTCATGTTCTGCGGCTACAACCCGCTGTGGTTCAAGCTCGGGGTGTGGACGATCTCGGCCATGATGTGCGGCGTGGCCGGCGCGCTGTACGCGCCGCAGGTGGGCATCATCAATCCGAGCGAGATGTCCACCGCCAATTCCATCGAAATCGCCATCTGGGCCGCCATCGGCGGGCGCGGCACGCTCATCGGCCCCATCGTCGGCGCGGTGCTGGTGAACGCGGCCAAGAGCTGGCTGACCGTGGCCATGCCCGAGGCCTGGCTGTACCTGCTCGGCGGGCTGTTCATCGTCGTCACCCTGTTCGCGCCCTACGGTCTGGCCGGCATCTGGACGCAATGGAGGCAGCGCCGTGGCTGAGCTCGACTGGCGGGAGATCGTGTTTCAGCAGCCCGGCCCCGAGTTGGGCGGCGACGCCCAGCCCGGCTACGGCCACATGCGCAAGGCTGGGCTCGACACCAGCCACGGCGTGGTGCTGTACCTCGACGACATCAGCGTGAGCTTCGACGGCTTTCGCGCGCTGAACAAGCTGTCGCTCACCATCGACACCGGCGAGCTGCGCTGCATCATCGGCCCCAACGGCGCCGGCAAGACCACGATGATGGACGTCATCACCGGCAAGACCCGGCCCGACGCGGGCGGGGCCTTTTTCGGCCAGACCATCGACCTGCTCGCGCTGCGCGAGGCCGAGATCGTCGAGGCCGGCATCGGCCGCAAGTTCCAGAAGCCCACCGTGTTCGAGCAACTCAGCGTGCAGGACAACCTGGAACTGGCGCTCAAGACCGACAAGCGCGCGCGCAAGACCCTGGGCTTTCGCCTCGGCGCCGCGCAGCGCCAGCGCGTGGAGGAGGTGCTGGTGCAAATCCGCCTGGAAGACCAGGCCGCACGCCGCGCCGGCGACCTGTCGCACGGCCAGAAGCAATGGCTCGAAATCGGCATGCTGCTCATGCTCGACCCCAAGCTGCTGCTGCTGGACGAACCCGTGGCCGGCATGACCGACTTTGAGACCGACCGCACCGCCGAGCTGTTCGCCTCGCTCGCCGGCAAGCACACCCTGGTGGTGGTCGAGCACGACATGGAATTCGTGCGCAAGATCGCCCACAAGGTCACGGTGCTGCACGAGGGCAGCGTGCTGGCCGAAGGCAGCCTGGAGCAGGTGCAGGCCGACGAACGCGTGGTCGAGGTCTATCTCGGGCGCTGAAGGACGCCATCCCCAACCCATGCTCAAGATCGAAGCGGTCAACCAGTACTACGGCGGCAGCCACATCCTGCGCAACGTCTGCCTCGAACTCGAAAAAGGCCAGGTGCTCACCCTGCTCGGGCGCAACGGCGTGGGCAAGACCACGCTGCTCAAGTCCCTCATGGGACTGGTGGGCATCAAGAGCGGCAGCATCACGCTGGACGGCCAGCGCATCGACCACCTGCGGCCCGACGCGCGGGCGCGCTTGGGGCTGGGCTACGTGCCCCAGGGCCGCGAAATCTTTCCGCGCCTGAGCGTGGAGGAGAACCTGCGCATGGGCCTGGCCACCAAGCCCGGCGGCAGTCCCATACCCGCCGAGTTGTACGACCTGTTTCCCGTGCTCAGGCAGATGCTGCACCGGCGCGGCGGCGACCTCTCCGGCGGCCAGCAACAGCAGCTCGCCATCGCCCGCGCCCTGGCGGCCGGGCCGAAGCTGCTCATCCTCGACGAACCCACCGAAGGCATCCAGCCCTCCATCATCAAGGACATCGAGCGCGTCATCCGCATGCTCGCCGCGCGCGGCGACATGGCCATCCTGCTGGTCGAGCAGTACTACGACTTCGCCAAATCGCTCGCCGACAACTACGCCGTGATGTCGCGCGGCGAGGTGATCAAGACGGGGAAGGGGGCGGAAATGGACGCCGACGGGGTGCGGGAACTGATTGCGGTGTAGAGCGCTGCCGTCGTCTCTTCACACGCTGCGCAACTGATCCAACCGGCTGGTCGTTCCACCCGCCGCCACTTTCAGCACATGGGTGTAAATCATGGTGGTGCTCACGTCCGAATGCCCAAGCAGTTCCTGCACAGTGCGGATGTCAGTGCCGTTTTGCAGCAGGTGCGTGGCGAAGGAATGGCGCAAGGTGTGCACTGAAACGGGTTTCATAATCTGCGCCGCAGCGCTGGCCAGTTTGATGGCGCGCTGCAATCGCTCCTCGTACAGATGATGTCGGCGCTCGATCCGTGTACGAGGATCGAGCGACAGCTTGGGAGCTGGAAACACCCAGAACCAGCCCCAACGACATCCCAGGCTTGGATACTTGACCGACAGCGCGTCCGGCACCTTCACACCGGCGGCACCGACATCACGGTCGCGCGCCCAGACTGCTCGTGCACGTGCCACTTGCGCCTCCAGCGCATCATGCAAAGTGCGGGGCAGCATCACCACCCGGTCCTTGCCGCCCTTGGACTGACGCACCAGCAAAACCTGCCGTTCAAAATCGACGTCCTTGATGCGCAGGCGCAAACCCTCCATCAACCGCATGCCCGTGCCATACAGCAAGTTGCCCAGCAAAGCCATTTCGCCGTCCATGGCGCCCAACAAAGCAGCGACTTCGGCCTGAGTTAAGACCGCTGGAATGCGCCTGGGCCGGGCTGGGCGCTGCACTTCCGTCAACCAGGGCAGATCAACCCCCAGCACGTCCCGGTATAAAAACAGCAGGGCACTCAGCGCCTGATGATGTGTAGACACCGACACCCGACGCTCATTGGCCAGCATGGTCAGAAACCGCGTCACTTCCGCGGCGCCCATGTCGCGAGGATGTCGCAACGGCCCGCCGTGCCCGCTCCACCGGACGAAAAAGCGAACACAAAATACACATAAGCCTGCTCGGTCTTGAGGCTATAGTGCTTGTACCGCAAAACTTCGCCCACCTGCTCCAGCAGGCGCTTCGGTTGGGGGAGATCGATGACAGGGTTCATGGCGTCACCGTTGACTGTATGTGCATATGGGCTATCCATTTAGCTCCACAAGACTGACAATAGTCAGATGGCTGATGTGAATCCTGTAGCTGGTCGCGATGACCCGAAGACATGGGTGCAGTTTGAAGACTGGTTTGCTACCGAAGACGCGTGTGTTGCATACCTTGAGAAATTGAGGTGGCCGGGGGGATTTTGCTGTCCTGCATGTGGCGTGATGGACTCACCAGTGCGCGCGAGCCGTCGCAGATTGGTCTGCAGATTCTGTGCGCATCAATGCAGTGTGACGGCGGGCACCATCTTTGACAAGACCCGAACGCCCCTGCGGGTTTGGTTCGCCGCCGCGTGGCACATCACGAGTCAGAAGCACGGCGTGAGCGCTCTCGGACTGCAGCGGGTGCTTGGCTTGAGCAGCTACCAGACGGCCTGGGCGATGTTGCACCGATTCCGGCGCGCGATGGTTCGCCCGCAACGCGACAAGCTCGCCGGAACGGTCGAAGTTGACGAGGCCTATCTGGCCCTCAGCCGAGGCCCCCGAGTGAAGTCTGGCAAGACGAGTTCCAAGGCACACGATCATTCCCATCTGATCACCATTGCGGTGGCCGTTGAGGTGCACGATCCAAAGGGCTTTGGCCGCATCCGGATTCACCGCGTGCAGGGTCCGACCATCGGCGCTTTGATCCCGTTCGCGCGCGAAAACGTCATGCCAGGCGCGACGATCCGTACGGACGGATCGGCGATCTACGGGCCCCTTCAGGAAGACGGATTCGGTCATGAACCGTTCGTCCAACTCGGCTCGAAGATCCCTGCGCACGTATCCTTGCCGGGAGTCCATCGCGTCATTGCGTTGCTCAAACGTTGGTTGCTTGGCACCCATCAGGGAGCCGTCGATCCGAGGCACGTGGATTACTACCTCGACGAATTTGCGTTCCGCTTCAACCGACGCTCATCCCGATCACGAGGAATGCTGTTTTACCGGCTGTTGCAGCAATCGATCGCCACAATGCCGACGACCTACGCCAACATACGGGACAACGAGCACCCGGAACCACCCGCCTCCCGGTTTCCTAGATCTGTGGAGCTAAATGGATAGCCCATCATAAAACACAGCCTTCACGTTTTCATGCAGGCCAGTCTTGTGCAACTCTGTCGCGAACTGCATCATCTCGCCCATGTCGGACTGATCCCCATGTCGGCTGGCCAAGGTGATCCCGAAAGCCATTCGGTCGCAGCTTTTCCGCGCGACCTGTGATATTGGCAATCTTGACCTTGAACGCCAGGTCGCCGGTGAGCACAATTCCTTCTATAGATCGAACTTTTACGCACTGATCTTGAGAGAAGCCTCGATGGCGTGAACATCGTTGGGTTGCACGTCCGCGAATTGGCGTTAACAAAAGATAGGTGGAGACAAAGACATGAATGCCAGAACACCACACAACTCGGCTTTGTACCTGTTCGAGAAGTTCGAGGTTGGCGTGGTTCACATGGATGCGCTGCGTACAGTCCTTGCCATGAATGACTTCGCCCGCAAGGTGCTACCGATCGGCGAAAAACAGCCGTTCGACAAGTTGGTGTCATCCTTCCACCCGGAGCGCTCTAAACCGAAGGTTGACTTCTTGCTCGACCAAGCATCGAGATGTCCAGTCGGCAATGAAACGCCCATGACGATGATCATCAACATCCCCGAACAGGTGTTATTGATCAAGGTGACTCGCCTAGCCAATCACCTGGGTGTCACAACCGGTTTTGTACTAGTGTTCTACGACGTAACGCGGGTCGTAACCCATGATGACGCGCCTGTCGATTCGCAACAGCGGAACCGCCGCCTCTCGCGCATTCCCATGGTGGCCAACCACAAGGTGGCGTTTGTCGACACGTCCGATGTGCTGTGCCTCGAATCGCAGGCCCATTACACACGGATACTCACGCCCGATGGCTTTCATTTCTGCAACCTAAGCATCAGCGATCTGGCGTCCCGGCTCGACCCGGCGCAGTTCATGCGCGTGCATCGCTGCTTCATCGTCAACTTGCAGGCAGTGGTCGAACTTGGCCGAGAGGGCAGCAAGACCCACATCGTGCTGCGTGGCAAACATCCCGCGCCCATACCAGTGTCACGCAATGAGGTGGCGCAGTTGCGCGCTGCGCTCGGGCTCATGAAGCGCATCTGAAAAACTGAATTATCAGCAGCACATGTCCTGATCTAGGGATATTCCCGCATTGCGTTTGGCGCGAGATTTGATCTGAGCATTTCGTGAAATCAGATCTACATTACGTGCGAAAAAAACCATATTTAATGCCGAAACCCATTTAAAAACTGGCACTTACATCAGAATAGGAATCTTCGTAAGATCAGCGGGCGGATTGACAAAGGTCAATTGCAACTACTAGACCCGCAGGAGACAAGCATGATTCCACCCAGTTTCGAGTACCACACTCCACGCTCAGTGAGTGAAGCCGTGGCCTTGTTAGGACAACTCGGCTCTGACGCCAAATTGCTCGCAGGTGGCCACAGCTTGCTGCCCATGATGAAGCTGCGGTTTGCCGAGCCTACGCACCTGATTGATATCAACTGCATCCCCGAACTGCGCGGTATTCGCGAAGATGGCAATAAAGTCGTGATCGGCGCCATGACCGTGGAAAGCGACCTGATCACGTCACCCATCCTGCAGGCTAAGGTGCCACTGCTCGTCGAAGCGGCGCAACTGATCGCCGACCCGCAAGTGCGCAACCGCGGCACCATCGGCGGGGATATCGCTCACGGTGACCCAGGCAACGACCACCCGGCTTTATCCATCGCAGTGGAAGCATCCTTCGTACTGGAAGGTCCTAAGGGCCGTCGCACCGTGGCCGCCGACGGTTTCTTCCTCGGCACCTACATGACCCTTCTCGAAGAAAACGAGGTGATGTGCGAGATTCACGTCCCTGCATTTGCGCAGGGCACTGGCTGGGCTTATGAAAAGCTCAAGCGCAAGACGGGCGACTGGGCCACTGCCGGCTGCGCGGTGGTGATGCGCAAACAGGGCGACCGCATCACGCACGTGCGCATTGGGCTGACCAACGTGGCGCCCACCGCGTTGCGCGCCGAGGCCGCCGAGCAGGCCATTCTGGGGCAGGCGTTGACACCCAGCACGCTGCAGGCCGCCGCAGATGCCGCCCGCGCGATCTGTGAGCCCGCCGAGGACCTGCGCGGCGACGTCGAATATAAGACTGCCATGGCCGGGCAGATGGTCAAACGCGCCTTGTCCAAGGCTTGGGCCCGTTGCCAATAAAAACACAGGAGACTCCAACATGTCCAAAAAACTCATTACCGTCAACGTCAACGGTCGCCAATACGAGAAGGCGGTCGAGCCTCGCACCCTGCTGATCCACTTCCTGCGTGAGGAACTCAACCTCACGGGCGCCCACATCGGCTGCGAGACCAGCCACTGCGGCGCTTGCACCGTGGACGTCGACGGCCGCTCCGTCAAGAGCTGCACCCACCTCGCGGTGCAGTGCGACGGCTCTGATGTGCTGACGGTCGAAGGTCTTGCCGACAAGGGCGTGCTGCATGCGGTGCAGGAAGGTTTTTATAAAGAGCATGGCCTGCAGTGCGGCTTCTGTACCCCCGGCATGCTGATGCGTGCCTATCGGTTTTTACAGGAGAACCCAAACCCTAGCGAGGCCGAGATCCGCATGGGCATGAGCGGCAACCTGTGCCGTTGCACCGGATACCAGAACATCGTCAAGGCGGTGCAGTACGCCGCCAAGAAGTTGCAGGAAACCCAGACCGCTACAGCCTAAACCGCGGATCGCCGAAAGCAACCGGATTGAGAGACCTACATGAATGCACCTGTAAAAACCGCAGAAGCGCGCGAACTCGCGCTGGCTGGCATGGGCGCTTCGCGCCTGCGCAAAGAAGATGCCCGCTTCATCCAGGGCAAAGGCAACTACGTCGATGACATCAAGATGTCTGGCATGCTGCATATGGATATCGTGCGCTCGCCGATGGCCCATGCACGCATCAAGAAAATTCACAAGGACAAAGCGCTCGCGATCCCCGGCGTGCACGCCGTGTTGACTGCCGACGATCTGAAGCCTTTGAAGCTTCACTGGATGCCCACCCTTGCAGGCGACGTGGCTGCAGTGCTGGCCGACGAAAAAGTGCACTTCCAGATGCAGGAAGTGGCCATCGTGATCGCCGATGATCGCTACATCGCCGCTGACGCGGTGGAGGCGGTGGAGGTGGAATATGAAGAACTTCCTGCGGTGCTTGACCCCTATGCCGCACTGCTGCCCGGTGCGCCGGTGCTGCGCGAAGATCTGGCAGGAAAAACCGAAGGTGCGCACGGCAAGCGCGAGCACCATAATCACATTTTCACCTGGGACGCGGGCGACAAGACCGCAGCCGATGCAGCCTTCGACGCCGCACCGGTGAAGGTGTCGCAGCACATGTATTACCCGCGCGTGCACCCCTGTCCGCTTGAAACCTGCGGCTGTGTGGCCAGCTTCGATCCGATCCGCGGCGAGTTGACCACCTACATCACATCGCAGGCGCCCCACGTCGTACGCACAGTTGTTTCGATGCTCTCAGGCATCCCGGAGTCCAAGGTGCGCATCATCAGCCCCGATATTGGTGGCGGTTTCGGCAACAAGGTCGGTATCTACCCTGGCTATGTTTGTGCAATCGTCTCCTCCATCGTGTTGGGCCGGCCGGTGAAATGGGTCGAGGACCGCATCGAGAACATTTCCAGCACCGCCTTTGCCCGTGATTACCACATGGATGGTGAGATCGCCGCCACGACTGACGGCAAAATCACCGGCCTGCGTGTCAACGTTGTGGCTGACCATGGCGCGTTCGACGCTTGCGCAGATCCGACCAAGTTTCCTGCGGGCCTCTTCCACATCTGCTCCGGCAGCTACGACATCCCGGCGGCGTACGCCAGCGTCAAGGGTGTCTACACCAACAAGGCCCCTGGTGGCGTGGCCTATCGCTGCAGTTTCCGCGTGACCGAAGCGGTGTATTTGGTCGAGCGTATGGTGGACGTGCTGGCCCAGAAACTGGGCATGGACAAGGCCGAGATCCGCGCGAAGAACTTCATTCGCAAGGAGCAGTTCCCCTACACCAGCCCCTTCGGCTTCGAGTACGACTCAGGGGATTACCACACCGCGCTGAAAAAGGTGCTCGACGCGGTGGACTACCCGGCGCTGCGCGCCGAGCAGGCCGCCAAGCGCGCCGACCCCGAAAGCCCAACCTTGATGGGCATTGGCCTGGTCTCCTTCACCGAGGTGGTCGGCGCTGGTCCATCCAAGATGTGCGACATCCTTGGCGTGGGCATGTTTGATTCGTGCGAAATCCGCATTCATCCCACTGGCAGCGCCATCGCCCGCATGGGCACCATCACGCAGGGCCAGGGCCACCAGACCACCTATGCGCAGATCATCGCAACCGAGCTCGGCATTCCAAGCGAGGTGATCCAGGTGGAAGAAGGGGACACTTCGACTGCGCCCTATGGGCTGGGTACCTACGGCAGCCGCTCTACACCGGTGGCTGGCGCCGCTATTGCCATGGCGGCGCGCAAGATTCACGCGAAAGCGAAGAAGATCGCCGCGCACATGCTCGAAGTGAATGAAAACGATCTCGACTGGGAGGTCGACCGCTTCAAGGTCAAGGGCGATGACGCCAAGTTCAAGACCATGGCTGATATCGCTTGGCAGGCCTATCACCAACCACCCGAAGGTCTGGAGCCGGGCCTGGAGGCAGTGCACTATTACGACCCGCCCAACTTCACCTTCCCGTTTGGCATCTACCTGTGCGTGGTCGATATCGACCGCAGCACCGGTGAAACCAAAATTCGCCGCTTCTACGCGCTCGACGACTGCGGCACACGCATCAACCCGATGATCATCGAAGGCCAGATCCACGGCGGCCTGACGGAAGGTTTTGCTGTGGCTATGGGCCAGCAGATGCCGTTTGACGCGCAGGGCAACCTGCTTGGCAACACGTTGATGGACTACTTCCTCCCCACATTCGTCGAAACCCCGCACTGGGAGACCGACCACACCGTTACCCCCTCGCCCCACCACCCGATCGGTGCCAAGGGCGTGGCTGAATCGCCGCACGTTGGTTCCATCCCCACCTTTACCTCGGCCATGGTGGATGCCTTTTCGCACCGGGGTGTGACCCACATGGACATGCCCCACAGCGCCTTCCGCGTCTGGAAGGAACTCAAAGCACGCGGCCTGGCCCTCTAACACCTGTTCAAAGAAAGCACAGCCTCATGGAAGTCAAACTCGACAAACACTACCCGCTGGATGTCGACCCAGCGCGCGCCTGGAGCGTCCTACGAGACCTCAAGGCAGTGGCCGGCTGCATGCCGGGCGCTGAACTCACCGAACAGCTGTCCGAGACTTCGTACAAGGGCGGCGTGAAAGTCAAGGTCGGCCCGGCCGTTGCCCAGTTCGGCGGCACGGTGGACGTGCTGGAGAAGGATGATGCGGCCCAGAAAATGGTGCTGCGCGGGAAAGGCGCTGATAAAGGGGGGTCCTCCGCCTCGATGGATCTCATCGCCGTGGTTGAAACTGATCCGGTCAACCCCTTGTATTCGGTACTGCACGGCGATGCGACGGTCGTCGTCAACGGTAAATTCGCCCAGTTTGGCGGCCGCCTGATGATGCAGGTGTCGGACATGATCCTGGTGCAGTTCGTCGACAACTTCCGCCAGTCTGCGCTGGCCCTGCCCGCAGCGGCCAGTGCGACGGCTGCACCTGCTGTGGCGAGCGCACCTCCGAAGGTCGCCGGTGAGATCAACGGTCTGGCGATCATCTGGGCGCTCATCAAGAACTGGTGGCTCGGCCTGTTTGGCAAACACGTCTAAACGGATCACGCCGTATGCCCAGCCTGTCATCCACCTCTCCCATGGACGAACGCGTTCTGCGTGAACAGCTGCAGCGCGTCGGATACCTGGCCGATCCAGATCTGGCCACCACGGTCTGGCTGGCTGGCCGGTTGCAGCGCCCACTGCTCATCGAGGGTGACGCTGGCGTCGGCAAGACCGCGTTGGCCACCGCGCTGGCGCAATCGCAGGGCGCCGAATTGGTGCGTCTCCAGTGCTTCGAAGGGCTGGATTTGTCGCAGGCGGCTTACGAGTGGAACTACGGCCGCCAACTGATGGCCATTCGCATCCATGAAGGCCGCAGCGACCAACTGCGCGAGTCCGACGTGTTCGCCCGTGATTTTTTGCTGGAGCGCCCACTGCTCAAGGCCATTAGCCAGATAGGTCCGTGTGTGCTGCTGATCGACGAAATCGATCGTGCGGACGAAGCCTTTGAAGCTCTTTTGCTGGAGGTTCTCGCCGACTACCAGATTACCGTGCCCGAGCTGGGCACCATTCGTGCCCAGAATATTCCACAGGTCATCCTGACCAGCAACGGCACGCGCGAACTCTCGGACGCACTGCGCCGCCGCTGCCTGTATCACTACCTCGACTACCCGACGCTAGCGCGCGAGGTAGCGATCGTGAAAACCGCTGTACCCGAGGCTGATGTTGTGCTGGTGGAAGAGTGTGTGCAATTCGTACAGCGCCTGCGCCGCGAGGATCTCGCCAAGACTCCCGGCATTGCTGAAACCCTGGACTGGGTGCGCGCCTTGCACCAGCTCAATCAGCACACCCTGCCCGATGACACAAGCGTGCTGCTGACTACGCTGGGCTGCCTGCTCAAGACGCGTGAAGACCGCTTTTCACTCTCGGCCGGACAGGCGCTGAAACTGACCGAAGGCCGGCGTGCGGTGGGCGTCGCCGAAAAAGCCACTGCGGTGGCAGCATCATCATGAACACCATGAGTCAGTCATCAGGCCGTGCGGGCGCAGCACCACGTGCTTTGGAACCCAGCGAGGGTCTTGTTGGTTTCGCCGCCATGTTGCGCGATCATGGGTTGAAGATCGGTGTGGCTGAGCAACGGGCCATGCTCCAGGCCAGTCTGGCACTGGGTGCCCTGCAGAGCGACAAATTGCAAGCAGCTTGGCGGGCGATTGCTTGCCACAGTGCGCGCGATTGGCGTCAGTGGCCCGAATTGTTTGAGCGCTACTGGTACCCGCATCGGCTCAAGGGCCGGGTGCGGGTGAGCGGCCAGATTCGTCCTTCTCGCGATTTGCGGCAAGCTGTGCAAAGCTTGCATGAACAGATGCAAAAGCCCACCAGCGGTTTCGCACCCGGCCAAGCTTCCCCCCAGTCGGCGAACCTCGCCGCTGGTGCCAGCGAGAACTCTGACGAGGTGGGTAGTCCACGCGCCATGGGTGGTGCAAGCCGCGCCGAAGCACTGCATCAGCGCGACGGCCAGATGTGGCTGCCGCAGGATCTGGGTGCACTGCAGCAGTTGGCGCGACAGATCACCGCACAGTTACGACCGCGCCCAACCCGACGCTGGCAGACCGCACTTCCCGGGCGCCGCCTTGACTTGCGCCAGACCCTGCGTCGCAGCGTGGCCTGGGGCGGCGAGCCGCTGCGCCCAGCGTGGATGGTGCTGCGCTGCGAGCCGCCGCGGCTGTTCATCCTGATCGACGTGAGCCGCTCGATGGAATCGCACGCGCCACTGTTTTTGCGCATCGCCCGAGCCTTTGCGGTGGCAGCGCAGGCGCGGGTGTTTGTGTTTCATGTGCGACTGGCTGAAATCACTCCGCTGATGCAGCGCGACTCGGCCGCGATTCAGGAAAAGATCAATGCCGTGACCGCTGGTTTCGGCGCCGGCACGCGAATTGCCACCAGCCTGCATGACTTTGTGCGCGTGCATGCTCGCGCCCAGCTCGGCCGCGGTTCGCGAGTGTGGATTTTTTCCGACGGTTTCGACACGGATGAGCCCGATGCGCTGCCCACTGCCCTGCAGGCCGTGCGCGCGCGGGGCGCCCGCATTACATGGTTTCACCCAACCCGCGCCCTGCCGGCCGCGGCTGCGCTACTGCGCTCGAAGGCGAGTATCGAAAGGTTCGTGGCGCTTGCCAGCCTGCGCGACCTGATTGCTGGACGAAAGTTGCTGCACTGATCCCTTAGCCCTTTCCTGGGTCTTTCGGCACCACAAGGAGATGTGACCATGAACAACACGGAATGGATTTCGGCGGCCGCCAGACTGCAGGCACAACAACAGCCTTTTGCGCTGGTCTCGGTGTTGCGCGTACATCCTCCCGCCTCGGCGCGGCCGGGGGACAAAGCTCTCGTCACCGCCGACGGCGCCATCTACGGCTGGATCGGTGGGGGTTGTGCGCAGCCCGCTGTCATTAAAACCGTTCGTCAGGCGTTGCTGGACGGGCAGCCGCGCACCATCCGCATCGCACCGTCCGACCACAGCGAAGTGCGTACGCTTGGCGACGTGCTCGAATTCGGCATGGCCTGTCACTCGGGTGGCACGCTGGAGATTTTTATCGACCCGGTGCTGCCTGCTGTACATCTTGCGCTATTCGGCGATTCGCCGGTGGCACGGGCGCTAGCCGCGCTGGCGCCGCGTGTCGGCTTCTCGGTGACGGTGGTGGCGGACGGTGCAACAGCGCTTGATTTCCCCGACGCTGAGCGCGTACTAGTTAGCGATGACGTCGCCCATGTGTGCGAGGCGTTGTCCCCCGTCGCGTTTGCCATCGTGGCCACGCAGGGCCGTCGCGACCTGCACGGCCTCAAAGCCGCGCTGGCGCTGCGGCCGCACAAGCTGTGGTTCGTGGCCAGCGCGCGCAAAGCCGGTGTGCTCAAGCAAAGCCTGGTCGCCAGCGGCGAAGATGCGGCCGACGTGGCTGCCATTGTGGCGCCGGCTGGCGAGCCCATTGGGGCGCAGACCGCTGAGGAGATTGCATTGTCGGTACTGGCCGCAGTGGTGGCCGCGCGGCGGATGCCGGCGTCGGCTGCAACCGATGCACGGATCACGCGCGCAGCCGACGCAACGGTTGTTGACGACAAGCAGGTCTCGGTTTTCGCTGCAAAGTCGACCGAACCAGAGGTCGCGAAATCCTGTTGCGGCGGTGAGGCGAAGAAGGCTGCTGCCGCTGTGTTATCGACTGCCGGTGCCGAGGCGCCTGCTGCATTGAGCGAAGCTGGACCCAATGTAGCTGAGGCGCCGAAAAAATCCTGTTGCGGAGGCTAAGCACCATGGGTTGCATTCTCAAAGGCGGTGGCGGTTTGTACAGCCGGCTTGCGGTGGGTGCGGTGCTTCTGGCCGCAGGGCCTGGATCGCGCATGGGACACCGGCCGAAAAGCCTGCTTGAACTTGGCGGCATCCCGCTGATCCGGCGCCAGATCATCGCGCTCTCGGGCGCAGGTGTGGACGAGTTGGTTGTTGTTCTCGGCCACCATGCGCAACGCATCGCCCCAGTGGTGCAGGAATTCCCGGTGACCGTGGTGTACAACCCCGAACCGGACGCGGGCCAAGTGTCGTCGCTGCGGTTTGGACTGCGGGCGTTATCCCGGCGTATCGACACCGTTTTGGTGGCACTGGCCGACCAGCCTCTCATCAACGCACAGGACATCAACGATTTGATCGGCGCGTACAAAAAGCGCCCCGCGGCTACACAGGTGGTGCAACCTGAGGTGGATGGCCAGCCAGGCAACCCGGTGATGTTTAGTGCTGAGGTGCGCGAACAGATCTTGAGCGGTGAAGCACGCATCGGCTGCCGGCAATGGCAGGCCGCGCACCCCGACCAGGTGCACCGCTGGGTCAGCGCCAACCAACGCTACCGCACCGACGTAGACACCCCAGACGACATCGAGTCCTTGGCGGCGCGCACCGGTCATCGACTGCGTTGGCCTGCCGACCTTTTGGTCTCGGCCTGAATCCCGCTGCATAAACGCCAACGCTTGAACCCATGCTGCCGCCCACGCCTCTATTGCCTCTGTGGTCGACGCCACTCGGCCTATACCGCTACGCGCAGGCTGATGCGATCAACGATTTGCTGGTGCGCGTTTTCGAGTCGATGCGGGCCACCGATCCGGCTGCCCGGGGCGGCCACATCCACTTCTACGCTAGCCGTGACGACCTGCTGCAGCGCATCCGCCTTCCCGAATGGGATGACTTGGTCCGCTTCATTGTGGACAGCCTGCGCCAGACCGTTGCCCTGGCCAACCAGAGCACTTGGTCGGAGGCCACGCCGGGGCTACAGATCGCCATGCGTGGTATGTGGTTCCAGATCGCCAACCAGGGCAGCTTCCACGATGTGCACACGCATGGCAATTGCTCGTGGTCAGGCGTGTACTGCGTCCAGGTGGACGCAGATGCCCAACGTGCGGCGCACCCCTTGCTGGGTAGCACCAACGGCATCACACGCTTTTATGGCCCCAACTTCAACCACTTGGGCGGTGCCTTCGTCGACTTTGGCAACGCCTACCTGCAGTCGGCCCAGCTCGATGTGCCGCCTCTGGCAGGACAGTTGGTGGTGTTCCCATCGTGGCTGCCACACCAAGCCTTGCCCTATGCGGGCAAAACCGACCGCATCATCGTGTCCTTCAACGCCAGCGTGCATGCGGCCTCGGGATCCGATCAGCTACACACTTATGCCCATGTCTGAGATGACACGTTGCAAGCATGCCTCAAGGTGGGCCAGCGCTGTGGCGGGTTCTCGGTCTATCGAACACGGCGATTCGACCCCGATCTCCGATTGCATTGAGAGGTGCATCCATGAATAGCATCGACATCGAAGTCATACGCACCGCTCTGGTATGGCTCGATAAGGGCCACCGCGTCACGCTTGGCACGGTGGTTCGAACTTGGGGATCGGCGCCCCGCCCGCCGGGTTCACTCATGATCATCCGCGACGACGCACAGGTGTCGGGTTCGGTGTCGGGCGGCTGCATTGAGGACGATCTCATTGGCCGCGTTGCGCGCGGTGAACTCGCTCTGCGCAAACCGGAAATCACGACATATGGACAGACCGCCGAGGAAGTGCGGCGTTTCGGCCTGCCCTGCGGAGGTACGGTGCAGATCGTGTTGGAGCCTCTCTCATCGCGGTCCCATCTGCGCGAACTTTTAGTGGACATTGAGCGCCATCACCGCGTGCAGCGACGCCTGGACATGAAGACAGGCGTGGTGCGGCTGGAACCTGCGCTGGAAGGAGATCGCGTGGCGTTCGACGGCGCCACGCTCATCACCGTGCACGGTCCGCGCCTGCGCCTGCTCATCATCGGTGGCGGTCAGCTCTCTCACTACCTTGCATCAATGGCGGTGATGTTGGACTACCAGGTGACCGTGTGTGAGCCTCGGACCGAATATCACGAAGGCTGGAGCGTACTGCCTGGCGTCACACTTTCCACACTGATGCCAGACGACCTGGTGCTGGCCATGAGCCTGGACCACAACAGTGCGGTGGTCGCCGCCACGCATGACCCCAAGCTTGACGATTTGGCACTCATGGAGGCGCTGCGTACGCCAGCTTTCTACGTGGGTGCCCTGGGTTCACTGCATAACAATGCCAAACGCCGGGAGCGCTTGTTGGAGTTTGACGTCAGCCCTGAAGAAGCGGCGCGTCTGCGCGGACCAGTTGGCTTGCGCTTGGGTGCCCTCACACCGCCGGAAATCGCGATGAGCATCGTTGCCGAGATGACCGCGCTGCGCCGTGGGATTGACTTGAACCAGCCACTGTGTCAGTGGGAGCGTTCATCGACCGTCTGTGCCTTGGTCTGAGTCACCATCTGGCGGCTACATACAGTGTCCATGTAAGCGCTTCCATAGACCATGGACTTCTCATCAACCGCCTGAAATGAACCCAGAGTTTTTCACATTCCCTTGCTTGGTCGTCGTGCTGATCCTGGGATGGATCGTGCATATGTCTCTACGTAAAGTCCCCGGCTGTCTTCGGGTTCCCGAACTCACGATGATCTTGGGTTCGGTAGGAATGGTTGCCGGTTTGCTGTTTGATACTCAGCATGGGGACTGGGTTCTTCTAACTTCATTCTGCGGCGCACGCCTTCCCTTATTGCAAAGCGTGCAATGGCATTTCAGGGAGCTTCCAGGTAGCAACATCGGCATGCTCATTGGCGGTCTGCCGCCGCTGATTTGGAGCCTGGGGCTAAGGTCACTACGCACGAGTTCCAGGATGCCAGGGATGGTGAGTGGTGTTTGCTACTTCGCAGCGATGTCCGTCGGCATGAATCTCGGGATGCCCCTAGCCGAGTTGCTGAGCCCGAGGACCGGTGCCTCCGCAGGCTGGATGTTGACCGCAATGGTGGCAGGCATGGTCTGGGGCATGGTGTGGATCGATTCGCTAGTCTGGATCTTTCATGAGGGGGGGCGATGGCTGGGTTTAGGGCCTGTTCACGCTATTTCTGCGCCCGCGTTGCCTCCAGACGGGGATGGATGCAAGGCGGAGGGCACAGGCAAGGCTGAACGCCTTGCCTGTGCCCGAC
>MLJW01000403.1_pt1 | contig 20342 bp, 16 predicted proteins | sample 888231 | NCBI WGS metagenome assembly MLJW01 (sample SAMN05788063, study PRJNA343431) | mine drainage metagenome | isolation source: sample collected from the inflow into an acid mine drainage treatment plant... | place: Germany: Lusatia, lignite mining district
GCCTGCGCCGCGGCCAGCGGCAGCAACGCGACCTCGAAGCGAGCGCCTTCCATGCCCAGGCGCTGCATCTGCGCGACGACTCCGCCGGCCAGCCGCGTCGCGGCGTCGTGACGCCGGGCGCTGAGCGCGCCGGCGGCGACGCGCAGCGCCTGCAGCGCCGCATCGACCTCACGCTGCAGCGCGTCGACGTCGACCTGCTGCTCGAGCTCGGCGAGCCGCTCGCGCAGTGCCTGCAGCTGCTCCGGCAGCGCGTCGGGCGCAACGCGGTGGCGCCGCGCCAGCGTCAGCCACGCCGACAGCCTGGCGTCGACCAGGCGCAGGCGCTCGGGGTCTAGGTCCAGGGTACGCAGCCTTGCACCGAGCTCGCGGGCGAGTTCGCGCAACTGCGCCTCGGCCGCGTCAACCTGTTCGAGCAGCGGAGCCAGCGTCGCGTCGATGCGCGCCGCATCGTGCAAGGCGTGGCGGCCGACGAGCAACCGGCGTCGCGCGCCGTCCTCGTCGTCGTCGACGCTGCCGGCGGCGAGCTGCAGCTGCTCGATCAGCTCGGCGGCGTGTGCCAGCCGGTGCTGCTCGGCGTTGAGCGCGTCCCACTCGTCGGCCAGCGGGGCCAGCCGTTCGAGCTCGGCCAGCTGCGCGACGAGCCATTCGCGCTCGGTGTCGCGCGCGCCGGCGTCGTGCCGTGCCGCGTGCAGCCGCTCGTCGAGCGCCTTCCACGCGCGCCAGGCCTGCGCGCACGCCTGGCGCTGCGCGCCGGCCTGCGCGTAGGCGTCGAGCAGGTCGCGCGCGGCGTCGGCGCGCACCAGACTCTGCCACGCGTGCTGGCCGTGGATGTCGACCAGCCGCTCGCCGGCGGCGCGCAGCTGCGCCAGCGTCGCCGGGCTGCCGTTGATGAAGGCGCGCGAGCGCCCCTGCGCGTCGATCAGCCGGCGCAGCAGCACCTCGTCGCCGCCTTCAAAGCCCTGCTCGTCCAGCCATTCGGCCAGCTCGGCAGGCGTATCAAACGTGGCCGCGATCTCGGCCCTCGTGCTGCCGGCGCGCAGCACCGACGCGTCGCCGCGCTCGCCCAGCGCCAGCTTCAGCGCATCGACCAGGATGGACTTGCCGGCGCCGGTTTCGCCGGTGAGCACGCTGAAGCCGGCGCCGAACTCGAGGTCGATTTCGTCGACCAGCACGAAGTCGCGCAAATGCAAGCGCCGCAGCATCAATCCTCCACCGGCAGGATTTCGTGCCAGCGCAGCTTCTTGCGCAAGGTCGTGAAATAGCTCCATCCCGGCGGGTGCAGGAACACCGCGCGGTAGCGCGCCACGCGCAGGCGCACGCGGTCGCCGCCGAGCAGGTCGGCGAAGTGCTGCATGTCGAAATTCACGCCGACGTCCTTGTGCGACGCGATCTCGATCTCGATCTGCACTTGCTCGGGCAGCACGATCGGGCGGTTCGACAGCGTATGCGCGGCGATCGGCACCAGCACCAGCCCGGGCAGGCTGGGGTGCAGGATCGGGCCGCCGGCCGACAGCGCGTACGCCGTCGACCCGGTCGGCGTGGCGACGATCAACCCATCGGCGCGCTGCACGTACATCGGGCGCCCGTCGACGTCGACGCGCAGCTCGACCAGTCCAGTCGCGCCGCTGCGGTTGACGACGACGTCATTGACCGCGATGCCGGCGAAAATGCTGCGCCCGTCGCGCAACACTTCGCCTTCCAGCACCGCGCGTTGCTCGCGCTCGAACTCGCCGCCGAGCAGCGCGTCGATCGCCGCTCGCCAATCGGTTTCCGGAATATCGGTGATGAAACCCAGCCGCCCCGAGTTGATGCCCAGCAGCGGCACGCCACACGGCGCCAGCTCGCGCGCGACGCCGAGCATGGTGCCGTCGCCGCCGACGACGATCGCCACGCAGCCCGGCCCCAGCTCGCCGACCTGCTCCAGCGTGATCGTCGCGTAGCCGGGCAGATCGCCGTGCTCGGCGGTCTGTCGCTCAATGGCCACGTCGACCCCGTGGCCGGTCAGCCAGCCGGCGATGTCGGCGAGCACGTGCGACACTCCGGCCTGGTATTTGCCGATCAAGACGGCGTGCTCGAACGCGGTGCGGGTCATGGCTCCCGATTACAGCACAGCGGCGTGACCGCGCAAGCCCGCCGCGACGTCGGCCGCCGACAATTCTAAAATCTGCAGTCCATGGATGAACGTGCCCGAGTCCTGCTCAAGACCCTGATCGAGCGTTACATCGCCGACGGCCAGCCTGTCGGCTCGCGCACGCTGTCGCGCGCGTCGGGGCTGGAACTGTCGGCGGCGACGATCCGCAACGTGATGGCCGACCTCGAGGACATGGGGCTGATCGCCAGCCCGCACACCTCGGCCGGGCGCATTCCGACCGCGCGCGGCTACCGGCTGTTCGTCGACACGATGCTGACCGCGCAGCAGCTGCCGTCGGGCGCCGACGTCGAGCACAGCCTGCGCGCGCAGCTGCACGTGGCCGAGCCGCAGCGGGTGATCCAGCAGGCCGCGCACCTGCTGTCGAACCTGTCGCACTTCGTCGGCGTCGTCGTGACGCCGCGGCGCAACGCCGCGTTCCGCCATATCGAATTCCTCACGCTGTCGCAACGGCGCATCCTGGTCATCCTGGTCGACGCGTCGGGCGACGTGCAGAACCGCATCATCGCCGCCGCGCGCGACTACAGCGCCAGCGAACTGACCGAGGCGGCCAACTACCTGAACGCGAACTTCAGCGGGCTGAGCTTCGAGGACATGGCGCTGCGCCTGCGCGACGAAGTCGATTCGCTGCGCGGCGAGATCGCCACGCTGATGCGCACCGCGGTCGCGCTGGGCAGCGAAGCGGTCGCCGAACAGCAGGAACAGGTCGTCATTTCGGGCCAGCAGCAGCTGCTCGACGTCGACGACCTGTCGGGCAACCTGGCCAGCCTGCGCCGGCTGTTCGACCTGTTCGAGCGCAAGTCGCACCTGCTGCGCCTGCTCGACGGCGCCGCGCACGCGCAGGGCGTGCGCATCTACATCGGCGGCGAGAACGACGTCGTTCCGTTCGAGGAACTGTCGGTGATCACCGCGCCGTACGAAGCCGACGGCAAGGTCATCGGCACGCTGGGCGTGATCGGACCGACGCGCATGGCCTACGACCGCATGATCCAGATCGTCGACATCACCGCGAAGCTGGTCGGCAACGCGCTGAGCCAGCGCTGAAGCACGGCGCGGCTCGCGCCTGCGCGTCGAGCTCGGCTTGGGGGTCGGCCGGGCAGTGCAGGCGCTGCCGCCGCACGCGGCCGCCGATCGCGACCACCACGGCGTAGCCAGCGTCCCCGGAGCAGAGCGTGAAATGCCCCCACTGCAGTCCGCCGCGTTCGCCGGGGGCGCCGCGCGCCCAGCCTTCGGCGCTGTAGCGGACACCGCGCGCCAGGCCGCGGGTCGCGCCTATCGTCACGTCGCGCGGCAACTGCTGCACCAGCATAGGCGCCGCGTCGGCCTCGGCGCGGACGATCCAGCCCTGCTGCCAGCTGCCGCCGCAGCGGCGCTGATCGGCGCTGGGGCACAGCCAGACCGTCGCGGCGCGCGCCAGCGCCGCGCTGCGCGCGAGCTGCAGCCCGGCGCGCAGCGCCTCGCTCGCCGCATCGACGCGAGCGCGCCGCAGCGGCGCCACCAGGTTCGGCAACGCGATCGCCAACCCGATCGCCAGCAGCGCGGCGACCACCATCGCCTCGATCAGCGTATAGCCTCGCCGCACCGCTGCCGCCACGCCCTGCACCTCGCGCTCGCGCGGCCCGCCCGGCCGCCGGGGGGCGATTGTGGCGCTCCGCGACGCGCCACGGGGTGAAGACCGCGCGCCCGACGCGCCCACCTCGCCCGCTCGCCTAGAATCCGCGTTGCCGGGCGGCTGCGCTCGGCAACGGGCCGTTAGCTCAGTTGGTTAGAGCAGAGGACTCATAATCCTTTGGTCGTTGGTTCAAGTCCAACACGGCCTACCAGAAACACCCTACGCGCGGGCGCCGCGCCCTTCGCAGCGCACCTATTGTCACATCAGGATACGTCTGTATCCTTGCGACATCACGCATTACGCGCTCTTACTTCTAAGATGCCACGTCATCTCGGCGTTTCCGGAGACTGAACGTGGCCATACCTCACCGCGCGGTCGATGTCGTCGTGCAGGATGCGCTGGCGTCTGTGCGCACGCTGCTCGGCATGGAAGTCGCCTTCCTGTCGGAGTTCAGCGAAGGGCGGCGGGTCTTTCGCTATGTCGATAAAGCGGCGAACGACATCCCGGTGCGCGTCGACGCGTCGGATCCGCTCGAGGACAGTTACTGCCAACGCATCGTCGACGGCCGGCTGCCGGAATTGATGCGCGACGCCTGCGCCAACGCCGAGGCGCGCACGATCGCGGCGACCACGCTGATTCCGGTCGGCGCGCATCTGAGCGTTCCGCTTCGGCTGAGCGACGGCCGCGTCTTCGGCACCTTCTGCTGCTTCAGCCGCCGAGCCGACGAGACGCTGGGCGAACGCGACGTCAGCACGCTGCGCTGCTTCGCCAACATGACGGCGAAGTTCATCGAGGAACAGGTCGCCGACGAGTGGCGGCGCCGTGAATTGAACGAGCGTTACCTGCGCGTGCTCGACGGCGAGCGCTTCAACGTCGTCTACCAGCCCATCGTCCGCCTCGCCGACGCGACGACGGTCGGCTATGAAGCGCTGGCTCGTTTCCCCGACGACCCGGCGCGAACGCCCGACGTCTGGTTCAACGAAGCCGCCGAAGTCGGCTTGCAGGACCGCCTCGAAGTCGCCGTCGTGCGCAAGGCGCTGCGCTTGTTCGAGCAAGTCCCGCACGACACCTACGTGTCCTTGAACGCGTCGCCGCAGACCATCCTCAGCGGCGCGCTCGTCGACACCCTGCTGAGCCAGCCGTGCCCGCGCATCGTGCTCGAAGTCACCGAGCACGAGTCGGTCGCCGACTACGCGTCCATCGCCCGTGCGATCGAACCGCTGCGGCGTCGCGGGCTGCGCCTTGCGGTCGACGACGCCGGCGCCGGCTACGCCAGCTTCCGCCACATCCTGCGTCTGCAGCCCGATCTGATCAAGCTGGACACGAGCTTGATCCGGCAGATCGACAAGGATCGCCAATGCCGCGCGCTGGCCGCGGCGATCATGCGCTTCAGCGAAGAGGCCGGCAGCCGGGTCGTCGCCGAAGGCGTCGAGACCGAGGCTGAACTCGCGGTGCTGCGCGATCTCGGCATCGAACTCGCGCAGGGCTATCTGCTGGGCCGACCGGCGCCGCTGGCCGACCCACTGCAGCCGCCGGCCAGCTGAGCGGACGCGAAGCAGCCACTGGCCACTTCGTAGGCGCAGTCGAATCGGCGCACAATGGGCCCCGCAGGAGCTCATCGTGAGCACCATCGGACGGACCCCGTACCCGGCAATCCCGAGCAGCTGGCGATCGACGCGATCGTCGCGCGGCACGGCGGCGACGGCGCGCGACTGCTGCCGATGCTGCACGACGTGCAGGACCTGTTCGGCTGGTTGCCGCCACACGTGCTGCAGCGCGTCGCCATGCGCATCGGCTGGCCGCTGGCGCGCGTGCAGGCCACCGCGTCGTTCTACGCCCTGCTCTACACGCGTCCGGTCGGCGCCTACCGCGTGCTGTTTTCCGACAACATCACCGACCGCATGCTCGGCAGCGCCGCGCTGATGCAGGCGCTGTGCCGCGCGCTGTGGGTCGAGCCGGGCCGCGTCGCCAACGATGCGCGGGTCAGCGTCGACACCACGTCGTGCACCGGCATGGGTGACCAGGGGCCGGCAGCGCTGGTCAACGGCCACGCGCTGACACGGCGGACGCCTCAGCGCATCGCAGATCGCGACGTTGATCCGCCAGAGCGTGGCGCTGGCCGACTGGCCGCGCGACTGGTTCGAAGTCGCCGACAACATCCGCCGTCGCGACGCCTTGCTGGAACGCCGAAGCGAACCCGGCGCGGCGCTGCGCGCCGGCCCTGCTCGCCGAAATCGACCGCGCCGGCCTGCGCGGCCGCGGCGGTGCCGGTTTCCCGACCGCGGCCAAGTGGCGCGCATGCCGCGACGCGCCGAGTGGCGAGCGATGGGTGGTGTGCAACGCCGACGAGGGCGAACCGGGAACGTTCAAGGACCGCCTGCTGCTCAGCGCCGAGTTCGATCGTGTCGTCGACTGCATGGCCGTGGCAGCGCTGACGATCGGCGCGCGCCGCGGCCTGCTCTACCTGCGTGCCGAATACCGCCACCTGCTCGACGCGTTGAATGCGCGGCTCGCACGGCGCCGCGCGCAGCGGCTGCTCGGCAACGACATCCTCAGTCGCGACTTCGACTTCGACCTCGACATCCGTCTGGGCGCCGGCGCCTACGTCTGCGGCGAGGAATCGGCGTTGCTCGAATCGCTCGAGGGCCGGCCGGGCAAGCCGCGCATCCGGCCGCCATTCCCGGTCAGTCACGGCTACCTCGGCCAGCCGACCGCGGTCGACAACGTCGAAACGCTGGCTCTGGCGGCGCGGATCGCGCTCGACAGCGCCAGCGGACGGCTCGCCGATACCTCCTTCAGCGCCGCCGACCGCGCCGCCGGTATCTGCCCGGTAGGCACGATCGTGCGCAAGCGCGTCGGCTTCGCGCAGCCGATCGGCCGCCGCGAGTACGACCGCCACCGCATCGGCAAGGCGCCGGGCGAGGCGGAGGGTGAAGCGGCGGGCGAAGCGGCGCCCGATCCAACCTGGAGCACTGCTCGATGAGCACCAGGCTGCGCATGGCCACCGTGTCGCTGGCCAGCTGCCTCGGCTGCCACATGTCGCTGCTCGACGTCGATGAGCGGCTGCTGACGCTGCTCGAGCGCGTCGAGCTCGATCGCTGCCCGCTGACCGACGTCAAGCAGTGCGGACCGTGCGATATCGGCTTCATCGAAGGCGTCGCTGCAAGCCATCCTGACATCGCGCGCCAAGGTATCGCGTTGTGCCGCTACGGCCAGGAAGTGATACGCCTGACCGCGGGCAAGCGCATCCACGGCACCGGGGCGATCCCCGACGGGGTCAACCGCAACCTTTGCGGCGCCGAACGCGTCGCGCTGGCCGCCGAGATCGACCGCATCGTGCGTTGGAGCCGCGACGCGGTGAGCATCGTGCGCGACCTGCACGACGCCAACCGTGCGCTGTACCACGGTTTCGGCCGCGTGCCAGCGTCGACGATGAGCTTGGTCGCCGCCGACAGCAGCCTCGACCTGTACGACGGTGCGCTGCGCGGGCGCGACGCCAGCGGCCGGATCCTGTTCGACCATTTCCGGGCGACGCACTACGACCGGTTGATCACCGAAGCGGTCAAACCGTGGCGCTATATGAAATTCCCGCACTGGAGCGCGCACGCCGCCGAGAACGGCTGGTACCGTGTCGGCCCGCTGGCCCGGGTGCAAAACTGCGACCGCATCGGCACGCCGCTGGCCGAGGCCGCGCGACGCGAGTGGTTGGCCGGCGCCGGCGACAGCATGGTGCACGGCGCGCTGGGCAGCCACTGGGCGCGAATGATCGAGATGCTGTTCGCCGCAGAAACCATCGCCGAACTGCTCGCCGACGACGACCTCGAGGGCCGCAATCTGCTCGCCGTCGGCGAGCGCCAGCGCGAAGGCGTAGGCGTGATCGAGACGCCACGCGGCACGCGAAGTCGCGCGCAGCCACTTCGACGGGCGCCAGATCACCGAAGGTCTGCCCAACCAGATCGAAGTCGCGATACGCGCTTACGACCCCTGCCTGTCGTGCGCCACCCACGCGCTGGGCAGCATGCCGCTGCAAGTCGCCGCACTGGCCGCCGACGGCAGCGAAGTCGCCCGTCGGGTGCGCGATTGAGCGCGGCGCAGATTGCCCCGACGCTGGTGCTGCCCTGGGGCAACCCCGGCCGCGGCGACGACGCACTGGGGCCGCTGTTCGCCGACGCGATCGACGCGCTGGCGCTGCGCGGCGTCGAGTGTCTGTGCGACTTCCAGCTGCAGATCGAGCATACCGTCGATCTGCGCGGGCGCAAGCGGGTGCTGTTCGTCGACGCCGCCCGCGACGGCGCGATGGCAGACACCGCGCCGTTCTCGGTGACGCCGCTGGCCGCGGCGCGCGACGCGTCGTTCACCAGCCACTCGATGAGCCTGGCGATGCTGCTGCAGATCTACCGCGATACTGAGGCCGCGACGCCGCCGGCGTCGTGGCTGCTGGCCATCCGCGGCCACACCTGGGCGCTGGGCGCGCCGCATTCAGGCGTCGGCCGCGCCGGCCCACTGCCCCAGCCCGTAGCGTTCGATCTTCGCGCGCAGCCCGACACGCGACAGCCCGAGTTCGGCCGCGCTGCGGCTGATGTTGCCGCGGTGGCGGCGCAGCGAGTCGCCGATGGCCTCGGTCTCCAGCGCCTCGATGCGACTGCGCAAGCTGCCGCCGGGCACCGTTGCCGCGGCCGCGGCGCGCGGCAGCGACGATGTTTGCTCCGGCGGCAACGGCGCATCGCCGTCGTGCAACGCGACCATGCGCTGGATTTCGTTCTGTAATTGGCGAACGTTGCCGGGCCATTCGTGCCGCACAAGCTGGTCCATGCACGCGTCGGAGAAACCGCGCACATTGCGGCGGTACGACGCGTTGACGTCGGCGAGGATGCGCTGGGCGATTTCAGGGATGTCCATCGCACGGTCGCGCAATGGCGGCAGATGAATCGGGAACACCGCCAGGCGGTAGTACAAATCACGACGGAAACGGCCCTCGGCCACTTCGGCGGCGAGGTCGCGGTTGGTCGCCGAAATGACCCGCACGTCGACCTTGCGCGTGCGCTGCGCGCCCAGCGGACGGACTTCGCGTTCTTGCAGCACGCGCAACAGCTTGACCTGGAACGACGGAGAAGTCTCGCCGACTTCGTCGAGGAAGATGGTGCCGCCGTGCGCCATCTCGAACAGTCCGAGGCGGTCGCTGTAGGCGCCGGTGAACGCGCCGCGTTTGTGGCCGAACAACTCGCTTTCCAGCAACTCGTCGGGGAGCGCGCCGCAATTCTCGACGACGAAGGGTTTGTCGCCGCGTTCGCTGCCGCGATGGATCGCGCGCGCCAGCAACTCCTTGCCGGTTCCCGATTCGCCGGTGATCAACACCGGGATGCCGCAGTGCGCGGCTCGCGCGGCCAGCGCCAGCGTCTGCCGCATCGGGCTGAACGCAGCGTGCACGATGCCGTGCTCGTCGAAGCCGCGCGTGGGCTGCGCCAGCGCATGCGCCGGCAGGTGCAGCTGCAGCTTCTGCGCGTGGAACTCGTCGGACGCCTCGCGCAGGCACAGCAGCAGCTCGTCGGGTTGCCAGGGCTTGGTCAGGTAGCGGAAGATGCCGGCCTCGTTCACGCCGGCGATGATGTCCTCGGCGTCGGTGTAGCCCGAGATGATCATGCGTACCGGATCGGGCCAGGAACGGCGCACCCGCGTCAGGAAATCGACGCCGGTCTCGCCTGGCATCTTCTGGTCGCAAAGCACGATCTGCACCATGTCCGACGCGAGCACGGCTTCGGCCTCGGCGGCGCTGCGCGCGAGGATGACCTCGAACTCGTCGCAGAGCACGCGTCGCAGCGCTTCCAGCGAGCGCAGCTCGTCGTCGACCACGAGCACCGTCGTGTTCACCCCCGGCTGCTCGACGGGTCGGGCGATGGCGTTCATCGGTGGGGCTCCTTTTGACCGCGTCAGCAAATGCGCGGCAACTGCTCGGCGGCCAGCCAGTCGACCATGCGGCGTCCGCCGAAGCTGGTGACCATCTGCACGAAGCAGCGTTCATCGTCGATGATCTCGCCGATGCACGCCGCGCGCGCGCCGAGCGGATGCGCGCGCATCGCCGCCAGCACTGCGTCGGCCTGCGCGGGCGCGACCACCGCGAGCAGCTTGCCTTCGTTGGCCACGTTCAGCGGGTCCAGCCCCAGCAGCTCGCACGCCGCGGCGACCTGGGGCAGCACGGGAATGGCGTCCTCGCGCAACACCACCCCGACCCCCGATTGATGCGCGATCTCGTTGAGAGTCGCGGCGACGCCGCCACGCGTCGGGTCGCGCATCAGGCGCAGCGCCTGCGGCGCGGCGTCGACCATCGCCGCCACCAGCTCGTGCAGTGCGGCCGAATCCGACTCGATCTCGGTGTCGAATTCGAGATTGTCGCGCCGCGACATCACCGCGACGCCGTGGTCACCGATGGTTCCCGACAGCAGCACGACGTCGCCGGCGCGCGCGCGCTCGCCCGACAGCCTCAGGCCGGCCGGAACGACACCGACCCCGCTGGTGCAGATGAACACGCCGTCGGCCTTGCCGCGCTCGACTACCTTGGTGTCGGCGGTCACCACCGCGACACCGGCACGGCGCGCCGCGTCACCCATGCTGCGCGCGATGCGCGCCAGATCGGCCAGCGCGAAACCCTCCTCAATGATGAAACTGGCCGACAGGTGCAGCGGGCGCGCGCCGGCCATCGCCAGGTCGTTGATCGTGCCGTGCACGGCCAGCGAGCCGATGTCGCCGCCGGGGAAGAACAGCGGCGAGACGACGTAACCGTCGGTGCTCATCACCATCGTTCCGGCACCAACCTCGAACGCCGCCTGGTCGTTGCCCTGGCGCAGCAGCGGGTTGTCGAGCGCGCGCGCGAACACCTCCTCGATCAGTTGCGCCATCGCGCGCCCACCGGCGCCGTGCGACATGTCCACACGACCGTGCACCATATCCAGTTTGCGGCTCATGATGCGGCCTCCGCGGCCGGGGCCGCCACCGCGATGCGGTGGCGGCCGTAAGTCCAGTGCGCGGCGCAGGCGCCTTCGGACGACACCATGCACGAACCCATCGGCGTGTCGGGCGTGCACACCTTGCCGAACAGCTTGCAGTCCTGCGGCGCCTTCACGCCGCGCAGGATTGCGCCGCACTCGCAGGCGCGGTTGTCGGCCGATTCGATCGGCACCATCGCGTAGCGGCGTTCCGCGTCGAACGCCGCCCACGACTCGCGCAGTCGCAGCGCGCTGTGCTCGATGAAGCCCAGGCCGCGCCACTCGAAACGATCGCGCAACTCGAACACGCTGTCGACCACGTCGCGCGCGCGCGGGTTGCCTTGCGCGCGGACCGCACGGATGTATTGGTTCTGCACCTCGAACGTTCCGGCGTTGACTTGTCGCACCAACATCAGGATCGCCTGCAGCAAGTCCAACGGCTCGAATCCGGCGATCACCACCGGCTTGCGATGGCGGTGCGCGCTGGGCTCGTAGGGCCTGCTTCCGATGACGGTGCTGACGTGGGCCGGGCCGACGAAACCGTCCAGAAGCACCTCGCCGCTGCCCAGTATCGCCTCGATCGCCGCCGGGGTCAGCACGTGGTTGCAGAACACGCTGAAATTGCGCAGCCCCTCGTCGCGCGCGGAGTGCAGTGCCACCGCGGTGGGCGGTGTCGTCGTCTCGAAGCCGATGGCGAAGAACACGATTTCACGTCCGGGCTCGCGGCGCGCGATGTCAAGCGCGTCGAGCGTCGAATACACCATGCGCACGTCGGCTCCGGCGGCCTTGGCCTGCAGCAGGCTGCGCCCGCCCGACGCCGGCACGCGCATCAGGTCTGCGTAGGTGCATAGAGTCACCTCAGGCCGGCTGAGCAACGCGATGGCCTCGTCGATACGCCCCATCGGCAGCACGCACACCGGGCAGCCGGGGCCGTGAATCATGCGTACCGAGGGCGGCAGCATGTCGGCTAGACCGTAGCGCGCGATCGCGTGGGTATGGCCGCCGCAGAACTCCATGAAACGGTAGCCGGGGCGCGTGGCCTCGGCCGCGACGCGCTGCGCCAGCGCGCGCGCGGCGGCGCCGTCGCGGTATTCGTCGACGTGCTTCACGGCTGCACCCCCGCGTCGCGCAGCATCTCGAGCGTGCGCCGCGCCTCGTCCTCGTCGACCTTGGCCAGCGCATAGCCGACGTGCAGGATCACGTAATCGTCGACTGCGACGTCGTCGAGCAGCGCGGTCGAAATCGTCTTCATGACGCCGTCGAGGCTGACTCTGGCGCGGTCGCCAGGCAGCAGCTCGACGATGCGTGCGGGTATTGCCAGGCACATGCAGCCTCCCTTGCCCAGTGGGCTTGTCCGAGTGAAAGTCCGCCGTCGCCGCACGGGACGCGGCGCGCGACGCGCACGTCGAGCCCGCGCGCACGCAGCCGCGCCAGCAAGTCGTCGACAAGCCGTCGATTGGCCACGCACCCGCCGCCCAGCGCGACCACGCGGAGCCCGTGCGCGGCGGCGGCGGCGGCAATCCAGGCGTCGAGAGCGCACGCCAACGTCGCGTGCAGCAGCGCGGCACCGTCGCGCGGCGCCAGCCGCGGGTCGGCCAGCGCACCCAGCAGCGGCCACAGCGACAGCACGCCGCCGGCGAGCGTGAAACCGGCGCCGTGCGGCAGTGGCACGCACGGCGGGACCGAACTGGCCGCCGCTTCGAGTTGCATCGCCGCCTGACCGTCGTAGTCCTGCACGGTGCAAATGCCCAGCAGCGCAGCGGCGGCGTCGAACACCCGGCCCAGCGCGCTGGACTGCGGCACGCACATGCGCACGAGCATGCGTCGCAGCGTGCTCGCCGCGTCGAGATCGGCAAAGCGCGAGTCGTCGAGCCCGAGCTGCTGCAGCACGGCCAACGCGATGCGCCACGGCTGGCGCGCGGCGCGGTCGCCGCCGGGCAGCGGAAGTCCGGCCAGGTGACCGACGCGACGCCAGCAGCCTGCGCCGATGGCCAGCAGTTCGCCACCCCAGGCCGAGCCGTCGGCGCCAAAGCCGTAGCCGTCGAGCGCGACTCCGAGAAGCGGCGCGCGCAGGCCATGCTCGGCCATCACCGCGGCAACGTGCGCGACATGGTGCTGGACCGGAACGACCTCGAGCCCCTGGCGCTCGGCCCAGCGCGTGCTCGCCAGGTCCGGATGCAGGTCGCAGGCGACGCGCTCGGGCCGTACGCCGGCCAGCGCGACCAGGTGGCGCACGCTGTGTTCGAGGAAGTCGAGCGTGGCCGCGTTGTCCAGCGTTCCCAGGTGCTGCGACACGAAGGCCTCGCGGCCACGCGTCAAGGTCACCGTGACTTTCTGGTGCGCGCCCACCGCGAGCACCGCGGGACCGTCGGCGCCGAGATCGATCGCTTCGGGCACGTAGCCGCGCGCGCGGCGCAGGAACACGGCGCCGCCGGCGTGCGCGCGCACCACCGAGTCGTCGGCGCGCACCACGATCTCGCGCGCGTGGTCGACGACCACGTCGGCGATGCCGTGCAGGCGGCGCCGCGCGTCGGCGCCGTCGATGACCAGCGGCTCGCCGCCCGGGTTGGCGCTGGTGGCCACCAGCGCCAGCGTGCCGTCGTCGGCGAACAGAAGGTGATGAAGTGCGCTGCACGGCAGCATCACGCCCAGGTGCGCCAGCCCCGGTGCGACCGCTGGCGCCAGCGCGCCGGCATACGGCAGCAGCACGATCGGGCGCGCGCGCGACTCCAGCCATTCGCGCTCGATCGCTTCGAGTTCACGCGACGCCAGTGCCGCGGCCGCCGCCGCCGAACCCACCATCACCGCGAACGGCTTGCTCGCGCGCGACTTGCGCTGGCGCAGCCGGCGCACCGCCGCGTCGTCGCGCGCGTCGCATAGCAGCTGGAAGCCGCCGAGGCCCTTGAGTGCGACGATCGCGCCGGCGCGCAGCAGCGCGACGATGGCGTCGATCGAGTGGCTCAGGCGCGGTCCGCAGCGCGGACACGCCAGCGACTCGGCGTGATAGCGGCGCGACGCCGGGTTCGCGTAATCGGCGCGGCACTCGGGGCACAGCGCGAACGCCGCCATCGACGTGTGCTCGCGGTCGTAGGGCAGGCGCCGGGTGATCGTGTAACGCGGCCCGCAATGCGTGCAGCTGACGAAGGGGTAGCGGTAGAAGCGACTCTGCGCGTCGTTGAGGTCGGCCAGGCAGGCATCGCAGGTGACCACGTCGGGCGGAATGCGCGTGCGTGTCGCGCCGGGATCGCTGGGCAGGATCACGAAGCCCGCGTCAGGCCGCGACGCCAGTTCCTCGAGCTCGACGGCGTCGACTCGCGCCAGCGGCGGCGCCTGCCGGCGCAACGCGTCGATGAACGCGTCGAGCCGCCGGCCCTGCACCTCGACCAGCACGCCATCGGCGTCGTTGCGCACGAAGCCGTCGAGTTGCATCGCCGCGGCGAGTTGGTGCACGAAGGGCCTGAAACCGACCCCCTGCACCGTTCCGCGCACGCGCAGTCGTACGCGGCGCGCGGTCTCGTCGACGACCACGGTGATCACGCCGCAGCGGCGCAGGCGCGCGCGACGATCCAGTCGTGGAAGGCCTGCATGCCCTCCCCGGTGCGCGCCGACACGGTCATGGTCTGCAGCCTCGGGTTCACGCGCAGCGCGTTGACGATGCATGCCGCGGCATCGAACTCCAAATGCGGCAGAAGGTCGGACTTGTTCAGCAGCATCAAGTCGGCCGCGGCGAACATATCCGGGTATTTGAGCGGCTTGTCCTCGCCTTCGGTGGTCGACAGCACCGCGACCTTGTGCGCCTCGCCCAAGTCGAAGGACGCCGGGCACACCAGGTTGCCGACGTTCTCGATGAACAGCACGCCGCCACGCGCCAGCGGCACCTGGTCGAGCGCGTGCGCGATCATGTGCGCGTCGAGATGGCAGCCGCGCCCGGTGTTGATCTGCAGCGCCGGCGCGCCGGTGGCGCGGATTCGCTGCGCGTCGTTGCTGGTCTGCTGGTCGCCCTCGATCACCGCGATCGGCAAGCGCTCGCGCAAGGCCTCGATCGTGCGCACCAGCAGCGTCGTCTTGCCCGAACCCGGGCTCGACACCAGATTCAGCGCGAACACTCCGGCGTCACGCAAGCGCGCACGGTTCGCTGCAGCGTAGGCGTTGTTCTTCGACAGGATGTCGCGCTCGATGCTGATCATGCGCTCGGCGCTGACTCCGGGGGCATGCACCGCACGCAGTGCACGCTCCGCTGCATCACCATGCGCGTGGTTGTGGCCATGATCGTGTTCATGGCCGTGCCCATGGTCATGCGCATGATCGTGCTCATCGTCATGCCCCGTGCCGGCGCCCCCGTCGGCCTGCCCCAGCAGCGCCGGATCGATCGCGCAACCGCATACCGTACACATCATCGAACCTCCAGATCGAGCAGGCGCAGCTCGTCACCGGCCTGCAACTGCAATTCAAAGCCACCGCATTGCGGGCACGCGTCGTAGCGCTCGCTCAACTGCACGACTTGCGTGCAGCCCAGGCACCAGGCCTGCCCGGGAACGCGCTCGATGTTCAGCGTGGCGCCTTCGGCCAGCGTTCCGCGGCAGACCGCGTCGAAACAGAATTGCAGCGCCTCGGGCTCGACGCCACCGAGCGCGCCGACCGCGACGCGCACCTGGAGCACACGCTCGAAGCCGTGTCGCTGCGACTCCTCCTCGAGGATGTCGACGATGCCTTCGGCCAGTGACATCTCATGCACGGCGATCGTCTCCTGTTTGTCTTTTTTTTCGCGCGCCGCGCCGGCGCGGCGCGCGTGCCCTGCAGCGGGTGTACGGTTGACGCAAGGCCCATGCCAGCCCGCCGCACCTCGGTGGCCCAGAGGGCATCGAAGCGATCACACGCCGCCGAATTGGAAGGTAAATTTACATCGGTGGAAAATCACTGTCCAGTTCGACGAACATGCTGCGCCCAGCGCCGCCGCGATCGCCTCGGCGCGCACACGGCACGGAATTTGCGGCACAATCATCGAGCCTTGAGGACGTCGTCACCGTGAATCATCCGCACTCCGACCCCGCAAGCCGGGCCCAGCCACCGCGCCAGCTTCCGGTTCCCGTGCAGCTGGCGCTGAGCGAAGACGCGTGGGTCGACGTGATCCAGCGGATGGACGAGGTCTACGCCGACCTGGTGCGCTACCAGGTCGACCTCGAAGACAAGAACGTCGCACTCGAGGACGCGCAGCGTTTCATCGACAGCGTGCTGTCGGCGATGTCCGACGTGCTGCTGGTGGCCGGGGTCGACGGCCGCGTACAGCAGGTCAACAACGCGCTGCTGCGGCTGCTGGGCAGCACACGCGAGGCGCTGGTCGGGCGGCGCCTGGCCGACCTGTTCACGCCGGTGAGTTCCGCCGTCGTCGCCGGGCTACCGCTCGCGGTGCGCCACGCGGCGATCCTCGACTGCGAACTCGAGTTGATGCCCGACACCGGCGACCCGGTGCCGATCGCGCTGAACTGCACTGCGCGGCTGGACTCCGACGACACTCTGTCGGGGGTCGTGATCACCGGACGCCCGCTGGGCGAGTTGCGCCAGGCCTACCGCGCGCTGCGCGAAGCGCACGACCAACTCAAGACCGCGCAGCAGCAGCTGCTGCATTCGGAGAAAATGGCGTCGTTGGGGCGCCTGGTCGCCGGCGTCGCCCACGAACTGAACAACCCGATCAGTTTCGTTTTCGCCAATATGCACAGTCTGCGCCGCTACGGCACGCGGCTGCGGACCTACCTGGACGCGCTGCACGCCGGCGCGCCGGCGGCCGCGCTGGCCGAGGCGCGGCGCACGCTGCGCATCGACGAAACGCTGGCCGACCTCGGCGCGCTGATCGACGGCTCGATGGAAGGCGCGCAGCGCGTCAGCGAAATCGTGCAGAACCTGCGTCGCTTCGCGACCCCGCAGCGTCAGACTGCCGCCGCGGTGTCGCTGGCCAAGGTTCTGCGCTCGTCGCTGACCTGGGTCGAACGCGGCTTGCGGCGCAAGCCGCGCGTGCACCTCGAACTCGACGACGCGCTCGAAGTCTGGAGCTACGAAGGTCATTTGCAGCAGATCTTCATCAACCTGATTCAAAACGCCGTCGATGCGATGGAAGGGCAGGACGAGCCCCGCCTGGAGATCAGCGCGCGCGGCGAAGCAGACACCGCTGTGTGTGTCTGCGTTCGCGACCACGGGCCCGGAATCGCCGAAGCCGATTTGATCCGCGTGTTCGACCCGTTCTTCACCACCAAGGACGTCGGCAAGGGCACCGGACTGGGCCTGTACGTCAGCTACGGCCTGGCCACCGAGCAATGCGGCGGCAGTCTGCAGGTGCGCAACCACCCGCAAGGCGGGGCCGAATTCAGACTGCAACTGCCGCGGCGAGTGGACGATGTCTAGCCCGCGCTCCAGCCTGGTGTGGCTACAGGGCAGCGCGTGCGGCGGCTGCACGATGGCGCTGATGGGCGCCGAGTCGCCCGATGCGCTCAGCGCGCTCGACTGGGCCGGAATCGACCTGCTGTGGCATCCGTCGTTCGGCGAACACAGCGCCACGGCGTGGACGAAACTGATGCGCGAGCTCGCGCAGGGCAAGCGCGCTCTCGACATCCTGTGCGTCGAAGGCTCGATCGACGCGACAAGTACCGATCCGCGCTCGATGGCATACTGGGTCGCGCCGCTGGCGCTGCGCGCGCGCTACGTCGTCGCGGTCGGCAGTTGTGCGTCGTTCGGCGGCGTCGCGGTGCTCGGGCGCCCGGACACGGTCGCGCTGCAGCAGCGTGCGCACCCGACGGCGGCCGTGCTGCTCGCCTCGGACTGGACGTCGACGGGCGCGTTGCCGGTGGTCAACGTCGCCGGCTGCCCGCCTCATCCGGGCTGGATCACCGAGACGCTGGCGCGACTGGCCAAGGGCGAGCTCGGCGCGGCCGACCTCGACGAGCTGGCGCGCCCGCGCTCGTTGACCGACCACCTCGTGCACCACGGCTGCGCACGCAACGAGTTCTACGAGTTCAAGGCCAGCGCCGAACAGCTCGACGAACTCGGCTGCCTGATGGAGCATCTGGGATGCCTGGGAACGCAAGCACGCGCCGACTGCAATCTGCGCAACTGGAACGGTTCCGGCTCGTGCCTCAAGGGCGGCTTTCCTTGCATCAATTGCACGGCCCCGGGGTTCGAGCGTCCGGCGCATGCGTTCGGCCACACACAGAAGATCGCCGGCATACCGACCAGCCTGCCCAGCGACATGCCCAAGGCCTGGTTCGTCGCACTGGCATCGCTGTCGAAGGCGGCGACGCCTGATCGGCTGCGGCGCAACGCTCGCGCCGAGCGCATCGTCGTCGGGCCAAAGCCGACAAAGCGATGAGCTGGCGCGTCGTCGGGCCATTCAACCGCGTCGAAGGCGAACTCGACCTCGCGCTCGACGTGCATCGCGGCACGGTGCGTGCCGCCCGCGTGCAGGCGCGCGCGTCGCGCGGTTTCGAGCGCCTGCTGCTGGGGCGCGACGCGCGCGACGCGCTGGTGTACACGCCGCGCGTGTGCGGCATCTGCTCGGTTGCGCATTCGGCTGCCGCGTCGACGCTGCTGCGCTCGGCGATGGCGCTCGAGCTGCCGCGCAACGCCGACCTGGCCGCGCGCCTGGTCAGCGCGTGCGAGAACCTCAGCGATCACCTGACCCATTTCTACCTGCTGTTCATGCCTGATTTCGCGCGCGACGGCTTTGCCGGGCAGCCGTGGCACGACGCCGCGTGCGCGCGCTTCAAGGCGCAACGCGGCTCGGCGATGCGCCCGGCGCTGCGCGCGCGCGCAGCGTTCCTGCACGTGATGGGCGTGCTGGCCGGCAAGTGGCCGCACACGCTGGCCTTGCAGCCTGGCGGATCGAGCCGCGCCGTCGACGCCGGCGAGAAGATCCAGTTGGCCAACACGTTGTGGCAGTTCCGCGAATTTCTCGAGGCCGAGATGTTCGGCTGCGAACTCGAACGCTTCGCCGGCCTCGACAGCGACCAGGCCCTGCGTGGCTGGGCCGACGCCCACGCACACACCGACCTCGGGCGCTTCCTGCAGTTCGCCGACGCGCTCGCGCTGCACGCAATGGGCGTCACGCGCAACGGCTTCATCAGCTATGGCGCCTACGGAACGCCGTCGCAGCGCCTGTTCGCGTCGGGCTGCTGGCACGACGGCACGACCGCGCCACTGCGCGCCGACACGGTCACCGAGGACGTCTCGCACACCTGGTTCCGCGACGACGGCCGCGCGCGCCATCCGTGGGACGGTCACAGCGAGCCGGCGGTTGAACCGGTAGACGCGGCCTACTCGTGGTGCAAGGCACCGCGGCTTGACGGCCGCGTCGTCGAAACGGGTGCCCTGGCACGCCAGTTGATCGACGGCCACGCGCTGGCTCGCGACCTCGTTCGCGTCGAAGGCAGCAGCGTGCGCAGCCGCGTGGTCTGCCGCGCACTCGAACTGGCGCGGGTCGTTCCGGCGATGCAGGGCTGGGTCGACGCGCTTGATCCGGCGGCCGACTTCTGCGCCGCCGAAGCGACGGTACGTGACGGCTCCTGGTGCGGCCTGGTCGAAGCCGCGCGCGGCGCGCTCGGTCACTGGGCGCGTATAGACGGCGGGCGCATCACCCACTACCAGATCGTCGCCCCGACGACGTGGAACTTCTCGCCGCGCGACGCCGCCGGCACGCCGGGCCCGCTCGAGCAGGCGCTCGAAGGCACCACGGTCGGCGGCGCCGCCGCCGATTGCCCGCAGGTGCAACTGGTACTGCGCTCGTTCGACCCGTGCATGGCTTGCACGGTGCACTGATCAAGCGTCTTCGGCTTCGACCTCGACGCTGAAGGCCACGCAGGGATCCATCAGCGCGGCCATCCAGCCGACGGCGTGGCGCGCTTCGTCGGCATCGCTCACCGCGGCGCCGCGCAGCGCGCGCACCAGCGGTCCGTCGGGATGGAAGTTCCACTCGGTCGGCGCGACCACCGCGTGCGCCGCGATGCACCCCGCAGCGTCGATGCGCGCCCAGTGATAAAGCCTGCCGCGCGGCGACTCGACCGCGCCCCAGCCGTCGGCGTCGCCGCTGCCGCCGCAAGCCCAGAGAGCCCCATCGTCGACGGCATCGGCCTCGTCAAGCCGACACAGTGCATCGCGCAAATCGTCGATCCGAGCGCGCACCCGCGCCGCCAGCGCCGCGCCCCGGTGCTCCGGTGACGACCCGCGACGCGCGTAAGCACCGGTTTCCAGGCACAGCCCGGGCAACGCCGGGCGGACGGCGAATTCACGCCCGCCGGCGCGCAGCGCTTCGACCACCTGGAGGTCGAACTGCGGTCCGAGCGCGCTGCACTTGCCCGCCGCGAAGGGGTCGCGCTGCGGCAGTGCGTCGAGCGCGCGACGCTCGAGATCGACGGCGTCGAGTAGGCGGCGCGTGGCACCGACGGCGTCGCGCGCGCACTGCGCCCGCCCGCCGACGACTTCGGCACAGGCGCCGAGCACCTCGCGTGCCAAGCCCATTTCGCTGCCGCGCAGCCACGCCGCGAGCCCGGCCTGCGGCCAGCCGATGGCGGCGCTGCGTACGGCGTCGGCAATGCGTTCGGCGTAGAGCCCGGCCAGC
>MLJW01000404.1_pt1 | contig 20257 bp, 20 predicted proteins | sample 888231 | NCBI WGS metagenome assembly MLJW01 (sample SAMN05788063, study PRJNA343431) | mine drainage metagenome | isolation source: sample collected from the inflow into an acid mine drainage treatment plant... | place: Germany: Lusatia, lignite mining district
CAGCGACGACGGCCGGTGCCGCGCCGCGCGCCGCCGACGCGGTGGCTGCCGGCGCGGCGGGCCGCGGTGCCGATGTCGCCGTGCGTGGCGACGATGCGGCGCGATGGGGCGCCGACGCGGCCGCATGCGCAGCCAAAGCCGCCTGCGGTGGTGCCGGACGTGGCGCCGACCCCGCTGCGCGCGGCGCCGACGCGGCCGGGTGGGCGGGCGGCGGGCGGTGCAGGCCGAACTGGCCGACGCGGCGCGGCGCCGGCGGCGGCTGGTGAGCCTGCCGTGCCAGCGCATGGCGCTGCGCGGCCGGAAGCTGCTGATAACGCTGCCAGGCACGCTGACGCTTGCTCAGCGACGCGCGGCCGGTGGCCAGGTAGTTGTCGCGAGCAACGCGGCGTTGCTGCGGCGTCATGCGCACCCAGTCGCTCATTCGTTTCTGGAACATCGCGCGCTGTTCCGAGCTCATCGCCGGGTAACGCGCAGCGATGTCCAGCCATTTGCGCTTTCTGTCAGCATCAAAACGGGGCCATTCGCGCTGCAGCGGTGCCAGCGCGGTGCGTTGCTGCGCGTTGAGCTGGTTCCACTGCGGGCCGGCCGCGCGCGCGCTGACCGGAAAGGCCAGCGCGGCGGCCAGCAGCATCGAGGCAAACAGCCGGCCCAGCATCAGTCGCCCTGTTGCAGGTAGGTGCGGAAGCCGGGGTCGAGGTAAGCCTGCGGCGGCAGATCGTCGAGCAGCAGCGCGGTGTCGATGTCGGCAATGCGTTTGACGAAACGCTCCTGCTCGAAATGCTGCAGCGCATACAAGCCGTACAGCAGCGTCGGTACCGCGAGCAGCAGCCCCAGGCGCAGGCGCCAGCTGCCTTCGCCACCGCCGCTGCCGGCACCGGCCGCGGCCAAGCGGCGCACCGGAACCGCAGCGATCGCTCGCTGCGGCGAACGACGGTCGACGACCATCTGGCGGATGCTCTTGAGCCGTTCGGCGACGCCGTCGGGCAATTCCTCGCTGCGCGCGTTCAAGTGCCCGGCGATCAGGTAGCCGAGACGCGCTTCGGCAGCGGCGCGGGAGCGCCCGGCACCGGTCGGCGCCCTGCTGTCCTTGTCAAGTGCCATGTTCAAACCCCCTTGCCTTCAGCGCTTTGGCCAGCGCGTGGGTCGCGCGTGAACAGTGTGTCTTCACGCTGCCCTCCGAGCATCCCATCGCCGCCGCTGTTTCGGCCACGTCCATCCCTTCCCAATAACGTAGCAGGAAGGCTTCGCGTTGACGTTCAGGGAGTTTCTGGATCTCGTTTTCAATGATCTCCAGGGTCTGCGCGCGCTCGAGCTGCCGGTCGGTGCCTTCGAGCCGTACGCTGGCGTCGTGCAGTTCGAGCGTGTCGAGCAGGTCGAATTCGTCGTCGTCGCCGCTGAAGTCCGACAGATTGCTCACCCAGGCGGCGCGCACGCGGTGGCGTCGGTGCCAGTCGAGGATCGCGTTGCTGAGGATACGCTGGAACAGCATCGGCCATTCGTCGATGCCGCGCTGGGCGTATTTCTCGCTGAGCCGGATCATCGCCTCCTGCACCAAGTCGAGCGCGGCGTCGATGTCCTGCGTCGCGTAATGCGCGCGCTTGAAGGCACGCTTCTCGACGGCCCGCAGGAAGTCCGAGAGTTCTTTGTCGTTGGCCACGGCCGGGCGGATGAGGGTCTGGCGTTGAACGGTCAGCCCGCCATTATGCAAGCGGCCGCCGCCGCAGCGCTCAGCTTTCGTCGAGCAGCGTGAAGTGCTCGACCTGCGGCGGGTGCGCGAAGAACGGGCCGACGATCGCGCGCCATTGTGCGAACGCCGGAGAACCGCGAAAGCCCACGGTGTGGTCCTCGAGCGTGTTCCAGCGTATCGTCAGCAAGTAGCGCTCGGGGCTTTCGATGCCGTGGTGCACCTGATGGCCGAGGTAGCCCGGGGCCTGGGCGATGACGCGGCGCACGCCGTCGGCGATCGCGGCGTCGAATTCGGCCTGGCGGCCGGGCTGGATGCGTATGTCGGCGACTTCGAGAATCATCGCGGTGTCTCCCTGGGCGAGGTGGTCTGACCGGGCGGTCGCGCGGCAGCCGCTGCGGAGCAATCCTACAATGCCGTTTTCGTTCCTGCCGGCCGCGGCCATGCCCCTGACTCCCATCCCAGAAATCGTCGCCGAAATCAAGGCCGGACGCATGGTCGTGCTGGTCGACGAAGAAGATCGCGAGAACGAGGGCGATCTGGTGCTGGCGGCCGAGCACGTGACCCCGGCGGCGATCAATTTCATGGCCACCCACGCACGCGGGCTGGTTTGCCTGACGCTGACGCGGCAGCGCTGCGCGCAGATCGGGCTGAAGCCCATGGTCGAGAACAACGGTTCGTCGCACGGCACCGCATTCACCGTCTCGATCGAAGCCGCCGAAGGCGTCAGCACCGGCATTTCGGCGGCCGATCGAGCGCATACGACGCGGGTGGCGGTCGCCGCCGACGCCAAGCCGGCCGACATCGTGCAGCCCGGTCACGTGTTTCCGCTGATGGCGCAGGACGGCGGCGTGCTGATGCGCGCCGGCCATACCGAGGCCGGCTGCGATCTGGCCGCGCTGGCCGGGCTCGAGGCGGCCGCGGTGATCTGCGAAATCATGAACGAGGACGGCACGATGGCGCGTTTGCCCGACCTCGAACGCTTCGCCGAGCGGCACGGCTTGAAAATCGGCGCGATCGCCGACCTGATCGAATACCGCAGCCGCACCGAGAGCCTGATCGCGCGCAGCGCGATCAGGCCGCTGCGCACCGCCTGGGGCACGCTGCAGGCGGTGCTGTACCGCGACGTGGCCGGCGGCGGCGCTCACCTGGCGCTGTTGCACGGTACGCCGGCCGACGCCACCGAGCCGGTGCTGGTGCGCGTGCACGAGCCGCTGTCGGTGCTCGACGCGCTGGACGCGGACGGCGCCGGCCATTCGTGGAGCCTGCCGGCGGCGCTGCAGCGCGTGCTGGCGGCGCCGTGCGGCGTCGTCGTGCTGCTCAACGCCGGCGAGGACGGCGACGCGTTGCTGCGTCGTTTCGACGCGCTCGACGCGGCGCTGCCTCCGCCGCCGCGCGGCGGCGCGGCCGCGCTGCGCACTTACGGCATCGGCGCGCAGATCCTGCGCGACCTCGGCGTGCGTCGCATGCGCCTGCTCGCGGCGCCGCGCAAAATGCCCAGCATGACCGGCTTCGGCCTCGAGGTCGACGGCTTCGAGCCTCCTCCGGCGGCGCAGCCGCGCTGAGCCTTCCCATTCTTTCTCCGAAACGGACCCTTTCGATGCAACACGCCCCACAAGGCCACGATCCGGCACTGCTCGACGGCAGCGCGCTGCGCATCGGCGTCGTGCACGCGCGCTTCAACGCTGAGCTGACCGACGCGCTGGCGCAAAGCTGCCGCACCGAGCTGCAGCGTCTAGGCGTCGCCGACGACGCGCTGCGCATGGTCGGCGTGCCCGGCGCGCTCGAAGTGCCGCAGGCGCTGGCGATGCTCGCCGAAAGCGGCGAGTTCGACGCGCTGATCGCGCTGGGTTGCGTGATCCGCGGCGAGACCTACCACTTCGAGCTGGTCTGCCACACCTCGGCCGCCGGCGTGCAGCAGGTCGCGCTCGAATACGGACTGCCGGTGGCCAACGGCATCGTCACCGTCGAAACCGAAGCGCAGGCGCGGCAGCGCGTCGACAAGGGCGCCGAATGCGCCCGCGTCGCGGTCGAGATGGCCAATCTGCAGCTCCAGCTCGGCGGCGACGAAGTCGCCGTGGCGTCGTGAACCCGGCGCCGCCGAAAAGCGCGCGGCGCAAGTCGCGCGAGCTGGCGCTGCAAGGTCTGTTCGAGTGGCTGGTGTCGGGCAGCGACGCCGGCGCGATCGAGGCCTATCTGCACGAGCGTTTCCCGACCATCAAGCTCGACGCCGAGCATTTCAAGCAGCTGCTGCACGGCTGCATCGAGCAGGCCGGCGAACTCGATGCGCTGCTGCAGCCGTATCTGGACCGGCCGACGCGCGAGCTCTCGCCGGTCGAGCACGCGCTGCTGCTGCTGGGCGCCTACGAGCTGCGCGCGCTGGTCGAAGTGCCTTACCGCGTGATCATCAACGAGGCGGTCGAGCTGGCCAAGGTGTACGGCGGCACCGACGGCTTCAAGTACGTCAACGGCGTGCTCGACCGCGTCGCGCCTCAACTGCGCGAAGCCGAGACCGGCGTGCGCGCGGCGCCGCCGCCGCCGCAGCCGCGGCTGGCGCCGGAGCCTGCCGTCTCGACGGTTCCGGTCAGCGTCAAGCCGCGCAGCGCGGCGCGTCCGGCGCGCGCGCCCGGCGCGCCCGGCGCGCGTGAGTCGCGTGAGACGGCGCCGCGCCGCGCCGCGCCGCGCAAGGAGCGCAGCCGATGAAGCTGGCCGAGCGCATCGGCCGCGTCGAGCCGTTCTACGTGATGGAAGTGGTGCGCGCCGCGCAGGAGCAGGAGGCGCAGTGGCGCGCCGCCGGGCGCAGCATGATCCACCTCAGCGTCGGCGAGCCCGATTTCACCGCGCCGCCGCAAGTGGTCGCGGCCGGCGAGCGCGCGCTGCGCGAAGGTGCCACCGGCTACACGCTGGCCGGCGGGCTGCGGCCGCTGCGCGAAGCGATCGCACGCCACTTCGGCGTCACCCGGGCGACGGTGTGGAACGCCCTGCAGGATGCGGAAGCGCTCGGCGTGCGGCTGTTTTCGGTGCGCGGAAAAGGCTATCGCCTGCCCCAGCCGGTGCGTTTCATCGAGGTGGAACGGGTGCTGGCGGCCCTCGGCGAGCGCGCTCCCACTTTCGCGCTCGACATCCATGACTGCTTGCCTTCCACCAATACCCATCTGATGCAGATGGTTGCGGCGGGAGCGCAGCATGGGGTCTGCATGGTCGCCGAGTTGCAGACCGAGGGGCGCGGCCGGCGCGGCCGGGTATGGCAGGCAGGGCTGGGCAACAGCCTGACGTTTTCGGTGCTGTGGCGCTTTGGTTGCGGCGCCGGGGCATTGTCCGGCCTCAGCCTGGCGGTGGGCGTGGCGCTGATGCGTGCGCTCAATGAACTGGGTGTGGATGGCGCGGGGTTGAAATGGCCCAACGATGTGCTGCACCAGAACCGCAAGCTGGCCGGCATCCTGATCGAACTGCAGGGCGACATGGACGGTCCCAGCGCCGCCGTGATCGGCATCGGCCTCAACCTGCGTCTGCCGGAGCGTTTGCAGAAAACCATCGACCAGGCCGCAACCGACCTCGACAGCATTGCCCCGCAGCCGGTTGATTCCTCTCTCGGCCTCGGAACGGTGCTGCGCCATCTGGCCGAAGTGCTGGAGCAGTTCGAACGGCAGGGCTTTGATACGCTGCGCGCCGAATGGGTGGCGCGGCACGCCCATGAGGATCGGCCGGTGCGCCTCCTGATGCCTGATGGCCGAGAAATCGACGGGGTGGCGCGCGGCATCGCGGCTGACGGCGCATTGCTGGTGGCGACGGCAAACGGCCTGCAGCGCTTTGCCGCCGGCGAAGTGAGCCTGCGGGGCGCGGCATGATCGTCGCCATCGATGCCGGCAATACCCGCACCAAATGGGGCGTTCTGGATTCTTCCGGGGCGATCTTGCAGCAGGGCGCGGTCGGGAATTCCCAACTCGATAGCCTGACCGGGATCAGCCGCAGCTGGCGGAGCTGCCGCCGGGTGGTGGTGTCGAACGTGGCCGGGGCGTCCGTCGCGCGCGGGCTGCAGGCATTGTGCGGGGAGTTGTCGTTGCCGCAGCTGACGGTTCAGGCAAGCGCGGCGGCCTGCGGGGTTGTCAATGGCTATCTCCAGCCCGAACAGCTGGGCTCCGACCGCTGGGCCGCCCTGGTGGCGGGCTGGAATCGCTATCGCGAACCCTGCGTGGTGGTGAGCGCGGGAACCGCGCTGACGGTGGACGCCCTGTCGTCCCGGGGTGAATTCCTGGGCGGGCTGATCGTCCCGGGTTGGCACCTGATGCAGGCATCCCTGACTTCGGGCACGGCGGGCCTCGCCGCTGCGGCAGGAGATCTGCAGCATTTCCCCGTGCGCACGGCGGATGCCATGTGTTCGGGCGCCTGGCTGGCCATGGCCGGAGCGGTGGAAAAGATGCACCATGCCTTGCAGGCCAGGGAAGGTCGCATGCCACGCTGCATGCTGTCGGGCGGGGACGCCGCCGGCCTGCAGGCGGCGCTATCCTGCCCCGCCGAGATGGCAGATAATCTGGTGTTGTCGGGATTGTGGCTGATCGAACAGGAATATCCATGAGGTGCCTATGAAACTGCTGGTCTGGCTGTTGCTGCTGCTCAATGTGGTGATTCTTGGCTATTTCATGCTCAACCAGCCCCGCCCGATCGTGATCGGGGGCGCTCATCAGGCCATGCAGGCAGACAAGCTCAGGATTCTGACGGAGGATGAACTGGCGGCGATGCCGAAAAATCCGGCGCCCGTTGCGGCCGCCCCGGCACCGGACCAGACGGCCTGCTACGAATGGGGAAGTTTTGCTGCCGGCAGCATCGCGCGGGCCAAAAGTATCCTGGATAAATTCTCCCTGGAATCCGTACTCAGGAAAACCGCGTCGCAGGATGCGACGCGCTACTGGGTCTATATCCCGCCGCTGGCCGATGCCCAGAAGGCGCAGGCCAAGGTCGACGAACTGCATGGGTTGGGGGTTGCGGATGCCCTGATCATTGCCGAGCCGCAATGGCGCAATGCCATTTCTTTCGGTGTATTCAAGGATGAAAAGCTGGCGACAAAACTGCTGGCAGATTTGCGCACCCATGGCGTGCATTCTGCCGTCAAGGGCGTGCGCAACCGCGATGCCGGGCAGGCCAGCTTCCTGATCAGGGATGTCCCGCAAGCCGTGGCCGGTGAGATCGACAAACTCAAGGCGGATTTTCCCGGCAGCGAACTCAGCAAAGTGCCTTGCCAATAGGAGGGAATATGGGGCTGATCAGGTCGGTGGTGAAAAAAATAGTGGTGGCCGCGGCCGTGGTGGCGGTCGAGCGCGTCGCCGCCAGCGTTGTCCGCAAGCTGAAGCGAAAGGCGGCCAGGGAACAGCCGCCGCCGGTCAGGTAATCACGGGAACAGCTTTCCCGGGTTCAGGATATTGTTGGGGTCGAACGCCTGTTTGACCGATTTCATCAACGCGATCGTGGTGGCGTCGATTTCGCGCGGCACGAACGGTCGCTTGGCCATGCCCACGCCGTGTTCGCCCGACAGCGTGCCATCCAGCGACAGCACCAGCGTGAACACTTCATCCAGGCAGGCGCTGGCGCGTTCCATTTCCTCTGCATCGTCCGGATTGACCAGCAGGTTGACGTGGATGTTGCCGTTGCCGGCATGACCGAAATTGACGTTGGCGATCCGGTAGTGCGCGGCCAGCCGTTCGATGCCACCGAGCAGTTCCGGCAGGCGGGATACCGGCACCGCAACGTCCTCGTTGATCTTCTTCGGCGCCACATCGCGCAGCAGGGGGGAGAGCGCCTTGCGTGCCGCCCACAGTGCCTTGGTGTCGTCCGCCTTCTTGGCTTCGATCAGGCCGTCGACCCGACAGGCCGCAAGAACTGCCTCGGTGGCTTCCAGCACTTCGCTCTGCGACCCATCGACCTCGATCATCAGCAGTGCGCGCATGTCCTCCGGCAGCATGCCGGGATGGCGGTTGCGGATCAGGTTGAGCGCATTGTTGTCGAGAAACTCCAGCGCGGACGGAATGAAGGGCTGCGCCATGATGGCGGCAATGGCGTGGGCGCAGCTGGTGGTGTCGCGGTATTGCGCGGTGATGCCGCCGGTGGTGCGCGGCAGCGGGGTGAGCTTGAGCGTGGCCTCGACGATCACCGCCAGCGTGCCTTCGGAACCGACGATCAGGCGCGTCAGGTCGTAACCTACCACGCCCTTGGTGGTGTAGCAGCCGGTACGGATCAGCTCGCCGGCGCCGGTGACGGCCTTCATCCCCAGCACATGGTCGCGCGCGACGCCGTACTTGACCGCATGCGGCCCGGCGGCACAGGTGGCGAGGTTGCCGCCCACCGAACAATACGGTGCGCTGGAAGGGTCGGGCGGCCAGAAAAATCCCTTCGGTTTCAGCGCATCCTGCAGTTCCTGGTTCAGCACGCCCGGCTCGATGATCGCCATGCGGTTGTCCGGGTCGAGCCGGATGATGCGGTTCATGCGCTCCAGCGACAGCGCGATGCCGCCCGCCTCCGGCACGCTGCCGCCGGCCGTGCCGGTGCCGCGACCGCGCGGGACGACCGGCATGCGATGCTCGTGGCACAGCCGCACCACCGCCTGCACTTCTTCCGCCGTCAGCGGGAACACCACCGCCAGTGGGGGGCGGAAATTGCGCGAATTGTCGTAGGCATAGGCGTAGCAATCCACTGGGTCGGTGAACAGACGGTCCGGCGGGAACCGGGATTGCAAGGCGGAGAGAAGTTCGGATGGGAGCATGTTTTGACTCGGTGACGTTTACTTTACTGGCCGCTGGCGCCAATAACCCGGCTTGCGATGGAGGTGTGCCAAGGCAATGACAGTAATTTCATTTGCGGCTGCCGCGTAAACCACACCGTAAGGAAAACGCAGCAAACGGCAGCGGCGGGTATTCTGCGACAGCGGATGCCAGCCATTGGGGAATTGGCGAATGCGCTCAAGCGCGGCAAGTGTTTCCATCAGGAAGGCATGGCCCAGTTTCGGTACTTCGGCATTGTAGTATTCGACGGCCTCGTCCAGTTCATGCTGGGCGGCTTCGAGAAAGCGAACTTTCATGCCCGGCGATATTTGGCCAATACTTCGTTCAACTCCAGCGCCTTGATTTCACCGTGACGATAGGCGGCAAGCCGGTCCTCCGCCTCGATGGCCCACAGGGCATCAATTTCCAGGTCAGGCTTGTCCATGCTTGCCAGCAAGGCATCCACGACTTCCAGCTTTTCCAGTGCCGTGAGTTGGCTGGCTTGATCGATGACGGCCTGGCTATGTGAGTTCATGAGGGCTCCTGATTCGCTTTAATCGATTGCTGCCTATATTACGGGAGGTATCAGGCTACCGCCAGTTCCACATGTTTCCCTGGCGGGGGTTAGCGTTTTTTCGGCGGCAGCAGGTCGGTAATCGTCCCTTCCGCCATTTCCGCCGCGAAGCATACGGTTTCCGACAGCGTCGGGTGGGCGTGGATGGTGAGGCCGATATCCTCGGCGTTTGCGCCCATCTCGATGGCCAGCACGGCTTCCGCCAGCAGTTCGCCGGCGTTGGGGCCGACGATGCCGGCGCCGATGATGCGGCGCGTGCCGGGTTCCATGATCAGCTTGGTGCTGCCTTCTGTGCGGGCGATGGACAGCGCACGGCCGCTGGCGACCCAGGGGAAACTGGCCTTCTCGATGGCGATGCCTTTGTCCTTGGCCTCGGTTTCGGTGACGCCGGCCCATGCCACTTCCGGATCGGTATAGGCGACCGAGGGAATGGCCAGTGCCTGGAATTCGACCTTGTGGCCGGAGATCACTTCCGCCGCCACTTTGCCTTCGTGCGTGGCCTTGTGCGCCAGCATGGGCTGGCCGACGATGTCGCCGATGGCGAAGATGTGCGGCACGTTGGTGCGCATCTGTTTGTCGACCGGGATGAAGCCGTGCTCGTTGACCAGCACGCCGGCTTTTTCCGCACCGATGTTGCGGCCGTTGGGGCGGCGGCCGATGGCGACCAGCACGCGGTCGTAGACCTGGGGCGCCGGGGCGTTCTCGCCGTCGAAGGTGACATGGATGCCGTCCTTCTTCGGTTCCAGTTTGGCTACCTTGGTCTTGAGCAGGATCTTCTCGAAGCGCTTTTCCATGCGCTTGGCGAGCGGTTTGACCAGGTCGCGGTCGCAGCCGGGGATGAGGCCGTCGCCCAGTTCCACCACGGACACTTTGGAGCCGAAGGCGTCGTACACCGTGCCCATCTCCAGGCCGATGATGCCGCCGCCGACCACCAGCATGCGCTTGGGGATGTCCTCCAGCGCCAGCGCGCCGGTGGAATCCATGATGCGCGGGTCATCCCGATGCTCCGGCGCCAGCCCAGGCATCTTGGTCGCTTGAGAACCGGCGCTGATGATGGCGTGGTCGAAGGAGATGGTGGATACCTTGCCGTCTGCAGCGGTTACCTGCAGCTGGTTGGGGGAGGTGAATTCGCCGCGGCCATGGAGTACGGTGACATTGCGCTGCTTGGCGAGCGAACCCAGGCCGCCGGTGAGCTTGCCCACCACGTCCTTTTCCTTCCAGGCCTTGAGCTGGGCGAGGTCGATCTTCGGCTTGCCGAAGCTGATGCCGTGTTCCTGCATTTCCTCGGCTTCGGTAATGACTTTTGCGGCGTGCAGCAGCGCCTTGGACGGGATGCAGCCGACATTGAGACAGACGCCGCCCAGGTCGGGATAGCGCTCGACCAGCACGACTTTCCTGCCGAGATCGGCCGCGCGAAAGGCGGCGGTATAGCCGCCGGGGCCGGCGCCGAGCACCAGCACCTCGGCGTGTAAACCGGCTGCGCCGATCGGGGCAGCGGGCTGGGGGCTGGGGGCCGGATGCGCGGCAGGTGCCGAGACTGCAACGGGGTCGGTTTTCCCCAGTCCCGAGTCCCCGGTCCCTAGCCCCTGTTGTGACAGGGTCAGGATGACGGAGCCCTTGGCGACCTTGTCGCCGACCTTGACCGCAACGGCCTTGACCGTGCCGGCGTGGGTCGAGGGAATGTCCATCGAAGCCTTGTCGGACTCCAGCGTGATCAGCGAATCGTCGACATTGATGCTGTCGCCAGGCTTGATGTGCACTTCGATGACATCGACGCTGTCGAAATTGCCGATGTCCGGCACCTGGATTTCAATGATCTGACTCATGGGATCTTCCTGACTACAGCAACAGACGACGTACGTCGGACAGCATCATGCGCAGGTGGCTGGTGAAGCGTGCGCCATCCGCACCGTCGATGACGCGGTGGTCGTAGGACAGCGACAGCGGCAGCATCAGGCGCGGTTCGAAAGTCTTGCTCTTGGCGTTCCACACCGGCTCGATGCTGGAGCGCGAGAGGCCGAGGATGGCGACTTCCGGGCAGTTGATGATGGGCGTGAACATGGTCCCGCCGATGCCGCCCAGGCTGGAAATGGTGAAGCAGCCGCCCTGCATTTCCTCGATCTTGAGCTTGCGTTCGCGCGCCTTGGCCGACAGTTCACCCAGTTCGCGGGCGATGTCCATCACGTCCTTCTGGTTTACGTCGCGGATCACCGGCACCACCAGGCCATCCGGCGTGTCGCAGGCGAAGCCGACGTTGAAGTACTGTTTCAGGATCAGTTCGTCGCCGGCCGGCGAGAGCGAGGCATTGAAGCTGGGGTAGGCGCGCAGGGCGTTGACTACGGCCTTCATCAGGAAGGCCAGCATGGTGAGCTTGACGCCGCGCTTGTTGGCGTCGTCCTGCATCGACTTGCGGAAGTCTTCCAGATCGGTGATGTCGGCGGTGTCGAACTGGGTGACATGGGGCGCGGTGACCCAGTTGCGGTGCAGGTTGGCACCGGACAGCTTCTTGATGCGCGACATCGGTCTGGTTTCGATCGCGCCGAACTGGCTGAAATCGATATCCGGCATCGCCAGCACCGCCATGCCGCCGGTCGCGGTCTCGGCGCGGGGACGGGTGAGTTCGCCCTTGATCCAGGTCTGCACGTCTTCCCGGGTGATGCGTCCCTTGGGTCCGCTGCCTGCCACGCGGGTCAGGTCGGCGCCAAGTTCGCGGGCGAACTTGCGCACCGAAGGGCTGGCGAACGGGTTCTTGCCCGGCAGGAACTCCGCGCGCGCAGCCACCGGGTTGGGGATGCCTTGCGGGGCGATGGGCTTGGGGACTTCCGGCACCGGGCGCGAAGGCGGCGGAATGTCTACGGCTGCAGCAACAATCGGCGCTGCAGCCGCGGCCGGTTCGGCTGTCGGCTTGGGTGCTGCTGCGGCGACGTCCTCTGCGGCGGCCTCCATCAGCGCGATCAGCACCCCTTGCGAGATCTTGTCGCCGACCTTCAGCTTCACTTCCTTGACCGTGCCGGCGAACGGCGACGGAATGTCCATGGATGCCTTGTCGGACTCCAGCGTGATCAGCGAGTCGTCGGCGTTGACCTTGTCGCCCGCCTTGATATGCACCTCGATGACATCGACGCTGTCGAAATTGCCGATGTCCGGGACGAGCACTTCCTTGATTGCCATGTTCGCGTGCTCCTGCTTAAGCCATCAGAGGGTTGGGTTTGTTGACGTCGATGCCGTATTTCTTGATCGCCTCGACGGCCTTGGAGGCCGGCAGCTTGCCGTCGTCGGCCAGTGCTTTGAGGGCTGCCAGCACGATGTAGTGGCGATCCACCTCGAAGTGGCGGCGCAGCGCTTCGCGCGAATCCGAGCGGCCGAAGCCGTCGGTGCCCAGCGTGACGAAGCGTTGCGACACGAAATCGCGAATCTGGTCGGCAAACGCCTTCATGTAGTCGGTGGAGGCGATGACCGGGCCTTCGGCCTTCTTCAGGCATTGTTCGACATAGCTCAGCTTCTGTGGCTGGTCCGGGTGCAGCATGTTCCAGCGGTGCACGTCCAGGCCTTCGCGGCGCAGCTCGTTGAAGCTGGGCGCGCTCCAGACGTCGGCGGCAACGCCCCAGTCCTGTTCCAGCAACGCTGCGGCGGCGATGACTTCGCGCAGGATCACGCCGCTGCCCATGAGCTGCACCTTCGGGGTTTTTGCCCCGCCGGCGGCCTTGGATTTCTGCAGCAGGTACAGGCCTTTGATGATGCCGTCCTCGGCGCCCTTGGGCATTTCCGGGTGGCTGTAGTTCTCGTTCATCAAGGTCAGGTAATAGAACACGTCCTGCTGTTCCTGCACCATGCGGCGCAGGCCGTCCTGGATGATGACGGCGACTTCGTAGGCGAAGGTCGGGTCGTAGGCCACGCAGTTCGGGATCATTGCCGCCATCAGGTGGCTGTGGCCGTCTTCGTGCTGCAGGCCTTCGCCGTTCAATGTGGTGCGGCCGGCCGTTGCGCCCAGCAGGAAGCCGCGCGCGCGCGAATCACCCGCTGCCCAGGCCAGGTCGCCGATGCGCTGGAAGCCGAACATGGAGTAGTAGATGTAGAACGGGATCATCTGCACGCCGGTGACGCTGTAGGAGGTGGCGGCTGCCAGCCAGGACGAGAACGCCCCGGCTTCGTTGATGCCTTCCTCCAGGATCTGGCCGCTCTTGGATTCCTTGTAGTACATCACCTGGTCGGAATCCACCGGTTCGTACAACTGGCCGGCGGAAGAATAGATGCCGAGCTGGCGGAACATGCCTTCCATGCCGAAGGTGCGGGCTTCGTCCGGCACGATGGGCACCACGAACTTGCCCAGGGCCTTGTCCTTGACCAGGGTCGCGAGGATGCGCACGAAAGCCATGGTGGTGGAGATCTCGCGTTCGCCGGTGGCGCCCAGCATGTTGTCGAACGCCGCCAGCGGCGGGGTTTGCAGCGCGTTGCCCTTGCGGCGGCGGGACGGCACGTAACCACCCAGCGCGGCGCGGCGTTCGCGCAGGTATTGCATTTCCGGGCTGTCTTCCGCCGGACGGTAGAACGGCAGCGATTCCAGATCGGCGTCGGAGATGGGGATCTCGAACCTGTCCCTGAAGGCGCGCAGCGATTCGAGATCCAGCCCCTTCGCCTGGTGTGCCGGATTCAGCGCCTCGCCGGAGGCGCCCATGCCGTAACCCTTGATGGTCTTGGCGAGGATGACGGTGGGCTGGCCGACATGCTTGACCGCAGCGTCATAGGCGGCAAACACCTTGTGCGGGTCGTGGCCGCCGCGGTTGAGACGCCAGATGTCCTGGTCGGACATGGCAGACACCATTTCCCTCAGTTCAGGATACTTGCCGAAGAAATGTTCGCGCGTGTAGGCGCCGCCCTTGGCCTTGAAGTTCTGGTATTCGCCGTCCACGGCTTCCTCCATGCGCTGGCGCAGCAAGCCCTTGCTGTCCATGGCGAGGAGCGGGTCCCAGTACGAGCCCCAGATGACCTTGAGCGCGTTCCAGCCGGAACCGCGGAACGCGGCTTCCAGTTCCTGGATGATCTTGCCATTGCCGCGAACCGGACCGTCCAGGCGCTGCAGGTTGCAGTTGACGACGAAAATCAGGTTGTCCAGTTTTTCGCGCGCGGCGAGCGAGATCGCGCCCAGCGATTCCGGCTCGTCCATTTCGCCGTCGCCGCAGAACACCCAGACCTTGCGCCCGGCGGTATCGGCAATGCCGCGGTCGTGCAGGTACTTGAGGAAGCGGGCGGTGTAGATGCCCTGCAGGGGACCCAGGCCCATGGAGACGGTAGGAAACTGCCAGAAATCCGGCATCAGCCAGGGATGCGGATAGGAGGGCAGGCCCTGGCCTGCCGTTTCCATGCGGAAATTCTCCATCTGCGTTTCCGAAATCCGGCCTTCGATGAAGGCCCGGGCGTAAATGCCGGGAGAAGAGTGGCCCTGGAACAGCACCAGGTCGCCGCCGAAGTCATCGGTGGCGGCGCGGAAGAAATGGTTGAAGCCGACGTCATACAGCGTGGCGGCGGACTGGAAACTGGCGATATGGCCGCCTACGCCGGGGGATTTCTCGTTGGCACGCATCACGCAGGCGATGGCATTCCAGCGGATCAGCGCGCGGATGCGGCGCTCCATGTGCGGGTCGCCCGGCAGCTTGGCCTGCTGATGGGTCGGAATGGTGTTGACGTAAGCCGTGGTTGCATTGAACGGCAGATAGGCGCCGGAACGGCGCGACTTGTCGATCAGCGTTTCAAGCAGAAAATGCGCACGTTCGGGCCCTTCCTGTTCCAGCACCGCATCGATGGCATCGAGCCATTCCTGCGTTTCCTGCGGGTCGATGTCGGGGATGGATGAAGCCATGTTTAATCTCCTGGAAATCTGTCGTCGTTCGCCATGGCGCTTATAGTCAAGCTGATTATAACCGGACGAAGCGGCCGGCAAGATGCTGCTCGGCCGCGCATGAAGGCGCTAGTTTCGCCATTTTGGGGGGGCAGGTCAAGTTTCGGACGCGCGCCGGGAGTCCTTGAATCCGGCCGCAAGGCGCATGGCAGCATGGATGCGGTCCCTGGTGGGTGATGCCTCGGGGCAGTAGCTGTTATGCTTACGGAAGCGTACGGAGTGATTTGTACCGGCTGCATTGAAGATGATATGGCGAAAAGGAATGGCATGACAGCGAAACTGATACAAAACCCGGGTCCCATGACCCTGGAGGCGATGGCGAAGGCGACCCATCTTTTGTTCGTGCTTCCGGAAGCACGGCCGGACGTGCCGTTCGGCGAAGTGCTGGATGCGCGCCTGAAGCGCCGCAAGGCCAGGTACGAAGAACTGGCAAAGACGCCTCTCCATGCTGACCTGCCGGGTGGCGGGCATGCGGCCTGGGTGGTGCTGAAAGCGGGCCAGACCACCTTCGAGCGGCACGCGGCCCTGCGTTCTGCGCTGGAACCTTTGCTGAAGGAGTGCCCGCAGGCGCTTACCATCGCCGTGTACGGCGATGCCGGGCAGCGGGCGCTGGCCGCCGAGGCGGCGGTCTATTGCGCCTGGGTCAATGGCAGCGCGCTGCCCACGCGCAAGAAGAAGGACAAGTCATGGACGCTCGATAAGATAAAACTCTTCGGCCATGAATCGGATGACGGCATGGCGCTGCTTGGCGCCCGCGCGGAAGGCAATCTGCTGGCGCGCCGCCTGACGCGGCTGCCGGCCAACGACCTGACGCCCGGCCTGTACCGTGCACGGCTGCGCGAACTGGCGGAAAAGCAGGGCTGGGGGCACGAGGAATTCGACCTGAAAAAACTGCGGAAGATGGGTGCTGGCGCTTTTGTCGCCGTGGCGCAGGGTTCCGACCCGGAAGATGCCGCCATCGTGCACCTGACCTATACCCCGAAGAAAGCGCAGAAAACCGTGGCGCTGGTGGGCAAGGGCATCTGCTTCGACACCGGCGGCCACAACCTCAAGCCGGCGCGTTACATGCACGGCATGCACGAGGACATGAACGGCTCGGCCGTGAGCCTGGGCATCCTGCTGGCGGCGACCCAGGCCGGGTTGCCGGTGAAGATCGACTGCTGGCTGGCGCTGGCGCAGAACCACATCAGCCCCAGGGCCTACAAGCAGAACGACGTGGTGACGGCGCTGAACGGCACCACCATCGAGATCATCCACACCGATGCCGAAGGGCGCATGGTGCTGGCCGACACGCTGACGCTGGCGTCTCGCGCAAAGCCCGACCTGATGATTGACTTCGCCACCCTGACCGGCAGCATGGCCACCGCGCTGGGCAACCGCTACAGCGGCATCCTCGGCAACCGGCCGGAGCTGCTGTGCCGTGCGGTCGGCGTGGGCAATGCGGCCGGTGAGCGGGTGTCCGCATTCCCGTTCGATGCCGACTACGACAGCGACCTCGATTCCGACATTGCCGACATCAAGCAATGTACGCTCGATGGCGATGCCGACCACATTCTGGCTGCGCGCTTCCTGTCGAAATTCATCGACGGCGATCCTGCCTGGCTGCATGTCGATCTGTCGTCCTACAGCCGCAAGGGCGGGCTGGGTGCGGTGATGAGCGAGGTCAACGGTTTCGGCGTCGGCTGGGGGCTGATGATGCTGGTCGAGACAGCCAGGGAATAGGGGTTGAAGATGAAAATCACTTTTTACGGCGCAGCGGGAGAGGTCACCGGTTCCTGTTACCTGGTCGATACCGGCGAAGTCCGTTTTCTGGTGGATTGCGGCATGTTTCAGGGCGGGCGCGAGGCCGACCTGAAAAACCAGCGTTTCCCGTCCTTCGACCCGGCAAGCATCGATTTCGTCCTGCTGACGCATGCGCATATCGACCATTCTGGCATGTTGCCGCGCCTGGCCGCGCAGGGATTCACGGCCGCGATTCTTGCCACCCAGGCCACGCGAGAGCTGCTGGACGTCATGCTGCGGGACAGCGCCCACATCCAGGCCAAGGAGACCGAGTGGGCGGAGCGGCATCCGTCTCATAATCACCATGAGCCGGTGCCGCCGCTGTATACGGTGGCCGACGTGGACCGCGCCATGGCGCTGATCGAGACGGTCGCGTATGGCCGCGAGTACCATCCGCACGCGAGCGTGGCCTGCTGCTTTCAGGATGCCGGGCATATCCTGGGATCCGCCATCATCGAAGTCCGCGCCGGCGGCAAGAAGGTCGTGTTTTCGGGCGATCTGGGACAGCCGGGCCGCCCCATCCTGCGCAGCCCCACGGTCATCGAGGACGCCGATGTCGTGCTGATCGAGTCCACCTACGGCAACCGTCTGCACAAGAACCTGGACGATACGCTGGATGAATTTGTCCACGCCATCGACGACACGCTGCATCGCAAGCACGGCAATGTCATCATGCCGGCCTTCACCGTCGGCCGCTCGCAGGAAATTCTCTATTTGCTGACCGAACTCACCCGCCAGCGCCGCCTGCACAATCTCAAGATCTACGTCGATTCGCCGATGGCACTGGCGGCAACCGAGATCACCATGAAGCACATCGAACTGTTCAATCAGGAGGCGCAGAAGCTGGTCGCCTGGGGGCGGGAGCGGCGCCATGAAATGCCGGACATCCGTTTCGTGCAGGAAGTCGCGGAATCCATTGCGCTGAACGACATCCGTTCCGGCGCCATCATCATTTCGGCCAGCGGCATGTGCGATGCCGGGCGCATCAAGCACCACCTGAATCACAACCTCGGTCGCCGCGAGTGCAGCATTGTCTTTACCGGTTTTCAGGCCGTCGGCACGCTCGGGCGGCGACTGGTGGACGGTGCGAAACTGGTGCGCCTGTTCGGCGAGGAAGTCGTGGTGCGCGCCGACATCTACACCATCGGCGGCCTGTCGGCGCATGCCGACCAGACCGGGTTGCTGAGCTGGCTGGAGGGCTTCCGCCAGCCGCCCGGCCAGACTTTTGTGGTGCACGGCGAGGCGGCCACGGCCGCGCTGTTTTCCGGGTTGATCAAGGAGCGGCTGGGGTGGAATGTGCGCGTGCCGGCGGAGCTCGAAACGGTAAATCTCTGAAGCCTTTTTAGCCCATCACCAGAACGGCACGCAGCGGGAAAACTTTCGCCACACCTGCTCCATGTCCTCGAGCCTGTGCATGGCGTTGCTGGCATTCCAGCCGGCGAACAGATGCAGGGCTTCGTCCAGCGCGCGGCCCGGGCGGTTTCCCGCCAGCTGGCGGACCAGGCTTTCGGTGACGGCAATGTCGTTGAGTTCGCCCAGGACGTCTTGCAGCCGGGTCAGGGGTCGCAGCAGGGGCTGCGTTTTTTTCCCGGGGTACAGGCTGGCAAAAAATTCTGCCGTGTAGCGCAATTTTTTTGCCGCGATGCGCGCGGCGTGGCGTTGTTCCGGTTGCGCTTTTGCCAGTTTCCGGCCATGCCGCAGCAGCTGCCTGTGGCGTTTGCCGAGCATGTTGCGGGCGATGTCGAGTACGTCCGGCTCCGCGCTCCCGGGCTCGTGCCAGCGATTGCCTTCCAGCCAGGCGCCCAATGCCAGCAACAGGTGCTGGTAGCGCGGCGAGGGGAGCGCGGCGCGCACCGCAGCGTAGGCGTCGGCACGCGCATCGTCGGCTCGGGCGCGCAGCTGCAGCAGGCCGGGATGCCCATGCAGATGCAGCAGCATCGGCGGCAGTGTCTGGGCGGCGAATACATCGAGTTCGCGCGCCGCGCCCAGTACCCCGTCTATCCAGTGGATTTCCGCCAGCAGCGGCAGCGCACATTTGCGGTCGATGGAGTCGCCGAAAATACTCACCGCCGACCGCAGCCGGCGCAAGGCAATGCGCATCTGGTGCACGCCTTCCGCGTCCTGGCCGTGCAGCACCATTTCCTGATTGCCCTGCAACTGGGCGAGGCACTCCTGGGCGATCTGCCGGAACGCATCGGACGCCCTGCCATGGCGATCCAGCCGGGTGCGGCGCGCCGTGACGATGGCGGGCGGCTGCGGCCGGTAGTGGGCATAGCCGCGCTGCGCCTTGCTGATGTTTTCCAGTTGCAGCGGGATGTCCTGCTGCAATGCGAGCGCCAGGTCGAACAGGCGCACCGTGTCGCCGCCCTTCAGTTCCAGCTCGATTTCACTGATCGGTTCGCCAGGATGTCGTTCGCCGCCTTCGTCGATCAGCAGGGTGCCAAGATCGAGTGCGAGCTCGACCTGGTCGCCGTTGTCCCAGGCAAGATGCCATTCGGTGCGCTGGACCTCGGTGGTAAAAATGGGCGCCAGTGCGGCGCGCAGCACCGGATCGTCGAAAATCCTGGTCAATTCCGGGTCGGTAATCTTGCTGAAATCGGGGTGCCCGGCGGCGATGATGTCTTCCCATTCCATGCGCTGGTGCAACCCGTTCAGGGAATGGCCTGCCGCCTTGACCGCCTGAAACCAGCCGCCGGACATGCGCCGCACGCGCAGGCTGATGCCGGCGTCGAGCAGCGCGAGTTGCGGGGTGTCGTAATAGATGCTGGTGAGTTTGCGCGTGACCGGCCGGCCGGTGAGCGCCGCCAGTATGGCCGGATGGTGGCGCAGGCGGCTCAGGTCTGTCGATGAGATGCGCAGCTTGAGTTCGATCTCATTCGGCATCGCGGGCGATATCTAATCGGCGTTGACCAGCCAGTGCAGCAGCGGCGCCCATTGCTGCAGGTCGCGCCCGACCTGCGATGGGCGGATGTCGAACAGGCTGGCGCCCTGTTCCGCTGCCAGCCGGTAAACCTGCGCATCGCGCAGATAGGTCAGCACCGGGAAGCCGCTCGATTCCATGAATGCCTGCAAGGTCGCGGCGGTGCGGGTACGGGCATCCACCCGCATGCCGGCCAGCGCCACGAAGGTGCGCTGCTTGCGGACGGCTTTTTCCTCGCGCAGTACGTCCAGAAATTCACTGGTGGCGCCGATATCGAAGGCGGAGGGTTGCACCGGCACGATGATCCAGTCCGCCCCCTTGATGGCATCGGTCAGCTTGTCGCCGCGCAGGCCGGCGGGCGAGTCTACGATCGTCCATTCGGCCTCTCGGCCCGGTTTGTCCTTGTCGCTGTCCTGCGGGCTGATCAGCGGCAGCTTGTAGGGACGGCGCTTGAGCCATGCCAGCGCTGATTGCTGCCGATCCAGGTCGCGCAGCGCGACGCGCCGGCCACGGGTGGCGAAGTAGCCGGCCAGGTTGGTGGCCAGCGTGGTCTTGCCGCTGCCGCCTTTGGGATTTGCAATCAGTACGGTGCGCATGCGTCAGAGGAGGTCGGGGGTGATGACGGCGCGCAGCACGGCTTCTGTCTCGT
>MLJW01000405.1_pt1 | contig 20125 bp, 19 predicted proteins | sample 888231 | NCBI WGS metagenome assembly MLJW01 (sample SAMN05788063, study PRJNA343431) | mine drainage metagenome | isolation source: sample collected from the inflow into an acid mine drainage treatment plant... | place: Germany: Lusatia, lignite mining district
GCCGCGAGGTGAGGGTGGTCGTCGAGCCGAGCGAGGTGGAGGACGTCGCGCTCCCGGGGCTGGCGGTGGCGATCGCGCGCCACATCGAGGCGGATCTCACCTATCCCGGAGAGATCAAGGTGACGGTCGTCCGGGAGATCCGCGCCTCGGCGACCGCGGGCTGACCGTGCTCGGCCTCGGCGGTGACCTGGCGCGACGGGACGGCGATCGGATGCCGGTCGCCGTGTGCTGACGACAGCGCCCATCGCCGTACGCTAGACGCGATGTCGACGACCACCATGCCCAGCGTGCCGACCCCAGACCTCGTCTCTTCCTCCCCGGATACGGCGATCGCTCGGGGTCCGCGCACCTATCTCGTCCGCACGCTCGGATGCCAGATGAACGTCCATGACTCCGAGCACATGGCCGGTCTCCTGGAGGAGGCCGGTTACGTCCCGGCGCTGGGCGAGGACGCGGCCGAGGGGGCGGCCGACGTCATCGTGATCAACACCTGCGCGGTGCGCGAGAATGCCGCGGACAAGCTCTACGGCAACCTGGGACAGCTGGCGAGCGTCAAGCGCGCGCGCCCGGGCATGCAGATCGCCGTGGGGGGATGCCTTGCCCAGAAGGACCGGGAGGGCATCGTCGACCGGGCACCGTGGGTCGACGTCGTGTTCGGCACGCACAACCTCGACGTCCTTCCCGTGCTCCTCGAGCGCGCGCGCCATAATGCGCGAGCGGAGGTCGAGATCGCCGAGTCTCTCCAGGTGTTCCCGTCGACGCTCCCGACGCGCCGGGAGTCGGTCTACGCGGGCTGGGTGTCGATCAGCGTCGGGTGCAACAACACGTGCACCTTCTGCATCGTCCCGCACCTCCGGGGCAAGGAGCGTGACCGTAGGCCGGGCGCGATCCTCGCGGAGGTCGCGGCGCTCGCCGGGCAGGGTGCCATCGAGGTGACGCTCCTCGGGCAGAACGTCAACTCGTACGGGGTCGAGTTCGGGGACCGCTCGGCCTTCGCCAAGCTGCTGCGCGCGACCGGCGCGGTCGACGGGATCGAACGGGTCCGTTTCACGTCCCCGCATCCGGCGGCCTTCACCGACGATGTGATCGCGGCGATGGCAGAGACCCCGACCGTGATGCCCCAGCTGCACATGCCGCTCCAGTCGGGCTCGGACCGGGTGCTCCGAGCGATGCGCCGCTCATACCGGTCCGACACGTTCCTGGGCATCCTGGAGCGCGTCCGCGCTGCGATGCCCGAGGCCGCGATCACCTCCGACATCATCGTCGGGTTTCCCGGGGAGACGGAGGAGGACTTCGCCGCGACCCTGCGAGTCGTGGAGCAGGCACGGTTCTCGTCCGCCTTCACGTTCCAGTACTCGCCACGGCCGGGCACCCCGGCAGCCGACCTCTCGGACCAGGTGCCGAAGGCGGTCGTTCAGGAGCGCTACGGGCGTCTCGCCGCGCTGCAGGACCGGATCGCCCTCGAGGAGAACGCGGCGCAGGTCGGTCGGACGGTCGAGGTGCTGATCGCCGAGGGCGAGGGACGCAAGGACGGCTCGTCGCAGCGCATCTCGGGTCGCGCGGCCGACAACAGGCTCGTGCACGTCGGGCTCCCCGACGAAGGCTACGTCGGCGGGTTGACGATCGACGTGCCGGACGCCGACGGAGCGGACCGCGCTCGCTCAGGAGGGCCGCGACCGGGGGACCTCGTGACAGTCGACGTGACGCACGGCGCGCCGCACTACCTGGTCGCGGACTCCGGCGTGCAGGGCGGGAGGTTCACCGTTCGGCGCACGCGCGCGGGTGACGCGTGGGAGGCCCGGGAACGTGCGCGTCTGGCTGGCGACGACCACGACCACGGCCACACCGGGGCCGGCGGAGCCATCGCTCTCGGGATGCCGCGCCGCCGCAGCTGACACGCGCTCACGCCGATCACTCGGACGTGTCGTCGAGCGTCCCAGGTGGGAGGAGGCCGAGCAGTGCGTCGAACATCTTCACACCGGTGCCGAGCCCACAGGAGATCGCCTGCCCGATCTGCTCGTCGGTCGCGCCGCGCTCCAGGTCCACCGACACCTCGCTGTAGAGCGAGAGGGCGCCTTCCTCCTCGCGCACGTAGACCTTGGGCCAGATCCGCTCGCGGTTCCAGTCGTTCAGCGCGAGCGCGAGCCCTCGGCGTTGTTCCACCGGGAGCTGGCGGTGCCACCGCCCGCGCACCTGAAGGATCTCGTCGTCGTCGCCGAGCAGCAGGAACCAGAACCGGTTGTCGTCCCAGGTGCCGGTGAGGTCACCCTCGGCGTCGATGACGAATCGGTACCCACGGCGTCGAAGGTACGACGCGACCCGCTCGCGGGTGATCGGAGTGGGTCGTTCGACCCGCTCGATCAGCGGCGACGTCGAGGGGCGCGTCTCGCCGAACAACCGTGCGAGCCAACCGGTCCGTTGGTTGGCGCTCATGGCGCGAGCCCGACGGGGTCGGGGTAGAGCTCGTCGAGCGAGTCGAAGAACATCGACCCGGTACTCAGACCGCAGAACAACAGCTGGCTCAGCTGGTCCTCCGTGACTCCCGGTTCGAGGTCCGTGGCGACCTCGGTCACGACGTGGACCATGCCGTTGTCGCGCACCCGAGCGTAGGCCTTGGGCCAGATCCGCTCGGCGTTCCATTCGTTGCAGTGGTCGAGGATCTCCTCGAGACGCTCGATCGACACCTCGCGGTTCCACTGCCCGCGGGTCTGCAGGATCTCCGAGTCGTCGCCGAAGAGGAAGAAGTAGAAGAGCCTGCCCCGCCAGATCCCCCCGAGGTCGCCGTCGTTGTCGACGAAGTAGCTGAAGTCGTTGGTCTCGAACCAGCGCACGATCCGGCTGCTCGCCAGTGGGTAGGGGATGTCGTGCGCGACGGGTGTCCGCTCGACCTGCGGTAGTCGTGCGACGGTCGCTGCACGGGCGTCGAGAGCCTCGGGTGCGTCCTCGGACCGTGCCGATCCCCGCCGTCGGCCAAGTGGACCGTCGCGGAAGATGCCCATGAGGCAGCGTACCGCGGGCCCCCGACGCCGACATGGACCTCTCGGATGGCGGGGACGTCGGGCGTGACTGGGTACCGTCGGTGCATGCTCATCGCCGCGGCCCTCGTCCCGGGCACCGTCCTGCTCGTCCCCGGTGCCGGCGGCCGTGACGACGAGGCGACGGATGCGATCCGCCACGCAGCGACGGCCGCGGTCGGGGCGATGTTCCGCCAGGGCGTCGACCGTGTCTTCGTGATCGCACCGGCGCGGGTGGACCGTCATCTTGTCACCGGATGGCAGGCCGGCCTGGGCGACGTCGGCATCGGCGACGGCCAGGTCCGGTGGCCACTGCCCGCGCGACCCGAGGCGGGCCACGACCCGGGCCGCAGTGCCCACGTCGACGTCGAGGTGCGGGCCGTTGCCGGCCGACGTGGCCTGGACTCCCACTCGTCGGGTGCGCGGCCGGCACCGCAGATCGTCTCTGCGCTGGGGTCCGCCGCGCTTGCTCTGGTGGCGCACACGATGCCCGACGGCTGGGCCGGGGATCTCGAGGTGCTCGAGGTTCGCGAGCCGGGCCGAGGCGCACGCACGAGTGCCCTGCGGGCCGAGGAGCTGCGCGGGCGGGGTCGCGCGCTGCTGCGATCAGGGCCGCACGACGCGCTGGGGCTGGTCGTCGCGGGCAGCCTGAGCGCACGGAACGGTGAAGACGCGCCGCTCGCCGCGGACGACCGCGCGCCAGGGCTCGATGGTGCCGTTGCCGCGGACCTCCTCGACGGCGGAGCCGAGGCCCGACGGCGTCTGGGGGAGCTGGACCCGGACCTGGCGGCGGACCTCGGCATGAGCGGGTGGGCGCCGTGGCAGGTGCTCGTGGGAGCCTGCGGTTCGCTCGGCGCCGTCGAGGTCGATCGTGTGCACGTGGACCGGTGTCACGGCGTCGTCCACGTGTCCGCGTCGTGGCGCTGCACCGAGGTCGGGGCATGACCGCCGTCGTGGTCGTGGCGGTCGTCGGGCCGACGGCGACGGGGAAGTCCGACCTCGGTCTCGCACTGGCCGAACGGCTCGGGGGCGAGGTGGTCAATGCCGACGCCATGCAGCTGTACCGCGGGATGGACGTCGGCACGGCGAAGGTGCCGGTCGACGAGCGTCGTGGCATCGCCCACCACCAGCTCGACGTGCTCGAGGTCGACCAGGAGGCCTCGGTCGCCCACTACCAGGAGCATGCCCGGGCGGACCTGACGGCGATCTCGGCCCACGGTGCTCGGCCCGTGGTCGTGGGCGGCTCGGGGCTCTACGTCCGGGCCGTGCTCGACGACATCTCGTTCCCCGGAACGGACCCGGAGGTGCGCGCGCGATGGGAGGCCCGCGCCGAGGAGCATGGTGCCGGGCGGCTGCACGCCGAGCTCGAGCGTGTCGACCCGGCCGCGGCCGCCTCGATCGGTCGGGCCAACGCCCGGCGGATCGTCCGGGCCCTCGAGGTCATCGAGCTGACCGGACGCCCGTACTCCGCCACCCTGCCGGAGCAGCGGTACGTGGCTCCTGCGGTGCAGATCGGACTCGACTGCGACCGTGACGTGCTCGATCGGCGTGTCGCGGGTCGCGTCGCCCAGATGTGGCGCGCCGGCCTCGTGGAGGAGGTCCGAGGTCTCGCGAGGCAGGGGATGGGGCGCACCGCGTCGCGCGCCGTCGGCTATGCGGAGGTGCTCGCGGCGCTCGCGGGCGACGGAGACCTCGAGGCCGCCCGCGAAGCGGTCGGTGCCCACACCCGCCGCCTGGCCCGCAAGCAGATGGGCTGGTTCGGGCGGGACCCGCGGGTGCACTGGCTCGACGCCCAGGACCCGGATCTCGTCTGGGCAGCGGTCGAGCTGGTCGCCGCGGCGGACGCCGGGACGCTCGTGGACGACGGTGCCCGCCGTCGTACGCTGGGCTCATGACCGGGATCGGCGCATGATCGCGCCTGCGCTGCTCGAGGTGACCAAGGGGCACGGAACCCAGAACGACTTCGTGCTGATCGACGACCGTCGCGACGAGATCGACCTGTCCGCCGAGCTGGTGCGCGCGCTGACGGACCGTCGATCCGGGGTCGGCGGCGACGGCGTGATCCGGCTCGCGCCGAGCACCTCGCTGCCGGAGGGAGAGGCCGTCCTGGCGGAGGACGCGTCGGCGACCTGGTTCATGGACTATCGCAACGCCGACGGGTCCGCGGCGGAGATGTGCGGCAACGGCATCCGGGTGTTCGTGCGGTTCCTCGAGCGGCTCGGGCTCGTCGACGCGGGAGCGGCAGAGGTCGTCGTCGGCACCCGCGCGGGCGTTCGCCGCGTGCGGCGAGAGCCGAACGGCTGGTACGCGGTCGACATGGGGCGCTGGACCTTCCCGGGCGGCGAGTCTGCAGTGGCCCGGGGGTTCGACGCCGAGGTGCGCGTCACAGGTCTCGACGTCGATCGGCCTGCGCTGCGGGTGGATGTCGGCAACCCGCACACCGTGCTCGCCCTGCCTGGGCTGGCGGAGCTCGCGGCGGCGGAGCTGGTGCACGCGCCGACGGTGAGCCCGACCCCCGCCCGCGGGACGAACGTCGAGCTCGTCGTCCCGCTCGGTGAGGCGTCCGACGGGCACGGCGGGACCGTCGGACGTGTGCGGATGAGGGTGCACGAGCGCGGCGTCGGCGAGACGCGGTCGTGCGGGACGGGGGCCTGCGCCGCGGCCCTTGCCGTCCGGAGCTGGGGAGGCCCGACCGCCCCCGACAGCTGGCTCGTCGATGTGCCGGGGGGCACGGTCCGTGTGCGCGTGCGGGGATCCGGGACGGTGGAGCTCGCCGGCCCCGCCGTGCTCGTGGCGACGGCGCAGGTCGACCTCGCGGCGCTCCTGGCGGGCTGACGCCGTGCTGAGCGCGAGCGACCTCGGCGCACCCCTCGGCGCCCGCCGGACGTTCGTGCAGTTCTCGAGCGCCTTCTGCCGCCCGTGCCGCGTGACGCGGCAGGTGCTCGAGCGGGTCGCTGCGACGACGGACGGCGTGGCGCACGTCGAGCTCGACGTCGCCGCAGCCTTGGGTCTTGCCGAGGCGTTCGAGGTCGCGCAGACCCCGACGGTGCTCGTGCTCGACGAGACCGGGGCGGTGCTGCACCGACTCGTCGGTGTGCCCACGATGGCTGCCGCGCGGGCCGTCGTGGTGGGGTGACGTCGCGGGCCGGGTCAGCCCACGCCGACCTCGAGGACCCGGAACCCCTTGGCGCTCGCGACCCGGCTGACCGTCGCCGTACGGTTCTTGAGGATCTCGGGGAGGTGGTCGTCGAGCCACCGGAGCAGCGTGTCCGCACCCAGGTTGCGCTGGACGACGAGGTGCGCGCTCGCGCCGTCGGCGAGGCGGGGCAGCCACTGCATCATCATCGCGTGCAGCTCGTCCTTGCCGACGCGGATCGGCGGGTTCGACCAGATCGCCGCGAGCTTGATGTCGGGTGGGACGGCGTCCGGGGTGCACGCCGTGACGTTCTCCAGGCCGAGCCGCTCGGCGTTGCGTGCGACGAGGTCGAGTGCGCGCTCGTTGACGTCCACGGCCCAGACGTGCGCGAAGGGAGACTCGATCGCGAGCGTCAGGGCGAGAGGCCCCCAGCCGCACCCGAGGTCGAGCAGCTCCCCGGCGAGTGGCGGCTCCGGCACGGTTCGCAGGAGGACCTGCGTCCCGAGGTCGATCCGCCCCGGGGAGAAGATCCCGCCGGCGGTCTCGACCTCGACGTCGCGTCCGGCGAGCGTGACGGGCAGGAGGCGTCGCTCGGCCGCGGACGCCGGGCGCGCGGTGAAGTAGTGGTCGTCGCTCACGTCCGCGACCCTATCCGCACGGCGGCAATGCGCTGACCGTCGATGGCCGTCGTGCGCCTGCAGCGAATTGCGTGGCCGTGCGTCGGTGGCGCGTGTCAGGCTGATACCACCGAGCGAGAGGGAGCACGTGACCGATCCGCAGCACAGCAGCCAGGGGGGCGCCGATGGTGCCGACCGTGGTACGGCAGGCGAGAGCACGACGAGCGTGGCCGAGGTCACCGCGGTACGCAGCACCCAGGAGGTTGCGGACGACGTCGTCGCCCGGGTGCTCGCACGGGCCGGGCGCACGTTGCACGACGGGGTGACGATCCACTCGGCCTACGACGGTGATCAGATCGAGCTCGAGGAGCGCACCTCGCTTCGGCGCGTCGCGAACCTGTCGACCGAGCTCGAGGACGTCACCGAGGTCGAGTACCGCCAGCTGCGGCTCGAGCGCGTCGTCCTCGTCGGGCTCTGGGGGAGCGGGACCGTCATCGACGCGGAGAACTCGCTGGCCGAGCTCGCCGCCCTGGCGGAGACGGCGGGCTCGCTGGTCCTCGACGGGATGCTGCAGCGTCGCCAGAAGCCCGATCCCGGGACGTACCTCGGGTCCGGCAAGGCCGTCGAGCTCGCCGCGGTCGTCGCGTCGACCGGGGCCGATACCGTCGTGGTCGACGGCGAGCTGGCACCGTCCCAGCGCCGCGCGCTCGAGGACATCGTCAAGGTGAAGGTCGTGGACCGCACGGCGCTGATCCTGGACATCTTCGCGCAGCACGCGAAGTCCCGGGAGGGCAAGGCCCAGGTGGAGCTCGCACAGCTCGAGTACCTGCTGCCGCGCCTGCGTGGGTGGGGCGAGTCGATGTCCCGGCAGGCCGGGGGCCAGGTGGGCGGGGCCGCAGCCGGCATGGGTTCCCGCGGTCCCGGTGAGACCAAGATGGAGCTCGACCGTCGCAAGATCCGGAACCGGATGGCGAAGCTGCGGCGGGAGATCGCGGCGATGGAGCCGTCACGCGCCACCAAGCGCTCGTCGCGCAAGCGGCATGCGATCCCGTCGGTCGCGATCGCCGGATACACCAACGCCGGGAAGTCGTCCTTGCTCAACCGCCTCACCGGTGCGGGCGTGCTGGTCGAGAACGCCCTGTTCGCGACCCTCGACCCCACGGTGCGACGCGCTCAGACCGAGGACGGACGGGTCTACACGCTGGCCGACACGGTTGGGTTCGTCCGCTCCCTCCCGCACCAGCTCGTCGAGGCGTTCCGGTCGACCCTCGAAGAGGTCGCCGACTCGGACCTGCTCCTCCATGTGGTCGATGCGTCGCACCCGGATCCTGAGGGCCAGATCTCGGCCGTTCGCCACGTCCTCGCGGACATCCCCGGAGCCATGGACGTCCCTGAGGTGATCGTGCTGAACAAGGTCGACGTGGCCGATCCGGAGGTGGTCGCGAGGCTGCGGTCGCGCGAGATCCACTCGATCGTGGTCTCGGCGCACACCGGCGAGGGCATCGACGCGCTCGAGGCGCTGATCGCCGACCAGCTCCCGCGGCCCGGGGTCCAGGTCGAGCTGGTGATCCCCTACCACCGGGGTGACCTGATCAGCCGGGTGCACGGTGAGGGCGACATCGAGACCGAGGAACACATCCCGGAGGGGACGGCGCTCCGTGCTCGCGTGGGAGAGGGGCTCGCCTCGGAGCTGCGGGCTGCGGCCGCACTAGGCTGACCCGATGCCCGTCCCGCTGCCCTCCGCCATCCCCGAGGCGCGCGACGCTGCACCGTACGACGGCATCGACGCCCTTCTGGATCTTGCCGTGGTGGCGCTCGGCGGACAACGACGCGACGGTCAGCACGAGATGGCGAGCGCCGTGACCGCCTCCATCGAGGCCGGCGAGCACCTCCTCGTGCAGGCCGGGACGGGAACCGGGAAATCCCTCGGCTACCTCGTGCCGGCGGTCCGCCACGCCGTGCTCGCGTCGGAGCGGGTCGTGGTGTCGACGGCGACTCTCGCGCTGCAGCGCCAGGTGATCACCCGCGACCTGCCGCTGGTCGCGGCCGCGGTGGCACCGAGGTTGCCACGCGCCCCGGTCATCGCTCTGCTCAAGGGCTGGCACAACTACCTCTGCCTCCAGAAGCTCGCGGGCGGTTACCCCCCTGACGAGCCGGGCACGCTGTTCGATCTGGCGGCGGCGTCCGAGCACCCGGGTGCGGCGGAGCACCCGGCCGTCGCCGGGCGGACCGCGCGTGGTGCCGCTGCGGATCTCGGTGCGCAGGTCGTGCGGTTGCGCGAGTGGGCCGAGGAGACGTCGACGGGTGACCGCGACGACCTCGTCCCCGGGGTGAGCGATCGCGCGTGGCGCCAGGTCTCGGTGACCGCGCTCGAGTGCCTCGGCGCGCGGTGCCCCCTGCTCGACGACTGCTTCCCCCAGCGCGCGCGGACGCACGCGAAGGAGGCGGACGTCGTCGTCACGAACCACGCGATGCTGGGCATCGCCGCGGTCGGCTCGCCGAACGTCCTTCCTGAGCACGAGGTCCTCATCGTCGACGAGGCGCACGAGCTCACGGACCGAGTGACCGCGCAGGCCACGGTCGAGCTCTCGGTCGCGAGCCTCGAGCATGCCGGCCGACTCGCGCGGCGGCACGGAGGCCTGCCGACCACCGACCTCGACTCGGCGGCCGCTGCGCTGGGCGCTGCCTTGATCGACGTGCCGGAGGGGCGCCTCGCCAGGGGGTTGCCGGACCCCGTTCGCGACGCGGTCTCCGCCGTCCGGGACGCGGCCCGGGCTCTCGTCAGCGCGCTCCGACCGGACCCCTGTCAGGGCCGCTCGGGCAGCGACGGCGCCGACTCCACCGGGGGCGTCCGGATGGCCGCGGCGGCGATGCTCGCGGTGTTCGAGATCGCCGAACGGATCGTCGGTGCGCCGGCCGACGGGACGGGGCTCGACGTGCTGTGGTGCTCGCGCGCGGACGAGTCGAACCGGCGGGACGCCGGGATGCCGCGCCTGCACGCGGCACCCCTCAACGTCAGTGGGCTGATCCGGAGCCAGCTCCTCGCCGGACGCTCGACGGTGCTCACCTCAGCGACGCTCTCGCTCGGGGGATCGTTCGATGTGGTGGCGCGCTCCGTCGGTCTTGCGCGTGGGCCGGACCCGGAGACGGGCGAGGAGCCGGTCGTGCGGTGGCGTGGGCTCGACGTCGGGAGTCCGTTCGACTACCCGCGACAGGGGATCCTCTACATCGCGACCTCGTTGCCACCGCCGGGTCGTGAGGCCGCGACCGAGGCGCAGCTCGACGAGATCGCCGAGCTCATCGGTGCGGCGGGCGGCCGGACACTCGGTCTGTTCTCGTCCCGCCGCGCGGCGCAGCTCGTGGCGGAGGCCATGCGTGAGCGTCTCGACGTGCCCGTGCTCGCGCAGGGCGACGACCAGCTTCCCACCCTCGTGAGAGCGTTCGCGGACGACGAGCCGACCTGCCTCTTCGGCACGCTCTCGCTCTGGCAAGGTGTCGACGTCCCCGGTGCCACGTGCCGCCTCGTCCTGATCGACAGGATTCCGTTCCCGCGACCGGACGACCCCGTCCGCTCGGCGCGGTCGGACGCTGCGAGCGCGGCCGGCGGCAACGGGTTCATGGCCGTGTCCGCCGCGCACGCCGCGCTGCTGCTCGCCCAGGGCGCCGGGCGCCTGATCCGGACGACCGAGGACCGTGGCGTCGTCGCGGTGCTCGACCCGAGGCTCGCCACCGCGCGGTACGGCGAGTTCCTCGCCCGCTCTCTGCCGCCGTTCTGGCGGACGACCGATCGGGGGGTCGCGCTCGCCGCGTTGCGTCGGCTCTCCGCACTATCCTGAACGCGCGGGAGGCCCGCGGCGGGTACGCCAGTGCAGGCCTCTCACCATCGAGCCGTTCCGCCGGCGCTCCCGACCGAGAGGCCCCCCTGTGAGCGAGACCAACGACTCCGACGAGCTCGACCTGAATCCCGCACCGCACGACCCCCGAGCGGAACGACGAACGACGAAGCTGGCTGTTGTCGGGGCCGGTGCGGTCGGGTCGACCATGGCGTACGCCGCACTGATGCGCGGCGCGGCGCGAACCGTCGCGCTGTACGACATCAACGCTGCCAAGGTCGAGGCCGAGGCACTGGACCTGGGCCACGGCATTCAGTTCATGCCGATGGCCGAGGTCGTGGGATCGGACGACATCGCGGTGTGCGCGGACGCTGACGTGGTCGTCGTGACGGCAGGCGCCAAGCAGAGGCCCGGGCAGTCGCGGATCGACCTGGCCGAGGCGACGATCTCCCTGGTCGGGAAGATCCTTCCCTCTCTCGTCGAGGTCGCGCCGCACGCCGTCTTCGTGATGGTGACGAACCCCGTCGACATCGTGACCTATGCGGCGCTGAAGATCTCGGGCCTCCCGGCGAACCAGCTGTTCGGATCGGGCACCGTGCTGGACTCATCGCGACTGCGCTACCTCGTCGCGCAACGGTGCGGCGTCGCCGTGCAGAACGTCCACGCCTACATCGCGGGTGAGCACGGGGACTCCGAGCTGCCGTTGTGGAGCTCGGCGTCCATCGGTGGTGTGCCGCTGCTCGACTGGCGGGGTCCGGGAGGGACGACCGGGCTGGACGAGGCGGCGCGCGACGCGATCACGCACGAGGTGATCGACTCGGCCTACCGGATCATCGCCGGCAAGGGGGCCACGAACTATGCCGTCGCGCTCGCTGGTTCGCGCATCATCGAGGCGGTGCTGCACGACGAGAACCGGGTTCTACCCGTCTCGTCCCTGCTGCAGGACTACTACGGGATCTCCGACGTCTGCCTGTCGGTGCCGGCGATCGTCGGGCGCAGCGGCGTCGGGGAGCACCTGGAGGTCCCGCTGTCGGCGCGTGAGCTCGGCGGCCTGATGCGATCGGCCGAGACGCTGCGCACGATCGCGCGCGGGTTCGGTCTCTGAGTCGTCCGCACCACAGCGGTCACACGAGGGCGCACGAGGGCGCAGTCGCGTGGGAGCGCGGGTCCGGCGCCGGCACGGGGCCCGCGTGACTCACAGGCTTCGCAGGACGCTCACGACCCGGCCGAGGATCAGCGACTCGTCGCCGGGGATCGGCTCGTACGCGGGGTTGTGAGGCATCAGCCAGACATGCCCGTCGCGTCGTCGGAACGTCTTGACGGTCGCTTCGCCGTCGATCATCGCGGCCACGATCTCCCCGTTCTCCGCGACCGGCTGGCGGCGGACGACGACCCAGTCGCCGTCGCAGATGGCGGCGTCGATCATCGAGTCGCCGGCAACCCGCAGCAGGAACAGGTCGCCGTCCCCGACGAGCTGCCGGGGGAGCGGGAAGACGTCCTCGACGACCTGCTCCGCGAGGATCGGGCCGCCGGCGGCGATCCGGCCGACCACCGGGACGTACGAGGGCGTCGGCGTTCCGTCGTGCAGCGCCAGCGTGTCGACGCCGAGATCTCCGAGGTGGTCGTCCCGCGACCACGGTCGTCCGGCGAGCGGGGCGATCCCACGTGAGTCGTCCGGGTGCATCACCTCGATCGCACGCGGACGGTTCGGGTCGCGACGCAGGTAGCCCTTCCGCTCGAGGGTCGTGAGCTGGTGCTTGACGCTCGACGGGCTCGTGAGTCCGACGGCGTCGCCGATCTCACGCATGCTCGGCGGATAGCCGCGGCGCTCGACCGAGCTCCGGATCGTGTCGAGGACGAGCCGCTGGCGAGGCGTCAGCCCGTCGGCGTCCGCGGAACCGTCCGGGAGGGCGTGCACCGACGCGATCGCGACCTCGGTGCGTGCCGACTCCCCGTGCGGGGGGTTCCCGTCTGTCGCCATCGCGCTCTCCTTCGTCCGGCGCCGTTCCGTGCGACCGGCCGCCGTCCCGGTCGCCCGATCAGGGCGCATGTCAGTGGCTCGTGATCCGCTGTCCTTCGTCCGAGAGCCTAGGGCGGAACCGGTGCCGGATCAAACAGGTGTTCGAGCGTGTCTCGACAGATGTCGGAGCGTGGTGGTAGACAGTCGTACAGATGTACGACGTACAGGTGTTCGACGATCGAGACGACGGATGCCGGCCGAAGGTGGAGAGGAATGACGATGAGTGCAGTGGCAGTCTCGCCCCGCACGGGCCGAGCAGGTGTCTGCCCGGGGCGCCCCGTCCTCGGCGGCTCGCGGTCGGAGAACGTTGGCGCGGTCGCGCCAGGTCGAGTCGGGATGTCGCGGCCGAGCGGCGACGTGGTTCCCTCGCGCCGGATGAGGCTGACCGCGCGTGGTCGTCGTGCGGCGGTGCTGGTCGCCATCCTCACCCTCGGTGTCGTCCTTCTCGCGGGCCGAGCAGCCGCCGCGGACGACAGCGGTCCGCTCCGGGTCGAGGTGTACACGGTCGCCACCGGCGACACCCTGTGGCAGATCGCGTCGCGCGTGACGACGCCGGGGGAGGACATCCGCGACGTCGTGATCCGTCTCGAGGAGCTCAACCGGATGTCGTCGGTCGACCTGTGGGCCGGAGAGCAGATCCTGATCCCGGCGCTCGGCTGATAGATCGCATCGGCCGCGCGCGGGTGACGTTCCGAGCCGCGAAGAGAGGGTGCCGCGAAGACTCGCGGTGAAGGTTGGTCGAGACGTCGATCGCGGAGCTCGGCAGCGACCTTGCGTCGTCGGCCTCCTGGACATAGGGTCGATCAACATATTGTGGTAGGCAATCGCGACCGCCCCCAGATGTAGGATCTCCGACAGCGAGCGGTTGTCAGCGTGGCGCGATAGCGAGCGAGGCGGCGAGCCCGGCGTGGCGGTTGTCGCGACGACTGAGTGAGGGGTCTTCGGTGCACTGTCCGTTCTGTCGGCACGGCGACTCTCGCGTCGTCGACTCCCGCACCTCTGACGACGGGTCATCGATCCGGCGTCGGCGCCAGTGCCCGGCGTGCAACCGCCGGTTCACCACGGTCGAGACGGCGAGCCTGTCTGTCGTGAAGCGATCAGGCGCGACTGAGCCGTTCAGTCGCGAGAAGATCGTCAACGGCGTCCGCAAGGCCTGCCAGGGGCGACCGGTGAGTGAGGACGACCTCGCCCTCCTCGCCCAACGGGTCGAGGAGACGCTCCGCGCCAACGGGAGCGCCGAGCTGGATGCGTACGAGATCGGTCTCTCGATCCTCGGACCGCTGCGCGAGCTGGATGAGGTCGCATACCTGCGATTCGCGAGCGTGTATCAAGCGTTCAGCTCGCTCGAGGACTTCGAGGCGGCGATCACCGTGCTCCGGTCCGAGCGGGATGCCGAGCGCGCGTCGATCGGTGGCGTGAATGCCGAGGCCGTCGACAGCGCGTGACCCCGGAACGCCGTCGGTGGTGGCGGCGGGGAAGCTGTCACCGCCGACGTGCCTGTCGGATCCGTTGCGGTCCGCGTTGCTGCTCGGGTCAGGCAGTCGCGCTGGCCGGGCTCGCGAGCTGGTCGCGCACGACGCGTCGAAGGACCTTGCCGATCGCTGACCGGGGCAGCTCCTGCAGGATCACGAGCTCTCGCGGCAGGGCGTAGCGGGCGAGATGTTGGGCGCCCCATTCGCGTATCGCGGCGAGATCGACGCCGGTGGCGTCCGCGGCGAGAACGACCGCGGCGACGACCTTCTCGCCGAGGTCGCCGCCGGGCATACCGACGATGGCGACGTCCGCGACACCGGGCATGAGGCGGAGGCGATCCTCCACCTGTGACGGGTACACCTTGAACCCGCCGGTCACGATCATCTCCTTCGTGCGATCGACGAGCCGCGTGAAGCCGTCGTCCTCGACGACCACGACGTCACCCGTTCGCAGCCAGCCGTCGGGAAGGAGCACCTCGGCGGTCTCCTCCGGGCGCTGCCAGTAGCCCGCGAAGACCTGGGGCCCGCGGACGAGCAGCTCGCCACGCTCACCTGGGGCGACATCGACGGAGGAGTCGTCGACGTCCACGACGCGCATCTCGGTGCTCGGGAACGGCAGGCCGAGCATGCCGGGTCGACGTTGAGCGGTGCAGGGGTTGCCGAGCGCCACCGGGGAGGTCTCCGTCATGCCGTACCCCTCGATCAGGAGCCCGCCCGTGACGCGCTCCCAGAGCTCTGCTGTCGCCGCAGGGATCGGCATCGCGCCGGCGATGCCGAGGCGGATCGAGCTCAGGTCGACGTGTCGTCGCTCCGCGAGCTGCGCGAGGCGGTCGTACATGGGCGCCACGCCAGGCATGAACGTGGCCGGGTGGCGTCGCTGGCTGGCGAGGACGGACTCGGCGTCGAACTTCGGGAACGCGACGAGCGTGGCGCCGACGCGCGTCGCGAACGTGAGGCAGAGGGTGAGACCGAAGGCGTGGAAGAAGGGCAGCGCACCGATGATCCGTTCCTCGCCCTGGCGGACTCCTGTCCACACGGCGCCCTGGATGGCGTTGGCCACCAGGTTCCGATGGGTCAGCACGGCGCCCTTCGGCGTACCGGTCGTGCCCCCGGTGTACTGGAGGAGCGCGATGTCTGTCGCATGCGGTTCCGGGTGGTCCGTCGGAATCGGCGTGGCATGCGCGACGACGTCGTGCCAGCTGAGCGCGCCGGCGGGTCGTTCGGCGCAGAGTGCCGCACGCACCGCTCGTGCGCGGGCGACGGGAAGGCGAAGCGCGAGCCGCTTCGTCAGCGGGAGGTCCCGACTGACATCCACCGAGAGAACGGTCCGCACCTGGGTCCGGTCGCGGACCTCGAGCACTCGCGCGGCGGCCTTCTCCCAGCAGACGACGACCGTCGACCCGCTGTCGGAGAGCTGATGGGCGAGCTCGCTCGCGGTGTACAGCGGGTTGTGCTCGACGACGACCGCACCGATGCGCAGCACCGCGTAGAACGCCACCACGTGCGAGGTGCAGTTGGGGAGTGCGATCGCGACGCGGTCGCCGGGCTGGACGCCCAACGCGACGAGCGCACCTGCGGCCAGATCGACCTGCGCAGCGATCTCGCGGTAGGTCGTGGTCCGTCCCTCGAAGTCGACGGCGACCCGGTCGGGGAGTGCGGCGGCCGTTCTCGTCAGCGCGCGCGACACCGGCTCGTCCGGGATCTCGACGTCGGCGGGGACTGCGGGGGAGTAGGACGCCAACCAGGGGCGTTCCGAGTACGGCATCACGATCCGAGCCTAACCTACGGGACCGTAAGTTACTAGACGGTAACAAGTCGCCACGCCGCCCTGACCCGCTCGACCGCATGCCGCGACCGAAGGGCTCACAGGTCGCTGGATCGGGGCGCCCAGATGTTGATCCCAGCCTCCACGGCATGCTCGTCGATCTCGGCCAGCTCCTGTGCCGAGAGGTCGAGGTGGTCCAGCGCCGCCAGGTTCTCGTCGAGCTGGGCGGGACTGCTGGCACCGAGGAGCACCGCTGTGACGCGCGAGTCACGTAGCGCCCAGGCGAGGGCCAGCTGGGCGAGGGACTGTCCGCGACGTCGTGCGATCGCGTCGAGCGCACGGATGTGCCCCAGGTTCTCCGGGTTCAGGAAGCCCGGCTGCAGCGGGCCGCCCCGGGCCGCTCGGGAACCCGCGGGGACCCCGCCGAGATACCGGTCGGTGAGCATGCCCTGGGCCAGCGGCGAGAACACGATCGTGCCGAGGCCGGCCCCGCCGACGACGTCGAGGAGCGACCGTCCGCTCGCGTCGGGACGTTCGATCCAGCGGTTGAGCATCGAGTAGGACGGCTGGTGCAGCGTGAGCGTGAGACCGAGGTCGGCCGCGACCTCGAGGGCCTCGACGGTCCTGCGGGCGGAGTATGACGAGATGCCCGCGTAGATCGCTCGACCTGAGTCGACCGCCGTCTTGAGGGCACCGAGAGTCTCCTGGAGAGGGGTGTCGGGGTCGTACCGATGGCTGTAGAAGACGTCGACGTGGTCGAGACCGAGCCGGTGCAGCGACTGGTCGAGCGAGCGTAGGAGGTAGGCGCGCGACCCGCCGTCGCCGTACGGCCCGGGCCATTGTCGATAGCCCGCTTTGGTCGAGATGACGAGCTCGTCCCGGTAGGACCGCAGGTCCTGGGCGAGCACCCGACCGAGCGAGGTCTCGGCCGATCCGGGCGGCGGCCCGTAGTTGTTCGCCAGGTCCAGGTGCGTGACCCCACGGTCGAACGCATGCAGCAGGATCTCGCGCTGACGGTCGAACGGCTCGCGCTCACCGAAGTTCTGCCAGAGACCGAGAGAGATCGTCGGCAGACTGAGACCGCTACGACCGGCACGCCTGTACGGGATCGAGTCGTACCGGTCGGCTGCCGCGATGTGCATGGGACGACGCTACGCCAGCAGGCCGGACGCGCACCGGCGAGAGGTGTGTGGCGACCGTCGAGCCGAGCGGGAGATAGGTTCATCCGGTGCGCTACGACCACATCATGCTCGACCTCGACGGCACCCTGACGAACCCGTTCGTCGGGATCACGGGCTCGTACCGGTACGCACTGGCCCAGATCGGGCGTCCGGTGCCGGATGACGTCGACCTGTCCTGGGTGATCGGCCCCGGGATCGCCGACAACCTCGACCGGCTCGGGGTTCCGCCCTCGGAGGTCGACGCCGTCGTGGCTGCCTACCGCGAGCGGCACACCGCCGTGGGCCTGTACCAGGCGGTGCTCATCCCGGGGATCGACGCACTCCTCGCGGCTCTCGTCGAGGCGGGGGCGACGCTCGCGCTCGCAACGGCGAAGCCGGAGAGCCAAGGGGTCGAGACCCTCGTGCACTTCGGGCTCGACTCGCACTTCGCCGTGATCGGCGGGATCCGCCACCCGGTGACGACGACCAAGGGTGAGGTCGTGGCGGACGTGCTCGAGCGTGTCGGCGCCACGGATCGCACGCGAGTGGTCATGGTCGGCGACCGGCGTCATGACATCGAGGGCGCCCACGAGAACGGTCTCGTCGCGATCGGGGTCGGCTGGGGGTTCGCCGCCGACGGCGAGCTCGTGGCGGCGGGTGCGGACCACGTCGTCGGGACCGTCGACGAGCTGCGGGCGCTGCTGCTCGCCTGACGAGCGCGGACGCGGTCACGCGCGACCCGGAGTCGTCCCGGTGATATGGATTGGCGCCGACGACCGTGAATCGTCAGGCTAGTGCCGAGGCCGTCGATCTTCGGCCGTCGGGTACCGATCAGGAGGCATCACCATGGCGCAGCAGGACGACGAGCACGCCGAGACGGCGCCCGCTCAGGACGCCAAGGCGAAGTTCCGGGAGGCGCTGGACCGCAAGAACGCGGCGGCGCACCGGACCGGCGACGGTCAGCGCAACACGGGCAACGTCCACGGCTCCGAGACGACGGGTCCGTCGCAGCGGACGTTCCGGCGCCGCGCGGGCTCTGCCTGAGGACGAGGGTGTCCACCGGGGTATCGATCGCACCGGTGGACGAGCGATGACGCGACAGGGCGCGTGACACGACGGAGCGCGCGGTGCGACGGCCCGGAGCCGCCGTACCGCGCGCTCCGTCGTGTCAGGAAAGGACTCGCAGGCGGATCGACTGCGGGTGGCCGGTCAGTGCCTCCGCGACCGAACGTGCGACCGCGGGGTCGAGCCCCGAGTCGGCATCCGTGACCACGTAGCCGATCTCGCCCCGGGTGGCGAGGAGCTGGCCTTCGATGTTGACGTCGTGATCTGCCAGCATCGCGTTCACTGCGGCGAGGACGCCGGGGGTGTTGTGGTGCAGGAAGGCGAGGCGATGCGCGCCGGACGCCTGCTCGAGCGCGAGGTTGGGCAGGTTGACGCTGAGCGTCGTCGACCCGGTCGTCAGGTAGTCACGCAGCTTGGTCGCGACGAAGCGGCCGATCGCCTCCTGCGCCTCCTCGGTCGAGCCGCCGGTGTGCGGCGTGAGGATGACGTTCGGCAGCGCGCGCAGCTCCGAGTCGAACGGGTCGCCCTTGCGCTTGGGCTCGACCGGGAAGACGTCGACCGCTGCGCCGGTGACGTGGCCCGACAGGATCGCGTCGCGGAGGGCCGCGTAGTCGACGACGAACCCGCGCGAGAGGTTCAGGAAGATCGACCCCGGTCGCATCCGTGCGAACTGGTCCGCACCGAAGAGGCCAGCGTTGCCGCTGCGCCCGTCGACGTGCAAGGTCACGATGTCGGCGACGTCGAGCAGCTCGTCCATCGAGCCCAGTCGTCGGGCGTTGCCGAGCGCCAGCTTCTCGGAGGTGTCGTAGAAGACGACGGACATCCCGAGGTTCTCGGCGAGGACCGACAGCTGGGTGCCGATGTTGCCGTAGCCGATGATCCCGAGGGTCCTGCCGCGGACCTCGTGCGCCCCGATGGCCGACTTGTTCCAGATCCCCTCGTGCATCTCGCGGTCGAAGACCGTCAGGCGTCGGGTCAACGAGATGATGTCGGCAAGCGCGATCTCCACGACCGACCGGGTGTTCGAGAACGGTGCGTTAAACGTCGCGACGCCGCGCCGCGCCGCGGTCCCGAGATCGATCTGGTTGGTGCCGATGCAGAACGCCCCGAGACCGATCAGGTCGGGAGCGTTCTCGAGCACTCTCGCGGTGACCTGGGTCTTTGACCTGATGCCGAGGAGGTGCACCCCGTCGAGCGCGGAGATCAGCTCGTTCTCGTCGAGCGCGCCGGTGCGGTTGATCACCTCGATCCCCTGAGCGGTCAGGATCTCGGTGGCGAGCGGATGGAGGTTCTCGAGAAGGAGGGCGCGTAGCACGCCCCTATGGTGCTCCTGGACCGTGCCAGGCCCCAAGTGAGTCCCGTCCCTCGGACGGAGCGCCCCCGATCGTCCCCCCTGCCACACTGGTCCGGTGATGAGGTCGTCGCGGCACCGGCGCCGGGTCGACGCCCGTGTCGGGTGGCGATCGGTGGGTCGGCTGACGGCGTCGGAGACCATTCCGCATGGGCGGGAGCGCCACCTCCCGCGTGTCAACCCGGTCCTGCTTGTCCTGCTCGCGCTCGCGGTGATCGGTCTGCTGTGGTCGACCGGGGTGCTGACAGCGCTGTTCGACATCGGTGGGCCGCGAAACGTCCTCTGGATCGACGGGCGCGTGACGGTGGTGCCGGCAGGTTCGGCCGACGGACAGCGACTGCTCCCCGCCGTCCCGGTCACGACGACGGGCTCCTATGCGTTCGAGCACACGGGCTCCGACGGCGTGCCGGTTGGTTACGACCCGTGCATCCCCATCCGGTACGTCACGGGGCCGTTGGGAGCGCCCCCGGAGTCCGACCGGCTGATCGCCGACGCCGTCGCGTCCGTCCAGGAAGCGACGGGGCTGTCCTTCGAGTCGCTCGGGACCACGGGCGAGCCCCTCGTCGAGGACCGGTCGCCCATCCAGCCGCGGTACGGCGGCGGGTGGGCGCCCGTGCTCTTCGCCTGGTCGGACGCGACAGCGTCGCCCGAGCTTGCGGGCGACGTGGTCGGGGTCGGGGGCTCGAACGTCG
>MLJW01000406.1_pt1 | contig 20075 bp, 12 predicted proteins | sample 888231 | NCBI WGS metagenome assembly MLJW01 (sample SAMN05788063, study PRJNA343431) | mine drainage metagenome | isolation source: sample collected from the inflow into an acid mine drainage treatment plant... | place: Germany: Lusatia, lignite mining district
CCTGCTTCTGCTTCCTTCAAAAAACCAATGATTTGTTCTTCTTTGTATCTACTCTTCTTCATTCTTCCACTCCTAAAAGTGGACTTTATTTCAATTTAGATTGGTAGTGCAAGTGGGGAGCAGGTCATACCCGCTACTGGTTGGGTTGGAAGAGTACTTAAAGGTTACAGATAACCAAGATGTAGAGTTTAATTTTTGTTTAACTTATTTTAATAGTGCTAGTACAAAGATGTTATTTAGTATTTTTGAGTTGCTTAACGAGTCAGCAAGCTTAAGTAACAGAGTGGTTCTGAATTGGCACTATGATGAGGATGATGACACTATTAAAGATTTTGGACAGGATGTATATGAGGATTTTCCCTCTATTGATTACAATCCAGTTGTTACATCTATAGCATAGCCAACAATAGGCACATGGCAACAGTGATGCCATGAAATACACTTGATTTGATGCGTAATTTGAAGCGTTTAATAACCTTGTTGCTTTATTAAATGCTTCGCCGGAAGTATGTGCATGCTCAAGCTATTTTAAGAGATATTGTCACAGTGATATCTGTGCCTCTCTCTGAAAAGGCTTTGAGTGTTGCTTTTATTTTTATTTGCTAATGAAGCTACTGAAATTTAATTGCAATCTTTCGCTACGCTAGAAGTCTGCGGTTGATGCGCTATATTTTAGGTGGTTTCTTTGTGTCTAATAAATCTTCTCTTTTTTGCAAAAACTCATCACGGTTTATTTCACCACGCGCATAGGCTTTCTCCAGCAGATCAATGGCTGTTTCTGACTCATTTGTTGACCTATTTTGATTACTTAAATGCAGCACTAGGGCAATCACCAGCCCGAGCGGTACAAGCCATACAAGTAACATTCCTAACCACATAATAAATCCTCCGCCATAAGCCCAATTCATGCCATTCCAATAGTGCATTGCAGCCTCCTTTTGATGTAGGAATAAAGTTAAGACAAACAAACTCTAAAAATTATCCGTCAGGTTTTATGAGTTGTATTCAATCAACATAACGGCTTATTGAGAGCATCGTGATTAGTTAATAAAACTCTTTGAGCTCAATGCTGTCTTAGTATTGTTGCACTGTTGAAGTTACGCTTATTATTGGGAGTGAATCATGAGACATATGAAACTGTTATGCGGTCTTGTATTGCTTGCTGGGCTTTCCATGAGTGGGGTTGCACTTGCTGATCGTGGGCATGGCGGTCATGGAGGGCATGCACGTATAGGGCTGGGTTTTTACTTTGGTGCACCGTATCCGCATCCTTATTATCCATACTCTTACTACCCTTACTCTTACTACCCGTACTACCCCTATCCTTATTACTCCACGATAGTTGTTCCACCAGAACAACCTCCTGTTTACATTGAGCAGCAGCAAGATACGCAGCAGGTAGCGCCCGAAGTGTCTGATGATTATTATTGGTATCACTGCGACAAACCTGAAGGGTATTACCCATACATTAAAGATTGTCCAAATGGTTGGCAGAGGGTTTCACCAACGCCTCCTCCACAGCCTTAGACAGGAGTATAGCCATGAAATCTTTTCTTAAAGTTACCGTGGTATGTAGCACGTTGCTACTTAATGCTTGCGCAACCATTCCAAATGGCCCGAGCAATCTGGCTTTGCCGGGCACAGGCAAGAGTTTTGAGCAATTTCGTTATGATGATAATTCATGCCGACAGTTTGCACATGAGCAGATAGGTGGAACAACAGCTAATCAGGCGGCGAATAGCAGTTTTGCTGGCAGTGCCATTGTGGGTACTGTATTGGGCGCTGCAGTAGGTGCTGCAGCTGGAGGTGATGAAGGTGCTGGGGTCGGTGCGGCAACGGGCTTGTTCGTAGGTAGTTTAATTGGGGTTGATGAAGCGAATGCTTCTGCATACGGCACGCAACGTCGCTACGATAATGCTTATGCTCAATGTATGTATGCTAAAGGTCATCGTGTACCAGTGGTTGGCCGCATTGAACAACAGCCTGCATATAGGTTGCCGCCTAAACCTAGTTATTATCCACCCCCACCCCCACCACCGGGATATGTACCACCAGATGTTCGGAAGTAAATGCCTCGCCAAGGCTTTACCCATAAGATTGGCGTTGGTGGTGTTTGATTTAAATGTTTTTGTGTGGCGCTTTGAAAGTGCTCCACTCTTGAATAATTGCTTGTACTTGCTTCAGGCCGTACGTAATGAGTGATGGGCCGGGTTGCAAAATATCAACGGATTTTATTTCACGCACAAAACCATTCTTAACCGCAGGTATGTCAGCCCAGCCTTCACGTGCTATGACTTGACTAGGCTGGAATTTCTTGCCGCACCAAGAGCCAATAATAATATCTGGTTGTCGTGCGAGCACTTGTTGTGGCGTTACGATGCGGTCTTTTGCGCTGTGAAAATGACTGAGTTCTGGAAAGCAATCTACGCCACCTGCGATCTCTATCAGCTCCATTGCCCAACGGATGCTGCACATCATGGGTTCATCCCACTCTTCAAAATACACGATTGGTCTTACGGATAAACGGTTTGCAATTATTCGTGCTTGGCTAATGTTGTTTTCAAGTTCGGCAATGAGCCTATCAGCCTTATTTGATGCGCCTACCAGAGCCCCTGTTGTGGTAATCATATTCAACACTTGTTCAATGGAGCGCTGGTTAAAGATATGCACTTCAATGCCTGCGCGAATAAGTGACGCAGCGATGTCTGCTTGCAGGTTGGAAAAGCCAATGACTAAATCAGGCTTTAGTTCCAGTATCTTATCTATTTTGGCGCTGGTAAAAGCCGCGACTTTTGGCTTCTCGCGGCGGGCGATGGCAGGGCGTGTGGTAAACCCTGATATGCCGACAATGCGGTCTTGCTCGCCGAGCAGATACAGAACCTCGGTGGGTTCTGTGGTCAGGCACACGATGCGTTTAGGGAATCTTATTTTGTAGCATCCCAGCTATTTTCCATCACCATGTCGGTTAATGGCTTTGCTATTTTCCAGCCAGTTTCCACTAGCATGGGTTCTTTATAAAAGCTGTTGACGTGGCCTAGACACAGCACAGCAATCGGTTTGGCATCTTTAGGCATGTTGAGTAACTGTGCCAATTTAAGCGGATCAAAGATTGATACCCAGCCCATGCCTAGCCCTTCTGCACGGGCGGCCAGCCACATGTTTTGGATAGCGCAACTGACGGAGGCTAAATCCATTTCAGGTAATGTTCTGCGCCCGAAGACCTGCTGTTCGCGGTTGTCGCATAAGGCGACAACGAGCAGTTCGCCACTATCTAAAATGCCTTCGACTTTTAGCCGTAAAAACTCGGCCATACGCGCGGTGTTTTCATATTCGCCAATGGCTTGTGCGGTTCTAATGCGCTCTTCATCTACCATTTTATGAATGCTTAGGCGTGTATTCGTATCGGTAATTCTGATAAAGCGCCATGGTTGCATTAAGCCCACGCTGGGTGCATGGTGCGCGGCTTGTAGAATTCTTGTGAGTATTTCAGGTGCAACGGGTGTTGGCAGAAAATGGCGCATGTCGCGGCGCTCTTCAATTACGCGATAAACAGCGGCGATCTCCGCATCAGAGTAGCGGTGCGGATTCATGCTGAGAATAACCTCGCGGTTGCGCTTAAATTCGATGGGAAGTAAAAGTGCAAAAAGCTCGCAGTGATGCTGCCGTGTTGATAAATGGCTTCACCTTGCCCATTGCGGCTAGTGGAGCCTTGAAAAGCCACAGCCAGCGGCGTATTGAACAGTCCATAATGAAACGTATGCGCGCTCATCGCGCCATCTGGCAACGTGACGTGCTGTGTGCCCAAGCCTTGAAAGCGAGCTTCGATTTGGCAACTACCAGTTAGCAAGCCAAAGGTGGGGGTGCCATTAATGGATTCTGATAACGCCATCATGCCGCCACACTCGGCAAGAATGGGCTTGTTCGCATGAAAAGCGTTTTGCAGTGCTGCACGCATGGCGCTATTGTTGCGGATCTGCTCAAGATGTAGTTCAGGGTAGCCGCCGGGCAACCAGTAGGCATCGGCTTTTGGTAGGGCATTGTCGTGAATTGGCGAAAAAAAGCATAGCGTTGCGCCCATCGCAATCAAGCTATCCAAGTTGGCTTGGTAGATAAAGCAAAAGGCTTCGTCACGCGCAATGGCAATGGTCTTGCCAGCCAACAGTGCTGGCGTTGCCGACACGACTGGTTGGTTGAATGTCACCAGAGGCGGTAAAGGCAGTTCGCCAGAGCTGGCTAAGGCAATCGCTGCAGCTTCGACTCTGGCTTCCAGATCATCAATCTCATTGGCGCGGAACAAGCCTAGATGCCTCTCTGGCAGCGCAAAGCTTTCGACTCTATGTAATGCGCCAAACCAGCTTAAGTGTTCAGGTAAGCTCTCGCGAAGCATGCGGGCATGGCCGGTGCTGCCGACTTTATTGGCTAACACGCCCGCCGGTTTTAATTCTGGCTTGTAGGCCAATAAGCCAGAAGCGACCGCGCCAAAGGTTTGCGCCATGCCACTCGCGTCAATGGTGAGGATGACTGGCAGGCCATAATGCACTGCAATGTCCGCGCTGGACGGTGTGCCATCATACAAACCCATGACGCCTTCGACGATAATCACATCGGCCTCAAGCGCCGCGTTATATAAGCGCGACAGGCCATCTTGCTCGCCGCACATGCCAAGGTCTAAGTTATAGACGGGCTGACCAGTAGCGGTTTCGAGCACCATCGGGTCAAGAAAGTCAGGTCCGCATTTGAATGCGCGCACGTTCAACCCACGGTTTTTCCAAGCTCTCGCTAGCGCCGCGGTAGACAGAGTTTTGCCTTGACCAGAAGAGATGGCGGAAATGAGGACCGCGGGGCAGGTGATGTTCATGTCAACACTCTCTTAACATGCAAAATTCTAAACAAGACAAGGCGCGAGATGTATTTTTGCGCGCAGCATATGCGTTATATGTAAGCGATAAAATGGATTGAGTAACGCAGTATTGTGACATACGACTTTTCAAGCACTGTTTAGTGCTTAGAAAATCGGAGTGCCTGTGGTGCGAAGATTGCATGTTAATTACCACTCAATGCCAGGCATGGCCTGCACACCATCCTTAAAAGCATGTTTAACCAGATTAATCTCACTGACTGTATCGGCAATCGCAATTAAACCTTCAGGTGCTCCTCGACCAGTAATCACCACATGCTGCATGACTGGCCGCGTCTGTAATGCAGCACAAACCTCGTCTATGGTCAGCCAGCCGTATTTAAGTGCATAGGTAAACTCATCCAGAATGACCACGTTGATGGATTCATCCTGCAAATAGCTGCACACCAGTTCCCACGCTTTTCGTGCTGAAGCTAAATCGCGTTCAGCATTTTGTGTTTCCCACGTGAAGCCATCACCCATCACATGCCAAGTGAGGTTGGCATTGGCACGAAAAAAAGCCTCTTCACCCGTGTCAGAACGACCTTTGATGAACTGCACCACTGCTGCTCTCATGCCGTGGCCAAGCGCACGCGCAAGTAAGCCAAAGGCTGCGGTGGATTTGCCTTTGCCGTTGCCGGTGTGAATTAGCAGTAGCCCTTTGGCGGTTTGGGCCGACTCTATTTTTGCATCGACTACCGTTTTCTTGCGCTGCATGCGCGCAAGGTGGCGTGTTTTTTTTTCGCTATCGGCCAAGATTAGGCTTTAGCGCCGTGTGTCGCATTTACCAATGCAAACGCGACATGCACTACTAATGCAGCCCCTAACCAAAATGCAATGCCTTCTAATTGTTGCGGAAAGTATTTTACTAATCGAGTGCCAAATTCAGCTAAAGTCGGCTCAGTATAGCGACCACCGAAGAAGTAAAAGCCACCGCTAGAAAATAATTCGCTCAGAGCTGCACCTAGAGCCACACTACCTGTGAGCGGTGCGAGAGCGGTCAAGCTAAAGCTGTAATGTTTAGCTGACCAACGGCCTGTCAGCCACATTGAGCCATAAGCCGGAATTAAAAATCCGTAAGCCGGCGTTACGCAAAAACTGTTCACGCCACCAAAAGTGATAGCAGAAAAATCTAAGCCAGCACATAGCGCAAGTAAGGCTGGAAATGCCCATTTTGGACGCAAATATAATCCGGCTAGAAAAAATACTGCCAAAGAAGCGCTTGGTAAATTGTTGATAGAGGCGAAGTGGTGGCCGCGTGTCGCTACTAAAAGCAACGTCAATACAACGCCGATGATAATTTGATTGGTTCTAGAAAGTGTAAGCATTTGAGGTTGATTCTCCGCGCGAGTTAAGTGTAAATAGCTAGTTTAAACGTCTAGCCTGAATTTTGACAGCTATGCCGGCATTACGCCAATATAGCTGCCGGTAAATTTATTAATTATGGCTGCATTTGGTAACGTAAACCAACAAATACGTTAGCGCCTGCAGTGTTATATGGATTGGAAGTTGCCGAGTTGCCGGTGTAGGACAGTACATAGTCTTTATCTAGCACATTATTGGCACGCGCTTCCAGCTTCCATTCCGGATTGATGCGATAGTTTGCTGTTAAATTCAACAATGTATAGCCCCCCATTCTTTTGGTATTTGTCGCGTTGTTATAGCGGACTGAAGCTCCTGTTACTTCTGCACCCCATTGAAAGTTGCCTATAGCGTGCAACAAGCTAAGTGCACCATAACGATTGCCTCTGCGGATAAGCAGCATTTCAGTTTTGTCATCGCGTGGGGATTGTATGGTCAGGTTGCCGTTTAAGGTTAAGTTGTCACTGATGTTCCAGCCGCCATCAAATGTGGCACCCACAATTTCAACTTGACCGACATTCACAGGACAAAATCCTGAAAGTGTACAGCCTGCTGTTGCTGGGCCAGAGAATGCGATTAGATTACTGATTTTGTTATCAAAAATCGTGATGCCTGCGTGTCTGCTATCCGTTGCATATTTCACGCTGGCTTCTACATTTTTAGATTGTTCTGGAATTAGGTTCGCATTGCCAAACCCAGGGTAGTACAGTTGGTTGAATGTCGGGGCTTTAAATGCCGTGCCATAGTTTGTAGCAATGCGCCATTCTGGGGTGATGCGGTATCCATAACCAATGCCACCCGTGGTGTGACCGCCATACTGTGAGTTCTCGTCATTTCTTAGGCTAAATTGAAATGCATGTTTACCTATCTCGGCTAGGTAGCTCGCTAAATAGCCATTGTTATCACGGGCTTTGACTGTGTAGTTTGTGGAGCCGCTTACTTTTTGTTCTAGGCGGTCATATGCCAAGGTAAGCGTACCTACAGGCAGCTTGATGTCATTTTGCCATGTATATTGAAGTTGATCGGTTTTGAATAAACTGATGCCAGTATTGCTATGGCTGTCTGAATCGTCTATACCTTTACCCAGCTTCAAGGTGCTGAGCCAGGCATCCGTGAACTGATTGCTGCTGGTCAGCGCATAGCTTTGCAGGGTTTCATTGCCAAAGTCATCAAAGTTATTGCCATCAAAACTGCTATGCCCTTTACTGGCAAAGTACTGTAGACCAAGCGAATGGCCTGGCGCAAATGTATGGTCAATGTAGGCAGCTATTCCTAAATTACGGTAACCGTCATTGTCTTTATCAATAGGTGTATTGGTTGCCAAAATGCGCTGGGCAGAAAACCCTGCGGTAGCAAAGCTGTTGATGTTGATTCCGTAGCGCGTATTTTCTGCGCCAGCACTAAAGCCAGCTTCAGCAGTTTTTGTATTGTAGCTACCAAATCCTGCTGCCGCATGAATGAGTGGTTTACCTGCCTCACCTTTTTTGGTGAAAATCTGAATCACGCCTCCAATCGCATCTGCACCATACAGGCTGGAAGCGGGACCACGTAGAATCTCGATTTTTTCAATTTGCGATAACGGAATATTTTCAAATGAAGTGGTGCCTAGCGTCGCTGAGTTAATGCGTAAACCATCAACCAGTACTATAAGGTGGTCTGCATTTGTGCCACGCAAAAATATGTTTGAGGCCTTACCTGCGCCGCCGCTGGTGTTGATTTGTACACCTGGCTGTGACTGCAGTAAGTCGGTGATGGAGCCTGCGCCAGCGCGTTCGATTTCTTCTTGGTTAATCACAGTAACATCACCTAGTACGCTATCACGTGATTGTGAAACGCGGCTAGCGGTAACTACGACATCGTCTAAATTGATATTTTCCGCAGCAAAAGCCGGTGAAGTAAACGCCAAGCTTATGAGGCTGGCAATGGTCGATTTTTTCATTGTATTTTCCCTAATCCGTACGCGACCCCGCGTGTAGATTCGTAGAGACTTAATTGATTTTGATGATTAAGCCTAGTTTGTAAAACTAGGAAATACAGATGAATGAGAATAAAAAAGAAGGCGCGGTCGACTTAACAACACAAATGCGCAGCCTTTGTTTACCGTCACCCCGCGGTATTTCCTAGCGTATTTGTTTTTAGGCCGGTCTCCGGGCTTGTGGACGTTAGGTTTAACCTTGTATTTAGGTTATTTAGCCTAGTGTTTTGCGCCTTCCCAAATCTCACCTTTTCTAGGCTTAAACTCAGTGGCATATTGCAAAACTACATTCACTTACCGTTGCGGGGGCAGCATAGGATTAGTCAAAACTTTAAGTAATTAAAGCAGTAACGCACCTATTTCCCAGTTTCACCTTGTTTGTAGAAAACAAACTTGGCACCTAACAACAATTGAGAATTATAGCGTTTATTTTGGATTTAGCGTGCGTTTTAGGATAATTTGCACAGACTAATACGTCATATGCGAGAGGTTGTGGTGCCAAAGTGTGTTTAATATTCGGGTTTAATTATCTGGCGCATGCTGTTTTGTGTAGCTTTGATCTCATCCAGCCTTGGCGTGTGTTGTGCTGAAAAGGCTGACTGACAGTTACATTTTTTTATAAATGACATGTTATTACGTCTAGCAAAATTGTATGTTATAAAACTACAATCTATAGTGTTCATTGGTAATTGATTGCTATGCGGTCGTATAGGTGTCATTTTTTACAATAATAGTTAAGCAATCGGGATTTGAAATGCCATTATTTCGTCTAATTATGGTCTCGGTTTTAGTGTCATTGTTAGGGCGTTCAGTTGCGTATGCTGCAGATGGTACTTCAGTAGAATCGCCGCTAAAAATTAACCTTGCTGATATTTTGGTCGTAGGTCAGCGCATGCGGCTGTCAACGGCACAGGAAATCAAACGCGAAAAACTTGAAATTGTTGATACTGTTGTCGCGGATGATATTAATAAGCTGCCGGATTACAGTATTGCCGAGGCGATGCAACGTATCACCGGCGTTCAGGTGGCTAGAGATCGCGGCGAAGGCTCTGCGCTTCAAGGTTTTTATGCGGCGAATAATGCACTCAATACGGGTATTACTATCCGTGGATTACCCATGGTGGAAACGTTATTCAATGGGCGTGAGGTGTTTACTGCAGGTGGTGGGCGCACTTTTAATTTTGCTGACATCCCAGCAGATATGGTATCGGCTATCAGTGTATATAAAACCTCTTCTGCTTCTCAGGTTGAGGGTGGCGTGGGTGGTTTGGTTGATTTGCGTACGCGTCACCCATTTGATTTTTCCGGGCGTAACGTGGTCGTCAGTGGTAGATTGATGAATGGTAGCCTTGCAGATAAAGCCCAGCCGCAAATTTCATTGCTAGCGAGTGACCGCTGGGATACTAGTTTTGGCGAGTTTGGTGCGCTACTGAATGTGGGCTACCAGAAACGTAGCTACCGTGAAGAATATGCGACTTCTAATACGACAACGGTTAATGGACAATCGCTACCGAGCTCATGGACGCAGGTTACGAATATTGGTGAACGTGAACGTATGGGTGTCAGCATCATCCTGCAATGGCGTCCAACAGATAAGCTGGAACTTTATGCCGAGTTACATCAAACGCAATTCAAGACGATTGAAGATGCTACTCAGCTTGCCGTTACGCAGACTTCAACTGCCAATGCTAGCAATATCGTATTATTTCCTGGCACCAATAATGCTTCTAGCGTTACTTGGGATAATGCGACTGTTTCAACGACAGGACAGTCGCGAGATACGATAGACCGCAATACACAAGTTGCGGTAGGTGGCAGTTGGGTAGGTGATGCGTTAACACTGAATACGGACTTGAGTTATACCCATAGTTATAACAATCTGACATATTCCGCGCTTAACTTGAGCGGTGCTACGGTCACTGGTTTTACGCATAATGTCGCAGGTTCTCCAGCTTCGGCTCATTTGACTAGCGGCAATCTTTTGAGTCTTTCGAACTTCACAACAGCAAGCTCTTGGTATGCAGCGGTGCCATTCGAGGGCGAGATGACGGCACTACAATTCGATGGTGAATACCAGTTGTCTGGCAAAGTGATTGATGCCTTGTCCGCAGGGGTTCGATATGCCGAGCGTAAGGCAGATGACAAGCTAGGCCAGATATCTGACTTTCCTTCAGTGTCTGGCGCTAACGCTGCCAATGCCTTACTGGTCAATAACTCACCAGACCTTGGTGGTTATCTGGTTGGTAATTCTGCCTTGACGCGTAATGTCGTCGCTTTGCGCCAATTGCTGGGTATTTCGGCAGCGTTGCCATCCAGTAATCCGTTAGGCACGTGGAACATTGAAGAGAATACTAAATCAGCCTATCTCATGGCTAAACTTAAATTAGCTGATTTGCCGCTGGATGGGAATGTTGGTGTGCGTGTGGTGCGCACGGATGAGTTCTTGCAAGGTTATCAAGGTGTTAGTAATGCAACTGCTTTACCGCTTAATATTGATCGGTCTGATATCGACACGATGCCAAGCATTAACTTACGTTACGAGCTGATGCCAGGCCTATACTTGCGCGGTGCGGCTTCAAAAACTGTAACGCGTCCGGATTTTAACAAGATGTCGCCGTCGCTTACCCTTAATCCGGGGAAAGTGCCGCCTATCGGTGGCGCGGGCAATCCTAATCTTCACCCCATGCGGGCCGACAATTATGATGTTGCACTGGAAAAGTACTTCAACAAAACCACCTCGGTTTATCTGACGGGATTTAAAAAGAATGTCGATGGTTTTATCTCAGATGTGACTACCCCGGAAACCTATGGCGGTATTACCTATGATGTCACTCGCCCCTACAATACTGGCACATCTGTTATCCGCGGGGCTGAGGTGGGCTATCAGCAGTTTTACGATTTTCTGCCGGGCTGGTTGAGTGGTCTTGGTTTGCAGGCAAATTACACTTATGTCGATAGTGATGTTCAGGGTAGTTCATTGCCGCTAGCGGGACTTTCACAAAACAGCTACAACATTATTGGTATGTATGAAAAAGGGCCTATTTCTGTGCGCGTTGCATACAACTGGCGTGACAAGTACCTGACTTCTATTTCCAGTGGAATTCCTGTGTATATGGATGCCTATGGCTGGCTGGATGCATCAGTGGGTTATCGTTTCACAGACAAAATATCAATCACTATCGAAGGTGCTAACCTACTTGGCACCAAGCGGAATTCTTACTATGGTGTAGAAACCCGCCCTCAGACAACTTGGGTTAATGATACTCAAGTCAGTGCTACAGTAACGGCTCATTTCTGATTGATGAGTACTTAGTATGACATTTTTCGCTACTAGGCGACTTTTGGGACTATCTGTAATACCTTGGTTGGTATTTGTGGTATTTAGTCTGAGCAACAATGCTTGGGCTAGCCCTGCATTAGATGTATGGCGAATCGAAGCCGTTTCAACACGGAATCTTGCGGAAAGTGATGCGCCTGCCGCCTATCAAAAAGCCGAACATTTAGAATACATGCTACCTGCTGAGGCGACGCCTATTGACCGTGCGCAGTTGTTGAATTTGTTGTCCCGTATTGAGATTTATCTGGCCTTGACTGATCGCGCGGCAACACATGCCCAGCAGGCATCGGATCTGGCTAGAAAGCATGCGGATCGAGTGGGGCAGGTTGAGGCGGATTTAAATATAGCGTTAATTGCAGTCAATCAGGGCCGATTAGATGCGATGGTGGCCGCTGTTACCGATGGCATGGAGAAGATTAATGGTATGGATCGGTCTGATCTGTTGGGCGAGGTGATGCTTCGAGTGGCCATGATGTACCGTCGGCAGAATTGGTTTGATGAGTCGGTAACCGTAACCATGCAGGCGATGGAAATAGCGCAGCGCAGCAACGATCCTGTTGCGCTGATTTATGCACATCAGGGAATGGCCATTTCATTTGATCAAAGTGGTCGTCAGCAAGAAGCGCGCGATCACTACTTGAAAATGCGTGAATTAGCGCGTGCAACGCATATGAGCCGGTTAGAAGCCGATGCCATCATTGGTTTAGGACGTGTGGATAGTCATCTTGGAAATTTGCCGGATGGGGAGCGACTCATCCGTGAGTCTATTGATATCTATCGCAAGAGTGGCAGCCCATTTAACGTTACTTTTGGTTTGTTTGCCTTGGCTGAGAATCTGGCTAATCAAGGGTATGTGGCGGCTAGCGTGACAGCGCTGGATAAAGCCGTAGTGATTTATGAGAAATATCCCAATAAAATCGGCCTGTGGTGGACATTAAGTGCACGTAGCAAGTATTACCAGTCGCTTAATCGTACTGATGCAGCAAGAGCGGATGTTGAACGTGCTTATATGCTTGCCAAGCAAATTGGTTTTCCGCTTTATTTGAGTGAAAGCGCAAAACGCATGGCGGCGATTGCGGCAAGCCGGGGTGAGCATCGGCGCGCTTACGAACTGCTCTCTGAGGCGGATGCTATGTCGGCACAAGCTGCTCGAGAAAATGTTCGTGCGCGTATGTTGGAATTGGCTAAACGCTACAAGTCTGAAAGTAAGCAACGTGAAATCAATGCGTTGAGCCTGCGTAATGAGCGTCAGGCCAATGAAATTCATCGGCAGAGTCTGCAGTATCGTTGGTTAACCACACTAGTGGTTGGTGGGTTTTCAGTTCTTTTAATTACAATTTTTTTTCTACTGCGCTTACGGCGATCTCATCAGCAACTTCAACGATTCCAAAATCATCAGCAAGCCATTCTAGATGCGATTCCTGACTTGCTATTCGAGCTTGGGTTGGATGGCCGTTATTATGACTGTCATGCATTGCATCCTGATTTGCTTGCTGCACCGATACAAGAACTGCTTGGTAAAACGGTGTTTGATGTCTTGCCGCAAGGCATGTGTTGGTTTGAGCTGTCCATTGCCCGTAAGGCTATGGTTGGTACGGAAACAGCGCGATTTATTGTGCTTTCTCGCGATATTACGCAGCGTAAGCAATACGATATGCTAGAAAAAGCACGTCTGGATATATTGGATAAGCTTTCGCAAGATGCCCCGTTGGTTGAAGTGTTATTGCCTTTATTGGTCAGTGTTGAACGATTATATCCGGAATTGTTGAGCAGTATCATGTTGCTGGATGGTAGTGGATATTTGCGCTGCATCCCTACGCCAAGCCTGTCGGAAGATTACATAGCTGCCATAGATGGTGTGTTAGTGGGTGAGGGTATGGGCTCTTGTGGTACGGCCGCCGCCCGCGGCGAAACGGTGATTGTGGCTGATGTGCGTGAACATCCTTATTGGGGGGCTTATAAGCATCTGGCGCTACAGGCTGGACTGCTGGCTTGTTGGTCAGAGCCAATTGTTGACTCATCTGGCAAAGTGTTAGGCACTTTTAGTGTTTATCGCCATGAGTCAGGCGTACCTTCTGTATTAGAGTTGGCGTCGGTGCGTCAAGCCAGTCATTTGGCTGCGGTTGCAATTGAGCGCCGTCAGTTACAGGATGCGCTCACGTTACGTGAGCTTGAGTTTCGTACGCTAGCAGAGAATTCACCAGATATCGTGGCGCGTTTTGATAACAACGACCATTATGTATATTGTAATCCACAGTTCCTAAAAGTGATTGGGCGTACAAAGGCTGAGGTGATCGGTAAGGCGCCAGTAGAGTTGCGTGATGACGAAGTAATTGCATGTTTTCAGGGGAAGATAGAAGAAGTCTTATGTACAGGACTAAAAGTTGAATTAGTGCATATTGTTCCTGTTCAGGGGGGCAGAAATATTCACGAACATATTTGGTTTACGCCAGAGTTTGATCCTTTAGGGCGAGTCGTTTCTGTGTTGCTAGTAGGGCATGATGTTTCGGCGATTAAAGAGGTTGAGCGCCAGTTGAGCACACTAGTCGAGCACCTGCCTGATTTAGTCATACGGTTGAATGCTCAGGGGCAGTATTTGTATGTCAGCCCAGCCGTGTCTAAGCTTTTCGGTATGCCAGCAGAGGCATTTATTGGTAAAACCATTGTGGATGTCGGAATGGCTGGAGATAGTGCCAGTGATATGGCGTTGTTGAACGCAATTCAGGCTTGTGCGCAGGAGGGTGTTTGCATGATGTCGGAAATGACTTTTAGGCATCCATCTGGTGATCGTATGTTTGATATTATGCATGTGCCAGAATGTAATGAATTCGGTGATGTAGAAACAGTGCTGATGGTGGCACGCGATGTGACTGGCTTGCGTTTGGCGCATAATACATTGCAGGAAAAAGAAGTATTGCTGCGTTGTTTGATTGACTCGATTCCTGATCTGATCTTTTTTAAGAATACAAACTCGGTTTATCTAGGCTTTAATAAAGCATTTGCTGGGTTTTGTGGACGGTCTGAAGCAGATTTGATTGGAAAAACAGACTACGACTTTACAACAAGTGCGGCGGCAGCATTTTTCCAGAAAAAAGACGCTGAGATGCTTGCAAGTGGGGTGATGTGTCATAACGATGAGTGGGTGACTTTTCCTGATGGTCGCGAGGTCTTGCTCAATACCATGAAAACCCCACTGTTCGACGTGGGTGGGAAGGTTATCGGCGTGATTGGTATCAGCCGCGATATTACTGAGCGCTACCAGATGGAGCAAGAGCTGATGAAACGCGAGCGTGAGTTCCGCACGCTAGCAGAGAGTGCGCCAGATAACATCGTCCGATACGATGATGAGGCACGCATGCTTTATATTAACCCAGTATTAGAGCGTACTATCGGCCTGCCAGCGGTCGAGGTGTTGGGGAGACGTATAGATGATATTTATCCACGAAATGAGGCGATATTGCGTTACCAGAAAGTCTTGGAACAGGTAATCGCGAGTGGGAGCCCCGCTGAATTTGAGATGGTTAGCGAGCCTATTGGAGGCAACCGTGCTATCTATGATTTGATTAAGATAGTGCCAGAGTTGGATGAAGAGGGAGTGGTGGTAGGCGCCGTTGCGATTGGACGTGATTACACAGAACTAAAGGCTGCCGAGCGCTCGCTTGAAGAGTCGCAGTATATGTTGCGCCAGTTGGCTGCACGCAGTGAGTCTAATTTAGAGAATGAGCATAAGGCGCTCGCACAAGCTGTGCATGATGAGTTGGGACAATATCTTATGGCGTTGCGCATGAATGTGACGGCAATAGGTGTGGAGTTTGGTGCGAATAGCCCAGCTTTGAAGGAAAAAACTGATCGCTTAATTGAGTTGATGGATATCACTATTCTGGTCGTGCGTAATGTAGTGGCTTCGTTACGTCCCAAAGCGCTTGATATGGGTGTTGTGCCTGCTCTGGAGTGGCTGGTGGACGAGCATCAGACGCGCACCAAGATTTTGTGTGAATTGCAGGTATGTGATGAAGGTATTCATTTGGACGATAAGCGCGCTACAGCGGTGTTTCGCATAGTGCAGGAATCGTTGACTAATATTAGTCGGCATGCCGAAGCAAGCAAGATTGTGATTGTTCTGGAGAAAAATGAAAGCCAGTATGTCTTGCAAGTGCGTGATAATGGCAAGGGTTTTGATACGGCGATTCGCAAGGATAAGTCGTTTGGCTTGGTGGGTATGCATGAACGTGCCTATATGCTGGGTGGCAAAGTTGAAGTGTCCAGTGAGGTTGGACTTGGTACCATGATTAAGGTTTTTATCCCGGTGAACGATATATGGAGTGAAGAAGAGGAATGGTTAGAATATTAATAGCCGATGACCACGCCATCGTGCGTGAGGGGTTAAAGCAGTTATTTGCGCTGGATAAAGATATTGTCGTTGCCGGAGAGGCTGCCAATGGCGTGCAAGTACTGGAAATTTTAAGTACAGGTGGCATTGATCTATTGTTGCTTGATATGACGATGCAGGGCATGAGTGGAGCGAACCTGATTAGTCGAATTTGTTTACTGGACAATCCGCCGCCGATTTTGATACTAAGCATGCATAACGAGCCGCAGGTTGCACGTAAAGCGCTTAGTGCTGGTGCAGCTGGATATCTGACAAAAGACAGTGGGCATGAAATATTGCTCGCGGCCATTCACAAGGTGGCTTCAGGGGGGCATTTTATCGAGCATGCTTTAGCAGAAAAGCTGGCGCTTGAAAGTTATGCAAATCAATCTGCATTGTTGCATGAGTGTTTGAGTGACCGGGAAATGTTGGTTTTTCGTATGATTGCGGCTGGACAGAATCTTAACTCGGTGGCGATAGACCTTGGTATTAGCAATAAAACTGTAAGTGCGCATAAGGCTAATTTAATGCGAAAAATGAGTTTCTCCAGCAATGCCCAGTTAATGCGCTATGCAATTGCCAATGGTATCGCATAATGGGAATTTAGCCTGAGTGCAGGTGTTTCTGGCTATAAGCTTCAGTGGCTTTATTGCCCAAGCATAAGCAAGTGTGTTTTCAATGCTGTTGAGTTTTGCTTAGTTTCTTTTAAAGCTTAATTTTTCTTTAGTTTTTATCACTAAGAATATCCTTATATTTTATGTGTGAATTGAATGCTGGTCAGGCGTATTGTTTTAATCAGATTAGTGATTATCTCCCCAAGTGACGGGTATCTGGCTGATAGTCGTCTTGTACTGATTTTCCTTTAAGTCCTGTGTTGATGGCGCTCTAAGGATTTCCCTACTTATTTCTAGTCATTTGACCAATGGTCATGATTTTCTATATATGTTTATATTGCAGACCACGCTTAATTTAGGTTTGGCGTGGTTTTGTAATGGGCAACATAATAAGTGGCGGCAACTGGCTACAGTGGTTGGCTGAGAATAACAAAAATAACAATTCAATTACCATTGAATTCTATAGGTGCGTGATATGGCATACAACGCAATAAGTATAGTAATAGTCGCTTTAGTTATATTGCGTATGACCTTCAGGGGTCATAAAAATGAATGAGATGTTACAACTGCCGCAACTGGCTGCGATCAGGAAGCCGGTTGCGACATGGCTGACCAAGCTATCCTACACGGCATCTCAAGGGCTTGTAGATGAGCTGCTGGCACATAGTGTCAGCCTGAATGCCCATATTTCCCCAGACGATCTTTGCGAAATGATGCTGTTAGCAGAAGAATCGTTTCGCACAGCCACACCCTTTCATGTGGAATATCGTATCCAGTATTCAAGCGACCGCGAGAGTTGGCTGAGTGCAAACTTTATGCCGGATGCACAAGACGACGGCACATTGATATGGTTTGGCTTTATCAAGGAAACCACAGAGCGCAAGCAGATGGAAAGTGCTTTAGAGCACCTATATAAAGCCATAGACAGTATTACAGATCCGGTTTTTGTTAAAGATAGAGAACATCGCTGGGTATACCTAAATGACGCGTGTTGTCAGTTGATTGGTCATGAGCGTGATACGTTGATTGGTAGAACCGACTTTGATTTTTTCCCAGAACATGAAGCCAGAGTCTTTTGGGAAAAAGATGAGGAAGTATTCAATAGTGGTCAAGAGAACGTTAATGAAGAAAATCTGACTGACGAAAACGGCAACAAGCAAACCATACTGACTAAGAAGGCGCGCTATACAGATAGTCGCTGGCAGCATTTTCTAGTTGGCATTATTTCCAATATCACCGAGCGCAGGCAGATGGAAGCATTACTGGCTGATCGTGAACGTGGATTCCGTGCCATGATTGAATATGCGCCAGACAATATCGCTCGCTATGATCCGGATCTGCGTGTTCTCTATGTCAATCCAACTTTGCTAAAAACATTGGGTCAACCGGCTTCGGCGCTAATCGGACTCAGCCCAGTTGAAAGATATCCAGACAATCAAGCCATGCGTGAATACCAGAAAGTGCTGCAGCAAGTCGTTGAAACAGGCCAAGCGGCAGAACATCTGATCATTAGTGGACAAGATGATTTTGGACGACCTTTGTACGACAATATCCGGGTTGCTCCAGAGTTTGCAGTGGATGGTTCTGTGCAGGGCGTTATTGCTATCGGGCGCGACCTTTCATCGACACGGCAATTAGAGATGCATGTTGCCGACCGTGAAAGGGAATTGCATACACTGATTGACAATACGCCGGACGTTATCATTCGCTATGACCGAGACTGCCGCCGTACTTGGATTAGCGATAATTATGAGCTGGTATATGGCAATCCTGTGTCGGAAGCATTTGGTAAAAAGCCAACCGAGTCTTGGGGTAGTCCGCGTATGGCACCTGAAGAGTATGAATGTATGTTGCGCGAGGTGATGGTGAGCGGAGCGCCGTGCTCCATTGAATTGGACTGGTTCAATGCTGAGGCTGAATATGTCTGTCAATCGTTGCGCGTGGTACCAGAATACGATGCGAAAGGTGTGATATGTAGTGTACTGACGTTCACGCGCGATGTTAGTGAGCTCAAGCGCGCGGGACAGAAAGCTCTGGTAAGTGAGTTGGAGTTCCGTACGTTAATTGATAATTCGCCGGATATGATTGTTCGCTACGACCGTACGTGTCGCCGCGTATTTGTTAATCCAGCTTATGAAAGCGCTACTGGTGTTAATCAAAAAGATACATTGGGTGATGCGTTGGCTGATACATGGGTGCCAGAAAACATCAGTAGTGTAGCTTACCAAGCATTACTGCAGCAGGTGATGGATAGTGGAGAGTCAACCAATGTCATCCTTGAGTGGGTCAATCTGGACGATATTTTTGTTAGCCATGATATGCGGGTCGTACCAGAGTACGATGTAAACGGATTGGTAAAGGGTGTGCTTGTTATTGGGCATAACATTTCTCGACTCAGGCGTGCAGAAGCGGAACTGACCAAGCGTGAGCAGGAGTTCCGAGTGTTGGTGGAAAACTCCCCTGATACGATTAACCGTTATGACCGCGATTGTCGACGTATTTACGTTAATCCCAGAATGCAGGCTGCTGCGGGCGAATCACTTGAAGCACTCATGCATACAACGCCAGAAGAGAATCCTGGCGGTGAGCAGGCTACAGCTTATCAGCAGAAAATTCACAAAGTGCTTGATAGTGGGGTGGCAGGTCAGTTTGAATTTACTTGGCCCGCCAGAGATGGTAAAGAGATGTGCTCGCATATCTACCTCACCCCTGAATTTGATGATGAAGGCAATGTTGTGAGCGTACTCGCCGTTGGCCGCGACATTACCGAAATTGATGTGTACCGCAAACAAATCCATCATTTGGCCTTTTTTGACACACTGACTAATTTACCGAACCGAGCCTTGTTGAGTGATCGGATCCTACAAACCATTGCCGATGCTGCCAGACATGATTACCAGTTTGGTTTAATGGTAATGGATCTAGACCGTTTCAAGGAAATCAACGACACACTAGGGCATAGTGTCGGCGATCAGGTGTTGCTTGAAACCGCCGTGCGCCTGCAACGTTGCTTGCGTAATTCTGATACGGTAGCTAGGTTAGGGGGTGATGATACGGTAGCTAGGTTAGGGGGTGATGAATTCGCGGCGTTATTGCCAAAATTACGTAGTAGCACAGACCTGACCATCATTGCCAATAAGATATTGAGTACATTCAATGCCCCCTTCATCATTGACGGCCGAGAACTCTTTCTCTCCGGCAGCATTGGCATCGCCCTCTATCCCGATGACAGCGCCGACGTCGAAACCCTGTTCCGCTACGCCGACTCAGCGATGTATCACGCCAAACAGCAAGGCCGCAACAACTTCCAGTTCTACTCAGCCGACCTCACCGAAAAAGCCGCCAGCCGCATGTCCATTGAAAACGACCTACGCAAGGCACAAGAACGCAATGAATTCGAACTCTACTATCAACCACAAGTAGAACTCGCCACCGGCAAGATCATCGGTGCAGAAGCACTCTTACGCTGGAACCACAGCAGTAAAGGCATCATCACCCCAGACAAATTCATCCCCATCGCC
>MLJW01000407.1_pt1 | contig 20058 bp, 15 predicted proteins | sample 888231 | NCBI WGS metagenome assembly MLJW01 (sample SAMN05788063, study PRJNA343431) | mine drainage metagenome | isolation source: sample collected from the inflow into an acid mine drainage treatment plant... | place: Germany: Lusatia, lignite mining district
GGACGAGGATTTCAACGTGAAGGGGTGGGGTTCATAGCGCGGAAGGGACCCGATCAACAGAACGCTCAGCGCGATGTAGGGATACATGCCGAAGATAAAGTAGTGCATTTGGGGCCTCCTGCTATTGAGCGGCCCCGGCGCGCGCCGGGGACAGAGGAACATCCATCTTGGTCAGGATGTCGCGCGAGATTGGGCAGCCGGCGTTGGGGTCGGGCGCGAAGGTCACCTGCGCCTCTTCCCAAATTGCATCCAACGCCGCCAGATCCTCGGGGTTATCGCCTGGCTCTGCCAGCAAGGCCACCGCCACATCAGAGGCAACCTCGCCTTTGCCCAGATCGGCAAGTGCGGCCAACACCGCGGCATAGGGCGTCTCGCGGCGCATCAGGCGTTCAGCCAGCACCGCGAGGATCGCGCCTGCATCCGCCAGAATCTCGTGCGCTTTGGCGACGGGCTGGGTGGAAAGATATTCCAGCAACACCGGCAGGTGGTCAGGCAGTTCCGGCCCGACCAGATCAAAGCCTCCTGCACGGTAGGTTTCCAGCAGATCCACCATCGCGCCGCCCCGATCCCGGCTTTCGCCGTGGATATGCTCAAACAGGTTCAGCGACAGCGTGCGCGAGCGGTCGAACAACAGCACATAGCCCTCTTGCAGATCAAGAACGTCCTCTGTTGCCAGCCGGTGCAGCAAGGGCTGCAATGAAGTGATCTGCGCCGCCGACAGCAGCGCCTCGTCCCGCAGGATGTCCCCGATGTCGGGGATCGCCAGTTGCAGATCATCCGAGGGATAGCTGAGCAGCGCCGACAGCGCCTTGAACGTGCGCATCATTGCCATCCATCCTTTGGTGTGACGAATTTTCGGCTGCCGAACAGCTTGCCGGAGCTTTCCCCCGACGAGCAGCCGTTGCCATCGTTGAACCCACAGCCGCCGCGCAGATCATAGGCATCCTCGACCACCTCGCGGTGCGTCGTCGGAATGACGAAACGATCCTCGTAATTGGCGATTGCCATCAGCTGATACATCTCGTCGATCTGTTGCGGCGTCATGCCGACCCGCTTGGCAACGCCAAGGTTGATGACGCCATCGACGGTTTTCGACCGCATATAGGCGCGCATCGCCAGCATCCGTTCCAGTGCGGACACCACCGGCGCCTCATCACCCGCAGTCAGCAGGTTGGCGAGGTATTGCACCGGAATACGCAGGGATTTCACGTCTGGCATACCGTCTTCGGCGGCGATCATCCCCGCCTCGGCGGCGTTCTGGATCGGCGACAGCGGCGGAACATACCAGACCATCGGCAGCGTGCGGTATTCGGGGTGCAGCGGGAAGGCGATCTTCCACTCCATCGCCATCTTCCAGATCGGCGAGTTGCGCGCGCCTTCGATCCAGTCCTCGGGCACGCCCTCGGCCCGCGCCGCGGCGATTACCGCCGGGTCGTTGGGGTCAAGGAACACGCCAAGCTGTGCATCATAGAGGTCTTTTTCGTTCTCGACCGATGCCGCCTCGGCGATTTTGTCGGCATCATAGAGCATCACGCCGATGTAGCGGATGCGCCCCACGCAGGTTTCCGAGCAGACCGTGGGCAGGCCGGATTCCAAACGCGGATAGCAGAGGGTGCATTTCTCGGATTTGCCCGAGGACCAGTTGTAGTAGATCTTTTTGTACGGGCAGCCCGAGACGCACATGCGCCAGCCGCGGCACTTGTCCTGGTCGATCAGCACGATGCCGTCCTCCTCGCGCTTGTAGATCGCCCCCGACGGGCACGACGCGACACAGGCTGGATTCAGGCAGTGTTCGCACAGCCGGGGCAGGTACATCATGAAGGTCTTTTCGAACTCGCCGTAGATCTCCTTTTGCATGGACGCGAAATTGGCGTCGCGGCTGCGCTTGGAAAATTCGCCGCCGAGGATCTCCTCCCAGTTCGGACCCCATTCGATCTTGTCCATGCGCTGGCCGCTGATGAGGCTGCGTGGGCGGGCCGTGGGCGCGGCCTTGAGTTCCGGGGCCTGGTGCAGATGCTCATAGTCGAAGGTGTAGGGCTCGTAGTAGGCGTCGATTTCCGGCAGGTTGGGGTTGGCAAAAATCTTCATCAGGATGGACAGGCGCGAACCCTGGCGCGGCTGCAGCTTCCCGCCCGCCGTGCGGGTCCAGCCTCCCTTCCATTTGTCCTGGTTCTCCCATTCCTTGGGGTAGCCGATGCCGGGCTTGGTCTCGACGTTGTTGAACCAGGCGTATTCCATGCCGGGACGCGAGGTCCACACCTGCTTGCAGGTGACCGAGCAGGTATGGCAGCCGATGCATTTGTCGAGGTTGAGCACCATGCCGATCTGGGCGCGAACTTTCATTGTTTTTCACTTGCCAAGAACCGGGGCCACGGCCTTGAGGTTGACGGGCGGGCGGTACAGCGCAAAGCCCTCGCCGAAGGCTCGCATCCAGGCATGGTCTTGATAGAAATGTTGCCGTCCGCTCAACGTGCGCCAAGGAATGTTTTCATGGACATTGGAGTAGCTGGCGTTGTAGCAAATCTTCTCGTCGATAATGCCCGACCAGGTCGGCGAGTTGATCACCCGTCGGGGCTGCGCCACGATGTCGCGGAAACGAATCTTTTCGCCCTCTCGCCCGGCAGGCATGTGGCTGAGGTCCAGGCCGGTCTTTTTCGACAAAGCGGCCCAGGCTTTTGCTGACACATTTCCGTTGGTTTCGGGCGAAAGCATCATCACCATTTCGGTGGCGTCGATGTCGCTCAAAATCTGCGGGCGACCTTGGCTCGGGCCGGATTCGCTGACCCGGCCGTTAAGTTCACCCAGGGCTTGCACCTCCTCGCGTGCATCCCAGGAAATGCCGTGGCCGTGGCCGGCATCGGGTTTGTCCATCAGCGGCCCGAGCGACGTGAAGCACTGGTGTACATGGGGATAGTCACGTTGTACCTCGGTGATGTTCGGTGCGGTTCTTCCTGGGATCAATTCGACCTCTCCGCGTTTCCAGTCGAGCACCTCCAGGCCCTGACCGAGTTCGGCGGCGCTGTCGTGCATCAGCGGAGTGAGCACCACGTCGCGCTCGACATCGAGGTGTCCGACACAGACCTCGGAAAACTTTTTTGCGATACCCTTGAAAATCTCCCAATCCGAACGGGCCTCCCAACTCGGATCGACGGCCGCCGACAGCGGGTGGATGAAGGTGTGCATGTCGGTGGTGTTCAGATCGTTTTTCTCGTACCAGGTCGCCGCCGGCAGCAACACGTCGGAGAACAAGCCGGTACTGCTCATGCGAAAGTCCAGAGTCACAAGCAGATCAAGCTTGCCCTCCGGGGCCGGTTCGCGCCACTGCACCTCGTGCGGACGCGGGTCATCTGGGCCGAGTTCGACGCCGAGAACACCGTTGTTCGCGCCGAGCAAATGTTTGAGGAAATATTCCGAGCCCTTGCCCGAAGCTCCGAGCAGGTTGGAACGCCACACGAACATATTGCGTGGCCAGTTCACGGGGTTGTCAGGGTCTTCGCAACTCATGCGGAGCGACCCGGACTTGAGGCCGCTGACCACATAGTCCTTGACGGAAAGACCGGCCGTGGCAGCATCACGCGCCAGGTGCAAAGGGTTGGTCTGGATCTGTGGGGCCGAAGGCAGCCAGCCCATGCGCTCGGCGCGCACGTTGTAGTCGATCATGCTGCCGCCGAAGACCTTGGGGTCGGCCAGAGGCGAGAGGATTTCGTCCACACCGAGTTTCTCGTAACGCCATTGGTCGGTGTGAGCATAGAAAAAGCTGGTGGCGTTCATCTGACGAGGCGGCTTGGGCCAATCCAGCGCAAAGGCCAGTACCGACCAACCCGATTGTGGGCGTAGCGCCTCTTGCCCCACGTAATGCGCCCATCCACCACCCGGAACCCCGATGCAGCCGCTCATCATCAGCATATTGATAATGGCGCGGTAATTCATGTCGGCGTGGTACCAGTGGTTGATGCCTGCGCCGAGGATGACCATTGAGGTTCCATGGGTCTTGTGCGCGTTACTGGCGAATTCCCGGGCGATACGTTCGACCACGGCTGCGGGAACTCCGGTGATTTTCTCCTGCCACGCGGGGGTGTAGGGAACATTGTCTGCATAGGTTTTGGCGCAAGGATTGGGTTCATCGCCCAAATCCCGATCGATGCCGTAGTGCGCGGCTAGGAGGTCATACACTGTGGCGATCTTCACCGCAGTCTCGTTTCCTTGAGCGTCGACCAGACTCAGCATGCGGTATGGAACCTTGCGTACCAAGACATCGTCCTGCACATTGCCGGGATGGTGCTCGGCGTGTACCCCGCCGAAGTAAGGGAAACCGACCTCGGCCGCTCCGTCCATACGATCAATCAGGCTCAACGCCAACTCCGCAGCCTGATCATTGCGCGCGTCGCGCGGCTGAAGATTCCAATGACTCTTGGCCTGACCCTGCGTCTGCCAGCGAAATCCGATCGAGCCATGCGGCAGCACCACCTCTCCGTCGCAGCCGAACGCCACCGTCTTCCACTCAGGGTTGTCGCCCTGCCCAAGCTTGTCTGCAAAGTCACTGGCACGCAGCGTGCGCCCTGCGGTCAGAACTTTGCGCCCGTTGGGCAACGTGCGCTCATCCAGGCGCACCAGCAGGGGCATGTCGGTGGTGCGGCGACAGTAGTCAAGAAAGTAATTGGATGGTTTGTCACTAAAGTGGAATTCGCGCAAGATCACATGACCCATCGCCATGGCCATCGCCGCGTCGGTGCCTTGCTTGGGATGCAGCCACTCGTCGCTGAGTTTTGCGAGCTCGGAATAGTCCGGTGACACCGCAACGGTCTTGGCCCCGCGGTAACGTGCCTCGGTATAAAAATGCGCGTCGGGTGTACGCGTCTGCGGCACGTTCGAGCCCCATGCCATGATGTAGTTGGCGTTGAACCATTCGGCCGACTCCGGGACATCGGTCTGTTCGCCCCAGGTCTGCGGCGAAGCCGGGGGCAAGTCGCAGTACCAGTCGTAGAAGCTGCCCATCACGCCGCCGAGCAGGCTGATGTAGCGCGCGCCCGAGGCGAACGACACCATCGACATTGCAGGGATCGGCGAGAACCCGAAAATGCGATCGGGCCCGTAGGTCTTGATGGTGTAGGCGTTGGCGGCGGCGATGAGTTCGTTGACGTCGTCCCAATGCGCGCGAATGAATCCGCCCATGCCGCGCAGTTGCTGGTATGAGCGACGTTTGGTCGAGTCTTGCACGATGCTGGCCCAGGCGTCGACAGGGTCGAGTGTCTTGCGCGCCTCGCGCCACATTTTCATCAGACAGCCACGTACCATCGGATACTTCACGCGATTGGCCGAGTATTGATACCAGCTTGCCGAGGCTCCCCGCTGGCAACCGCGCGGCTCGTGGTTGGGCATGTCGGGATGGGTGCGCGGGTAGTCGGTCTGCTGCGTTTCCCAAGTGACGATGCCGCCCTTGACGTAGATCTTCCAGGAGCACGCCCCAGTGCAGTTCACGCCGTGGGTCGAGCGCACGATCTTGTCGTGTTGCCAGCGGCCGCGGTAGGCGTCTTCCCAAGTACGGTCTTCGGTGGTGACTTCTCCATGCCCATCGGCGAATTTGGCACGCGACTTGGTGAAGTGGGTGAGGCGGTCAAGAAAGTGACTCATTGTGGGCTCCTTGTATCTCAGGGGGGCAGCAGGGCATCGAGCGATTCTTGCGGCTATAGATCCACCAGGTCACGAGCACACAGATCACATAGAAGACAATGAAGCCATACAGCGCGGTCTGCAGCACGCCGCCCAGGACGCCGTAGACCCCGGCGGTAATCAGCACAGCTAGATGTCCATGGCTGGCAGCAGCAGGGACGCGATGGTGATGGGGGCCCAGCGCCGGCCGCCGAAAATCGGCACCATGAACGAGTAGAAGTTTCGCTACTTGGCGCCGAACGGGCTTGAAAACGTCGGTCCGGCGGACCTCGGTGAAGAACATCCACGTCAGCGACACCGACACCACGCCGTACATCAGCATGAAGGCCGAGGAGCGGATGCCGGTGAGGTCGAGCAGCGTGCCGAACAGGATGGGCAGCAGAAACCCGCCCATGCCGCCGGCCAGACCGACGATGCCCGAGACCGTGCCGATATTGGCCGGGTAGTCGTCGGCGATGTACTTGAACACGCTGGCCTTGCCGAAGGCGAAGGCGATGCCGAGGATGAACATCAGCGCGGTGAAGGCATAGACGTTGAGACCGAGGTGGAAGGTGGAGCGACCGCTGGTGGTCAGCACCGTGAATTGCGTCTGCTGGTAGGACAACAGGAACAGCACAATCCAACTCATCCACAGCGACAAAGCGACATAGCCGCCGAACACGATGCTGTAGTACTGGCTGTACTTCAGAACCCCGGGGTCGCGCAGGGCGCGCAACTGGTCCATGAAACGGGTCTGGCCTTGCACCACATGGCGCTCGTCGTGGTGGCTGAACACCCAGAACAGAATGAGCGTGCCCAGCATGACGGCGGCATACACGTGCGGCACCATGGTCCAGCCGAAGCCCACGACCAAAGCCGGGGCGACGAACTTGTTGACCGCCGCGCCCGAGTTGCCCGCGCCGAAAATGCCCATCGCCAGTCCCTGGCGTTCCTTGGGGAACCAGCGTGCGACATAGGGTGTGCCGACCGAGAACGAGCCGCCAGCCAGGCCGATGAACAGGCCGATGGTCAGATACTGCCAGTACTGCGTGGCGTAGGCCAGCGATGAGGCCATGGATCTGGTGCAGCAGGGCCGGCGACGCGGCGGCGTGACGCTCCAGGGTGCCGACGTCGATTTCGCAGGCCTCGCTGTCTTCCAGCGCCACGCCATCGGTGGCGAAGGTTCGCATGGCGAAGCTCTCCAGCCCCATCAGTTCCCCCGCGACGTGAAAGCCGACGATTTGCTGGCGTCCATCGGGGCTGCCGACCACCGACTTGAACGAGCCCGCATGCACCGAGTAGAGTTTGTTGACCGGCTGGCCCGCCTCGAACAGCGCCTCGCCCTTGTGGATGCGCACCGTGGCCTGCATGATGTCGCGCATGCAGGCCAGTTCATCTTGGGGCAGTGCGATAGGCAAACAGAACCGGCTCTGAAAGCACTGCTCGCAAGGATGCGCGGCCGCGTTGCGGCGACTGGGCGCTGGCATGACTTTCATCGGCGGCTCCCTGGCTGGACGGGAATGAACATCGCACAATTTGAATGTAATGTCCATCGTCCCCCATCAATCCCGGCAGGACGATGATGTCGGGCTGAACCATGGCGAATCCGCCGGCGCATGATTTCCTATTCGCGCATCATCGCCAGGTCGGGCACTTCGGCTTGCAGAGCCCTTCGGCCGGCGGCTGCACCGCATGTTCTTGGATCTGCCTCAATTTGGCTGCCCCGCGCGATACTCGCGACGCTCATTTGATCAATGCGAACGCCGCCGTCGGCCACGCAACGCCCAGGCCGATGAAGATCCCGGCCAGCACGTCGGTCGGATAGTGGTGACCCGCGATGATCCGGCATACCGCGAGCAGCGCGACGCCGAAGCTTGCCAGCGGCCACAGCCATGGCGTGTTGTGAACGATCGGCAGCGCGACGCAGACCAGCGTCATGCAATGACCACTTGGAAACGCGTAGCGGCCGAGTACGCGCGTTCGCGCCGCAAGCGCCGGGTCGCGGTCGAATGGACGCTGGCGTTTCAGTCCGCGCTTCAGCAGGACATGGATGATGTGCGCAATCAGCGTCGCCAAGCCCGCTTGGCCGATGATCTGCCAGGCATTTCCATGCGCCAGCAGGTAGACCGCCACCGTGATCGGAAGATAGATCCAACCGTTGGCCAAGACGTTGACAACGCCGACGCCGGACCGCACACTGCGCCAACGCCCCAGCGCAGCGAAGCGCCTGACGACCGGCAGTTCAAGGTTGTCGAGACTGTTCCAGCGTGGAGACAACAAATGAGCATTCATATTGGCACGCATCCATGCTAGTTGAACCCAACCCATCGGCGCGGCCCCTGGAAAGTTATCCGTACTGCTTCCACATTGCCCTCGACGGCAATGGCATCAACGGCCTGGAGGGTATGGCGGGCGTCTGCCTGTTCCTGTACGAGCCGTCGGATGGCGCCTACGCATACAAACTTCAGTTTTACGACGGCGTTGCGGGTGGGCATGCGGTATCGGTCAACCCTGCGGGCCGTATCGGCTTTCTGGGCAATACAGGGCAGCACCTGCTTCTTTACGACGCGCGTACGCTGGTTGAGATCGGCCGCGTGTCCACGCTGCGCTATGACACGCCGGACACGTCCTTGCAGGGTTCAACGCACATCGTCTGGACATCCGACACTGAATTCATCACCGCGATCGGCAAAAGCTTCTACCGTTTTTCCGTCGATCGGCTGGAGCACGCAGAGCGCCTCGTCGATCACCGTGTGAAGCTCCCACATGCCATGAAGCTCACCGCCTCGGGGCGCTACCTCGTCTATGGCTCCATGGACAACCCGGCCGATGGTGCGCGTGGCGAGGCACGCCACGTGGGCATCCTGGACCTGCACAGCATGGAGGTGCGCGTCGTGCCGCTGCCAGCGACGTGCTGGCACCTGGTCGTCCATGCGAGCGAGGACCTGTTCTACGCCGTGTCGTTTCGGGTCATGCCGCAGGACCACGTCGATTGGCACGAATGGGCGATGGCCTATCTCAAGGAATACGCCTTCGAAATCGACGCGGCCACGGCCACCGTGCGACGCCACTGGAGCGCGGGACGCGAGATCCCGGCCCACATCAACTCCGACATCTGTTTGTCGGATACCGAACTGATTTTCTGCAACGGCGCAAGCCAGACGATCATGTGCATCGACCTGGCGAGCTTCGCAAGCTATCGTTTCATCGACGAGAAACCGGACCTGCAGGCGCACTTCGACCGGCCGCGCGAAGTGGCGACGCAAGTGTTCGACATTCTGGCGCGCGGAAACGTCTTCACGAGCAACCGACACATTCTGGGGGCGTTGCGCGTGTCGAGGTTCTCGCTGCTCGATTCGGTCTATGCCTGCCAGTTGTCGAGCGACCAGCGATTGCTGTTCACGGCGAACCGCGGCCTGAACCACATCTCGATCTACGACTATCCCAGCACCACCCTGCGGCTGCGGGTGAAGATGCCGGCCATCCAGGAACACTTTCCGTGGATGTCGGAGATGGCCGATCCCCGGCTCGGCTTCCATCACGGTTACCTGCTCGGCTGATCGAGCGCGGCGCCATCCAATCGCAGCGGCCCGCCCGCACGCTGCTCGGCGACGATCAACTCGCCCGCAGCGATGATTGCGCGCGCCAGATTGCGCGGGATCACCGTGCTGACGATGGATTCGACGAAGCCGGCAGCGGCTGGCTCGAGCGCAGCCGGCAGTGCGCTTGCAAAGCCTGGCATGAGACTGAAGTAGCCTTCGAAACTGACCCGTGTCCCACGTCCCGCCATCGCGCTTTCGTAGCGCGTGGTGCCGCCGCATTCGATATGGCCGGCAAGCAGCGCTGGCTCGATTGACCATACACAGATCTTGTCCGCATCGCGCCAGAAGGCGCGGTCGAGCCAGGCGATGGATTCGCCGCCCAGTGCTGCATGCAGCATCGCGGGAATCTTTTGCCGCGCCGTCCAGCGGTTGAGTCGGTGCAGCCCGCCGCCGTCGGCGGCGCATTCGAGCAATTCGATGCCCTGCAAATCCTCCATCGCGGCGGCCACCTCGCCCAGGCGGTCGCGCATCGTCGCCCAGACGGCATCGACGGGCTGGCGCACCATTGTGAAACTGCTGAAGCGTCTCATGCTGTTCTCCCCGATTGCTGCGCGGCGCGCGCCGCATGGACGTCTGCACTGAGAAGCATCGTCGTGCGCAGTTCGCGCGAGATGTGAGAACTGGCGGCAAGCCAGGCACAGGCCCACGCCAGCGCGGCCCGCGCCGGAGTGGGCGCGAAGCCGATTGCCGCGGCCTTGGCGTGGGAGTACCAGTAGTAACGCCCGACCATGCGGGCCTGGTCGCGTGTCGTGAGCGGCGCGCGGCGCTGTAGCTCGGCCCGCATTTCTTCGAGGGTCGCGGCGCAGTAGGCCATCGTATGGTTGATGCGCACGCGCGGCGCCTCGACGCCGCACAGCTCGGCGATCAGCGCGTGGACCTGTTGCCACGTGAGGTTGTCGCCGCCGAGCAGGTAGTGTTCGCCCGCGGCCCCGTGCAGGGCGGCCAGCCGATGGCCGGCGGCGACGTCTCGGGCGGAGACGATGTTGCATCCTCCCGGATAGGTCATGCGCAAGGAGTCTGCCAGATAGGCGACGATCAAGCCGTTCGACGGGCCTAGCGTGGTGGCATGCGCCCCCATCGTCATCGTCGGACACACGAAAACCATCTCGATGCCCAGTGAGCGCCCGAGATCTGCGGCCAGCCGATCCTGCTTCACCTTGGATGCGACGTACGGCGGTTCGACGAAGCCGTCGACGTTGACATGGCCCAGCGCCGCCGTCTCGTCACGCACGAACGGCGTCGGCGACGAACCAAACACCACCGACGACGAGGTGATGACGACCCGGCGCACGCCGGCGCTGGCCGCCGCTTCGAGCACATGGCGTGTGCCGCCGACTGCGGTCTGCTCCAGCTGCGCCGGGCTGAATCCGGCATACGCGAAGTGGGCCGCCGTGTGGAACACGACATCGCAACCCTCCATCAGCGGGACGAGCGACTCGGCGGGCTGCAGCACATCGCCGACCACGCGCTTGACGTCCGTGCCTTCCAGCGCGTCGAGGCGGCTCGAAGCGCGCACCATCGCCCGCACCTGCCATTGATGCTGGCGCAACTCCCGCACCAGGTTTGAACCGATCAGGCCGTTGGCCCCGGTGACGAGAGCTCTCACGGGGTGGGCTCCCGGCGCTGCGCGCCGCCCTCCGTGAGGGCTTCGCGCTCCTTTGGAACGGCCGTGCTGGGCTCTCATGGCGCGCCTGCCTCGCGCTGCGTGTTGAGCGGCGCGCTCATCGAGATGTCGCGCAGCACCGCCTCAGCATAGCCCGCGGCAAAGTCTTCCCACCATCGAAACGGGAGTAGGCCTGGATCCGCCGCTTCCGCTGGCGTTGGCAGGCTGGGCTGGAAGTGCACAAAACCGTCCGGATCCATCCGGCTTACGGGCTTGGCGGACTGTCGGCTCAAAGCTTTGGGCGGCGCTGACGCGAAGCCTTGCAGCAGCGGCCCCAGCACCTCCGCCAGCCGTGCGGCGGTGTCTGCCATCACGTCGATCGGACGGGGCAGCGTTTGCGTTGGAGACATGAGCCCAGGCAGAGGAGCGCCGATGACGATCTGCCGGCCGTCAAGCAAGGCTTCAAAGTTGGCGAATGTGCGCGAGAAGAAGTTCGTGTAAGCATGCTCGATGAGGTGGGCTTCGAGCGCGGGGTACTGCTCCAGTCGCGCAGCCTCGATGATCGGCGGCAGCGCGAACAACTGCCGGCCGAGTATGGTGACGCGTGTCGACGCGCGATCAACGGCTTCAAATGTGACCATACCGTCATCATGGACGGCCGACGCGTTCTCCGATTTGATCGTCTTCCAGTCCATGCGATGGCGACCCGCGTCGTAACGGACGCGTTCGATTTTTGAAACGTCGATGTTCTTGCCGCCCCACCAAGCGAGGTAGTTGGGCTGGGGCAGGTACAGATTGCGCTCCACCTGCCTCAGCGGCCGGCCCTGCTCGTCCCGCTCCTGCACGAGAATGGTTCCGCCGATGTAGTCGTTCATCAACTGAATCGTGCGCGAGATGTCCACTCGTGCAGTGAACGCGTCGAAGGGTACAGGGTAGTCGCGTGCGAAGCTGAAAACCACGGCGCGGTCCAGCTTGCGCCAACGCAACGATCGCATGGCGGCGCGGCCCTCGGCGCTGTCTGTATCGCCGGCCAGCCAGGTCTGCAGGCCGTCGAGTTCCAACTCCATCTGTTGATAATCAGCCTCGGTGCAGGCCAGTGTCTCGGGGGACACGCCTGCGCGCCGCAGCGAAACCAGATCCTTATCGTGGTTGACGCGCCAGGCGTCAAGGCCGAATGCGACGGCAGCGCAAAGCTGATTGATGAGCACCAGCCCGACGCGAGCAATCAGATCGTCGTCGGGATGATCGAGTCGAGCGACGAGCGCGTCGTGAATCTTGGCGTCGAGGGGGTTCCTGAACGCAAACAGCGTCTGGTCGACGGACTGAATCCACGGTGGAACCATCCGGCCAAAGATCGCAGACCGATCGCGCGCGCGGGTTGAATCAACGATGGCCGGATCGGCCAGACGCACACCGGGCAAAGGCGCCAGGTCTCCGCCGACAAGATCGAGGGTCGGCAGACCGCGCCGCGCCACCAGCCCCGCCCAAAGCGGCGACGTGGCCGGGTCGGCACCCATCTTCGCTGCCGCGGCGGCGTCGGCGGCAAGCAGATCGTATGCAGCGACGAGCGCCCCGGTGTCGGCCCGACGCGGCAGCGCACGCCCGCCTGAACCGTGCGCAACGCCGTGCAGATCGATGATCGTCAACTCAGGCGCCGCAAGGTCCAGCAGCAATGACACCGCGTCGGCAGCATCCATGGCCACACGGTAGGCCATGTCCTTGTCGTGCAACGGCAACGCACAGAGCAGTGTGTTTGCCGCAAGCACGATCCCGTCGCGCTGGTCGGTGCATGCCTTGGCGACGACAATGCGCAGATCCGCCTCTCTCCAGGACGCCGACAGCGGGCTGCCCGCCAGCACCGATCCCTGTGGAAAGCCAGCGTCGACGAGATTCTCCGACAGATCGACGATGTCGTAGGGCGTACCTCCGGCCGTCTCGTAGCAGTAGCCGAAGAGGTCCGCGAGCACGACGAAGGCGCGGTTCTCAGCCCATGTGGACGAACTGTCGGCGGTAGACGCGATGGCGATCTCGGACCAGCCCAGCATTGCCAGGCGGTCGATCAGGCGCTCAACGAGGGGGCGGCTAGGCAGAACGGCGGAGTCGCGTTCGAACGCCCCGAGATCAACCAGGATCAGGGCCCGAGAACGCGCGCCGCGGGCAGACCACCTGCCCGTGAAGTCGATCGAATCGAGCGCTGCATCGAGCAGCGCTGCCGTGTCGCCATCCGCGGCCGTTGCCGCAGCCACTGGGCTACTTTGCGGACGTGCCAGCTGCCCTTCCGGTGGCCGGCCGTCGACGCCGTCGACCAGCATCATGGGTTGTTGACCCTAGCGCCATTTATTTTCTGGAGGGCTTGCCAGTTCCAGGCTTGGGCTCCGACAAGCCCGGCGCCTGTTGTGCGAGGTCCTTGATACCGACGAGCGATGCGACCCAGTTCACGTAGGCGGTGACGAGGCCGATCTCCGTTTCGATCATGCGCCCAGCCTCGCCCACGGCCAACTTCAGCGTTGTCTGCACCACCGTTCTTGCGTCGGTCTCCCTCTTGCCATATGCCACAAGGGCTCCGCCGAATTGGGTGACCACGTCGCCATATTGCTTGGCCGCCGTACGAAAAAGCTGGCTGACGTTGTTTTCAAGCTCACTTTTCAAAGCACTCATGAACCCTCCTGCCAATAGGAAAGGAAAGGAAAAGCCTGAAAGCCAGACGCTCGGTCTCTGGACAAGTCTAGTTTGAGGGCGCGCAGGGGTCAATCAGCCTTCGCGAATCGAGTCCTGGGCCGACGGCGCGCGCCGCGGTGCGTGTTGCCAACTTCGTTGAGTCGGAACAGCCACGCGGAGGTTTACCCCCATCCCGATCAAAGCAGCTTTGCCCGGCGCTCGCGCCTGCGTCGGGTTTGTCCCTCATGCACTGCAACATGGGCTGCGCTATGGTTTGAAACAATCCGAAAATCAACTCGCGTTCACAAGCCCGCAACCCCATGAATGCCCCCATTCCCCAAGACCTCGCCGCGCGCGCGCAGCGCCAGGCCGAGGTGGTGGCCGCCCTGACGGACGTGCTGCCGGCCTCCTGCCTGCTGTGGCAGCGCGAGGACGTAACCCCCTATGAGTGCGACGGCCTGTCCGTCTACCGGCAAAAGCCCATGGTCGTGGCGCTGCCGGAGACCGAGGCCCAGGTGGCCGCCGTGTTGCGCGTCTGCCACCACCTGCAGGTGCCGGTGGTGGCGCGCGGCGCGGGCACCGGGCTGTCGGGCGGGGCGCTGCCGCATGCCGAGGGCGTGCTGCTGGCGCTGTCGCGCTTCAACCGCATCAAGCACATCGACAAGCTGGCGCGCACCGCCACGGTGGAGTGCGGGGTGCGCAACCTGGCCATCTCCGAGGCGGCCGCGCCTTACGGGCTTTACTACGCGCCCGACCCCTCCAGCCAGATCGCCTGCTCCATCGGCGGCAACGTGGCGGAGAACTCGGGCGGCGTGCATTGCCTGAAATACGGCCTGACGGTGCACAACGTGCTGCAGGTGCGCGGCTACACGGTGGAGGGCGAGCCCATCACCGTGGGCAGCCTGGCGGGCGACTGCCCGGGGCCGGACCTGCTGGCGGCCGTCATCGGCAGCGAGGGCATGCTGATGGTGGTGACGGAGGTGACGGTCAAGCTCATCCCGAAGCCGCAGCTGGCGCGCTGCATCATGGCCAGCTTCGACGACCTGCGCAAGGCCGGCGACGCCGTGGCCAGCCTGATCGCCGCCGGCATCATCCCGGCCGGGCTGGAGATGATGGACAAGCCCATGACCCGCGCCGTGGAGGATTTCGTGCACGCCGGCTACGACCTGGACGCCGCGGCCATCCTGCTGTGCGAGTCCGACGGCACGCCGGAGGAGGTGGAGGAGGAGATCGGGCGCATGACCACGGTGCTGCGGATGTGCGGCGCCACGGCCACCGCGGTGAGCCGGGACGAAGCCGAGCGCCTGCGCTTCTGGAGCGGGCGCAAGAACGCGTTCCCGGCGTCGGGCCGCATCTCGCCGGACTACTACTGCATGGACGGCACCATCCCGCGCAAACGCGTGGCGGACATGCTGCTGTCGATCCAGACCATGGAGCAGGAGTTCGCGCTGCGCTGCGTGAACGTGTTCCACGCCGGCGACGGCAACCTGCACCCGCTGATCCTGTTCGACGCCAACAAGCCTGGCGAGCTGGAGCGCGCCGAGGCCTTCGGCGCCAGAATCCTGGAAACTTGCGTGGAGATGGGCGGCTCGATCACCGGCGAACACGGCGTGGGGCTGGAGAAGATCAACTCCATGTGCGTGCAGTTCAGCCCCGAGGAACTCGAGCAGTTCCGCGCCCTGCGCCGCGCCTTCGACCCGGCCGAACTGCTCAACCCGGGCAAGCACATTCCCTCGCACGCGCGCTGCGCCGAATACGGCAAGATGCACGTGCGCGGCGGGCGCGTGCCGTTTCCGGAGCTGGCGCGCTTCTGAACGCGGCGCCCCGCCCGGCCCAGGCGTTCCAGGCCGCCACGAGCGCCCCGGGCCAGGCGTCCGCGCTCCCGCAGCCGCGGCGCAGTTCCGGCGCCCTGCCGCACCAACCCTACAACCTTTCGTCCGATTCGAGATCCGTCGTGAATCCTCAAGAACACCTCGCCGCCCTGCAGGATCAGGTGCGTCAAGCCGCCGCCGAACACCAGCCCCTCGCCGTGCGCGGCGGCGGCAGCAAGTCCTGGCTGGGCGGAGCGCCGGGCCGCGCGCCAGGCGGCCGCGCGCTGGATCTGCGCGCCTATCGGGGCATCGTCAGCTACGAGCCTACCGAACTGGTCGTCACGGCGCGCGCCGGCACCCCGCTCGCCGAGCTGGAGTCGGTGCTCGCCGAGCAGGGCCAGTGCCTGCCCTTCGAGCCGCCGCACTTCGCCCATACCGGCGCCGTCGCCACCGTCGGCGGCATGGTCGCGGCCGGCCTGGCCGGCCCCTCCAGGCTGGGCGCCGGGGGCGTGCGCGACTATGTGCTCGGCGCCGTGCTGCTCAACGGCAGGGGCGAGGTGCTGCACTTCGGCGGACAGGTGATGAAAAACGTGGCCGGCTTCGACGCCTCGCGGCTGCTGGTGGGGTCGATGGGCTCGCTGGGCGCCATCCTGGAGGTGTCGCTGAAGGTGCTGCCGCGCGCGCCGAGCGAGGCCACGTTGACGTTCGACATGGGCAAGGACCGCGCGCTGGACCAGATCAACACCTGGGGCGGCCAGCCCCTGCCCATCGTCGCCAGCGCCTGGTGGCGCGACGGCTCTGGCGCCGACCGCCTGCACGTGCGCCTGCGCGGCGCGCAGGCGGCGGTTGCCGCGGCCTGCGCGCGCCTGGGCGGCGCGCGCCTCCAGGAGCAAGCCGCCGGCGCGCTGTGGCAAGGGCTGCGCGAGCAGACCCTGCCCTGGTTCGCCGCCACCTGGGCGCAGCCCGGCGCGGCGGGCGAGGCCTTGTGGCGCCTGGCCGTGCCGAGCACGTCGCCGCCGCTCAAGCTGCAGGGGGACATCCTCGTCGAGTGGGGCGGCGCGCAGCGCTGGATGAAAACCGCCATGCCGGCGGCCGTCATGCGCGAGGCGGCGGCGCAGGTCGGCGGCCACGCCACGCGCTTTCGCGGCGGCGATCCGTCCACGCCGGTGTTCGCGCCCCCGCCGCCGGCGCTGGAGCGCATCCACCGCGAGGTCAAGCGCGCCTTCGACCCGCACGGCATCTTCCCGGCCATCGTGGGGACCTGAGCCGCGCCGGCGTGCCGCATCGAACCAGCCCTGTCACGGCAACCCCGCTCCACCGACCCCGATACGCTCGACCCCAACCCTCATGGAAACCCGCCTGTCCCCCGAATTCGCCGGCACGCCCGAAGGCCAGCAAGCCGAGGCCATCCTGCGCGCCTGCGTGCACTGCGGCTTCTGCACCGCCACCTGCCCCACCTACCAGTTGCTTGGCGACGAGCTCGACGGTCCGCGCGGACGCATCTACCTCATCAAGCAAGTGCTCGAAGGCGCCGAGCCCACGCGCAAGACCCAGCAGCATCTCGACCGCTGCCTGACCTGCCGCAACTGCGAAACCACCTGTCCATCCGGCGTGGCCTATGGCCAGTTGATCGACATCGGCCGGCGCGTGGTGGATGCCAAGGTGCCGCGCCCGGCGGGCCAGCGCGCCGCGCGCTGGGCGTTGATGGAGGGTCTGACCTCGCCGCTGTTCGGCCCGGCGCTCAAGCTGGGCCAGGCGCTCAAGCCCCTGGTGCCCAAGGCGCTGAAGGACAAGGTTCCGCACGCCAGGCCATCGGGCGCATGGCCGACGCGCGAGCACGCGCGCAAGGTCCTCATGCTCGCGGGCTGCGTGCAACCGGCCATGGCGCCGAACATCAACGCCGCCACCGCGCGCGTGCTCGATGCCATCGGCGTGCAGGCGCTGACCGCGCCCGACGCCGGTTGCTGCGGCGCCATCCGCCAGCATCTCAGCGACCATGACGGCGCGCTGGCCGACATGCGCCGCAATATCGACGCCTGGTGGCCGCTGGTCCGGCGCGACGCGGTAGAGGCCATCGTGGTCAATGCCTCGGGCTGCGGCGTGCTGGTGAAGGACTATGGCCGCGAACTCGGCGCCGACCCGGCCTATGCCGGGAAGGCCGCGCGCATCGCGGCGCTCGCGCGCGACCCCATCGAATTCCTCGCCGACCAGGCCGAGGCCCTGGCCGCCAAGCTGCGCACCAAGCCGGCCGAGAACCTGGCCTGGCACCCGCCGTGCTCGCTGCAGCATGGTCAGCGCCTGGGCGGCCGCGTGGAAGATCTGCTGCGCAAACTGGGGTTCAGCGTCAGCCTGCCGGCGGAAAGCCACCTGTGCTGCGGCTCGGCGGGCACCTACTCGGTGCTGCAGGCCGATCTGTCCAAGCAGCTGCGCGAGCGCAAGCTCAAGCACTTGGCGCACCTGGCGCCGCAGCGCATCCTGAGCGCCAACATCGGCTGCATCCAGCACCTGCAGTCCGGCACCACGATGCCGGTGCAGCACTGGCTGGAATTTCTCGACGAGGCGATGCGGGACTCTTGAGGCCTCCCGGCATCGCGACTGTCCGCACCTCTCCCCACCCCAGCCCTCCCCATGCCTGGGGAGGGAGCCGCAGTCTCCCCCGCTACGCGGGAGAGGCCGGGAGGGCAATCCTCAAGTTCGCGCCGCGCCGTTCTCACCTCTCCCACCCTGTGGGAGAGGCCGGGAGGGGGAGCCTCGTGTCTGCGCCGTTCCGCGCCCATCGCCCATGGCGCAAACCTCAAGAGGCGGCTGCGGGCAGGGGCGCGTCCAACGCCATCTCGATGTCGCCGCGCAGCGCGTCGGGCTGGGTCTGCGGCGCGTAGCGGCGGATGACCTGACCGTCGCGGCCGATCAGGAACTTGGTGAAGTTCCACTTGATGACCTCGGTGCCGAGCACGCCGCTGGCCTCGTCCTTGAGCCAGCGCCACAACGGGTGGGTGTGCGCGCCGTTGACGTCGATCCTGGCAAACAGCGGAAACTCCACGCCGTAGTTGGCGCTGCAGAACTGGGCGATCTGCTCGGAGCTGCCCGGCTCCTGCGCGCCGAACTGGTTGCACGGGAACGCGAGCACCTCGAAGCCGCGCCCGCGATAGGCGTGATAGAGCGCCTGCAGGCCGGCGTATTGCGGGGTGTAGCCGCATTCGCTGGCGGTGTTGACGATCAGCAGCACCTTGCCGCGCCATTGGGCCAGCGGCTGCTCGACCCCGTCGATGCCGGTTGCCGAGAAATCGAAAGCCGTGTGGACGGGATGAGGTTCGGCAGGCTTCATGTCAGGGTCTCCCTGGGCGGATGCGTGTGCAACGACAATGCCGGGCGGCGCCACGCCGCGAGCAGGATGGCCAGCAAAATGAGGCTACCACCAATCAACAGCGGCGCGGTGAGGTGCTCGGCCCCCAGCAGCACCGCGCTGCCGCTGGCGAACACCACTTCCGCCGTCATCACCACCGCGGTGAGGCTGGAGGGCAGGCGCTCGGCGCCATATTGCAGCCCCAGGTTGCCGGCCAGAAAACCCAGCGACAACAGGCTCACCGCGAGCATCCAGTCCATCGCCGGCGCGGGCATCGGACTGGCCATGCCGCGCGCGGCGAGCAAGGCGGCCAGCCCGCCCGCCACCACCATGCCGCCGGCGAACATCGCCAGGCCGCGGGCTTCGGGCGGCGTGTGGGCATATTTGCGCAGCATCACATTGTTCAGGGCAAAGAAAAACCCGCCGATCACCCCCAGCCAGTCCGCCGGCTGGCGCGGCAGCGGCAGTCCGCCGCCGGGCGGCCACAGCACCACCATCGCGCCGGCCATGGCCAGCAGCAGGCGCACCCCCACCAGCGGCGTGAAGCGCTCGTGCAGCAGCCAGCGCGCCAGCAGCGCCGCCCACACCGGCATGAGGTAGAACAGCAGGACGACGCGCACCACGTCGCCGACGGTGACGCCCCAGTTGAAGGCGGCGTTGGTCGCCCCGGACGACAGCACGATGATCCACAGCGGGCGGTTCCGCAACAACTGGGCGAACGCCCCCGGACGCCACAGCAGGATGGCGCAGGCGCTCACGCCATAGATGAAGGCCGTGGCCCACAAGGGGTTGAGCCCCAGGCCGTGGAGGTAGCGGAACGGCCACCAGGACACGCCCCAGACAAAGGCATTGAGCATCAGGCCGGCGATGCCGAGCAGGGTTTGGCGGAATGTGGACATGAAGAGGAATTATTCGCTGCGCCCGCAAGGGCTGCCGGCGTTGCGCCGCAACCACCCAGGCGCCGCCAGCCCTTGGACGGCTTCCCGCGCGGGGCGCCTCATGGCGCGGGGCTGCGGCGCAGTTCCGCCACGCCCTGGGCGAGGGTTGCCGCCGACAACTCGCCGATGTGCATGCGCTGCACGCGCCCGTCCGCCGCGATGAACAAGGTGGTCGGGAAGCCGGGCGCGCGGTAGTGCGCCATCAGGACATTGTGCGCATCCAGCAGCACCTCGGGCGGCGCCAGGTTCTCGCGCCGCAGGAAATCGGCCACCCGGGCGGCTGGCTCGCCTTCGTCCACCAGCACGATGCGCACGCCCTTCTCCCGCCGCGCCGCCTGCGCCAGCATGGGCAGCTCGCGCCGGCATGGCGGACACCAGGTGGCCCACAGGTTGAGCACCACCGGCCGGCCCCGCAGGCTTTGCAAGGCCAGCTCGCCGCCGCCCAGCCTGGGCA
>MLJW01000408.1_pt1 | contig 20044 bp, 16 predicted proteins | sample 888231 | NCBI WGS metagenome assembly MLJW01 (sample SAMN05788063, study PRJNA343431) | mine drainage metagenome | isolation source: sample collected from the inflow into an acid mine drainage treatment plant... | place: Germany: Lusatia, lignite mining district
GCTGCGCGCCAGTACGCTCGACTGACGCAGCCGCCACGCGTCGAGCGCGCCGATCTGCGTGCGCAGGCTCGCCAGTTGCCGGCCGAGTTCGGCGATGTCGGGCGCGCTGGCCGACGCCGGCGGCGCGCTGGCCGCCAACGCGGCCGTCGGTGTGTGCGCCGGCGCCGCGCCCAGGCTGGCGCTCAAGTGCAAGGCCGGCGAGCCGATGTCGGCTGCTGCCAGCCAGTCGAGCTTGAGCGCCGCATGCGGCGGCACCGATGTGCCCGCCGATGGCTTGCTCCGAGCGGCCACGGCGTGCGCTTCGCGAAGCGCGCGCCGCTGCTGCTCAGCTCGTGCGCGCCGCTCGCGTACGAGGCGTTCGCGTGCGAGGCGTTCGCGTCGCGCCCGCGCGCGTCGAACGCGTGCTTCGGCGAGTTGGGCAGTGCGCTGGCGCTCGCGTGCCGCGCGCGCCAGCTCCGGCGCCGGCGCCGGAGCTGCTGGAGACGCTGCGGCGGCGGCCTGCGGCAGCACGACCACCGGAGCCGGCTCGCCCGGCTGCGGCGCCCGCTCCGGCGTCGGCGGGTTGACCAGCAACGTGTAGGTGCGCGAGATCTGGTACTGGCAGGCCAGCTTGACGGTGACGAGGACGAAGGGCTCGAGCAGCGCGCGCGTGCTGTCGACGGTCAACTGCTGCATGCCGTCGGCGGCCGGGTGCAAGGCGACGTGCAGTTGCGTCGCCGGCAAGGCGCTGTCGCCCGACTCGACCTTCACCTGCAGGCAGGAGGCGTCGATCGTGCCGCTGTCGTCGGCGCGCAGCGCGATGCGCAGGTGCAGCGGTTGGCCGAGAACGGCCTGCGCGGCGGCGTCGCCGAGCATCACCGCGTGCGCCAGCGGCGCCATCGACAGCAGCATGGCGGCCAGCGCCAGGCGTGCGCGCGACCCGATGCGGGGCGCGGGAGTGGCTGTCGGATGAGGCATGGGGCGCGGCGGATCGAACGACGGGCTGTTCACTTAAACCGGAATTTATCAGCGAAAATCATTTCAATGTCTGGAATCGAGCGTTGCCGCGTCGAGTTGGCCCAGTCTTTTGCAAAAATGCTAACGACAATCGACACCCGATTCGGCCCCTCCGGACCCTTTCACCATCCTCCCCAGGAGACGCCACCATGAAACTCGTCCGCTATGGCCGCAACGGCCGCGAACAACCGGGACTGATCGACGCCGACGGGCGCCTGCGCAGCCTGCAAGGCGTCGTCGACGACATCGGTCCGCAGGTCTACGCGCCGGCCGGACAGCGCGCGCTGCGCCGCGTCGACCCGACCTCGCTGCCGCTGGTGCGCGGCAAGCCGCGCCTGGGCGTGCCCTTTGTCGGCATCGGCAAGTTCATCGCGATCGGGCTGAACTACCGCGACCACGCCGAAGAGGCCGGACTGGCGATCCCGACCGAGCCGGTCGTGTTCAACAAGTGGACGACCTGCCTGAGCGGGCCAAACGACCCGATCACGCTGCCGCCGCATTCGACGCGGATGGACTGGGAAGTCGAACTCGGCGTGGTCATCGGCACGCGCGCACGCTACGTCGGCGTCGCCGATGCGCTGCGTCACGTCGCCGGCTACTGCACCGTGCACGACGTCTCCGAGCGCCAGTTCCAGTTCGACCGCGGCACGCAGTGGGACAAGTCCAAGGGGTTGGACGGCTTCGGCCCGGTCGGCCCGTGGCTGGTCACCGCCGACGACGTGCCCGACCCGCAGGCGCTGCAATTGCAGCTCGACGTCAACGGCGAGCGCATGCAAAGCGGCCATACCGGCCGGATGATTTTCAGCGTGGCGCAAATCGTCAGCTATCTGAGCCATTTCATGACGCTGCTGCCCGGCGACCTGATCGCCACCGGCACCCCGCCCGGAGTCGGCATGGCGCGGCAGCGCTATCTGCGCGCCGGCGACGTCGTCGAGCTCGAGGTCGAAGGGCTGGGGCGCCAGCGCCAGTCGGTCGTCGCGCCGAGCGACCGCGTCGCCGCCGACGCTCGCGCCTTGCTGCGGCTGGACTGAAGCGCGCACGAACCCTGCGGCGGCGCGGGGCGGCGCCGTCTTGGTAGGCTTACCGCCCATGCACACCGAAAACGTCGACGCCGAGCAGCTGCTGCGGCACGTCTGGGGCTATCCGGCGTTCCGCGGCCAGCAGCGCGAGGTCATAGACCACGTCGCCGGCGGCGGCGACGCGCTGGTGCTGATGCCCACCGGCGGCGGCAAATCGCTGTGCTTCCAGATCCCGGCGCTGCTTCGCGACGGCCTCGGCATCGTCGTCTCGCCGCTGATCGCGCTGATGCAGGACCAGGTCGCCGCGCTGCGCGAGCTGGGCCTGCGCGCGGCCTTCCTGAATTCGACGCTGGACGCGGAGCAGTCGCGCCAGGTGCAGGCGCAGGCGCGGCGCGGCGAACTCGACCTGCTCTACATGGCGCCCGAGCGGCTGCTCGGCGAATCCGGGCTGCGTCTGCTCGATCAGTGCCGCATTTCGCTGTTCGCGATCGACGAGGCACATTGCGTGTCGCAGTGGGGCCACGATTTCCGCCCCGAGTACGGCCAGCTGTCGCTGCTGCGCGAGCGCTGGCCCGAAGTGCCGCGGGTGGCGCTGACCGCGACCGCCGACGTGCCCACGCGCGAGGAGATCGCCGAGCGGCTGCTGCGGCAGCCGCGCGCCTTCGTCTCCAGCTTCGACCGCCCGAACATCCGCTACCGCATCGCCGAGAAGCGCGACGCGCGCGCGCAACTGCTGCAGTTCATCCGCGACGAGCACGCCGGCGACTGCGGCGTCGTCTACGCGCTGTCGCGCAACAGCGTCGAGGAGATCGCGCGCCAGCTCGCCGCGCACGGCATCAACGCGCTGCCCTACCACGCCGGCATGCCGGCGGCCACGCGCGCCGCGCACCTGCGCCGCTTTCTCGACGACGACGGCGTGGTCATGGTGGCGACGATCGCGTTCGGCATGGGCATCGACAAGCCCGACGTTCGCTTCGTCGCCCACATCGACATGCCGCGGTCGATCGAAGGCTATTTCCAGGAGACCGGCCGTGCCGGACGCGACGGCGCGCCGGCGCAGGCCTGGATGGCCTACGGGCTGGCCGACGTCGTGCAGCAGCGCCGCCTGATCGAGCTGTCCGACGCCGACGAGGCATACAAGCGCCTGGCCAGCTCCAAGCTCGACTCGATGCTGGCGCTGGCCGAGGCCGCCGACTGCCGCCGCGTGCGACTGCTGGCCTACTTCGGCGAAGCCGCCGAACCCTGCGGCAATTGCGACAACTGCCTGCAGCCACCGGAACTCGTCGATGCGACCGAAGCGGCGCAGAAACTGCTGTCGACGGTTTACCGCTGCCGCCAGGCCAGCGGCACCAGCTTCGCCGCCACGCACGTCATCGACGTGCTGCGCGGCAAGGTCACCGACAAGGTGCAGCGCTTCGGCCATGACCGGCTGAGCACCTTCGGCATCGGCGCCGATCTCAGCGAGCAGGACTGGCGCTCGCTGCTGCGCCAGCTCGCCGCGCAGCACCTGATCGCGGTCGACGCGACGCACTTCAACGTGCTGCACCTCACCGACGGCAGCCGCGACGTGCTGCGCGGCCAGCGCCGCATCGCGCTGAAAAAGCTCGACCCGCGCGCGGCGCGCCGCCGGCGCGCGCCGGCGGCGCCCGCCACACCGCTGGCCGGCGAGGCGCAGACGCTGTTCGACGCGCTGCGCGGCTGGCGCGGCGACACGGCGCGCGCGCACGCGGTGCCGGCCTACGTCGTATTCCCCGACGCGACGCTGCAGGCCATCGCGCAGGCGCGCCCGCGCAGCCTCGACGCGCTGCGCGAAATCTCCGGCGTCGGCGACAAGAAGCTCGAGCGCTATGGCGACGCGCTGCTCGCGCTGATCGCCCAGAGCTGAGCGCGCGCGGCCTCGCGCCGCTTGACGCCTCGGCAACGCTCCCCTCGCGCCAGCCTCACCGCGGGTTCGGCGGATACCCCCGATACTACCGGTGCGGGCCGCGCCTGCATTCCATTCCATGCAGGCGCCGACGCCCGAGTTCGACCGAAGGGGAATAGCCATGAACGAGCAAATTTGGTCCACGATCGACGGCGTGAAGACGCGCCTGGGTGTGCTGGCCCTGGCGCTTGCTGCCTGCGCTGCGGTGCCGGCCGTAGCGGGCACGGCAACCTTCGGCGTCAGCGCGACCATCGCGAAGGAATGCACCGTCAGCGCAGCCAATCTGGACTTCGGCGCCTATACCCCGGGCGCCGGTGCGGATGCTGCGAGTTCGCAGATCTCGGTCAATTGCACCAGCGGTATGCCGTTCACCGTCGCGCTTGGCGCGGGCACAACCAGCGGCGCGACCATCAGCAATCGCGAAATGGTCGGCAGCACCAAGGCGACCGATCTGTTGAACTACCAGCTCTACACCGACAGCGCCCACACCACGGTTTGGGGCGACGGCACCGGCGGCACCTCCACCAGCGCGCAGACCGGCCAGGGCATGGCGGCAGCCCAGGCGCAAGCGATGACCGTGTACGGGCAGATCCCGGACACCACCGCGAACCAGGATGCGGCGACTGACACTTACAGCGACACGATCACCGTCAGCGTCAGCTATTGAATCGCGTGCGGCCGATGCGATTCGCACTTGGCATCGGGGTTGCGTGCGCGCTGCTGTGGGCGCCGCACGCGGCCCTCGCCTCTTCGTACTCGCTGGACCCTGTACGGGTCCAGCTGTCGGCTTCGGAGCCGCTGGGCCAGGTCACCCTGCGCAATGCGTCCAGCGCGCCGATTTCGATCCAGGTCGAACTCAGCCACTGGCACGAGATTGATTCGAAGGAACAGTTGAAGCCGGCGCACGACGTGCTGGCTTCGCCACCGCTGTTCGTCGTTCCAGCGGGGCAGTCGCAGGTCGTGCGCTTCGGCTTGCGCAACGCCCCGACCGCAGCGGTGGAAAGCGCGTGGCGTGTGACGTTCAATCAATTGCCCTCGCCGACGCGTCGAAACAACTCCGCGGAACTGCTGCTGCGCTCGACCATTCCGTTGTTCTACCGGCCTGAGTCGGCGGCCCCGCCGAAGTTGGTCGCTCAAGCCACCCGAGGCGCCAAGCACCTTGATCTGCGCCTGAGCAACGTCGGTGGCGTGCACGTCGAACTCGACAGCCTGCAAGTTCGCTGCGGCGGCGTGACGTTGTTCTCGCACGCCACGATGATCTATCTGCTGCCGGGTTCTTACAGCACGCTCAAGCTGCCGCTGCCGGCGTCGGGACAAGCGCTCGACATCGAAGCTCGCACCGATGAACCAGCACCGCAGGATCAGATCCATCTCCGGATCGCCATCACGGGCCCATGAGCGCGGCACGCCGCGCCGCTGTGCAAAGCATGGCTGCTCGACACATCGCCTGTGCCGTGCTCCTCTGCGCACTCGCGGGTGCGGCGTGCGCTGCCACGCCACAAGAGCTGCTGCTCGCCGTGAGCATCAACGGTCAGCTGGTCAATCACGGAACCGTGGTGCTGCGCCGCGACGGGCACTACCTGTTCGGGATTGACGACCTGCACGCGTGGCGTTTGCGCTATGTCGCACACGATGTCATGAACTTCGAAGGCCGTCGCTTTGCCGAACTGCCCGCCGGTGCGCTGCTGTCGAGCCGGATCGATGCGAGCACCCAGACGCTGCAGCTGACGCTGCACGCCAGCGCCTTCGTCGAAAAGCGGATCGAGCTGACGCAACACGAGTCGTCGATGACGCCTGCTGCCACCGGGGCTTTTGCCAACTACGACTTGTCCCTGCAGCACGACACGACCGGGAACAGCGGCAGCGGATTGCTTGAATTCGGTGCGTTCGGTCGCCCCGCAACGGCGCTGACGCGCCTCGTCGTGCAGCAAGGCGACGGGTCGATCCGCGCGCTGCGCCTGGACAGCACCTTGCAGCGCGACTTCGTCTCACGCATGAGGCGTCTGCAGGTCGGCGACGTGCTCAGCGCGCCCGGCCCGTCCGGCGCCGTTGCCATGCTCGGTGGCGTGCGTTACGCCACTGACTTCTCGACGCGGCCCAACTTCGTGACGACGCCCCTGTTCACGGTCCACGGCAGCGCAGCGCTGCCGTCGATGCTGCAGGTCTACGTCGACAGCGTGCTCGCGCTGCAACGCAACGTTCCGAGCGGTCCGTTCGTGGTCAACCGGCTGCCGCTGATCAATGGCAACGGCGAAGTCACCACGGTGGTCACCGACGTGGCCGGGCACCAACGCACCATCCACCAGCCTTACGTGGCCGCCCCGCAGCTGCTGCGCCCCGGATTGCGCGCATTCACCGTCGCCGCGGGTTTGCAGCGACGCGACTTCGGTACGCGCAGCAACGACTATGGCGCATTCGCCGCCACTGCCTCGTATCGCGTCGGGCTCGACAATGCGCTGACCGCTGGGCTGAGCGGCTCGCTGCAGCGCGCGCAGGCCACGGCCGGCGCCACGCTGGACTGGGCCACGCGTCGATTCGGCGTGGTTTCGGCCACGCTGGCCGGCAGCCAGGCGCCCGCCGCAGGCCGCGCGGCATGGTTGTCCCTGGGGGTGCAACGCACCACCGCGAAGCTGTCGCTCGCCTTGCATACCCAGCACACGTTCGGCCCCTACCTCGAAACCGGCGCCGCCACGGCGCCGCCCGACGGCGTCGACGCCAGCGTCGCGCTGGGCACCCCGCTGGGCTCGCTCAGCGTCGCCTACACCGGACAGCGCACTGCCGACGGCGCGACGCAAATCATGCAGCTGGCCGACAGCGTGAAACTGGGCCACCAGGTCCAGCTCGATTTCATCATGCTGCACACGATCGCGTCGGCCCAGGGCACCTCGACGCAGTTCGGGCTGACCTTGACGCTGCCCCTGGGCGGTGGCCGCGGCGCCAACGCACAGTGGTCGAGCTCCTCAGGCTGGCAGACCAGCTTGCAGCAGCAAGCTCCCGACGGCGGCGGCTGGGGCTACGGCCTGCAGGCCGGCGAGCAGGGCAGCGCCTCGGCACAGGGGCGCTACCGTGGGCCTTACGGTGTCTACAGCGCTGAAGTGCAGCGCAGCGGCACGGCGCTAGGCGAACGCCTGAGTGCGCGCGGCGGTCTTGCGCTGCTCGACTCGACGCTGCTGCCGGCACCGACGCTGCGCGGCAGCTTCGCGCTGATCGAACTGCCGGGACTGCATGGCATCGGCATCGAGGTCAACCACAATCGCGTCGGGCGCACCGACGCGCACGGCAAGCTGCTCGTCTCCGGACTCACTGCGTTCCAGCGCAATGCGATCGACATCGAGCCCCATGGCCTGCCGCTCGACGCCGACGTGACCAACCTGCACATGACGTGCACGCCGCCGGCGCATAGCGGCATCGTGATGCGCGTGGCGCTGGCCGTGCAACGCCAAGCCACGCTGACCCTGATGCAGGACGATGGCCACCCGGTGCCTGCCGGCGCCGTCGCCCAGCTGCGCGGCTCGCACCGGGAATTTCCGGTTGGTGCCGACGGCAGCGCCTTCCTGTCCGGCCTGCACGAACACGACACGGTACTCGTCAAATGGCCCGGCGGTGCCTGTGAGACGCAGCTGAGCATGCCGCAGCGCGGCCGCGATCTGCTGCCCGACCTCGGGTCCCACCTATGCTCGGCCAGCCGCGTGTCGGCCGCGAGGCCGGCGCCATGACGATCCCGCTGCGCCTGATCTGTGCGCTGGCATGCGCGTCGCATGCGGCAGCCGCGAGCGCGTTGCAGTGCAATGTGCACGCGCCACCGGTGAATTTTGGCCAATACGATACGCTGAACGCCTTGGCGCCAGCACCGGTTTTCATCCGCGTGCGCTGCCACGGCCGCGGCCGCGCCAGCGTAAGCGCGGCGCTGAGTACCGGGTCGGGAAGCTATGCGACGCGCACGATGCACAACCGCAAGGGCGAGACGCTCGACTACAACCTGTACGTCGACACGGCGCATACCCAGGTCGCGGGAGATGGTTCGTTCGGCTCCGCCAAACTCGGGCCGGCGCTGATCGACCTGAGCGGAAAAAACCGCGTGCAAACGGTATCCTTCCCACTCTACCCGTATTTACCCGCGCGGCAAAACGTCGGCGCCGGACGTTACACCGACACACCGATCGTCGTCACGCTCAACTACTAGGAAGCCGTAGCCATATGCGGCTCCAAAGGAACATCGCATCCGAGATCGCTCAGGCGTTTGAGCAAGCGCCTGATGGTCTTGCTACGGTCGTGCTGATCGTGGAACGCGGCGCCGAGGTCGCGGTACTCGGTTCCATCGCGCAGCATGTGGTAGGCAGCGGTAAGCATGGAGGCCGCCACGGCGAGGATGGCTTTCTTGGCGCCGCGCCGGGCCTTGATGCGCAGGCACTGAGCACGCAAGTAGCCGGTCTTGACTCGCACTGCGGACCATGCGGCCGTGACCAGGGTGGTCTTGAGCCAGGTTCCGCTGTGGCGCACGCGAGTGATCCGGCGTTTTCCGGCACTCTCGTCACTGCGCGGACACAGACCGGCCCAGGAGATGAGGTGGCCCGCAGTGGGGAAGCGCGCCATGTCGACGCCGATCTCCGCCACGATGACGTTAGCGGTCAGGTCCGAGACCCCCGGCATCGTCGTCAGCAGGCGGGCGCTGCTGCGGATCGGCGCCAGCGCTTTTCCCACGGTGGCGTCCAGATTGACCAGCGTGGCCTGCAATGCGTCGATGACCTGCAGATGCAGGCGCAGCAGGTCGCGATGGTGTTCGCTGACGCGTCCGCGCAGCGCCTCGCGCAACTCGGCGGTCTTGTGGCGAGCGGTTCCCTGCGCAAGGGCTGCGAGGGTTGCGGGGTCGTCCTGGCCGTCGATGATGGCGTGCAGCATCGCGCGCCCGCTCTTGCCCAGGACGTCCGAGAGCACGCTGCCGAGCTTGAGGTTGGCGTCCTCGAGCACCTTCTGAATGCGCAGGGAATGTTGCGAGACCTCGCGCACGAGTTGCTTGCGGGTGCGGGTGAGGTCTCGCAGTTCCTGGATCTGCCGCGGCGGTACGAAGCTGGGGCGGATCAGCCCATGCGCGAGCAACTCGGCGATCCATGTCGCGTCGTTGACGTCGGTCTTGCGGCCGGGCACGTTGCGGATATGCGCGGCGTTGGCCAGCACGAGTTCGAACTCGTCCTCGAGCACATGCCAAACCGGCTTCCAGTACACGCCCGTGGCTTCCATCGCCACGGCCGTACAGCCATGCTCGGCCAGCCAGTCCGCCAGCGCCAGCAGTTCGCTGGTGGTGCTGCCGAAGCTGCGCACCTCGCGGTGCTGCGGTGCCGTGACGCAACGCACACAGGCGACGATGACGTCCTTGTGCACGTCCAGTCCGGCGCAGCGGGGGTGAATGACTTCCATGATGAGAACCTCCTTGCGGTCGCTTGGCGCCGCAGGCAGTCCTCGTTATCGAAATCTACTAGGCGTGCTTCGGAGCGTCGCCGCTCGTCGTCACATTACGGGGTGCTCGCAGGACTGCGGGTCCAACTACTGAACGGGCTCACGGCACCAAGCAAACGCCGACCTCATCAGCAGCGCCAGCGCCAACACTACAACCAACGGCCATCATCTGCCACGATACCCACACGCTTCATGCTACGGGGTCGGACGCGTCCGATGGCGAACTACTGACGTCGCCGAGCTGTGCTCAGCCGTTACCATGAACGCTTACGACACTGTATACGGTGGGCGAGGTCGCGCGCAGCCTCGCCCAGCTTGCCGTTTCCGCCTTCACCGTGAACGATACGAACGAATCCCCGAACCCGTCGCCCGACGCGGCGTCGGACGCCAGCGGTTTCAGCGCCTTTTCAACCCGCACCTGGGTGCGCCGCGGACGGGCGCGCGGACGGCGCCTGTTCCTGCGCTACGGGCTGCCGTGGGGCGCGGCGCTGATCGTCGGTCTGGTCGCGGTGCTGTACGCGCGCTGGAGTGAGGACGCCTACGAGCTGTTCCTGCACTGGATCGACGGGCGTGCGTGGCTGGCCTTCCTGATCACGCCGGCGATGACCATGCTGGCGGTCTACCTGACGCGTCGCTGGTTCTCCGGCAGCGAAGGCAGCGGCATTCCGCAGGTCATCGCGGCGCTGCACGCGCCGCCCGACGACACGCTGATGAGCCGCCTGTTCGGGCTGCGCGTCATCGTCGGCAAGCTCGGCGTGTCGCTGATCGGCTTCCTCGGCGGGCTGACCATAGGCCGCGAAGGGCCGACCGTGCACCTGGGCGCGGCGATCATGGCCGAGACGCGGCGCTTCTACCCCCACCAGGGGCGGCACCTGGAGCGCGCGCTGCTGCTGGCCGGAGCTGCCGCCGGCCTGTCGGGCGCGTTCAACACGCCGCTGGCCGGCGTGATCTTCGCGATCGAGGAACTCGCGCGCGATTTCGAGAGCCGCACCAACGGCGTGATGATCACCGCGGTGGTGTTCTCCGGCCTGACGTCGCTGGCGCTGGCCGGCAACTACCTGTATTTCGGCCAGATCGTCGTGCCGAACAATTTCCACGTCGGCTTCACCGTGCCGGTCATCGTCGCGTCGATCCTGTGCGGCCTCAGCGGCGCGGCGTTCAACTGGGCTCTGCTGCGCTGGGAAGTCTGGATGCCGGCGCCGCTGCGCGGGCTGCGCGCGAACAAGCCGGTGATGTACGCGCTGGTCATCGGGCTGGCGGTCGCCGCGCTGGGCGTGCTCACCCACGGCCAGACCTGGGGCAGTGGCTACGACCAGGCGCGCAATCTTCTCGACGGCAAAACCGAGGTCAGCGGATTCTTCGCGCTGACCAAATGGCTGGCGATGGTCATCAGCTATATGAGCGGCATGCCCGGCGGGCTGTTCTCGCCGTCGCTGTCGATCGGCGCCGGCCTGGCGCAGTGGATGCACTGGATGTTCGCTTCGGCAGCGATGCCGACGCTGATCGCGCTGTGCATGGCCGGCTACCTGGCCGCGGTCACGCAATCGCCGCTGACCTCGTTCGTCATCGTGATGGAAATGACCAACGGCACCGGCATGATGATTCCGATGATGGCCGTCGCGCTGGCGTCGTCGCGCATCTCGAACATGTTCACGCCGCCGCTGTACGAAGCGCTGGCCGAGAAGAACTACTTCGGCCTCAACCCGGGCACAAAGCCGGCGCAGGCGCCGGCCTGAGCGCCGGCATCAACGCCTGCCGGCACGGCCGCGTGCAGCGGCCGTGCCGCCTGCGTCAATGCGCCGCGCGCTGCGGCGCCTGCACGAACCAGGCCACGACCAGCCACACCAGGCACAGCGCGGCGCAGGCGAAGAACACGCCTTCGGCCGACCATGCCTTGGCCAGCCAGCCGCCGACGGCCCCGCCGGCGAACAGCCCGAGCGATTGCGCGGTGTTGTACACCCCCATCGCCAGGCCCTTGCGCTGCGCCGGCGCGATGCGCGAGACCAGCGAGGGCAGCAGCGCTTCCATCAGGTTGAAGCCGACGAAGAACGCGAACAGCTCGCCGATCAGCCACGGCGCGCTGGTGTAGTCGAAGCCGAGCGCGAACATGCTCGCGCCCATCAGCACGACGCCGGCGCGCAGCATCGCGCGCATGTGACCGCGGCTTTCGGCCATGATGATGCCCGGCACCGCGAGCGCGAACGAGCCCAGCGTCACCGGCAGGTAGACCATCCAGTGGTGCTGCAGCGGGATTCCGGCGTGCCGCAGCAGCGCGACCGGAACCACGACGAAAATCGCCACCTGCGTGAAGTTGACGACGAAGATGCTGAAGTGCAGCCGCAGCAGCGCCGGCGTCAGCACCGAGGCCCGCGACTCGCCGCTGCCGACTTCCTCGGCACGGCCGCTCATCGGCACGTCGGGCACGATCCACTTGATGACCGCGATCGCCGCCAGCGCGAGCACGCCGGTGAGCACGAACATGCCGGGCACGCCGATCAGGTGGTAGAGCACCGGGCCGGCGATCAGCGAGACGATGAAGCTCATGCCTATGGTCATGCCGACCATCGCCATCGCCTTGGTGCGGTTGTGATCCTGCGTCGAGTCGGCGATCATCGCCGAGATCGCCGCCGAGATCGCGCCGGCGCCCTGGATCGCACGGCCGACGATGATGCCGTCGACGGTGTGCGCGACGCCGGCGGCGAACGAGCCGACGGCGAAGATCAGCAGGCCCAGCATCATCACCGGCTTGCGGCCGTAGCGGTCGCTGGCGATGCCGAAGGGGATCTGCAGCACCGCCTGCGTCAGCCCGTACACCCCGAGCGCGAGGCCGACCAGGAAGCGATCCTGGCCGCCGGGAATGCCGCGCGCGTAGATCGCGAACACCGGCAGGATCAGGAACAGGCCGAGCATGCGCAGGCCGTAGATCGACGCCAGCGTGATGCTCGAGCGGCGCTCCTGCGCGCTCATCGCGGCGCGCTGGCGCCGGGGCGGTGAGGACGGGGCTGAGGCTTGGTTCATCAAGAACTCCAGAATTCCAGGATGGCTCGCCGGTGCCGCGGAGGCGGTCGCCGGCGGTGCGAGGGTTCGAAGGCGCGAGGTCGCGGAGCAGTCCGGCGCAGCCGGTGGAGCGCGCCGGGCAGGGCGCCGCGCCGCCGGCGCGGCATGCCGCTCAGGCCAGGCGCGGCGGCGCTCGCGCCTGCGCCGCGTAGCCGCAGGCGAGCGGCAGCGCGCGGGTTTGCAGCGCGGCGCACGCGTCAGCGCCGCGCGGCGCCGACGGTGGCGCCGCCGCGGCGCGCGGCAGCGCAAACGCGTCGAACGCGGCGAGGCCGAGGTGGCGCTCGTCGAAGGTCGCCGGCGCCGTCATCGACGCCGCCTGCGCGAGCCGCGTATGGGTCGCCGTCGCGCGCTGCGCGGCGGCGACACCACGGGCCGCATCGTCGATGCTCGGCGGCAAGGGCTGCAGCAGCAGGCCCAGCCATGCCAGCAGGAACAGCCACGGCGAAGCGGGGCAGGAAAAAATTGGCCGGGGTCGAAAGCTCATGTCCGCGCGAGCTTAGCAGTTGACCGCGCGAGTCCGCGGCGAGCGTGCGCGTCGCGCGCTCGCCGGAACGCGGGCCATGCGGGCGATCGAGGCCGGCGTGCGCGCGCGAAGGCGCCCAGCGCGCGCCCCTTCGACAAGCACGCGCGAGCCCTTGCGCCGGCGGGCCCGTCAGCCTCGCGGCGTCGATATCCGGCGCCGATCGGTCTTGCGCAAAAAATGCGTTGGACTCGATGCCTGGAAACATCTGATCATGTTTGCGACATATGTCAAGAAACGCAACAGATCGCCTTCGACGGCGGCGGGAGGGGACATGCAAAGTTCAGGGAAATCGTCGCGGCGCTTTGCGCGCTCGCACCTTGTCGCGCGTTGCGCTGCGACCATCGCGCTGGCGGGCGCGGTGTTGCAGGGCCAGGCCGCACACGCGGCCAACTGGTTCGAATTGCAGGGCATCGCGAACCCGGCGTGGGGCAAGGCCCACGCGTCGGCCTGGATCGAGCCGGCCTACACGCGTTTCGACACGGCCGAGGCGACGAACCATCACGTGCCGACTTCGGACCTCGTCGGGCCGGACTTCGAGCGCTCGGAGGCGCTGACCGTGCAGCGCGCCAGGCTGGCGCTGCGCGGCAAGCTGAACCGCCATGTCGACTACTTCGTGTCCGGCGAGTTCGGCGACAACGCCTTCACTCGCGGCGGCAGCGGCTACGCACCCCGGCTCTACGACGCCCACGTGATGTTGAGCCACTACCTTCGCGGCGTTCGCATCGAGGCCGGGCTGATTCGCGCCCCGGGGCCCGAGGATGCGATGTCGGGGTATATGGGATACGCCTTCTTCGCCCAGTTGCCGACGGTCATCGGCCAGTTGATGCAGCCGACCTTCTACGCGCGCAGTCAGCATTACGTGCAGGTCGGAAGCGGCTACCTGGTACCGGAAGCGGCGATGTCGAGCAACAACGGCTTCCACTACCCCGGGGTCGAGGCGACCGACTGGTTCAAGGTGCGCCCGGACGTCGAGCTGAGCTACGGGGTGATGCTCGGCGAGTACGGCAAGGTGTTTACGGCCGACACCGGCAACGGACCGATCGCCGCCGCGCGCGTGCAGGCATCGTGGCTGCTCGGCGGAGGCAAGGGCCCCTACCGCAACGACCTCACCGCCTTCGTCTGGCGGCAACAGGCCAGGCCGTCGATCAACGGCGTGTCGCACGCCATGCGGCGCGACGGGCTCGGCATCGTGCTGCGCCGCGGCTTCATGGTGCCGGGGGCGACATCGCTCAAGCTCGAGTACATGGAGGGGCGCGGCACGATCGTCGCGCCGCCACCATTCCAGCCCGCCACCGGGCTGTTGCCGGCGCAGCAGGAATCGACGGTGTACGCGTCGAGCAGCAATCAGGCGCGCGGCTACTACGTGTCTGCCGGCGTGTTCCTGAACCGGCGCGTCGAGCTCGACGCGCGCTACGACTATTACGACCGCCTGCCCGATCTGGCTGCGGCCGAGCGCACGTTCAGCACGACCGGCCTCGGCGTGCAGTACCACTTCACGCCGCTGACTCGAGTCGCGGTCGATTACTTCGTGCGCCGAGTCCGGATTCCCAATCCGGCGGCGATCGGTGCTGCGGACAGTCCGGCGCTGAACCTGGCCAGCAGCGCCGTCGCCGCCGCCGGCAACGAACTCAACGTCTACGCGGTGATCGCGTTCTGAGCAAACCGCCCGGCCGGGCGTTCCCGGCCCCTTCCTTCAGTTCCCTTCGAGCGACAGCCATGACCCCATCGATACGCCAGATCTTCGTCACCGCCGCGGCCGCCGCGGCGCTCGCCGCCTGCGCCAACGCCCACGCCGCGGACCCCAGCGCGATCCACGTCGACATCCCGGTGCACCTCAAGCATGCCGACGTCGTCTTCAACATGGACCACCGCGCGTTCGCCGGTGACCTGCCGGTGGGCATGCACTACATGGACCTGCTGTCGCAGCGCTACAAGAAGCAATCGATCGGCGGCAAGATCATCGGCGTGTTTCACGGCGACGCCGCGTACATGGTGCTCAACGACCATGCCTACGACTTGGCGCGCCACGTCACGACCGGCAACCCCTACGCCAGGCTGATTGCCCATTTGCGTGCCCAGGGCGTGCAGATCGAGGAGTGCCGCGTCTCGATGATGGCTCACCACTGGGGCAACGCCGACCTGTTGCCGGGCGTGCTGGTCAACGGCGGCGCGGTGGCCAGACTGATCTGGCTGCACCAGCAGGGCTACGCGCAGATCCAGCCCTGAGAGCGCGGCCTGGCTGCCGGCCGACGACCACGGCCGGCACGGGCCTGTGCTGGGCGCCGGAAACGATCATGGTCCGCCGACAGGAACGAAATGTTCAACGTTTTAGAAGGATCTTGAGGTGGTTGTGTAAAAAATACCCCCAAAAATACCCCCATTCGTGACCGTCTGGAGGGTTCTCTGAGCAGCGCGGTCCGGCGGACGTGGCCCGGCACCCTGTTGGGAGCATCGTTCTCTCACAATGGTGATGCCATGCCTGATGCTACCTCGATCCACCATCCTCGCCAGGGTCTAGCGACCACCCAGCAGGTGCAGGAGTTCCTTCAAGTTTCTCGGACCACGCTTTGGCGGATGTCAGTCGCAGGAGCGCTGCCGCCGGTTCGCGTCGGCCGCGCGGTCCGGTTCCGCTGGCGTGACGTCAACCGCATTGTGGACGACGAAGATGTTGTCGACGAAAGGCCGCCGGCTTGAGCAGCGGGTGAAATCTACTTCAACGTCGGGAGCGGTGGCGCCGCTCGCAATGCGCTTGGGCTTGTGTTGGTGTTGCCGGTCGATGGTTTCTGTTTCCATCTTCCGGACAGCTCGCCACGAAGAACAATATCGGCGGCTCCGCCAGCCATAGATGCCGAGTGGCATTGGCGACACAGGCGACGTCCGCAATGCGTACCCGGACGGACGGCTGAGCGTCAATCATCGTGTCTTGCCGCACCCCCTGGCGCGACGTCGAGCTGTTGCTGGTAATGCGACAGCGACTCGAAGGGGCTGTACCGGAGATCGGTTGATAGAAGGAAACGCACCGTTTCGCGCAACGCATTGCGCTCCTCTGGCGGCAGCGCACGAACCTTGCGCAGCACGGCTTCGGGGTAGTGCTCGCCAGACTCGCAGTGGACCCTGGTGCCGCGCCACTGGAGGAGCCGGCCCGTGATCAACAAGGCAAGCAGAGCTCGGGGCGGCGTGGCATCAAGCATCGCCGTCCTTGTGGGCCCACGGACGGGTCGAGCCCCCGACAGGGGGCGGTGCGCTGTCGAGGGCGAAGGCTCCGATAGGAGCCGGGTCGGCTGTGGGGCTGACGGCATGTCGCTGTGTCAATCAAGCGGCCGAATGATCGCGTTGATGTCCTCGCTGGACATCTCCGGAAAGTGGTGCCAGTCCTTTGCGTCGAGCTTCACCCAATCCCGGGTAGCCTTACGAAAGTGCCAGTTCGGTACAACCGTTCGAGCGAAATCGCTTCGCCACTGGGCTAAGACGGATTGGTGGCAGAGCACGACAACCTTGTCGAAGTCACGTGTCGTCTGCCCGGCCATTGCTGCTCGGTAGAAGGCGCAGAAGACGTCGATTTCGCGCCTGTTCTTGCGCGAGTACTCAACCTCGCCCCAGAGAGTGGTTGTCGCCGCGGCGCCTGCGTCGCTGTCCAACTCGAACGTGACGATTACATCTGGGATCTTGGTTGGCCGCTGCGTCAGTGGCACGCGCTCAAGATCGTCGGCGAGGCTGACGCGCGTGATCTGTCGGTCAGACTGAAATGACCTGCATAAGGCGTACTGGACATGAAGATCGTGCTCAAACCGGGCTTCGCGGATCCGATGTTCTGGCCGGGATGGAAGCTTCCAGTCACAGGAGAGACACCGCGCGATGTCGCCGTGCGCGCCGCCCTCGATCTCAGGCCAGTGCTGTTCAAGCAATGCAAGGCCCTCCGTGCTCAACGTCACGTAGTAACGAATTGGCGAAAACGGGTTGGTGATCCGATGCTCGACGAGCAAGTGGCGGTCGATGAGCATGCGCACGAGGCCGTTGCCGCCCAGCAGCTCGTCAATGATGCCGGAGGCGGTCCAGCGAAAGCGCGCGGTCCAAAGCAATGTGGTCAGGGCTTTTGCGCGATGGCGGGCATGCGTGTCGAGGCGGTGGTGTTCGCGGGGTAGATTGGTCATGCGGCGGTTCCTTCTACGATCCTCTAGGCTCCGCCCGACATTCGCCGCCAGGAATTGGGCTACGCAAGCGGCCACGCCGTTCGTCGGCCAGTGGCTGGTCCAGTGGCATGCGCAATCGCAATCCAGTGGCAGAGGTGGACTTCGGGTCGCTCCGCGGCCCTGCGCGGCATGGAGCCGACCGTCCACCTCTCGCGCCTGACGGCCCTCGCCGCCTTGGGGCGGCCGGAGGACTTGACGGGCTGGACGCCCGTCATTCGCCTCCACACCTTGCCTACGCTCGCCCGCGGCTCGCTGCGCGCTGCTGACGCAGCTTGCGGCCCCCCGCGCTAACGCGCGGGCACCTGGAATTACGCCCCGGTGTGGCTGCGCTGCGCGCGCCCCCACCTTGCTCCTTCCCAAAACACCGCTCCGCGGCGTTTCGGGGCCCTCGTCGCGGTCGTAATTCCAGGTGCCCGCGCGTTAGCTCGGGGGGCGGGGCTTCGCCCCCCACCTGGACGCTGACCTCGGCGCGCTCCGCTTGCTCGGCGCAGCATCCTGGCGGCTCCCCCCAGGCCGACGCGCTGCCGCGCGTCGGCGGGTGTGTGCTGGACGCACCCACCCCCGCTTGCGGCTCCCCCCAAAACATTCGCGTGCGAAGACTCTCGCCAGTCTCCCATGTGCCCTTGGAATCCTGGGAGCCGCAGATCAAGCCAGGAGCGCGCCGGCTCAGGCACTTTCCGCGGTCGCGCAACGAAGTACGCGCCTTTGACAGACCCGACGCAGGTAATGAATTTCGGGCTCGCGGTTCCCGCGCGGGGCGCAATCACGGCACGTAGCTAGCTCGGCCGGCCGTTGCCGTTGAAAGCATGCGGCCCGACCGCGCTCTGCCGTCGTTAGGGTGTTCGGCGAATATGGCGACGGCTGACTGTGGGGGTGGACGGCTCCGATTGGGGAGCCTGCCACCGATGAGGAAAACATGCAGCTTTCGCCAGTTCCGGTTCTGACAATCGCGGGAGCCGCTCGATGAGCAAGCTCGAGCTACTTCTCTTGCCGCGGCTCAATGAAGTTCGCAAAGCGCCTGCGCGCAGCAGCGCGGGCATCATCGCTGCGTGGCGCGCCGCATGTCCAGTGTGCGGCGGGCACGGGCGCCCCCTGTCGCTTGGGGTTAAGTCCGATGGGGGCGCCGTCGGGCATTGCTTCGGCGGCCATGATTTTGTTGAGGTACTCGATGCCCTTGGCCTCGACTGGTCGGACATCCTGCCCGACCGGCCTTGGTACCCGAGCCACGCGCGGCATGCTGGCAAGGGCAATGGCGGCCCGACTGCATGGGCGGGGCTGAAGTCCGCGATTGACGCCATGCTGCAGGCGAGCGCCCTCGCGATTGCAGCGGGTGACAACGTCGACGCACGCATGACGCAGGACATCAGAATGGCCGAGCTGCGAGACGCAATCAGCGAAATGAGCACGCGCGTGGCCAAGGCCGAAGGACTCAAGTCATGAAAGCGCCGATCAAGACCAAAGTCGCCACGGCGGTCGCCAATAGCAGCTGCGAGGAGGAACAGACTGACGTTGCCAACGCGCGCAGGATGGCGAGGAAGTTCGAGGGCGCACTCGCGTATGCACCGGTTACCGGAAAGTGGCTGGAATTCATGGATCATCATTGGGCGCACGACAGCCTTGGCCACATCGTCCAGCACGCGATCACCGTGACCGAGGATCTCATGCTCGAGTCCGCGCAGCTTACGGTGGAGGCTGCAAAGATAAAAAATGCGCCGAACATGAAGGCGGCGATGATGGCGGAGGCCGAAGGTTTGTTGAAATGGGCGCGCAAGAGCCAGACTCGGCAGCGCATCGAGGCTATGGTCGCGCTCGCGAGGACCGAGCCGGCGTTGGCGGTCGATCAAGCCCGCCTGGACGCCGACGACACCTTCTTTGGCGTCCAGAACGGCGTCCTTGAACTGGCCGACGCCACGATCTTTCGAGATGGACGGCCCGACGATTGGATTACGCGACAGTCGGACAGCGAGTGGGCCGGGGGCGAGGCCTACTGCCCGCTTTGGGAGAGGTTTCTCGCCGAAGTCCAGCCGGATCCAGACGTGCGCCACTGGCTGAAGATGTTTGTCGGATACTGCCTGACGGGAAATTGCAGTGAGCAAATCTTCGTTGTTCTGCATGGCGATGGGGCCAACGGCAAGGGCGTTTTCATCAATACCATAAAGAAGTTGCTCGGGCGGTACGCTGAGGTCCTGCAGTTCCAGTCCTTCTTGGAGAAGCGGAGCGACGCGATTCGTAACGACATCGCCAAGTTGGACAAGGTCCGCCTGGTCGTCGCGCAGGAGGGGCCTCGTGGCGCTGTCCTTGACGAGGGGTTGATGAAGCAGCTGACGGGCCAGGATGAGGTCGCGGCCCGTTTCCTGTTCAAGGATGAGTTCACGTATCGGCCGCGCTACAAGATTGTCCTTGTCGCCAACCACCGGCCGGTCATTCAGGGCACTGACCTCGGCATCTGGCGGCGGGTCGTGCTGGTCCCATGGAACGTAACCATTCCTGAAGGCAAGCGAGATCGCGACCTCGAGGCCAGGCTTGCGCAAGAATTGCCAGGGATCCTTGCCTGGGCAGTCGAGGGCTATCACCTGTGGCGCGAGCAAGGGTTATCGCGGATCCCGGAGGCAATTCGCCATGCGAAAACCGAATACCAAGCCGAGTCGGATGTCGTTGCGCGTTGGCTTGAGGACGACGTTGTGATCGACGAGGGCGCGGTCTCAGCCGGTAACGCTAGCAAAAGCTGCTTCTGGGCGTCGAGTGCGGAACTGGTGTGAACGGCGGTCGGATTCCGTAGAAATCTGGCGGCGAGAGCCAGAGCAGCGTGGTCACCCCGTGGCCTGAGGTGGTCGGGGCCGTCGTTCGTCGAGGGACCGCCGGGGGCGTCGCAAGGAGCCCG
>MLJW01000409.1_pt1 | contig 19954 bp, 14 predicted proteins | sample 888231 | NCBI WGS metagenome assembly MLJW01 (sample SAMN05788063, study PRJNA343431) | mine drainage metagenome | isolation source: sample collected from the inflow into an acid mine drainage treatment plant... | place: Germany: Lusatia, lignite mining district
GCTCTCGGGTCTCGGGGCCGCCGCTCGAGGACGTGGTGCTCGAGGGCTGTGCTGGCGGGGAATCGCTGGGGCCATCTGAGGCGCGCACGGGTGCGGGAAGCCGCTCGAGAAGCAGTGGCCGTACCGGTGCGGCGAGTGGTGGCTCGGGTGTCCTGCGCTCAGCGGAGAGGTGCTGAGGCGGACCGCGTCACTCGACGGTCAACGACAACAACACGCACGAGGCGCGAGGGCGCTCGTGGTGTCGGCGCACATGGCGCTCAGTCGGTCGGTCACGCGACGAGGCTAGGTGGCGTCTCACCTGGTGTCCAGAGGCGCCCGCCCCTTGGGACGTGGACGGGTCTCCACGGTGTTCGTCGAGCGCCCGAGGGTTTGCGACGAGATGTCAGCACGTGACCTAGGGTGAGCGCATGACCATCGTCTACGGCATCCTGCTCGTCCTGCACCTGCTCGGCTGGGCCATCGTGCTCGGCGGAACCCTGGTCTCCCTGAAGGCACCACGCATCGCACCGGGCGTCCTGCACGGGATCCTCACCGCTCTCGTCACCGGCATCGCCATGGTCGGGATGCACGACTCGGTGTACCCGAACGACCCGAAGCTCGCGATGGCGAAGTTCGGCATCAAGCTGCTCATCGCGATCGTCGTGGCCGCGCTGGTGATCGTCGGGACTCGCGAGCCGGCCAAGGTCACCACGCGGTTCCTCGGTGCGATCGCCGGTCTCGTCGTCGTGAACGTCGCGCTCGCGGTGCTCTGGACCTGAGTCACCGGCCGTGCTGTCGTACCTCTTACGGCGCAGTCGGCTCGTCCGATAGGGGAGGGGAGTCGTCCTCTTCTCCCCCAGGAGCACCTCATGCGCCGGCTGTCATCACTGTCGATCTCTGCCCGCCTCGTCGTCGTCCTCGTCGTCGTCGCCCTCGGGATGGCCGGCCTCGCCGCGATCGCGGCCGCCCAGATCCGCTCCCGCATCATGACCGAACGCGAGAACGCGACCCGGTCGGTCGTCGAGGAGGCGCTCGGCATCGTGCAGCACTTCGGTGACGAGGCGACGGCCGGGAAGCTCACCGAGGCCCAGGCCAAGCAGTCGGCGATCGACACCGTGCTCTCGCTGCGGTACGCGGGCAACGAGTACTTCTGGATCAACGACATGACGCCGACGATGATCGCGCACCCGATCAAGCCGGAGCTCGACGGGACGGACCTGACCGCGACGGTCGACCCGAACGGGAAGCACCTGTTCGTCGCGTTCGTCGACGAGGTCAAGGCGCACGGTGCCGGGTTCGTCGACTACCTGTGGCCCAAGCCCGGGTCCGACAAGCCCCAGCCGAAGCTCTCCTACGTCGCCGGGTACGCCCCGTGGGGCTGGGTCGTCGGGTCGGGGATCTACGTCGACGACGTGCAGAGCCTCGCGCTCGCCGACACGCGTGCCCTCGGCCTGAGCGCTCTCGCGATCCTCGCGGTCGCGGCCGCCCTCGGCACGGTCGTCGGCAGGAGCATCGTCCGGCCGATCCGCGACGCGACCCGGGTCCTCGCGAGCGGCGACATCAGCACGCGGCTCGACACCGGTCGTGGGCGGACCGAGCTCGAACGGCTCGGCGCCGCGCTCAACCGCACGCTCGACCGCTCCGCGTCGGTCGCCTCCGAGGTCGCGACCGCGGTCGCCCAGCTCGACGCCGTCGCCGGTCGACTCGTCGGGAGCAGCGACGGGATGGCGCGCACCGCGGACGGCGTGCAGCGCCAGACGGCCGCCGTCACCGCCGCCGCGCTGCAGGTCAGCGAGGGCATCGACATGGTCGCCTCCGGCACGCACCAGATGGGGGCGTCGATCGGCGAGATCGCCCAGAACGCCAACGCCGCCGCCCGGATCGCAGCGGACGCGGTGCGGGTCGCGGAGACGACGAACCGGACCGTGGCTGCGCTGGGCGCGTCGTCGGCCGAGATCGGCAGCGTGGTCAAGGTGATCACGACGATCGCCGCCCAGACGAACCTGCTCGCGCTCAACGCCACGATCGAGGCGGCGCGCGCCGGCGACGCGGGCAAGGGGTTCGCGGTCGTGGCAGGCGAGGTCAAGGAGCTCGCGCAGGAGACCGCCCGGGCCACCGGCGGGATCTCCGAGCGTGTCGAGTCGATCCAGGCCGCCGTGCTGGAGGCCGCTGCGGAGATCGCCGAGATCGCCGAGATCATCGGGCGGATCAACGACTACCAGGTGACGATCGCCGGTGCCGTCGAGGAGCAGACCGCGACGACGTCCGCCATGGCGCAGAGCGTGTCGAGCGTCGCCGACCACAGCCGGACGATGGTCGCGAACCTTGAGGAGGTCGGCCACGGCACCGAGGAGACGACGCGCGAGCTCGAGACGATCCGCAGCGAGGCGCGCGAGCTCGTCGGGACGTCGGCCGGGCTGCAGTCCGCGATGACGGTGCACCGGGCCTGACGGGCGCCGTGCGCAGGTGTCGGTGGCGTTGCCTACGCTAGAGGCGCCATGACGTCGCTCTTCGAGAACCTGCCCCTGCCCGGATTCGGCCCCTCCGCCGCTCGCCTGCCGGTGGTCGCCCCCCGTGACGCCGACGACGCGGGGCCTGACGACGCGGGTCCCGACGGGGGTGGCAGCGTCGTGGTACCGGGCGGCGACCGGGCCGGCTCCGCGCCCACGGGTCGGCCGGACGCGGACGAGGCTGCCCGCCTGCTCGTCGGTCTGAACGCCGAGCAGCGGGCCGCGGTGGTGCACTCCGGCGGCCCGCTCCTGATCGTCGCCGGTGCCGGATCGGGCAAGACGCGCGTGCTGACCCACCGGATCGGTCACCTGCTCGCGACCGGGCGCGCCCGACCAGGCGAGATCCTCGCGATCACGTTCACGAACAAGGCGGCAGCGGAGATGCGCGAACGCGTCGAGGCGCTCGTCGGCACCGCTGCCCGGTCGATGTGGGTCTCGACGTTCCACTCGGCGTGCGTGCGGATCCTCCGCAAGGAGGCGGCGACCCTCGGGCTCCGCTCCGGCTTCTCGATCTACGACTCGGCGGACGCCCAGCGCCTGCTGACGATGGTCTCCCGCGAGCTCGACCTCGACCCCAAGCGGTTCCCGGTCAAGGCCCTCGCGTCGAAGATCTCGGCCCTCAAGGACGAGCTCGTCGACCCGGAGACGTACGCGCGTGCCTCAGGGTCGGCCTCGGGCGCGGCGTCCGGTGCCGGGAACGAGTTCGACGCGACGCTCGCCGAGGTCTACGCGCGCTACCAGACGCGGCTGCGCCAGGCGCACGCACTGGACTTCGACGACCTCATCATGTCGACCGTCCACCTGCTGCAGGCGTTCCCTGGCGTCGCCGAGCACTACCGACGACGGTTCCGGCACGTCCTGGTCGACGAGTACCAGGACACCAACCACGCGCAGTACACGCTCGTGCGCGAGCTCGCGGGGGAGACCGGGGAGCTGACCGTCGTCGGCGACTCGGACCAGTCGATCTACGCCTTCCGGGGTGCCACGATCCGGAACATCCTCGAGTTCGAGCACGACTACCCGAACGCCACGACGATCCTGCTCGAGCAGAACTACCGCTCGACGCAGAACATCCTCTCGGCCGCGAACGCCGTGATCTCGCGCAACCCGGGACGCCAGCCCAAGCGCCTGTGGACCGACTCCGGTGACGGTGCCGCGATCGTCGTGTACGTCGCGGACAACGAGCACGAGGAGGCGCGGTTCATCGCCGAGGAGATCGACCGGCTGAGCGACTCCGACGGGGTCCGGCCGGGCGATGTCGCCGTGTTCTACCGTGCGAACGCCCAGTCCCGCGCGTTGGAGGAGGTGCTCATCCGAGTCGGGCTGCCCTACAAGGTGGTCGGCGGCACCCGGTTCTACGAACGGCGCGAGATCAAGGACGCGGTCGCGTACCTGCGGGCGATCGCGAACCCGGACGACGACGTCAACCTCCGGCGGATCCTCAACGTGCCGAAGCGCGGTCTCGGTGACCGTGCCGAGGCGATGGTCGCGGCGTATGCCGAGCGCGAGCGGATCTCGTTCGGTGCGGCGCTCGACCGGGTCGACGAGGTGCCCGGCGTCGCGACCCGGTCGCTCAACGCGCTGCGGGCGTTCGGCGACATGATGACGGACCTGCGCGCGATCGCCGCGACCGGTGCCGGACCGGCCGAGGTGCTCGGCGCGGTCCTGGACCGGACCGGGTACCTCGCCGAGCTGCGGGCGAGCGACGACCCGCAGGACGCGTCGCGGGTCGAGAACCTCGCCGAGCTCCACGCCGTCGCGAGCGAGTTCGAGCAGAGCGAGCCCGACGGCGACCTCGCGGACTTCCTCGAGCGTGTGTCGCTCGTGGCGGACTCCGACCAGATCCCCAGCCCGGACGGCGACGGGGAGGGTGCGGACGGGTCCGCGCCTGCAGTGCTGGACCAGGGCGTCGTGACCCTCATGACCCTGCACACAGCCAAGGGCCTCGAGTTCCCGGTGGTCTTCCTCACCGGCATGGAGGACGGCACGTTCCCGCACATGCGATCGCTCGCGGACTCCGACCAGCTGGCCGAGGAGCGACGGCTCGCCTACGTCGGCCTGACCCGCGCGCGCGAACGGCTCTACGTCTCGCGGGCGGCCGTGCGCACGGCGTGGGGGGTGCCGAACGAGTTCCCGCCGAGCCGGTTCCTCGACGACCTCCCGGAGAATCTGCTCGACTGGCGCCGACGCGAGTCGAGCATGTCCGTGCTTCGTGGGCCCGGAGGCTTCGGGACCAGCGGGTTCGGTTCGGGCGGGTTCGGTTCGGGCGCCCACGGGTCGGGCGGGTACAGCTCCGGCGGGTACGGCGCTGGTGGCCACGCTGCTGGTGGCCACGGTGCGGGCGGAGAACCGCCCGCGCGCGCCGCGTCGCCGGACGCGCCGCGGTTCGGGTCCGCGACCCCGCGTCCTGCGGGGGAGGTCCCGAGCCTCGCGGTCGGCGACCGTGTGACGCATGACGCGTACGGGCTCGGCACGGTCGTCGGCGTCGAGGGCGGCGGCCCGAACGCGGTCGCGAAGGTCGACTTCGGCAGCGAGGGGACCAAGCGCCTGCTGCTGCGGTACTCGCCGGTCACCAAGCTCTGACGGTCGTGCGGGCCCTGCGGGTCGCAGCACCGGGTCATGACGTCGGCTCGTCCCCGTCGGGCAGCCTCGCGCGGTGCAGGACCCGGTGTGGTCGAGCCGACATCTCTTGATGTGAAGATACTTGCGTCGCGCGGTTACGATCGGTCGGGGCGCTGCGGTCACCGAGGTCGCACGCGGGTCGACGGAAGGACCAAGCCAGGTGGACCTGTTCGAGTACCAGGCACGTGACATCTTCGAGAAGCACGGCGTACCCGTGCTCGGCGGCGTGGTCGCCACGACACCCGAGCAGGCCCGCGCCGGTGCGGACAAGCTCCTCGGCGGCAAGCCCGGCGTGGTCGTCGTCAAGGCACAGGTCAAGACCGGTGGCCGCGGGAAGGCCGGTGGCGTCAAGCTCGCGAGGTCGGCCGACGAGGCCGCCGAGAAGGCCGCCGAGATCCTCGGCATGGACATCAAGGGCCACACCGTCCATCGCGTGATGGTCGCCGCGGGTGCCCAGATCGCCGAGGAGTACTACTTCTCGTTGCTGCTCGACCGCGCCGAGCGTCGCCATCTCGCGATGGCCTCGGTCGAGGGCGGCATGGAGATCGAGCAGCTCGCCGTCGAGCGTCCCGAGGCCCTGGCGAGGGTCGCCGTCGACCCGCTCGTCGGGATCGACGCCGCCAAAGCCGCGGAGATCGCGGCGACCGCCGGCTTCGACGCCGAGGTCGCCCCGCTCGTGGCCGAGGTGTTCCAGAAGCTCTGGACCGTCTACCAGGCCGAGGACGCCACGCTCGTCGAGGTGAACCCGCTCGTCCGCACGACCGACGGGGCGATCGTCGCTCTCGACGGCAAGGTCACGCTCGACGAGAACGCGGGCTTCCGGCACGCGGACCACGCAGAGCTCGAGGACGTCGCCGCGGCCGACCCGCTCGAGGCGAGGGCCAAGGAGAAGGGCCTCAACTACGTCAAGCTCGACGGCGAGGTCGGGATCATCGGCAACGGTGCGGGCCTCGTGATGAGCACCCTCGATGTGGTCGCCTACGCCGGCGAGTCGCACGACGGGGTCAGGCCCGCGAACTTCCTCGACATCGGCGGCGGCGCCTCGGCCGAGGTCATGGCGAACGGCCTCGACATCATCCTCTCGGACCCGCAGGTCAAGGCGGTGTTCGTCAACGTCTTCGGTGGGATCACCGCGTGCGACGCGGTCGCCAACGGCATCGTCGCAGCCCTGGAGATCCTCGGGGACCATGCGACCAAGCCGCTCGTCGTGCGCCTCGACGGCAACAACGTGGTCGAGGGACGCGCGATCCTCTCGCGGGCCGCGCACCCGCTCGTGACCCTCGCCGACACCATGGACGGTGGCGCCGACGCGGCCGCCGCCCTCGCCGCCGCCCGCCGCGACGCCGCCTGAGACCGCTGACGCAGAGACGAGAGAACTGACAGATGGCAATCTTCCTGACTGAGTCCTCCAAGGTCATCGTCCAGGGCATGACCGGCTCCGAGGGCCAGAAGCACACCGCTCGCATGCTCGCCTCGGGCACGACCGTCGTCGGTGGCGTCAACCCGCGGAAGGCCGGAACCGCGGTCGACTTCGCGGTCGGCGACCGCACCGTCGAGGTCCCGGTGTTCGGCACGGTGGTGGACGCGGTCGCCACGACCGGCGCCGACGTGTCCGTGATCTTCGTGCCGCCGGCACACACGAAGGCCGCCGTGATCGAGGCCGTCGACGCGGGCGTCCCGCTCGTCGTGATCATCACCGAGGGGGTCCCGGTCGCGGACACCGCAGAGTTCTTCGCCTACGCCCAGGCCAAGGGCGTGCGCCTGATCGGCCCGAACTGCCCCGGTCTCATCAGCCCCGGAAAGTCGAACGTCGGGATCATCCCCGCGGACATCACCGGCGCGGGTCCGATCGGCCTCGTGTCGAAGTCGGGGACGCTGACGTACCAGATGATGTTCGAGCTCCGCGACATCGGGTTCTCGACCGCGATCGGCATCGGTGGTGACCCGATCATCGGCACTACGCACATCGACGCGCTCGCCGCGTTCGAGGCCGACCCGGAGACCGTCGCGATCGTGATGATCGGGGAGATCGGCGGCGACGCCGAGGAACGTGCGGCGGCTTTCATCGCCGAGCACGTCACCAAGCCCGTCGTCGGCTACGTGGCGGGCTTCACCGCACCCGAGGGCAAGACGATGGGCCACGCCGGCGCGATCGTCTCGGGCTCCTCCGGCACGGCGCAGGCCAAGAAGGAGGCCCTCGAGGCCGCGGGCGTGCAGGTCGGCAAGACGCCGAGCGAGACCGCGGAGCTCATGCGCGCCCTGCTCGCCTGACCTGCTCGCCTGAGCTGCTCGCGCGCACCGCTCACCTGAGCGGTGCGACGCGACGGACGAACGAGAAGACGACGGGGGACGACACGCGACGGCGTGTCGTCCCCCTTCGCCGTGTCTCGACCTCACCCGGGTGACGATGGAGGCGTGAAGCCCTTCCCGCCGACGCTCCGCCTGCCGACCCGCCGTCCGACCCGCGTGGCCGCGAGCGCGGGGCGGCCCGGGAGGACCGGGCGGGGGGGGCGGAACGGGCGGTCGGGGACCTCCGGGGCGGTCGGGACGGTGGGTGCGCGCGTCCAGGACGGCTGGGCGTCGTGGCGCACGTCGTGGGGCCCCGGCTGGACGGGCAGCGCGATCGACGGCGCACCCCGGTGGGCCGCGGGCGTGATCGCCGGGATCCAGGCGGCGCTGCTCTCGCTGCTCGTGGTCGCCGCCCCGGCCCTCGCGACCTACGTGTCGACCTCGGCCGACCCGACGAACGCCGACGTCGGCTGGCAGCGCTCGGTCGCGCTCGCGTCGTCGCTCTGGCTCCTCGCGCACGGCGTGCCTCTCGTGACGGCGAGCGCGACGATCACCCTGGTCCCGCTCGGGCTGTCCGCGCTCGCGGTGTTCTCGTGCTACGCCTCGGCGCGCCGGTCCGGGCGTGCGACCTGGTCCGGGTTCGCGGGCGCCGTCGGCGCCTATGCCCTCGTCACCGTCGTCGTGGCGGTGGTCGTGGATCGCACCCTGCAGGGGATCGTGCTGGCCTTCGTCGGCGCGGTCGTGGTCGGTGGGGTCGGGCTCGGAGCCGGGCTGCTGGCCCGGCCGGGTGCGCCGTCTCTCCGCGAGGTCACCCGGGCGGGCTGGGAGCGCCTCCCGGCGCCGGCACGTGTCGGGGCCGCGGGTGGGGTGCTCGCGCTCGCGGTGCTGGTGCTCGTCGCGAGCGTTCTCGTGGTCGCGTGGGTCCTCGGAGGGCGGGCCACGATCTCCGACATCCTGGCCGGCCTCGGTCTGGACCCTGTCGGCGGGATCGTGCTCGGCCTGGCCGAGGCGACGTTGGCACCGAACCTCGTCGTGTGGGGCCTCTCGTGGTTGGCCGGGCCTGGGTTCGCTGTCGGGACCGGATCGGTGTTCTCGCCGGCGCACGTCGTGGCCGGGCCGTTGCCGGCGCTACCGATCCTGGGGGCTCTCCCTCAGCCGGACAGCGCCGGCGGACTGCTGCGATGGGCGCCGGTCGTCCTCGTGCTTGCCGGCGCCGTGGGTGGACTGTGGACGGTGCGTCGCCGTCCGGCCGGGCCGTGGTGGCACGCCCCGGCGACGGCGGCCACCCTGGCCGTGGCTGCGGGGGTGGGCGTGGCTGCTCTCGTCGTGCTCGCCGGGGGTGCCGTCGGTCCCGGGCGCATGCTCGACGTCGGCGCCCAGGCAGGGGTGGTCGGAACGGCGGCCACCGCCGAGCTGCTGCTCGGTGCGTTGCTCGTCCTGCTCCCCACCGACGGCCCGCTCCGGGACGAGGTGGCTCGCGGGATCCGCCGAGCGGTCCGCTCAGCTCAGGGCTTGACGCCCGAGAGCCGCGTCCGGAGCGAGTCGATCGACGACTGATAGGCGCTGTCGCACTGGTCCTGGGACGAGATCGTCAGCGCGTCGCGCAGGCATGTCTGGCGCTCCATCTGGATCGGCCACAGCGCGATCATCCCGGCGGTGCCGAGGGTCAGCAGCGAGGACGCGACGATCCCCATCACGAGCATCGGGACGAGCGCACCACGCACCCCCGCCGTCCAGGCCGAGCGCAGACCGCGGACCCCTTCGACGAGCGCCGCGAGCGCGAAGAGCACTGCTGCCGCCTGCCAGGGCAGCGGAAGAGCGCTCACCAGCAACGTCGCGAGCATCAGGACCCCGAAGTGCATCACGTGACGGCTCGTTCGGCGCAATGCCTCCGGGTCCGCCGGCCGCCGCTCGGGCGGCACGGGACGTACGGGGGAGGGTGCCGGCGGACCTCCGGCCGGTCGCTGCTCCGGTGGCCGGGGCGTGGGGCCCCCCCGTCCGTCGCCGGACGGTGGCGCGTACGGGTTGCTCACCGTGTCCTTCCCCTGTCTGTGGCTGCTGCGGGCTCGGTCGAGACGACTGGCGCCGGTGCGCCGTGACCCGCCGACGGACCATTGTCGCGCACGCGGCTAGAGTCCCTGACGTGAGTCCAGCCGACGGGTCCCCCCGAGCCTCTGCCCGCGCGGCCGGTCGCCCAGGACCGCGCCCGGTCGTCCGCACGCCGTCGGGGGCGCCGGTTGCCACGACCTCGGCCCGGCGCGTCGTCGTCCTGGTGTCCGGCACCGGCACCAACCTCGCCGCCCTTCTGGCTGCGCACGACGACCCCGACTACGGTGCGCGCGTCGTCGGGGTGGTCGCCGACAAGGCGGGGATCGGAGGACTCGCCGTCGCCCGGGACGCGGGCGTCGCGACCGCGGTCGTCGCCCCGGGGGACTTCGCCGACCGGTCGCGGTGGGACGGCGCCCTCGCGGAGGCGATCGCCGTGTTCCGACCCGACTTCGTGGTCAGCGCCGGGTTCATGCGGATCCTCGGTGCCGCGGTCCTGGACCGGTTCCCGGCACGGATCCTCAACACGCACCCGGCGCTGCTCCCCGCGTTCCCCGGTGCTCACGGCGTGCGCGACGCGCTCGCCTACGGCGTCAGGGTCACCGGGTGCACGCTGCACGTGATCGACGCCGGGACCGACACCGGGCCGATCGTCGCGCAGGCCGCTGTCGACGTCGAGCCGGAGGATGACGAGTCGTCGCTGCACGCGCGCATCAAGGTCGTGGAGCGGCGCCTGCTCGTCGACTGGGTCGGCCGGATCGCGCGCGACGGCATGGTGGTCGACGGCCGCACGGTTCGCGTCGGCTGACGCGCCGAGCGGAGAGGGAGCGTGCCCACCTACGCGTGGGTCGTCGTGGCGCACTCCGGTGGCGCTCCTCCGGATGTCGGCCGGGTCGCCCGACGAGTCGGTCCCCAGGCCCACCTCAGGTTCTTGTGGTTGGCGCTCGGCACGTCGGGCTCTGGGATCGCGCGGTCGATCTTGGCAACACCTAGTGACGGCAAGAAGGTGAATTGCGCCTGATACCTGACGTCAAGCGCGTGACCCCGCATACTGGGGAAGTGACTGAGCTCGCGAATCCGCCCTCGATGAAGCTGGCGTGCAACGTCGGTTCGCAGACGGCGTTGCGAAACCAGAACGTCCGACGGGTCGTCGACACGTTGATCGCGAACGGGGCGTCCACCCGCGCGGAGATCGCGCGGCACACCGGTCTGTCCGCGGCGACGGTCTCGAACATCGTCGCCGTCATGGTCGACCGCGGCACGGTCTCGACGTCACCGACCCGGAGCTCCGGACGACGAGCCGTCCACATCAGGCTCGAGAGCCGTGGCGCGGTCATCGTCGGGATCGACGTCGGGCGGCGGCACGCCCGCGTGGTGGTGGCGAGCCTGGCGCACCAGGTGCTCGGCGAGCGAGCGATCACGCTGCCTCGAGGACATCGCCGAGAGGAGGGGATCGAGACGACGGCACGGCTCCTCGACGAGATCCTCGAGTCGGAAGGCATCGAGCGCCGTGCGGTCGTCGGCGTCGGCGTCGGCGTCCCGGGACCGATCGACCGTCGGACGGGAAGCGTCGTCGATGGCGCGATCCTTCCCGAGTGGTCCGGCGTCAACCTGGTGACGGCCTTCGAGCAGCGACTGGGCTTCCCCGTGTTCGTCGACAACGATGCCAATCTCGGCGCCTTGGCGGAGGTGACCTGGGGAGCCCACGCGATGAGCCAGAACCTGGTGTTCCTCAAGCTCGGGAGCGGGATCGGGTGCGGGCTGGTGATCGGGGGCGAGCCGTTCTACGGGCATCTCGGCATCGCCGGCGAGATCGGTCATTCGCCTGTCTCGGACCTCGGACCGATGTGCCACTGCGGCAATCGCGGATGCCTGGAGACGGTGGCGTCGACCTCGATGATGATCGAGGTCCTCGGGAAACGGTCGGACCCGTCGATCACGACCGACGACATCATCCGCCAGGCCGTCGCGGGTGATGTCGCCACGCTGCGGGTCGTGGGCGACGCAGGCTTCGCCGCCGGGCGAGCCGTCGCGGGTGCGGTGAACCTGCTGAATCCGGAGGTCGTCGTCATCGGTGGACCTCTCGCCGTGCTCGGCGACATCCTCCTCGACCCGGTTCGACGCGGGTTCGAGCGGTATGCCGTCGCGCTCGCTGCGGAGACGACGACGCTCGCCGTCTCGTCCCTCGGCGATCGCGCCGAGGTCCTCGGCGCCGCCTCGCTGGCCGCCAGGCAGCCCTCCCTCCAGCTCGCCTGACCCCCCGTCGACCCGTGCGCGGAGCCGCTCGGTCGGGCTTCCCGACGGCGGGAGCCGCCGCCCCGTCGATCCGCCGCCTGCCGCTTGTCATCAGAAGTCGTAATCAAATCGTTGTCTTCATTGGTTGACGCCAACCGGCGCCGCGCTGTTCACTCGACCCGTAGGGCGCAGACGCCTTGCAGACGGCGCAGTCACCAGGGGAGGCCCAGTTGCACGTGCTTCCTCCCCTCGGCGGACTGAGGATCGTCGGCCGGAGCGGTCGCCCTGGCGCTGCGGACCTCGTATCGAAGGCGCGCCTGCGTCGACCCGGCAGCGAGCCGTGCCGGACCGTGCACCGTCCGGTCGGAACCGCCGTCACGCCCTGCACCGACGGCTCGGTCGACGGTGCGTCCACGGGGGCGCGGCGGGTGTGCGGGCAATCACCGGGCGGACCACCGTGAGCAGCACGAATTCGCGTTGGATACCCTTCAGGAAATCGAAGAAGAAATAGAAGAAGAGTGGTCTCCGAAAAGACCACCTGCTTTGCCTTGCCCGCAGGCGCGCCGCTGTTCCTGTGAATTCTGTTCCCGACGTCACCGGAATGGAGCCACTTGACGCGGGCGACGTTTCCGGTGTCTAGTCTGAGGGTGCGAACGTCGCAAAACGGAAAGCGAGAACACCTCGCTCGGCGGGCAGCACGGCACGGTGAACGCATGAACAACATGATTGTGCAGCGATAGACACGGAGGTCTGGTGTGGAGACTGAGCCAGTGATCCTCGGGATGCATTCGATCACCAAGGAGTTCCCCGGGGTCAAAGCGCTCGACCAGGTTTCCCTCTCGGTGAGGGCTGGCGAGATCCACTCGATCTGCGGGGAGAACGGGGCCGGCAAGTCCACTCTCATGAAGGTGCTGTCCGGGGTCTACCCGTACGGTTCCTACGAGGGGGACATCGTTTTCCAGGGGCGCGAGTCGCGGTTCAAGGACATCGGGTCCAGCGAAGCGGCCGGAATCGTGATCATCCACCAGGAGCTCGCGCTCATCCCGCAGCTCTCGATCACCGAGAACCTGTTTCTCGGAAATGAACCCCGGCGGCACGGAGTGATCGACTGGGTGCAGGCGAGAAGGCGGGCGATCGAGCTGCTGGCACGCGTCGGCCTCGTGGACGACCCCGACACCCAGATCAAGAACATCGGCGTGGGCAAGCAGCAGCTCGTCGAGATCGCGAAGGCGCTCAACAAATCGGTCAAGCTCCTGATCCTCGACGAGCCGACGGCGGCACTGAACGAGGCCGACTCGCAGCACCTTCTCGACCTCATCCTCGGTCTCAAGGGGCGCGGCATCGCGTCGATCATGATCTCGCACAAACTCAACGAGATCGAACAGATCTCCGACGCGATCACGATCCTTCGCGACGGCAGGACGGTCGAGACGATCGACGTCAGGGCCGAAGGGGTCAACGAGGACCGCATCATCCGCGGGATGGTCGGACGCACGCTCGAGAACCGCTTCCCGGACCGCACCGCGGAGATCGGCGAGGTCTTCTTCGAGGTGAAGAACTGGAACGTGCAGCATCCGCTCAGCGCGGAGCGCATGGTCGTGAAGAACTCGAGCTTCAACGTTCGACGAGGCGAGGTCGTCGGTTTCGCCGGACTCATGGGAGCAGGGCGTACCGAGCTCGCGATGAGCCTGTTCGGTCGTTCCTACGGCACGTTCCTCTCCGGCCAGGTGTTCAAGGACGGCAAGGAGATCCAGCTGCGTGACGTCTCCGAGGCCATCAGCAACGGGATCGGGTACGTGAGCGAGGACCGTAAGGCGCTCGGGCTGAACCTCCTCGACGACATCCAGGACTCGGTGGTGGCCGCGAAGCTGTCCAAGATCGCCAGGCGCTCCGTGATCGACAAGGTCGAAGAGCACACGGTCGCCGAGGCCTACCGCAAGAGCCTCCGGATCAAGACACCCTCGGTCGTGGAGGGCGTCAACAAGCTCTCCGGAGGAAACCAGCAGAAGGTCGTGCTGGCCAAGTGGATGTTCACGGACCCGGACCTTCTCATCCTCGACGAGCCGACCCGTGGCATCGACGTGGGCGCGAAGACCGAGGTCTACGGGATCATCCGCGATCTCGCAGCCACCGGGAAGGGGATCATCCTCATCTCCTCCGAGCTGCCGGAGCTGCTCGGGGTCTCGGACCGCATCTACACGATCTTCGAGGGCGCGATAACGAACAGCTTCACCGCCGACGAGGCAGATCCCGAGCTTCTCCTGAGAAGCATGACTTCCGCGAAGAAGAAAGAAACGGACCAATGAGCGAAACACGAGAAGCCCCGAAGAAGTCGGGCGGGCTCCGCGACCTGGGCAAGATCTTCGGCGGCACCCAGGGCACCGGTCGGCAGGTCGGCATCCTCGGTGCGCTCGTCGTCATCATCGTCGTCTTCCAGATCTGGACGGGCGGGCTCACCCTCAACCCGATCAACCTGATCAACCTGGTGAACCAGAACGCGTACGTGCTGATCCTCGCGATCGGCATGGTGATGGTCATCATTGCCGGTCACATCGACCTCTCCGTCGGCTCCTCGGCAGCGTTCGTCGGGATCGTCGTGGCCACGTCGATGGTGAGCTGGCACTTTCCGCCCGCGCTGGCGATCGTGCTCGGGCTCGTCCTCGGCGCTCTGATCGGCGCATGGCAGGGCTGGTGGGTGGCGTACGTCGGCGTGCCCGCCTTCATCGTGACCCTCGCCGGCATGCTCATCTTTCGCGGGGCCAACCAGTTCTTCGGCAACTCGAACACGGTCACGGTCCCTGATTCGTTCAATGTCATCGGTGGCGGATCGATCCCGGACTTCGGGCCGGATTTCGGCTTCAGCAACGGCACCCTGATCCTTGGCGCGCTGGTCATCATCGCGCTCGTCTGGCAAGAGTTCCGCCACCGGCGGACCCAGGTCCTGATGGGCGAGGAGAATGCGCCGGTCTGGGTCACCGTGGTCAAGCTCGTGATTTTCGTTGCCGTTGCCGGGGGCGCGACGGACCTGTTTGCGACGGGCCGCGTCGGCACGAGCTACCCCATCTCGGGGATCATCCTGGGTGTCCTGGTGCTGATCTACTCGTTCATCACCCGGAACACCACGTTCGGCCGTCACATCTACGCGGTGGGCGGCAACTGGCGTGCGGCTGAGCTCTCGGGCGTGAAGATCAAGCGCATCAACTTCTTCGTCATCATGAACATGTCGGTTCTCGCCTCCGTGGCGGGCATGATCGGCGTGGCGCGGGCAGGGGCCTCCGGCCCCGGTGACGGCACCGGATGGGAGCTGGACGCCATCGCGGCCGTCTTCATCGGTGGCGCTGCGGTGGCGGGCGGGATCGGCACCATCGTCGGGTCCATCGTCGGCGGCCTGGTGATCGCGGTGCTGAACAACGGACTTCAGCTGCTCGGTGTCTCGAACGACCGCGTGCAGATGATCAAGGGGCTCGTGCTTCTGCTCGCCGTCGGGGTCGACGTCTACAGCAAGAAGCAGGGTCGCCCGTCGATCATCGGACGCTTCACTCGCACTGCCGAGACGTCGGCGCCGTTGAACCGACCCGTCATCGGGCCCTCCAACAGCACGGAAGACACCGTGCGCCCCAGTTCCACCACGCCGAACTGACTTCTCAGCCGTAGGCGCCCGGGAGCGATGGTGCTCTCGGATCCACCGTGCACGAAACCTCACAACAGAAGGTGAACACAATGCGCAAGATCGCAATATCGACCATGGCATTTGCCGGAGTCGCGCTCGTGGCGCTGTCCGGTTGCTCCAACGGCCGCGCGGCCAGCGCCGCCTCCAGCACGGCGGCGGGGTTCGCCAAGGGCTCGGTCATCGGAGTCGCGCTCCCGGACAAGACCTCGGAGAACTGGGTCCTTGCCGGCAAGCTGTTCACCGACGACCTCACGGCCGCCGGGTTCACGCCCGATGTGCAGTACGCGCCTTCGTCGAACACGGCCTCCGAGCAGGGTGCACAGATCTCGGCGATGAACACCAAGGGCGCGAAGGTGCTGATCATCGGCGCGTTCGACGGGAAGCAGCTCGGTTCGCAGGTCGCGGCGGCCCACGCCAACGGCGCCGTCGTCATCGCCTACGACCGCATCATCCAGGACTCGAAGAACGTCGACTACTACGTGGCGTACAACAACGAGAAGGTGGGCGAGCTCCAGGGCCAGGCTCTCCTTGACGGGATGAAGGCGCGCTTCCCCGACGCCAAGACCTACAACATCGAGCTGTTCTCCGGGGCGTCGACCGACCCGAACGCCAAGGTGTTCTTCGACGGTGCGATGAAGATCCTGCAGCCGAAGATCGATGACGGCACCCTCAAGGTCGTGTCCGGGCAGACCGCGATCGCCCAGACGCAGACGACCGGCTGGCTCGCCGCGAACGCACAGACCCGGATGGACACGCTGCTCGCCGGGAACTACTCGGGCGTCACGCTCAACGGCGTGCTGTCGCCCAACGACACGCTCGCTCGCGCGATCATCACGTCGATCAAGGCGGCCGGCAAGGCAACCCCGGTCATGCCGGTCGTCACCGGTCAGGACTCCGAGGCCGCGTCGATCCCGCTCATCATGAGCGGCGAGCAGTACTCGACCATCAACAAGGACACGACAAAGCTGGTGGAGCAGGCAGTCGCGATGGTCAAGGAGCTCGCCGCCGGCAAGACGGCCACGACGAATTCACCGGCCACCAACAATGGCGTGGTCGACGTTCCGACCTACTACCTGCCGCCGATGCTCGTCACGAAGGACAATGCCGCAGAGTCGTACAAGAACAACCCGACGCTCGAAGCGCTGACCAAGTAGTCCGCGCCCCAGCGCAACGGTTCGGCCCCCGCGTCTCGGCGCGGGGGCCGAACCTCTCTCCGCGCGGTGGCGATGCCATCGGGTGCGCGGCGCGGTGCCCGTGCAGGTCAGACGGTCCCGACCCGTTGCGCGAGAGCAAGACCCGGGGCGAGGGGTGAGCGGGGCACCAGCGTCGCCTGATAGGCGTGGTATATGTCGGCCTTGCCCGGCCACACGGACGCCGCCGGTCGGTTCGTCTCGTCGAGCTCGTGGTGCCACGAACCCCGGTCGAGATCCATCACGTGGTCGGCGACGTAGTCCCACCAGCGCCGGTAGTCCACGTCGTAGCGGCTCTCCCCTGTGGCGAGGTACAGGGCGGCGGCTGCGCCGATGGCCTCGGCAGGAACCCAGTGCAGCCGGGTGCGGACGACAGGGTTCCCGGTCCAGTCGGTCGTGTAGACGAATCCGGGGGCACCGTCGACCGCCCAGCCGTCGGTCACCGCACGGGCATAGAGCTCGATCGCGGCGGGGACCATCCATGTCGGTGCGGTCTCACCGATCGCGGCGTGGACGTGCAGGACCAGTCGCGCCCACTCCAGGCCATGACCGATGGTCGCGCCGAACGGCTTGAACTGGTCCGCGGGGCGGTCCGCGTTGTAGTCGAGCAGCGGATTCCATGCCGCATCGAAGTGCTCGGGGATCCTCCACCCGTTCCGACGTGCCCACCCGTCGACGACCCGCGTCACGATCCGGAGCGCCCGGGCGCGCCACGCGGGATCGCCCGTCGCGTCGCTCGCCGCAAGCATCGCCTCGACCGCGTGCATGTTCGCGTTCACGCCGCGGTAGTCGTCGAGAGTGCTCCACGTGCGGTCCCAGCTGTCCCTGGCCAGGCCGTCGGCCTCGTCCCAGAACCGCTCGAGATACACCTCGAGAGCCTCGTCGAGGAGCCGACGAGCCCCGGGAAGCTCGGCCACCATGCCGGTCGACGCCGCGAGGATGACGAATGCGTGCGTATACGCGGACTTCTCGTCGATGGTCCGGCCGTCGGGTGTGACGCCGTGGAACCAACCACCGTGCTGAGCGTCGCGCAGCGGTCCGGTCAGGCCGGCAAGGGCACGAAGAGCCAGCGCCCCGGCGCCCGGTGTACCACGGAGATGAGCCAGCGCGTAAACGTGTGCCATGCGTGCGGAAATCCACGTGAAGACCGGTTGCGCACGATCGGGGGAGCCATCCTCGTCGAGCCAGTACGAACCACCTTCAGGCGCCGCACAATGCCGTCCGAACGCCAGCAGCCGCTGTGATTCGGCCTCAAGCCAGAGGTGGTGGCTGGGCTGGTCGATCCATGCCGTCATGTCGAATCCTTCTCCGGCGCCGAATCCGCTTCCGCGGTGATTGCCGACCCTATTGTGTCATCCCGTGAACGGCGGCGAACTTCTTCGCGGAAGAAATGCCGCGCACTCACCGAGCGCTCCTGTCGTCGGCGCTGCGGCGGCGACGACAGGGGGAACGCCGCGGAGCGGTCGCCGGCACCATGACGCCCTGGCGCCGGAGCGCTTATGATGCGGGTGGCCGTAACTGGCGTACCTGAGGTGGACCGAACCACCGGGGAGCGGCCGGAGTTCCCTGCCGGTGCACCGTTCGCCTGGGTGCTCGGGTCCATGACGTCTCACGAGACCGCAACGACCCGGGAGGTCACCCGCATGTCCCACGAACTGTCCCCGCTCAGCCCCGTCGCCGACCCGAACGCCCCCGAGACCCGCCGCCCGCTGCGCCGTGCGCTGGTCAGCGTCTACGACAAGACGGGCCTCACGTCGCTCGCCTCCGTGCTCCACCAGGCCGGCGTCGAGCTGGTCTCGACCGGCTCGACGGCTGCGACGATCGCGGCCGCCGGGATCCCCGTCACCCGCGTCGAGGAGCTCACCGGTTTCCCCGAGTGCCTCGACGGCAGGGTCAAGACACTGCACCCCCGGGTGCACGCGGGGATCCTCGCCGACACGCGTCGGCCCGAGCACCTGGCCCAGCTCGCCGAGCTCGACATCGCACCGTTCGACCTCGTCGTCGTGAACCTGTACCCGTTCTCCGCCACGGTGGCCTCCGGTGCCGGTCCTGACGAGTGCGTCGAGCTCATCGACATCGGCGGGCCGTCGATGGTGCGCGCCGCGGCGAAGAACCACCCGAGCGTCGCGGTGGTCGTCGATCCCGCCCGCTACGGCGAGGTCGCCGCCGCCGCCGCCGTCGAGGGCTTCACGCTCGCCGAGCGTCGTCGGCTCGCGGCCGACGCGTTCGCGCACACCGCCGCGTACGACGTCGCCGTCGCCTCGTGGTTCGCCTCCGGCTACGCAGCCGACGACGTCGCCGTCGAGTCGGGCTTCCCGGCGGTCGTCGGCGCGACGTGGGAGCGCGGCACGGTGCTGCGCTACGGCGAGAACCCGCACCAGGGTGCTGCGCTGTACCTCGGGGCCGAGGGCCTGGCCGGGGAGGGCCTCGCCGGCGCGACGCAGCTGCACGGCAAGGCGATGAGCTACAACAACTACGTGGATGCCGACGCGGCGTGGCGGGCTGCGCACGACCACACCGGGCCGACGGTCGCCGTCATCAAGCACGCGAACCCGTGCGGGATCGCCGTCGGCACGGACATCGCCGACGCCCACGCGAAGGCCCACGCGTGCGACCCGGTCTCCGCCTATGGCGGGGTGATCGCCACCAACGGCACCGTGACGCTGGCGGCGGCCGGGCAGATCGCTCCGATCTTCACCGAGGTCGTCCTCGCGCCCGCCTTCGAGCCCGCCGCTCTCGAGCTGCTCTCCACGAAGAAGAACATCCGTCTGCTGACGGTCGCGGGCGTGCCCGGCTCGGCGCGCGTCGAGGTCAGGAACATCTCGGGCGGACTGCTGATGCAGCAGGCCGACCGGATCGACGCGGTGACCGACACCGGTGGTGACGACCCGTCGCGGTGGACCCTCGCGGCCGGTGAGGCAGCGGACGACGCGACGTTGGCGGACCTCGCGTTCGCCTGGCGCGCGGTGCGGGCGGTGAAGTCCAACGCGATCCTGCTCGCGTCGGGGGGTGCGTCCGTGGGCGTCGGCATGGGGCAGGTCAACCGCGTCGACTCGTGCCGGCTCGCGGTGCAGCGCGCCGGTGACCGGGTGGTCGGGTCGGTGGCCGCGTCCGACGCGTTCTTCCCGTTCGCCGACGGCCTTCAGGTGCTCATCGACGCGGGGGTCCGTGCGGTCGTGCAGCCCGGAGGGTCGATCCGCGACGCCGATGCGATCGCAGCCGCACAGGCGGCGGGCGTGACGATGTACCTCACCGGGACGCGTCACTTCGCCCATTGAAGGCGCTGAAGGCGCTGAAGGCGCTGAAGGCGCTGAAGGCACTGACGGCAGCCGGCAGCGGGACGCCCGGGTCGCTCGCGCGCGTCGGGTCGAGCAGTGGAGCTCGGCCCTCCGCGAGCATCCGGCGTGCCGGTC
>MLJW01000410.1_pt1 | contig 19914 bp, 12 predicted proteins | sample 888231 | NCBI WGS metagenome assembly MLJW01 (sample SAMN05788063, study PRJNA343431) | mine drainage metagenome | isolation source: sample collected from the inflow into an acid mine drainage treatment plant... | place: Germany: Lusatia, lignite mining district
CATCCAGCATCTGGCCGGCATGAAGGACAGCAAGATCATCGTCGCCATCAACAAGGACGAGGAGGCCCCCATCTTCCAGGTGGCCGACTACGGACTGGTGGCCGACCTGTTCCAGGCCCTGCCGGAATTGTCGGGCAGCCTGTAATCCCCTCACCTGTCCCCTAAACAGGTCTCCCTGCGGCGGGCTTCGGCCCGCCGCTTTTTTTACCCCTGCCCCGCTTTTGACCAGCCACATCCTCCCCCTGCCGAAGGGCCTTGGGGATTATCCCCAAATTCTGTGGATAAGTCTGTGAACAGGCTGTGGGGCGAAATCGCCCTCCCTAGCGTTCCCTTAGTTCCGAACTGTCTGCCTCTATCTTGAGCAGGCGGCTTTTCCCTACCCATATCTTTTTCTTGATTTATGCATTACTTGCTATTGACAAGTAATTTTCATGACGATTCCATGTGGACAATTCAGCAGATGGAAAAGACTCGCTCCAGGATATTGCCGGTTTCACGAGATGAGATCCCTTAGGATTTTGCCACATCACAGTAACCTTGCCGGTGATGATTAGGGCAACTCCCCCCTGGTGACGGGCGGCCCGATCGCGCATGATGAAGCCCACCCTTACCGTCCGCCCCCAAAGGACCCCGGCATGCTCTTTTCCCGGTTCCGTCTTCTTCTGCTGCTTCCGCTTGCCCTGCTGGCCGCCTGCGCCGACCCGCCGCCCGCCGCCCCCAGCGGCAGCCAGGTGTTCCAGGCCGATCAGAAATGCATGGAGCATGTCTGGCCGTCGGAGGTGGCGCGCACCAACTGCCTGGATACGGTGGAATACAGCGTGGTGCAGGCCAATCTGCCGTATCTGGAGCCCTCGTTCCGCACCTTTGCCGAGAACCGCCGCAAGCTGGCGATGATGTTCGACCAGGAAAATATGATCGCCCGCGAAAACTGGGAAAAATTCCGCGAGCGCCTCAAGGATCTGTCGGCGGCGCTGGCCACCATGGAACCGCATCTCACCGATCCCAACGGCCGCCTGATGAAGGATATCCAGGCCCTGGATATGTGGCACACCTGCAATTCCCTGCAAGCGGTGCCGCGCATCGTCTGTTCGGGCAAAATGATGCGCGAGGTCTGGCAGAAGGATGCTCCCGACACCCTGCGGCTGTTCAGCACCTTCCAGAGCAAGCGCCTGCGCATCGCCGAGGAATACGACACTTCCGGCGCCGCCGACATCAACCGCCAGGCCGTACAGCGCCACAACGCCGCCACCGCCCAGATGGTGGAAGGCTACGCCGATTATTGCCGCAAGGAGATGATCCGCCAGGGCCGCGAACAAAGCGACGGCCCGCTGCTGGAAGCGCTGCTGAGCAGCCTGGCCCATTCCAGCATGGTCAATTACAACGGCGAGCTGGCCAGCGGGCAGTGATGTTGCATTTTGCAAAGCGCATTGCAGGGTGCAACGGCATTTTCGCCCGCCATTTCCGCTTTCCCCTGAGAATATCAGGGAAAACAGGCGCCTCCCGGGTTTTCCCCGGCTGAGGGCGGCATGGCATGGCGTTTGCTGCCGGGGGGCGTTACCCCACGTCCCCCCGCAATGACTGACTGGATCGTCGCGCCATGTCCACTGATGATGAGGATATTATCCGCCGCACTTTTGCCGAAGCCTCACTGGCGGCGCGGGAAAAAGGCCTGTCGGGCTTGCGGGCCCACCGCGCCGTGCTCAATACCGCCGTTGTGGTGTCCACCCGCATTCTGCACCGCGCCGTAACGGCGGAAGAGGTTGAACGGGTCATGGGACATGTCTGACGAACGGACGCCGTGATGGACGAGGCAATGCGAAAAATGGTTTCGGAAGCCTATGACGAAACGGTGAGCGAAGCGATGGCCCAGGGCCACTCCCCGGATACCGCCCATAAAGAGGGCATCACCGCCGCCGCCATGTTCCTCTCCTCCATGAGCGGCCTTGAAGATGCCGCCGCCCGCGGCGCGGTGGAGGCTTTGGGGCTTGAACCCACCTGACGCCATCCCGCCTTGCAACAGGCCTTCCGCCATCCGGCGGAAGGCTTTTTTATGAGGGCCTGGGCAGGGTGAAGAAGAAGGTGGCCCCCTGCTCCGGCGCCGCCTCGATCCAGATGCGGCCGCCGTGGTGCTCGACGATCTTCCTGCAGATGGCCAGGCCGATGCCGGTCCCCTCGACCTTGTCTTTCGTCACCAAACGCTGAAAAACCCCGAAGGCGCGATCGAAATCCTTGGGATCGATCCCGCTGCCGTTATCTTGCACCCAGAACGTCCACTCGCGCCGGCCTTCGCGGGCACCGATCCCGATGCGGCACGGCCGTTCGGAATGGCGGTATTTCACCGCGTTGCCGATAAGGTTCTGCCACAGCCGCATCAGTTCGTTGCCGTTGCCGTTTACCACGGGCAACGCCGGCGCCACCGAAAGCGCGGCCCCGGCCTCGCCGATGGCCACTTCCAGATTGGCGCAGGCGTCTTGCACAACCTCATTCATATCCACCGGCCCGAACGGCCGTTCCTCGCGCCCAACGCGGGAATATTCGAGCAGATCCAGGATCAGGCGGTCCATGCGCCGGGCTCCGCCCACGGCGAAACCGATGAAGGTTTTCATCTCCTCGCCGATCTCGGCGCCCAGTTCGCGCTCGATCAGGCTGAGATAGCTCGACACCATGCGCAGCGGCTGGCGTAGATCGTGCGAAGTCACATAGGCGAACTGTTCCAGCTCGGCATTGCTGTGCTTCAGGCGTTTGGCCTGTTCCTCGAGATCGGCGGCCAGTTCGGCCAGGCGGGCCGTGGCCTCTTTCTGGAAGGTGATGTCCTCCTTGATGCCCACCAGCCGGGCGACCCGTCCGTCATCCTCGAGAATGGGGAAGATGTGCGCCCGCTCCCAGTAAAGACTGCCGTCGCGGCGGCGGTTGCGGAGTTCCCCCACCCAGGTGCGGCCCGCCAGCACCGTGCCCCACATTTCGGCATAAACCGCCTTGTCCATCTGACCCGAGGAGAACAGGCGGGGATTTTCACCCACCACCTCCTCCAGATCGTAGCCGGTGCTGTTCAGACAATGGGTATTGGCATATTCGATGCCGCCGGAGGAATTGGTGATCAGAATCGAAACCGGGCATTGCTCCACCACGTCCGACAGCAGCCGCAGCCGCATCAGGCGCGCCGCTTCCGGCGTAATGTCGGAGGCCACGCCGCGATAGCCGAGAAAATGTCCCGCGTCATCATGGCGCGGCGAGCCGCTGATGCTGATCCAGCGCTGACTGCCGTCGGCGGCATCCACCCAATAGCGGAAATCGCGGAACCCCCGCTCGGCCTTCAGATTCTCGAGCAGATCGGCCCAGGATCTGGAACTGATCTTGCGCCGCGCCGACGACAGTTCCCAGCGCGAACGGCCCAGCAGATCGGCCACCGCCACCCCCAGCGCCCCTTCCACCCGCTCCGACAGCCAGGTGAAGCGGTGCTGGGTATCGGTTTCCCACACCCAGTCCGAGGTTTCCTCGATCAGGCTGCGGAAACGCTCCTCGCTGATCCGCAGACTGGTCATCATCTGGGCCATCTCGGCCTCTTTCTCGGCCACGGCCCGGGAGAGATCCTCGGTATGGCGGTGCAGGGTGCCGGCCATGATCACGAAATTTTCCGACAGACGGCCGATTTCATCGGTGGTGTCGGTGGGCAGATCAAGTTCGAACTCGCCGCGGCTCAAGGCCTGCGCCGAGGCATCGAGCCGGGCGATGCGCGACAGCACCAGCCGATCCAGCAGCAAGGCGATCACCGCCGCCGCCCCCAGCATGCCGAACAGCACCATTCCGCCCAGGGCCAGGAAGGGGCCGTGCGTCCACAAACGATCCCGATCGATCAGCGAGACCGCGGTCCAGCCGATCTGGCGCAAGGGCGCGAACGCCACCAGACGGCGATGCCCGCCTAAACGCACCTCCGCCGCAGCCGACTGGGTGCCCACCACCGCCAGACGCGCCAGGGCCAGATGCACCTGCCGGCGGCTGGCGTCGTCGTCGAGCAGGGCGAAAAAGGTATGGTGGCCGCCCTCCTTGCGGGTCAGGCTGGCATAATCGATCTGCCCCATGTCCCTGTGGGCCTGGATATCGCCATCCTGATTGATGAACAGCGTCTCCACCCCGTCCGGCGATCCGTTCACCACGCGCCGGATGAAGGCGCCGAGATCAAGCCCGGTTCCCACCAGCCCCACCACCCGGCCGCCATCGCGCATCAGCACATTGATCCACACCTTGGTCACCCCGAGATGGGTATCGGGATTGATATTGATCTGTACCGGCAGACCGGCCTTCAAGGTGGCCCAGTACCAGGCGTCGGCGGGTTTTTGCGGCGACAGGGTATAGCGTAGTTCGTGTCCGCTGTATTGCTCCTGGCTGTCGTTGAAATAGTAGTGATTGCTTTTGGCCGGAATGAAAAAATAGCTGCCGTCACGGAAAATGCGGCGGTAGCTTTCCAGATCCTCCAGGGCGCGACGGCGCAGTTCCGGATCGTTCTCCCGCTCGGCCCAGGCCATTAAAAGGGAGGAATCGGCCATCTTGCGGGCCAGGGCGATTTCGGTCAGCAGCGGCGACAGGCATTCGTCGCGGGCCATCTGCACCTGATTGCCGACCAGCCCCCGCCCCAGCCACGAGACCGTATCCGAAAGAATCCAGCTCAGCCCGGCCAGGGTAATGAGCGACACCGCCAGAAAAACCGCCGCCATGGCCAGGGCGAACCGCCGCTTCAACCCCATGAACCGAACCGCAGAACCTTCAGTGGCCATCGCCGACCTATTCCTTCATACCGCCTCGGCACCGCCGCCGCGCGGGCTTGCCGGTCGGCGGCGGCAACCGCAACATCCCGCACCGGCCGGCATTTTTCCCCGGAAGGAATTATGACAGCCCGCCGTCAGCGGGGAAAGGCTGAAGAGAAGGCGGGACTTCATCAAAAAGGATGATGTTTTTTATTGTGCACATGCAACAGATATCAAATTAAAAGATAGGAATATACCGTCCTGTCCTGCATTGATTGCATGACTCAAGTCCTATTTTTTAGTACAATTCCACATCGCGGCCGGTTCCATCTTCCAGCCGCACGGATGGGAAACCGCCCCATGACCTTCGAAATCGACCGAGACCGCCGCCTGGAGGCGATGGGCATCACCAACGATACCCGCCGCCTTTTGCAGGAGGTATCCGACATCGTCGCCCCCGGCATCGAACAGGCGGTGGAGGCCGGCTACCGGCAGATGCTGCGCTATCCCGATGCCGCCGCCGCCTACCAGGGCATGAATATGGAAGAGGCCCGGCGGGCCCAGCGCGACCATTGGCTGAAGGATATGTTTCCCGCCAGCTTCACCACCGAACAACTGGCCGGGGGGGTTAAGATTTTTCAGAGCCGCGAGCGCCAGGGATTGGATCTGCGCTGGTTCTTCACCTTCTACTGCACCTATCTGGCCGAGCTGATCGATTACGCGGCGCCGGCCTACCGCAAAAAGCCCGAACGCTTCGGCCAGGCGGTGTCGGCCCTGGTGCGGCTGTTCCTGTTCGAACTGGAACTGGCCTCGGCCTCTTATATGGACTCGGCCCATACCGCCACCCACCAGGCCCTGGCCGGTTATGCCGATACCTTCAAAAGCGATGTGGAGCGGGTGGTGGCGCAACTGGCGGCGGCGGCCGGCCAGATGACCGGCACCGCCCAGGCCATGGCCCGCAACGCCCGCCAGACCAGCAGCGAGGCCGACAATGTGGCCGAGGCCAGCCACAGCGCCACCGCCACGGTGCAGACCATCGCCGCCGCCTCGGAGGAACTGGCCGCCTCGATCAACGAGATCGGCCGCCAGGTGGAGCAATCCAGCCGCATTTCCCAGATCGCCACCGACGAGGCCAACCAAACCAACGACATCATGCGCGGTCTGGCCGAATGCTCGGCCCGCATCGGCGAGGTGGTGGACCTGATCGCCTCCATCGCCAGCCAGACCAATCTGCTGGCCTTGAACGCCACCATCGAGGCGGCGCGGGCCGGCGAGGCCGGCAAAGGCTTCGCCGTGGTCGCCGGCGAGGTGAAAAATCTGGCCAACCAGACGGCGCGCGCCACCGGCGATATCAGCACCCAGATCGGCGCCGTGCAGGCCGCCACCCAGAAGGCGGTGGCGGCCATCGGCGGCATCGTGGGGCGCATCGGGGAACTGGGCGGCATCACCCAGGGCATTGCGGCGGCGGTGCAGCAGCAGGCCGCCGCCACCGGCGAGATCGCCCACAACATCCAGATGGCCACCATCAGCACCGAAACCGTTTCCAGCAATATCGGCGCCGTGGCCGGAGCCGCCGCCGAAACCGGCGCCGCCGCCGATCAGGTGCTGGCCTCGGCGCAATCGCTTTCGCGCGAAGCCCACGATTTGCAGGATTCCGTGCGGGCCTTCCTGGAAAAACTGCTGCGCACCGCATGATAGCAACCGGTCAATTCATTGGCCGGTTGGACTGTCCCTCGCCGGGCGGCGGCATCCGCCGCCTTGGCCGCTCTCTCAAGGCTCGCTGGATACCGGCCAACCCGTCACTTCAATGGTTGGCCGGTATCACTTCAATGGTTGGCCGGTATGACCATCGCGCCGGGTTGGGACGAAAGCCGTTCAAAATCCCGCCCAGGGGGTATAGAAAGGCCTCCTTGTTCAAGAACAGCGGGAGCAGCAGGGCGAGATGACCGTCCGCATCGACATGGGATTGACGGCCTCGGGCGCCACCGCCACCCTCGATCTCGAGGAATTGCTGGCCACCCGGCTGCTGGTGCAGGGCAATTCCGGATCGGGCAAATCCTACCTGCTGCGCCGCCTGCTGGAACAAAGCGCCCCGGTGGTGCAGCAGGCCATCATCGATCCCGAGGGCGATTTCGTCAGTCTGGCCGAGAAATTCGGCCATGTGGTGGTGGACAGCGCCGGCCATTCCGAGGCCGCCCTGCAGCAACTGGGGGCGCGGGCCCGCCAGCACCGGGTTTCGGTGGTGCTCAATCTGGAAAATCTCGACGCCGAGGGGCAGATGCGCCATGCCGCCGCCTTCCTGGGCGGCATGTTCGACGTGGACCGCGACTACTGGTTCCCGGTGCTGGTGGTGGTGGACGAGGCGCAGATGTTCGCCCCCGCCGCCGCCGGCGAGGTTTCCGACGAGGCGCGCAAGGCCTCGCTGGGCGCCATGACCAATCTGATGTGCCGCGGCCGCAAGCGCGGCCTGGCCGGGGTGATCGCCACCCAGCGCCTGGCCAAGCTGGCCAAGAACGTGGCCGCCGAGGCCTCGAACTTCCTCATGGGCCGCACCTTTCTCGATATCGACATGGCCCGCGCCGCCGATCTTCTGGGCATGGAGCGCAAACAGGCCGAGATGTTCCGCGATCTGGAACGGGGCCGTTTCATCGCCCTGGGCCCGGCCCTGTGCCGCCGCCCCCTGCCCATCCGCATCGGCGCGGTGCAAACCTTCGCCCGCGCCGTCAGCCCCAAGCTGATGCCGCTGCCCGAACGCGGCGAGGACGCCCGCGACCTGATCTTCAAGCCCGGCGAAAACGAGGTGCCGCGCTATTCGGCCCGCCGCCCGCCGCCCAGCAGCACCGCCGAGGTGCTGGCCCAGCTGGCGGCCCAGCCCCGCCCGGCGCCGCCGCCGCCCGCCGCCGATCTGCCCGCCATGGACGATACCGCCGAGGCCGCCGCCGAGGCGCCACTGACTGCCGCCGCCGCGCCGCCGCGCCCGGCTCCCCGGCCCGCCGCCCCGCGCCCCGCCGGCAATGAACGCGCCGATTACGATGCGGTGATGGCCGAGATCCTGGAAGATCCGGAAGCGGTTTACCGTTCTTTTTCCGTGCTTTATCAGGATTTCATCGTGCGCTGCCGCAGCCATGCCCTGAACGGCCGCCTGCTGGATCTGGTCACCTTCCGCCGCAAGCTGGCCCTGGCCCGCGCCCAGGCCGCCGCCGCTCCGGACGGCACCGCCGACGCCGATCAGGACGAATGGCGCAAAGCCCTGGCCGTGGCCGCCACCCTGCCGGAAGACAGCCAGGGCCTGTTCCTGCTGCTGGCCCGCGCCGCCCTGGAACAGGCGCCCTGCCCCTCGGATGCCCGCATCGCCCGCGCCATCGGCAGCCGTTCGGCCCGGCGCGGCCGCAGCCAGCTGGGCTATCTGGAGCAGCGCGGCCTGATCGCCTGCGCCGAGATGATGGACGGCAGCCGCGCCGTGCTCATTGCCGGTCTGGACTGGGAAACCGCCCCCGGCGACCCCAACGCCCCCGACGACGAGGATCAGGGAGACGCGGCGTGAGCCCCTGGGCCCGCCGCCTGAAGCCCGACACCTATTCCCTGGCCATTGTGGGCTGCGTGGGGCTGGCCTCCCTGCTGCCGGCCCGCGGCGGCTTCGCCCAGGGCTTCCATCATGCCACCGCCCTGGCCATCGCCCTGCTGTTCTTCCTGCACGGCGCCCGCCTGCCGCGCGAGGCGGTGATCGCCGGGCTGGCCCACTGGCGGCTGCATCTGCTGGTGTTCGGCTGCACCTTTGTGCTGTTCCCCCTGGCCGGGCTGGCGCTTTCCGTCCTGCTGCCGGCCTCGCTGGCGGCGGGCATGCTGTTTCTGTGCTGCCTGCCCTCCACCGTGCAGTCGTCCATCGCCTTCACCTCCATCGCCCGCGGCAATGTGCCCGCCGCCATCTGCAGCGCCTCGGCCTCCAACATGCTGGGGGTGTTTCTCACCCCGCTGCTGGCCGGGCTGCTGATCCGCCAGGGCGGCGGCGGCGTCAGCCTGGAGGCGGTCAAGGCCATCATGCTGCAGCTGCTGGCCCCCTTCCTGGCCGGGCAGCTGCTGCGGCCCTGGCTCGGCGCCTGGGCGGCGCGGCACCGCGCCCTTTTAGCGTTCGTCGACCGGGGATCGATCCTGATGGTGGTGTATGGCGCCTTTTCGGAAGCGGTGAGCGGCGGCCTGTGGCACCGCCTGCCGCCCTCGGCCCTGCTGCTGCTGGCCGCCCTCGATCTCGGCCTGCTGGCCCTGGCCCTTGTCACCACCCATGCCGCCGCCCGCCGCCTGGGCTTCAACCGCGCCGACAGCATCGCCATCGTCTTCTGCGGCTCGAAGAAAAGCCTGGCCAGCGGCGTGCCCATCGCCAATGTGCTGTTTTCCGGCCCCATGGTGGGCATGGTGGTGCTGCCGGTGATGCTGTTTCATCAGTTCCAGCTGATGGCCTGCGCCGTGCTGGCCCGGCGCTGGGGAGAACAGGCGCAATGATTTGAACCGCCGGGGCGGGGGGCTATACAGCCCGGTTTAGATCTCCACCTGATCGCCCAGTTCCACCACGCGGTTGATGGGCAGCGAGAAGAATTCCATCGACGAGGCGGCGCTACGCGACATCCAGGCGAACAGGCGGTGGCGGATCAGCCCCAGGCGCGGATCGAAGCTGGGCACGATGGTTTCGCGGCTCAGGAAGTAGGAGATCTTCATGGGTTCGTAGAAGAAGCCCAGTTCCTGTTCGGTGGCATTGGCCAGGGTGCGCGGCAGGTTGGTCTGATCCATGAAGCCGTAATGCAGGGTCACGCGGTAGATACCGTCGCCCAGATGCTCGCTTGTGATGGACCCTTCCGACGGCACATGGGGAATATCCTCCACATCCACCGTCATCAGCACGGTATGTTCGTGCAGCACCTGATTATGTTTCAGGTTATGCAGCAGGGCCGGGGGAATGGCGTCGCGCACGCTGGTCAGGAATACCGCCGTGCCCTTGGGACGGAACACGTTGGGGCTGTTGATCACCGAGCGCAGGAAGTCCTCCACCGGCATGGAATTGCTCTGGCGGATCTCCGACACCAGCAGGCGCCCGCGTTTCCAGGTCATCAGCAGCGAGAAGATGATCACGCCCATGGCCAGCGGGAACCAGCCGCCATGCACGATCTTCGAGGCGTTGGCCGAGAAGAAGGCCAGATCCACCACCAGGAACAGCCCCAGCATGGCGTAGCCCAGACGGCTCTTCCAGTGCCACAGATAGGTGGCCACCATGCCCACCATGATGGTGGTGATGGCCATGGTGCCGGTCACGGCGATGCCGTAGGCCGCCGCCAGGTTGGAGGAGGACTGGAAGCCGATCACCAGGGCGCAGACGAACACGGTAAGCACGCCGTTGAGGAAGGGCAGATAAATCTGCCCCTTTTCCTGGGCCGAGGTGTGCAAAACCCGCATGCGCGGCAGATAGCCCAGCTGCATGGCCTGCACCGTGACCGAGAAAGCCCCCGAGATCACCGCCTGCGAGGCGATCACCGTGGCCAGGGCAGACAGGATCAGCAGCGGCATCAGGGCCCAGTGCGGCGCCATCAGATAGAAGGGATTGGCCAGGGCGGCGGGATCCTTCAGCAGCAGCGCCCCCTGGCCGAAATAGTTCAGCACCAACGAGGGCAGAACCAGGAAATACCAGGCCAGGGCGATGGGCGTGCGGCCGAAATGGCCCATATCGGCGTAAAGCGCCTCGCCGCCGGTCACGGCCAGCACCACCGAGGCCAGGGACAGGAAGCCCAGCATGCCGTGATGCACGATGAACATGATGCCGTAATGCGGGCTGATGGCCGCCAGCACCAGCGGCGCATGGGCGATATTGCGGATTCCCATGATGCCCAGACAGGCGAACCACAAAATCATCACCGGGCCGAACATCTTGCCCACCAGGGCGGTGCCGAAGCGCTGGATGGCGAACAGCGCCAGCAGGATGGCCAGAGTGATGGGAATGACATAGTCGCTCAAGGACGGCGCCGCCACCTCCAGCCCCTCGATGGCCGAAAGCACCGACACCGCCGGGGTGATGGTGGAATCGCCATAGAACAGCGCGGCGGCGGCGATCCCCAGGGTGGAGACCAGCGGCGGCAGCCATGGCTTTTCCTTGACGTGATGCAGCATGGCCAGCAGCGCCAGACTGCCGCCCTCGCCCCGGTTGCTGGCCCGCATGGTCACGATCACATACTTGATCGAGACGATCAGCATGATGGACCAGAAGATCAGCGACAGGATGCCCAGCATGTTGCCGCGGGTGACGGCGATGGGATGTTCGCCGGCGAAGCATTCGTGCAGGGTGTAGAGAGGGCTGGTGCCGATGTCACCATAGACGACCCCCAGGGCGCCGACGAACAGCACACCCAAAGAGGATTTTTCCGGAACATGGCCGTGCCCGGCAGTGGAATTCTGTTGGCTCATGGCGGCAAGGTAATCGAATCGCCCCGCCATGAAAAGGGGTTCGCGGCTTATGCGGTTTGGATAAGCCCTTGCCAAGCGCCGCCGCCGATGGGATTCTGCCGCCTTCCCTGTCCACCGGCGGTCGTAGGGCGTCTGGAGCCGGCTTCAAGGCAGGGCCGTCCTTGTCGTTTGGAATCCCGTCATGCCCGACCAGACCGCCGCCCCCGATCTTTCCGCCGCCATCGCGCTCTATAACCGGCAGCGCTACGATGCCTGCGCCGCCGCCTGCCAGCAGGCCCTGGACAGCCATCCCGGCCACCCCTCCATCCTGCATCTGCTGGGGCTGGCCCAAACCGGCCTGGGGCTTTATCCCCAGGCGGCGGCCACCTTGCGCGCCGCCCGGGCCGGCCTGCCCGCCGACCCCAGCATTCTTCTGGATCTGGCCGCCGCCCTGGCGGCGCAGGATGCCCCCCGCCCGGCGCTGGCCGCCCTGGAACAGGCCCACGCCCTGGCGCCGGAGGCGGCGGTGATCCTGACCAACATGGCCACCTTGCATCAAACCCTGGGCGAGCTGGACGAGGCCGAACGGCTTTACCGCCGCGCCATCGCCCTGGATCCCAACGACGCCACCGCCCGCAGCAATCTTGGCACCTGCCTGCTGACCCGCGCCCAATGGGCCGAGGGGTTCGCCGAATTCGAAGCCCGGCTCCAGTTGCCCGCGCTGCGCCCGTCCGCCCGCACCCTGCCGGTCTGGCAGGGGCAATCCCTGGCCGGCAAACATCTTTTGATCACCGCCGAACAGGGCTATGGCGACCAGATCCAGTATGCCCGCTTCCTGCCCGGCCTGCTGCCCCATCACGCCCGCGTCACCGTGGAATGCCGCCCCGGACTGGAACGGCTGTTCGCCGCCTTGCCCGGCGTGGCCGCCGTGCTGCCCGCGGGCGCGCCCCATCCCGCCGCCGATTACGCCCTGTCCATCATCAGCCTGGCCGACCGCCTGGGGATCGCGGCGGCGGCCCCCGTGCCTTATCTGGCGCCTCCCGAAGGTGGCGCGCCGCTGCCCGAGGCCGAAGAGGCCGATATTAAAATCGGCCTGGTCTGGGCCAGCCAGCCGGTGCGGGGCACCCCTTTTGAGCGCCATCTGCACGCCGCGCGCGGCTGCCCGCTGCCGCTGCTGGCGCCGCTGGCGGCGCAGCCCGGCGTCAGGCTTTACAGCCTGCAGCAGGCCTGGGCCGCCGCCGATCTGGCCGCCGCCGGCCTGCCGATCATCGATCTGGCCCCCCAGCTGACCGATTTCACCGAAACCGCCGCCCTGATCGCCCGCATGGATCTGATCATCAGCATCGACGGCCCGGTGGCCCATCTGGCCGGGGCCATGGGCAAGCCGCTGTGGGTGCTGCTGGCGCCAGGGTTTCAGGATTACCGCTGGGGCCTGGGCGACGGCACCCCCTGGTATCCCCAGGCGCGGCTGTTCCGCTGCGGCCCCGGCGGCTGGCCCGACGTGACCGAGGCCCTGCTGCGGGCCCTGCCGGCGCAGACCGCCCGCGCTCTGTTCCAGAAGGCCGGACGCCTGCATCTGGCCGGCGCCCTCGATGCGGCCATCGCCCTTTATCACCGCGTCCTGGCCCTGGACCCCGCCTATCCCCAGGCCCATTGCAACCTGGGCGAGGCCTTGAGCCAGCGCCACCGCCACGCCCCCGAACATGACGACGAGATCCGCGCCTGCTACCAGCGCGCCCTGGAGCTTCAGCCCGATTTTCCCGAGGCCTGCAACAATCTGGGGGTTTTTCTGGTGGACCGCCTGCGCCCCGAGGAGGCCGAGGCGCAGTTCCGCCGCGCCCTGGAGCTGAGGCCCGGCTTCGTTGCCGCCACCAACAATCTCGGCAACGCCCTGTTGCAGCAGAACCGCCTGGTGGAGGCCGAAGCCCTCTACCGCCAGGTCATCGCCTGGGATGCCGCCTATGTGAAGGCCTATAACGGCCTGGGCAACACCTTAAGGCTGCAAGGCGCGTTCGAGGAGGCCGACGCCGCCTACGCCCAGGCCCTGGCCCTCAACCCCGATTACCCCGAGGCCCTGATCAACCGCGCCGGCACCCTGGTGGTGCTGGGCCGCCTGGACGAAGCCATCCTTGCCACCAACCGGGCCCTGCGCCTGCGCCCGGCCATGGCCCAGGACAGCAGCACCATCGATCTGGTGCTGAACGAACTGGCCATCGCCCTGCTGCATAACGGCCAGTACGAAACCGCCCGGCAGATCTCGGAACTGGCGGTGACCCGCCGCCCCAGCGACCCCGAGCCGCATTTCCGCCTGGGCAACGCCTACATGCGGATGAAAAAGCTCGACCAGGCCGCGAAGTGTTTCCTGCAAGCCATTGCCGTTAATGAATTTTTTGCCCCGGCCTATAACAATCTCGGTTCCATCTATCTGGAACGCGAGGAAACCCGCAAGGCCCTGGCCTTCATCACCAAGGCGGTCAGCCTGGATGCCTCGCTGCCCGATATCCACAACAATCTCGGCAATGCCCTGCGCGCCTCCAGCCAGCCCGAGGCGGCCAAGGTCTCCTACGCCCAGGCCATCGCCCTGAAGGCCGATTTTCCCGAAGCCTACAATAATCTGGCGGTGCTGCTGGGCGAACTGGGACAGGTGGAGGAATCCCTGGCCGCCTTCGATCAGGCCATCCGCCTGCTGCCCCACTATGCCGAGGCCCACAGCAACCGGGGCAATGTGCTGAAAAGCCGCCGCCGCCTCGACGAGGCCATCGCCTCTTACCGCAATGCCCTGGCCATCCGCCCCGATTATCACGGCGCCCGCCTGAACCTGGCCATCGCCCTGTTGCAGCGCGGCGACTGGCTGGAAGGCTGGGAGGACTACAAGGCGCGCTGGCTGACCGGATCCTTGAGCCGCCTCAAGGTGGATTTCACCCAGCCGGAGTGGGACGGCCGCCCCCTGCACGGCGAAACCCTGCTGTTTTACGGCGAACAGGGCTATGGCGACGTGTTGCAGTTCATCCGCTACGCGCCTCTGCTGGCGGCGCGGGGCGCGCGGGTGGTGGCGCTGGTGCACAAGGTGCTGCTACGCCTGTTCCAAAGCGCCCCCGGCCTGGCCGAAGTGCGCAGCTTCGACGATCCGCCCGCCGCCTTCGATTACCATCTGGCCATGATGAGCGCGCCACGCCTCTTCGCCACCACGCCCGAAACCATTCCGGCCCCGGTGCCTTATCTGGCCGCCCAGCCCGCCGATGTGGCCGCCTGGGCCGAAATCCTGGCGCCGCTGCCCGGCCGCAAGGTGGGGCTGGTGTGGTCGGGCGATCCCCGCCCCCATGATTTCGCCGCCAATCTGCTGGACCGCCAGCGCAGCCTGAAACTGGAGCAGTTCGCCGCCTTAAGCGAAATTCCCGGCCTGTCGCTGGTCAATCTGCAGATGGGGGTGCCGGCCAGCCAGCTGCGCACGCCGCCGCCCGGCCTCGCCCTGTTCGACGCCATGGAGCGGGTGAAGGATTTCGCCGATACCGCCGCCCTGGTGGCCAATCTCGATCTGGTGGTCACGGTGGATACCTCCATGGCCCATCTGGCCGGGGCGCTGGGCAAACCGGTGTGGATCCTGTCGCGCTATGACGGCTGCTGGCGCTGGCTGATCGGCCGCGAGACCACCCCCTGGTACCCCAGCGCCCGCCTGTTCCTGCAAACCGTCCCCAACGACTGGAGCGACGCCTTGCGCCAGCTTGCCGATGCCCTGAGATCCTTCGCCGCATGATCCGCCTGCCGCCCAACGCCAGTATCGAGGCCCTGTTCGCCCAGGCCGTGGCCCTGCACGCGGCCGGTGAGACAAGCGGCGCCGAGCAGCTTTACCGCGCCCTGATGGCCCGCGCCCCCGGCCAGGCGGCCATCCCCCTCAATCTGGGCTCGCTGCTGCAGGCCCAGGGCCGCCACAAGGAGGCGGTGGCCTGCTTCAGGAAGGCGGTGGCGACAAAGCCCGGCATGGCCGAGGCCCATAATAATCTGGGGGTGGCGCTGCAATCCTTGGGGCGCGAGGCCGAGGCGGCGAAAAGCTTCCGCCGCGCCATCGCCCTCACTCCCGGCATGGCCGAGGCCCACCGCAATCTGGGCATCGCCCACAGCCGCCAGGGCCAGCCGGACGAGGCCCTGGCCAGTTTCCAGAAAGCCGCCGCGCTGCGCCCCGGCCACGTGGACACCCTGATCGAACTGGGCCGCACCCTGCACGAGCTGCGCCGCTACCCCGAAGCGGTGGAGATCTATGGCCGCGCCCTGGCCCTGAAACCCGACGCCGCCCATATCCTGAACGATCTGGGCGCCGCCCAGGATCTGGCCGGAGACAAGGCCGGCGCCATGGCCAGCCTGCGCCGCGCCATCGCCCTGGATGACTCTTCCGCAAATCCGCGCAATAACTTAGGGAAACTTCTTGAGGCGGAGGGCGATCTGGATGGGGCCGAAGAGATGTTCCGCGCCGCCCTGGAGCGCGCCCCCGGCCTGGCCGAGGTGCACGGCAATCTGGGCAATATCTGCATGGAGCGCCGCCGCATCGATGAGGGCATCGCCCACTACCGCGCCGCCATCGCCCTGAAGGCGGATTTCTTCGAGGCCCATGTCTCGCTGGGCATGGCCCTGCTCACCCAGGGCCAGTATGCCGAGGGCTGGGCCGAGTGGGAATGGCGCTGGTACCGCCGGGCCTGGCTGACGCCGTCGCTGCGCTTTCAGCGCCCGCTGGCCGAAGGAGAGCGGCTGGACGGCAAACGGGTGCTGCTGTTCGCCGAACAGGGCTTTGGCGACGTGCTGCACTTCTGCCGTTACGCCCTGCTGCTGCGCGAACGCGGCGCCCAGGTGATCCTGAAGGTCTACCCCGCCCTGGTGCGACTGCTGCGCAGCCTGCCGGGCGGCTGTTCCATCATCGCCGAGGATGATCCCGAGCCGCCGCACGATCTGCGCCTGCCGATGATGAGCGCCCCTTTCGTCTTCCAGAGCGGCGAGGCCCCCATCCCGGCGCCCTGCCCCTATCTTGCCCCCCAGGCCGAAGAGGCCGCCGGCTGGGCGCGGCGTCTGGCCGCCCTGCCCGGCCGCAAGGTGGGGCTGGTGTGGGCCGGCGATCCCCGCCCCCACGATCCCGGCGCCCATCTGGTGGACCGGCGGCGCAGCCTGCGCCTGCGGCAGTTCGCCGCCCTGGCGGCGCTGCCCGGCCTGTCCCTGGTCAGCCTGCAAAAGGGCGCCCCGGCGGCGCAGGCGGCGGCCAGCCCCTTCCCCCTGTTCGACGCCATGGCCGAGGTGGGGGATTTCGCCGATACCGCCGCCCTGGTGGCCAATCTCGATCTGGTGATCACCGCCGACACCTCCATGGCCCATGTGGCCGGAGCCCTGGGCAAGCCGGTGTGGGTGCTGTCACGCTTCGACGGCTGCTGGCGCTGGGGCGAACAGGGCCCCGCCACCCCCTGGTATCCCAGCATGCGGCTTTACCGCCAGCCCCGCCCCGGCGACTGGGACGAGCCGCTGCGGCGCATCCTGGCCGATCTGCAAGCTCTGCCGCCCGCGTAAGACCGGGCGGCTCTTACCTCCGTCAGGAAGCCGACGGGGTTTCCTTTTCCTTGCAGATGCGGGCGGCGTCGGCGGGTTTCCGGTTATAGATCGAGGTTTCCAGAAGCTCGCACACCGGCAGGAACCGGCTGGCCCAATAGGCCTTGCAGCTTTGCCCCACCGCCACCGGATCCTGTTCCGGATGGCCGGCCAGGGCCACCTGCCAGCAGGCCGCGGTGAGGTTCTGATTCATGGCGGCCATGCCGCCCTTGAAATTCTCCGACTTGTCGGGATAGCGCGCCTCGTAATAGATGGCGCTGGGATGTTCGGTGACGAACAGCGGAATTTTCACCCCGTCGGGCAGGGTGACGCGGGCGGCATCGCCTTCCTTGAGGGTGGTCTTGAACAGGGCGTTGACATATTTCTGCACCGGGGCGCCGAAGGCCACCACCGGCTTGCCCAGCCCGCCGTCGGCGGCCCAATGCTCCAGCATATCCCCGATATAGGGATCATATGGCCCGGTGGGGAACACATCGCCGGCATTGGCCGGGGCGGCGATGGGATCGATATCGGTGATGGCCTGATAGCGCGGCGTCTGCCCCTTGTCGGCGCTGTTGATCACCAGCAGGCTGGCCCAGCGGTCGGTGGTGGTGGAATTGAGGTAATCCTGGCTGGTCAGCGAATAATCCGGCGGGAAATGCAGCAGCTCCACCGAAACATTGCGGGTCATGGCCAGGCCCAGCGGCAGGAAGAACGACCAGGTGGGCTGCCAGCCGCCCGCCTTCCTGATGGCGTCGGTGGCGTCCAGCGCCTTTTGCCCGGCGGGCAGGAACCAGGCGAAGGCGGCCTGCATGCGGCGGCCCGCCTCGCCGGTGATTTCGGCGGCGACATGGCCATCGGCCTGCAGCGTCACCCCTTTCAGATCCCCGGCGGCATAGCCGTCGCGGGTCAGGCTCTGAGTCAGATAGTGGCCGACGGTGGTCAGCACCGCCTCATCGGTGGTGGAAAAAAAAACCGCCACATGATCCTTCGGTCCCAGATCGATGGTGGCGGCGTGGGCGGCCGGCGCAAATCCGGCCAGGGCGAGAAGGGCCAGGGAAAACCGTCTAGTCAAATTGAGTCTCCACGAACTGCTTCTGGATCGCCTCGACCATCGAGGGATTGTTCAGTAGAGCATCAACCGCAGGGGGATAAAACTTCTTTCCGCTCATCTCTTGCAGGAAGTCGCAGGCCTGCTGGTTGGACCAGGCGTGTTTATAAGGCCGGGTACTGGTCAGAGCGTCGAACACATCGGCCACGGCGGTGATGCGGGCCTCGATGGGGATCTCCCCGCCCTTCAGGCCGTGCGGATAGCCGCTGCCATCCCAGCTTTCGTGGTGATAGCTGACCACGTTGCGCAAAATCTCGATATGCGGCACCTGATCCAGGCCGAAGGAGTCGCTCATCATGTCGATGATGCTGCGGCCCTTGTCCACATGCTTTTGCATCTCGGCCATTTCCTCGGCATCGAGACGGCCGGGCTTCAGCAGGATGCGGTCGGGCACCGCCACCTTGCCGATATCGTGCAGCGGCGCGAACTGGAACAGATATTCGATAAATTCGTCGCTCAGAGTGTGGCTTTCGGCCAGGCATTCGCCGATCATGCGGGCATAGCGCGACATGCGGTCGAGATGGGCGCCGGTTTCATCGTCCCGTTCGCGGCTGATGCGGGTCACCGTATGCACCGCCGCCTGAATCACGTGGATGCGATCCAGTTCCATGGTGGCGATATAAGCCGCCACCTGGGCATAGGGCCACAGCTGATGCAGGATGCAGGGGCTGAAAAAGCCCGGCTCCGGCGAATTGAAAAAAAGAAAGCCGCTGAGGCGGCCATGATTCAGCAGCGGCAGGGTGTAGCTGGAGCGGAAGCCGCCCTCGATCACCCGGCGGGAATGCTCGCGGGCACCGTTGTAGCAGGAAATGTCATCCACCACGCGGGGATGGCCGGTCTGGGCGATTTCCGCCAGGCTGGGCACATCGCTCAAGCGGGCCACATAGCGGGTCAGCGCCGCATCACCCTCGCTGGAATGGATGAAGGTGCGCAACAGGTCGGTTTTCTGATCATAGACCGCCACGGCAATGCGCGTCAGCGCCGCCAGCGCGGCAACGCCGCGCATGCGATCGTGCAGGTCCATCAGGGTCCCGACCACCACCTGAATATCTGAGCTGTTCGCGGACTCCGCCTGCTCGCTCGTCAAAACGCCCAATCCCTGTTCTTCCCGGCTCCTGGAAGGAGCTCCCCGCGCATAAGATCGAAATCATAGCGCTAAATACACCACTTTGAAAAGTGCCGGAGTATGAGGGATCTGTATAATAGCCATGCTTATCCCATGGATAAAATCCCGGCCATTTTCAAGATGACTCCGGCTCTATACACTCGCCCGATAATTGCTGGCGGCCCTGGAACCGCTCAGGGGATCAGGCGCCCCGCACATCGGAGAGAAAGCCGGTGATGATCCGCCGCAGGGTATCGGCCTCCGCCGTCAGAGTCCGGGAGGCGTGCAGCATCTCCCGCGACGCCTCTCCAGTCTGATGCGCCGCGGCCTGAATCCCCGACACATTCCCGTTCACATCAGCGGTGCCGCTCGCGGCCTGCTCGACACTGTGAGCGATTTCCGCCGTGGCGGCGCTCTGCTGCTCCACGGCGGCGGCCACCTCTCCCGAGGTATGGCCGATATCCTCGATCACCGTTACAATTCCCCGGATCGTGCCGACCACCCGGGACGTCTGCTCTTGCACCGAGGCTATCTGCAGAGCGATTTCCCCCGTGGCCCGGCTGGTCTGTGTGGCCAGCCCCTTCACCTCATTGGCCACCACGGCAAATCCTTTGCCAGCCTCTCCGGCGCGGGCGGCCTCGATGGTGGCGTTCAAGGCCAAAAGATTGGTCTGGCTGGCAATATCGTTGATCAGCCTGACCACATCGCCGATCTTCTGCACGGCCTCGGCCAGTTCGCCGACCACGCCCTCGGCATTGACCGCCTCGGCCACGGCATTCGCGGCGATGCCCGATGAATGCGCAACCTGACGGCCGATTTCCGCAATGGAGCCGGTCAGTTCCTCAGAGCCGGCCGGGTTTGTTTGGACAGGAATCGGCGAAAGATAAGTGGATCCTCTGCCGATTGTTTTCCCGAGGTGCCGATTTCTCAGCGTCACGCCGGGAGCCCGTAGGGCGACCAGAGTGACGCTG
>MLJW01000411.1_pt1 | contig 19848 bp, 19 predicted proteins | sample 888231 | NCBI WGS metagenome assembly MLJW01 (sample SAMN05788063, study PRJNA343431) | mine drainage metagenome | isolation source: sample collected from the inflow into an acid mine drainage treatment plant... | place: Germany: Lusatia, lignite mining district
ATCTAGGGGGAATCTAGGGGGAATTCAGGGGGAATGAATCCGCGAAATTCACCATTTAGACGAAAAAAAGCCCACAGCGTTAGTGTGGGCTTGTTCTCTAACTCGTTGATTTACTAAATAAATTTGGTCGGGGCGAGAGGATTCGAACCTCCGACCCCCTGCACCCCATGCAGGTGCGCTACCAGGCTGCGCTACGCCCCGTCGACCAAGCCGATAAATATAGCAGATTATTCGAGGCTCAGGAGAGATCTGAGCGCGAGCAATTGACTGCGTAGATCGTCCCGCATCGCCACCGGCCAAATATCGGGCTCGCCGCACGGCATGCGGGACGTGGGGTGCGCGTCTGAAGCCACACCATTGGCCTGCACGGCGGCGGGCTGCGACTGCGGTCCGGTCGCCGCGAGTGCGGGTTCGTGCGCCTGGGCCTCCCCCTGCGACAGTTTGGCGCGTGCGCCGTGGATGGTGAAGCCCTGCTCATACAGAAGTTCGCGGATACGGCGGATCAGCAGCACTTCATGGTGCTGGTAATAACGTCGGTTTCCACGGCGCTTCATGGGCCGCAACTGGCTGAATTCCTGCTCCCAGTAGCGCAACACGTGCGACTTGACGCCGCACAACTCGCTGACCTCACCGATGGTGAAGTAGCGCTTGGACGGAATCGGAGGCAATGCCGTGGACGCGTTCATGGCTGCGAGTCAAGCCGGGCAGGTTGTTGCGGAAGTTGTACGTCAACTATACGGGGCGGACCATGGCTGGGACAAACCGGCCGGTGATTGCCGCCGAGATCGCCCGCCGATCCATGGGCATTCAATGCTCCTCGATTTCCAGTTGGTTTTGCAGCTGTTCCTTGAATTTTTGGCTGGGATGAAAGGTCACCACGCGTCTGGCCTGGATGGGAATGATCTCCCCGGTGCGTGGATTGCGCCCCGGACGCTGAGCTTTGTCACGCAACTGGAAATTGCCGAAATTCGACAGCTTCACGTCATGCCCGGAGGCCAGGGTTTCGCGGATGAGGTCGAAGAAGGCATCCACCATGTCCTTGGATTCCCGTTTATTCAAGCCGATGCGCTCGTAAAGCAATTCGGACAGCTCGGCCTTGGTCAGGCTGGGGGTCAGCAGATTGGTGACTAGTTTTTCCATGATCGCAATTTCCCGAAATGAGCTTTGAGCCTTGCTCAGGCGCGAAGCCGTGCGCCCAGTTCTCGTTGCATGGCTTCGACGATACCGGCACATGCGGCGTCAGCCTGCGCGTCGGTCAGTGTCTCATCCGCTTGCAGCGTCAGGCGCAGTGCAATGCTTTTGCCCTGCAAGCCCTCTTGATCTCGTGGCTGGAAGACATCGAAGATAACGCTCTTGGCGATGATGCCGCAGCGTGCATCCGCCGCGCGGGCCGTATCGGCCACACGCAAGAAGCGAGCCGCGGAAATCGCGGGGTCGAGCACGAAGGCCAGATCGCGCTGCGCCGCGGGCGTGCGGGCAACGGGCTGCAATGACGGCATGGCTTGGCGCTGCAGTATCGCGGCATCGAGCTCAAAGACGATGGGCGCATGATGCAGGCCGTACTTGAGCACCAGACGTGGATGCAGTTCGCCGATCGTGCCGACGACCTGTTCATCCAGCAGGACTGCCGCGCAGCGTCCCGGGTGCAACGCGGGGTGGCGGTTGGGTTCGAAGCGCAACCGGCCAGAACCTGCGCAGAGCTGCTCGACGTCGCCCTTGACATCGAAGAAATCGACCAGGCGTTCGGGCTGCGCCCATCCTGTGGGCCAGATGGGACCATAGGCCAGTCCGCCGATGCGCGTGGGTTGGTCCAGGCTGCCGGGCTGGGCTGGGTCCGCCAGCCGCTGACTACGCAGAAAAACGCGGCCCAATTCAAAGATGCGCACGCGGCGCGCCTTGTGATTGAGATTCAGGCGCAGGGCTTGAAGCAGGCTGCCGAACAGCGTGCTCCGCATGGCGCTGGCCTGTGCGGCGATGGGATTGAGCAACCGGATCGGATCCGCATTGCCCGCCAGATCTGCCTCCCACTCGGGTTCGGCAAAGCTGAAAGAGATGGTTTCCTGGTAGGCGAGATTCGCCAGCGCCAGCCGCAACTGATGCATGCTGCGCCGACCCTCGGCCGCCGGCAGCATGCGCGCCGAGGCGAGCGGCGGGGCCGCCGGGATGCGGGCATAGCCGTGGATGCGGGCCACTTCCTCGATCAAATCCTCCTCGATCTCCAAATCGAAGCGATAGCTGGGCGGCTCGACGATGAAGGTGGCTTCCTGTGCCTGGCCTTCTTGCCGGAACGGGAGCCCCAAACGCGTAAAGATCTTGGCGGCATCGTCGGCGCCAATGGCCATGCCGATGACCTTTGCGCAGCGGGCCATGCGCATGCGCACCGGCTTGCGCTCGGGAAGCGCGATTTGCTGGTCGCTCATCGGGCCGGCCTGACCGCCGCAGATCTCCAGAACGAGCTGGGTGATGCGTTCGGCGTGCTGCACCGTCGTCGCGTAGTCCACCCCGCGCTCAAAACGTGCTGCGGCGTCGGTGGAAAAGTTATAGCGGCGGGCGCGGCCACGAATGGCGTCGGGCCACCAGAAAGCGGCTTCGACATACACATTGCGCGTGTCGAGCGTGACTGCGGTGGCCTCGCCCCCCATGATGCCCGCCAGCGACTCGATGCCGCGGCCGGCGGCAATGACACCAACCTGTTCATCCACCTCGACGGTCTGGCCGTTGAGCAGCTCGAGCGATTCCCCCGCCCGGCCCCAGCGGACCTCGAGGCCGCCCTCGATCTTGTCGAGATCGAACACATGCGAGGGCCGCCCGAGCTCGAGCATGATGTAATTGGAAATATCCACCAGGGCGGAGATGCTGCGTTGTCCAGCCCGTTCCAGGCGCTGACGCATCCAGGCCGGTGTGGTGGCGTGGGCATTGACGCCGCGGATCAGGCGTCCGGAAAAGCGCCCGCACAAATCAGCCGCCGCGATGTGTACCGGCTGCGTGTCGGCAATGGCGGGAGAGATCGCGGGAAATTGCGGTTGCACGAGAGGGGCCCCGGTCACGGCCGCGAGTTCGCGCGCCACGCCGAACACGCTCAGGCAATGACCAAGGTTCGGCGTGAGCTTGATGGTGAAAATGCAATCGTCCAGATCCAGCGCCTGACGCAGATCCAAGCCCGGTTTCAGATCCGGCTGGAGGGCGAGCAGTCCAGCGTGGTCGGAGGACAGGCCAAGCTCCTTTGCCGAACACAACATGCCCTGAGAGGACACGCCACGCATGGTGGCCGGACCGATGTGCAGGGGCCGGCCACCGTCCGCAGCGGGCGGGAGGGTGGCTCCGATGCGTGCGCATGGCGCCTTCATGCCGACTGCGACATTCGGCGCTCCGCAGACGATTTGCAAAGGCGCATCGCTGCCCACGCCGACCAGGCACACGCGCAGCCGATCCGCATCCGGATGCGGATCGACCTTCAGGACTTCGCCGACCACCACGCCGCTGAATGGAGGTGCGGCACTGCGCATGTCTTCGACCTCGAGGCCAGCCATGGTCAGGCTGTCGGCGATCTGTTCACTGCTCAAGTCTGGACTGCAGAATTGGCGCAGCCAGGATTCAGGCACTTGCATGGGCGGGAAATCGGTAGGAGATTGAGAAAAGGCCCTTGTACGGAAACTGCAGCGTCAAGCCGGATTGAACTGCTCGAGAAAGCGCAGATCGCCGGCATAGAACAGGCGCAGGTCCGCAATGCCGTAGCGCAGCATGGTCAGGCGCTCGATGCCTGAGCCGAAGGCAAAGCCGATGTATTGCTCGGGGTCGAGTCCGAAATTCCGCACGACGTGGGGATGAACCTGTCCGGCGCCCGAGATTTCGAGCCAGCGCCCCTTGAGCGGACCGCTGTCGAACATCATGTCGATTTCCGCCGAGGGCTCGGTGAAGGGGAAATAGGACGGGCGAAAACGCAGGGTCATGTCATCCCGCTCGAAGAAGGTCTGCAGAAAACCCGTGTAGACGCCCTTGAGATCGGCCAGAGACACGTTCTTGCCGATCCACAGACCTTCGAACTGATGAAACATCGGCGAATGGGTCGCATCGCTGTCGACCCTGTAGGTGCGGCCCGGGGCGATGACCTTGATGTCGGGCATCTCCGTCATGCCGGCATGACGCTGCACATGCGCCCTCGCATAGCGCACCTGCATCGGGGAAGTGTGGGTGCGCAGCAGCAGCGGCTGGCCGCGCCCATCCTGCACATCCACGTAGAAGGTGTCCTGCATCGAGCGCGCCGGATGGTTCTGCGGCGAATTCAGCGCCGTGAAATTCGACCAATCGTCCTCGATTTCCGGGCCATCGGCCACGTCGAAGCCGATGGAATTGAAGATGGACTCGATGCGCATCCATGACCGCGTCACCGGATGCAGGCCTGCGCCCCGCTGACCTCTTCCCGGCAGCGTGACATCGATGGCCTGGGCCGCCAGCCTGGCTTGAAGCTCGGCTTCGTCCAAGGCATCGCGTCGCTGCTGCAGCGCCAGCTCGATACCCTGCTTGGCTTGGTTGATGATGGCGCCGCGTTCGCGCCTGATCTCGGGCGGCAGTTGAGCCAAATCCTTCATCAGTGCCGTGATCGCGCCGGACTTGCCGAGATAGCGAGCCTTCGCGTTTTCAAGCTCGGCCGAATTCGAGATGGCCGCGAACTCCGATTGGGCCCGATGCACCAGATCCTGCAGTTCCGTCATGGTGTGGAGACTCGAGAAGATGCTGAAGCGACAGCGAGAAAAAAGGCCCGGATCGACCAGGCCTCGAAAACAACGAGCCGGATGGGCCCGTTCGGGCCCATCCGGCGGTCATGGGACTCAGGCCAGCCTGGCCTTGACCTGCTCGACGATCTTGCCAAAAGCGGCCGCGTCGTTGACGGCCATTTCGGCCAGCACCTTGCGATCGATTTCAATCGCGGCTTTTTTCATGCCGTTCATGAACACGCTGTAGCTCATGCCGAACTCACGCACTGCCGCGTTGATGCGCGTGATCCACAGCGCGCGGAATTCGCGCTTCTTGGCGCGGCGGTCACGGTAGGCGTATTGACCGGCCTTCATCACCGCCTGCTTGGCGATGCGGAAGACGTTTTTGCGGCGGCCGCGGAAACCCTTGGCCTGATCCAGAACTTTCTTGTGGCGGGCGCGAGCCGTTACACCACGTTTGACGCGAGGCATTTGATCACTCCTTCTCAGCTAAAGACAAGAGCCCGCGGGCTCAGGCGAACGGCATCATCTGGGCGATATGGCCCATGTTCGTGGCGTGCACATCGGTGGCGCCGCGAAGCTGACGTTTGCGCTTGGTCGATTTCTTCGTAAGGATGTGACGCTTGAAAGCCTGGCCGCGCTTGACCGTGCCGCCCGGGCGGACACGAAAGCGCTTGGCCGCGCTTTTTTTGGTTTTCATCTTGGGCATTGAAAGCTCCATTGAGGTTGATATGTACGCAGGCGGCTGTTTGTTGCAGCACTTGAGCCCACGCCCACTTGTCATCAGCGGGGTTCACCAACGGCAAACCCTGCTGTATACCGCACGCAGATCGACAAGGCCTGCGGGACGGATCGTTACAGCTTGCGCTGTTATTTTTTCTTGCGGGGCGTCAGAACCATGATCATCTGACGTCCTTCGAGTCTTGGCATCTGCTCGACTTGACCATGCGGTTCCAGGTCATCCCGCACGCGTTCCAACAAGCGCATGCCAATGTCTTGGTGGGTAATTTCACGTCCGCGAAAGCGCAGCGAAACCTTGGCCTTGTCCCCGTCGTCGAGAAAACGCTTCAAGTTCCTGATTTTAATCAGATAGTCACCTTCGTCGGTGGCCGGGCGGAACTTGACTTCCTTGATCTGGATTTGTTTTTGCTTGAGCTTGGCCTCGTGAGATTTTTTCTGTTCCTGATATTTGAACTTGCCATAGTCCATCAAGCGGCAGACGGGTGGCGTGGCCGTCGGCGCGATCTCGACCAGATCGACGCCCTGCTCTTCGGCCAAGCGCAAGGCCTCAGTGATGGACACGATGCCAAGCGCCTCGTTGTCTTCGCCGGATAGACGAACTTCAGGCACAGAAATTTCACGGTTGAGGCGGTGAGCCCTTTTTTCCGGGGCGTTGCGGCTCTGTACAGTAGCGATGGTTCAACCTTTCAATGCGGTGGACAACTGTGCTCCCGGCTATTGCAAATCAGCCAGTTCCTTGCGTGTTCTTTGGGAAAACTCGGCAAGAGGGAGCACACCCAGGTCTTTGTTGCCGCGCGCCCGCACAGATACGGCTTGCGATGCGCGTTCCTTGTCGCCGACCACGAGGAGATAAGGAATTTTTTGCAACGAGTGTTCCCGGATTTTATAGGTGATTTTTTCGTTGCGCAAATCGGACTCGACTCTAAGGCCTTGTTTTTTCAGCGCTTGCGTGATTTCTGACGCATAGGCAGCGGATTCGTCGGTGATATTGAGCACGACAGCCTGGATGGGCGCCAGCCACAAGGGCAGCGCGCCGGCGTGATGTTCGATCAGGATGCCGATGAAACGCTCCATGGAGCCGACAATGGCCCGATGCAGCATGACCGGACGCTTGCGCACCGAATTTTCATCGATGTAGTCTGCGTCTAAGCGCTCCGGCATCATAAAGTCCACCTGCATGGTCCCGACTTGCCAGGCACGGCCGATCGAATCCTTCATGTGGTATTCGATCTTGGGGCCGTAAAAAGCGCCCTCTCCCGGTAATTCCGTCCAGCGCACGCCGCAGGCGCCGAGCGCGGCACGCAGGGCGGCCTCGGCCTTGTCCCACACGGCGTCCTCGCCAATGCGCTTGTCCGGCCGGAGCGCGATTTTCAGGTCGATTTCGGTGAAGCCGAAATCGGCGTACACCTGCATGGCCTGCCGGTGGAAGGCCGTGACCTCGGATTCAATCTGGTCCTCGGTGCAGAAAATATGTCCGTCGTCCTGCGTAAAGCCACGAACGCGCAGCAGGCCGTGCAGGCCTCCGGACGGCTCGTTGCGATGACACGCCCCGAATTCGCCGTAGCGCAAGGGCAACTCGCGATAGCTGCGCAGCGCCGCGTTGAAAAGCTGGACGTGGCCGGGGCAATTCATCGGCTTGAGCGCGAACTGGCGCTTTTCAGACTCGGTGAAGAACATGTTCTCGGCGTAGTTGTCCCAGTGACCAGACCGTTTCCATAGGCTGACATCGAGCACTTGCGGGCAACGCACCTCCTGGTAGCCGCTATCGCGATAGACCTGGCGCAGGTACTGCTCGACGACTTGCCACAAGGCCCAACCCTTGGGATGCCAGAATGCCAGGCCGGGGCCATCTTCCTGGAAGTGGAACAAGTCGAGTTCCTTGCCCAGGCGACGGTGATCGCGCCGCTCGGCTTCCTCGAGGCGCTGCAGGTAAGCGGCCTGCTCCTCCTTGCGTGCCCAAGCCGTGCCGTAGATGCGCTGCAGCTGCTCGTTATGGTGATCGCCGCGCCAGTAGGCGCCAGCCACCTTCATGAGTTTGAAGACCCTGAGCCTGCCCGTAGAAGGCACATGCGGGCCGCGGCAGAGGTCCGTGAAGCGTCCCTCGGTGTAAAGCGAGACATCCTCGCCTGCGGGAATGCCGGCGATGATTTCCGCTTTGTAATGCTCGCCTTGACCCTTGAAGAACGTGACGGCCTCGTCGCGGGGCACAACCCGGCGCACGACGGGTTCGTCGCGCGCGGCGAGTTCGGCCATCTTGGCCTCGATCGTCGCCAGGTCCTCGAGCGTGAACGGGCGCTTGTAGGCGAAGTCGTAATAGAAGCCGTTTTCGATGACCGGTCCGATGGTGACTTGCGCCTCGGGGAAAAGCTCCTTGACCGCGTAGGCAAGCAGGTGGGCGGTTGAGTGGCGGATGATGTCCAACCCCTCGGGATCTTTATCGGTGACGATCGCGACGTGCGCGTCATGGCTGATGCGGTGGCTCAGATCCACGAGCTGGCCATTCACCTTGCCGGCAAGAGCCGCCTTGGCAAGGCCAGGGCCGATCGAGGCGGCCACCTGGGCCAGCGTGACGGCGCCCTCGTATTGGCGTTGCGAACCGTCTGGGAGCGTGATGTTCGGCATGGATTTGCGAATGTTGGACATAAAAAAGTGCGGTCAAGCCGCACTTTTGGATCACTCCGAATGTTCTGTCTTGAAACGAAACGAAGCCGCGCGAACTCAACCCCTGCTGGATTCAGCGGGTCAAGCGAGTTCGCGGTGTCATAACCATGGCTGGAGAATGGGATGTTGAGAGGATCGAAGGCTGTCGCCGTATTGCATGAGAAGAACCATGTTCTTCTTCGTCATTGCCTTATCAATCATAGTTCAGTTTCAACCGTGGCTCCGCGAGGCGACAGACCGTTCTTCGGGCCACTTTCGCGCGTGGGTCCATCATGCCTGGCGATTTATCCAAGCCGCCGGGCGCGTTCCGCGGGGCTGACGATATCGGTCAGGCGAATGCCGAACTTGTCGTTGACCAGCACGACTTCCCCGCGTGCGATCAGGAAACCGTTGACCAGCACGTCCATCGGCTCGCCTGCGAGGCGGTCCAGATCGACGACCGAACCCTGGGCCAGTTGCAGAAGCTCGCGAATCTGGATCTTGGTCCGCCCGAGTTCGACCGACAGGGTCACGGGGATGTCCATGACCAGGTCGAGTTGGTTCAGATCTCCAGCGTTGCCGGCTTCTGGCCGCAATTCAGGAAACGACGCCCGTTGCACAGCCGCCCCGATTTCGGCACGGGCTTCGGCGGATGAGGATTCGGCTGCAGCCTCCGTGACCTGTTCGGCCATTGCTGCGGCCCAGTCGTCGGTTTCCGAGCCGGCGGTCATGTCGGGGCTTCGTGGTTCATCAGCCATGGTGTATCCAGGGTATTGAGCGGAGGATCAATGGAGTGCGGTGCGGGTCATCGCCCTAAAACGTTCAGCGGACGCGCATGGGTCGATTCGGGCAACAGGCGCTGTCGCACCTTGAGGGCCATGTGATCGCCGCGCTGGCCGAATTCACCCGTCAGCACCGCGGTCCCATCGACGCGCGCCACGACGGTTTCGGGCATGTCGACGGGCAGAACATCGCCCACGCGCATCTGCAGCAGTTCGCGGACCAGGATGGGGCGCTGCAGAAGTTCCACGCGCATTTCGACTTCGGCTTCGCGTATTTCGTTTTGCAGGGCCTGCATCCAACGATGGTCGACCTCGCTACGGTCGGTGGTCATGCCCGTGGTCATCTGATCGCGAATCGGCTCGATCATGCTGTAGGGGATGCAGACATGCAGACTGCCGCCGCCGCCTTCGATTTCCACATCGAAGGTCGAGACGATGACCACCTCGGTGGGCGTTGCGATATTCACGAACTGCGGGTTGACCTCGGAGCGCATGACTTCGATGTCCAGGGGAAGAACCGGCTTCCACGCCGTTTTATATTCCCTGAATACCATGTCCAGCATGCGCGCGATGATGCGTTGCTCCAGGGGGGTGAAATCGCGCCCCTCGATACGCGCATGAAAACGGCCATCGCCGCCAAAAAAATTGTCCACGACGCTGAAAATCAGGCGGGGATCGAAGATGAACAGCGCCGTGCCGCGCAACGGCTTGATCTGCACCAAGTTCAAATTGCTTGGGACCACCAGGGTGCGAATGAACTCGCTGTATTTCAGCAGCCGGACCGACGCCACCGAAATTTCAGACGTGCGCCGGAGAAAATTGAACAGGCCGACCCGCCAGAGGCGGGCGAAACGCTCGTTGATGACCTCCAGCGTGGGCATGCGCCCGCGCACGATCCGATCCTGGCTCGACAGATCGTACGGACGTATGCCGCCGGGATCGGCGGGTTCCTGTTCCACGGGAGGTTCGTCGCCGCTCAGACCCTGGAGTAGAGCGTCGACTTCATCCTGTGACAGAACGTCCTTGACCATTACTGCACCACGAAAGCCGTGAAATAGACCCCTGCGATCGGCCCCTTCTCGCCGGTCGCAGGCTTGGCAGGCGAGGCCCCATGCGCGGCATTGCCGGACTCACGCGCGAACAACTGGTTGATGGCCCCTTGGATTTCCTTGCGCAACTGCTCACGAACCGCGACCGTACTGACTTTGCTTGCCTCCTGGGAGGCAAGGATGCGCAAAATGGTGTTGCGAATTTCGGGCGTCATGGTCTTGACCTCTTCGTCCGCCTTGGGTTCGTAGGTCTTGAGATCGATCTTGACTTGCAGATAGTGCGTGTTGCCATCCTGGCTGAGTACGTTGGTGACGAAAGGCTCCAGGCTAATGTAGTGCGCAAGCTTTTCGCGCTGGGCCGCCAGTTGCTGGGCGGAAAGCTGTGGCTTGGGCCGCAACATGAACCACCAGACGCCCCCTGCTCCTCCCGCCAGAATGACCACGACCAAGGCCGCGACGATGATCCATTTGCCCTTGCCTGCTTTGGCCCTGGCCGGTTTTTCTGCCATATCGATGCTCCAGAAGTCATGCCGAACTTGATCCTCTAAACGGCACGAATTCCGTGAAATTGAGCATGACGTCCAGATCACACATAAGTATTGACCAGCCCTTGCTTCCAGTCCGATGACGCCGCGCCCCCCGGCTGCGGCCCAGCTTGCGTTTGCAGACTGCCGGACTCGACCCCTTGTATTCCGGCTCTCGAGGGACGGTTCTGGAACGCGCCGCGCCCATTGCCGCCCGCGTTGACGGAGGTTTGCATCAGCGTCAGTCCCGCACCTGTAAACAGATCGTGCAATTGGGGCATGGCGCTCTCAAGCGCCTGGCGGACGGCTTGATGCGGTGAGACGAACTGCGCGTCCACCTGTCCGTTGTGCAGCGTCAGATGGACGTCGAGCGGCCCGAGTTGGGGCGGGTTGAGATGAAGGGTCGCCAATTGCTGCTGGCCATTGACGGCGAAAAGCAACTGCTGACCGAGTTCCTGCCCCCATGGCGCGCCACCGACTGGCGTGTGCAGCGATGCCGTATAGGGCTGTGCCGAAGCTGACGTCGAGGGGATGGGGGCGGCGCCCGGCATGAGCGTGGCGGCAAATGAGGTGGGCGCGCTCGCAGGAGGCGTCGCCGCGTCGGCGCGTTGCGCACCCCATCCATCCTTGGCCTGTCCACCCCGATCCTGGGTCAGCACGCCAGTCATGGTTTGAGCCAATTTTTCCGCGCCACGAACATTGGCGGATTTCGTTTCGCTGTAAGTGGTCATGGCGGCTTGGAAAAGATCGCCTTGAACCGGATGGCCGCCGTTTGCGCCGGGCAGGATTGTCCCGCTGGCGCCGGCTTCCGCCGGGGCGTTCGTCTGCGACGGCGAATCCGAGACCGGCTTCTTGGCGGGATTGCCGTCGAAGCCATGTTGCCCAGCAGCGGATGAGGCGAGGGCCTGCGGCAACCCTGGGGATGAAAGCGGCGATGCAAGAGCCAGTTGGCTGCCGCCAGGCGGCAAAGTCTTGCCGCTCTCGATCGTCGTGGCGGGATTTGCCGCGCCCGACTCCGGCCCCGACGGGGCAAGGGTTTGCGGATTCAGCGGCAAACCCGAAACGGGAAGCGCGCCTTGCTGGGGTCCGGGAACCGTCTGCTCAGCGTGTTTCGGGTCTGGCCTTGCCTTGTCCTGGCCGCGCTTCGAACCTGCGACGACTTGTGGCGACGCGATCTTTTCCGACGCTGAGGCGCCGGAATCCTGGCTCTGCGCCGCTTGGTCGCGACCCTGGGCTTGTGACAACGCCGCGGAAAACGCCGTTTGCCCATCGCTTGCCTGGCTCGAACCCTGGGTCGTGCCGGCGGAACCCGGCGATCCGGAGCCGGTTGCTTGCAAGGTGGCGGATATGGTGGTCATGCTGAGATTCATTCGTGGCTTCGCATCGAATCAAGCAAAAGCCGCGCCAGCCTGTCGTGCCAGCCTCTGCCGCCAAAGTCGCCGGGTCCGCAGGAGGTCCGACCACCCTACAGCGTTCAGAACCGGGTCGACTGCTGTGTCGTCGTCGAGAACTGCGACTGGGGGCTCAAGGCCCATTCCTGCATCTCGTGCTGGGCCTGCCTCTGCTGACGCGCCTTCACGAAAACATGCTGCTGGGCGAGCAGAAGTTCATAAGCTTTCTCACGCTGCCGCGCCGAGGCCCAAGCCTGCTGCTGCTCGGCATGCAGAGTCTGCAGGCGGTTGATCTCGGCTTGCTGGGCTGCCAGCGCGGCGCCGACCTTGGCGATGAAGGCCCGCAAGTCGCGCACCTTGCTCCAGTCCCCTCCCTGGGCCTCGATCGCCTGCAGATGCTGCTGGTATTGCTGGGCGTAGCTCAGCAAGCTTTCATGCTTCTGCATGGCCTGCTCGTGCTGGGCCTTGAGTTGCTTGAGGGCGAGGGCGCTTTGCTGCCCGAGCTCGGCGGCTTGGGCGTGAAGCGTCTGCAGCGCTTCGATGCGCTGGGGTGTGGCGTTGTGGTGCGGCATATTTGAAACCTAGCATTGTGCCTGGCATAGCGCAGTCCTTGTCTACCCCAGGTAGGGCGACATGAGTTGCGCCAACATGGACTGGCTCGTCGGAAGATTGACGGCTTCATGCATCCCCTGGCGCAAAAATGACCGGATTCCGGCGTGAGCCTGGACAGCCAGATCCAAATTCGGATCGCTGCCCGGGGTGTAAGCGCCGACGGCGATCAGGTCCTGTTGACTGGCATACCGCGAATCCAGTTCCTTGAGCTTGTACATGCGCCGCAATTGCTCGGCATCGGCCAGGTTCGGCATGACGCGGCTGATCGACGCCTGCAAATCGATGGCCGGGAAATGCCCCCGCTCGGCCAGCCGCCGGCTCAGCACGATATGGCCGTCCAGGATGGCACGCGTATTGTCGGCAATCGGATCTTGCTGGTCGTCGCCTTCCATCAGAATGGTGTAGAAGGCCGTGACACTTCCCCCGCCTTCGCGCCCGTTGCCGGCACGCTCGACCAGTGCCGGAAGCTTGGCGAAGACCGAGGGCGGGAAACCGCGTGCAGCAGGGGGTTCTCCCGCTGCCAGCGCCACTTCGCGCAAGGCCAGCGCATAGCGGGTCAGCGAGTCCATCAGCAGCAGCACGTGCTGGCCCTGGTCGCGGAAATATTCCGCCAGGGCCGTGGCCAGCCGTGCGCCGCGGATGCGCGAGAGCGCGGGGGCATCGGCAGGCGCGGCAACCACCACGGCACGGCGCAGACCCGCCTCGCCAAGAATGTCCTCGATGAATTCCTTGACCTCTCGTCCGCGCTCGCCGATGAGCCCGACCACGATCACGTCGGCGTCGGTATTGCGTGCCATCATGCCCAGCAACACGCTCTTGCCCACGCCGCTGCCGGCGAACAAACCCATGCGCGCGCCTCGCCCCACGGTGAACAGGGCGTTGATGGCGCGTATGCCCACATCCAGCGGTTTGCGCACGAGAGCGCGGTCCAGGGGATTGATCGGCGCGCTCGTCAGGGTGGTGAATGCCGAAGCGAGCAAGGGGCCATGACTGTCCAGCGGCTTGCCGCTTCCGTCGAGCACGCGGCCACACAATTCCATGCCGGCGGGAATGCGCAAATCGCCGGGAATGGGGGTGACCCGAGCTCCGGGGGCCAGGCCTTGCATTTCGCCCGAGGCCATGAGCTGGATATGGTCGCCGTTGAACCCCACGACCTCGGCCGCGACGCGGCGGTGACCATCGGCGGTGATGGTGCAGCGCGTGCCCAGGCTGATGTCCAGCCCTTGCGCTTCGAGGATGAGTCCGCGCACGCGAACCAGGCTGCCGCTGGGCTGGATGGGCAATTCACCTGCCGCCAGCAGGCGTTTGTGCAGGGTGCGCACGCGCGCGAGGGCTTGCGAGGCGGATTGCCCGGCTTGAGACGGAGCCCAGGCTTGCCCTTCCGCATCCTGCTCGCTGGCACCGATTTCCTGGCTCACAGCGATCCTTCCTCGAACAAACGTGCCATGACCTGGCGCCAGCGTTCCTCGATACGCAAATTCAATTCGGACTGCGTATCGTGCCCGCTGCGCGGGCGCCAGCGGCGATCCGGCGTGGCGCGTTGCGCATCGGAACCCGAGGCCAACATCAAATCGCCGCGCTGCAAGGTTGGGTCGGCGATCAGGCTCACGCCGCCGGCTTCCAAGTCGGGGGCGAGTTCCTGCAGCAGCTTGACGTCATCGGGATGCAGTCGCACCCAGGGCACCCCCGCGTGGGCCGGGAATGCCGAGAGCGCGCGATGCAGCAAATCCAGCAGTTGCTCGGGGTGGGTATGGAGTTCGCGCGTCACAACCTGGCGGGCAATCTCGAGCGCCAAGGCGACAACCGCCGTTTCCAGGTCCGACTCCAGTTGCTGCACGGGAGCCGCGAGGCGCTGCAGGACGGCGCGCAGGGCCGCCAGATCCGCCTGCGCTTGGGCGCGCCCCGCCTCCAGTCCCGCCGCGTGGCCCTCGGCCCAACCCTGGCGCCGCCCCTCCTCATGGCCCTGCGCGCGCGCGGTATCGAACACCGATTCGAGACCTTGCGCCGTGGGCAGCTTGATCGGGGAATCGTCGCGCAAATCAGCATCCCGCGAGCGGGCCGCGCCCGGCGACGAACCCAGTTCGGGGGCCAGCCACACCCTGGCCTGTGCCGCGGATTCCTTCGGAATGATGTCGCTCATCACGGCCTAGAAACGTGGTGGGAGGGGACGGTCACGACACCAAGGTTTCTGCGCTGCTGCCGCCGAGCTGGATCTGCCCCGCGGACTCCAGGCGCGTCGCGATCTGCAGGATTTCCTTCTGGGCCGCTTCGACCTCGGACAGCCTGACCGGGCCCTTGGCCTCCAGGTCGTCGCGCAACATCTCGGCCGCGCGCTTGGACATATTGCCGAGGAATTTCTCTTTCAGCGCAGCATTGGCTCCCTTGAGCGCGAGAATGAGGGTTTCGGACGAGATTTCGCGCAACAACGTTTGCATGCTCCGGTCGTCGACATTGATCAGATCGTCAAAGACGAACATCTGGTCCTGCACCTTGTTGGCGAGTTCTTCGTCCTGCGAGCGCAGGAACTCCATGATGCTGTTCGACTGCGTGGAGTCGAGCTGGTTAAGAATCTCGGCAGCGACCTTCGGTCCGCCCATGGCGCTGACCTGCACGCCTTGGGACTCACCAGACAGCGTTTCCTCGAGCGCATCATTGAGCTCGCGCAGCGCGCCGGGCTGAAGTCCGTCCAGATTGGCCAGGCGCAGCAACGCCTCGCTGGCCTGTCTGGGCGGCAGGAAGTGCAAGACTTCACCGGCCTGGTCGGATTCCAGATACGACAGCACCAGGGCAATCACTTGCGGATGTTCGAGCTTGATGAGTTCGGCAATCGCGCGCGGTTCCAGCCATTTCAGATTTTCCAGGCCGCTGGACTCGCCCCCGTGGAGAATGCGCTCGATCAATGAGTTGGCGCGATCCCCTCCCAGCGCCTTGGTCAGTGCGCCGCGCAGGAACTGGTCGGCGCCGAGCCCCAGGGAGGTTTGCCGCTCGAGCTTCTCGCGAAATTCGCGCATCACGGCGTGGGCCTGATCGGTGCTGACTCGGCCAAGCTTGGACATCGCCAGCCCCAGGCGTTGCACTTCGCGCGGCGCAAGGTGCTTCATCACATCGGCCGCCTGGTCTTCCCCCAAGCTCAGCAACAACACGGCGGCGCGGTCCAACCCCTTGAATTCGTCGTCATTGGCCATCGGCAAGCCACTCCTTCACGACCTGGGCCGCCCTGCGGGGATCCTGCTTGACGAGTTCACGCGACATGGCCGCATCGGACTCGAAATCGTGGCCGATATGCACCACATCGGGAGCCAGTTCGGCCTGTGGCCTGCCTTGGCGCGCGGATCCAGTCTCGCTGGCGCCCTCGCCGCCGCCGCCTCCGGCGGGCTCCGTGCCGGCGTCACGACCCGCGCCCAGCTTGCGTACGGCGCGATAGATGAACAAACCGAGGATGAGCGCAACCAGATAGGGCACGCCTTGACGCACGCCATCCCACAACCATGCCGAACGCCACCAGGGCAAGGCCTGCTCGGCAGCCATGATCTGCGCGGAGAACGGCATGTTCACCACCGAAACCTTGTCACCGCGCTGCGCGTTGTAACCGATGGCGTTTTCCACCAGCTGCTTGATCTGGGCCAACTGTTGCGGGCTCATGGCGCGCGGCTTGGACGCCGCGCCGGTTCCGGCCCCAGGTTGATCGTTGACCAACACGGAAACGGAAATCTGTTTGACGGTCCCCACGGGAAGCTGCGTATGGCTGACCGTCTTGTCGAGGTCATAGTTCGACGTGGCGGAACTGCTGGCCGCCGTGGGCGCCAGGGCTTTCAGACTGGGCGTGATTTGGGCGAATTGCTGCGGCGTCAGCGGCGCCGAGGCCGAGCCGACCGCGAAGGGAGCCGTCACCCCGCCTGGCGGCTGGTTGCTGAGCGCGCCGGGCACGCCGGCCGGCACATTGCCGCTGCCGGTGCTGTGGGAGGACTGCGTTTGTTGGCTGAGCAGGTGCCCCTGGCCGTAATACACCGAACTGGTTTCCGTCTTGCCGAAGTCCAGGTCCGCCGACACCGCAACGCGCACGCCATCATGTCCCACGATGGGGGAGAGAATGGATTCGATCTGCTTGCGATATTGCTGTTCGATCGCGTTGCGGTAAGCCAGTTGGCCCGGTTCGATGCCGGTGTCGTTGTGGCTGGACGTCGTGAGCAGATTGCCGTCCTGATCGACCACGGTGACATGCTTGTCGCTGAGCCCGGCAACCCCCGAAGACACCAGGTGCACGATGCCGGCGACCTGGGCGCCGCTGAGCACGCGCCCAGGGTACAGCTTGAGCAGGACCGAGGCCGAAGGTTTCTCGGCCTCGCTCAGAAATACGGATGGCTTGGGAATCCCCAGATGCACCGTGGCCGACTCCACGGCCGAAAGCGACTGGATGGTCCGCGCCAACGACCCCTGAAGGGCGCGCTGGTAATTCACCTGTTCGACGAACTGGCTGGTTCCCATCGGCTCGTTGTCGAGCACCTCGAAGCCGACGCCGGCGCCTTTGGGCAGACCATCCGCGGCAAGCTTCATGCGCGTGGCATAGACCCGATCCGAAGGAACCTGGATCACGGCGCCGCCGTCGGTGATCTTGTAAGGCACATTGAGTTTCTGCAGCTCGGCGATCACCGATCCGCCGTCGCGTTCGGACAGATTGGTGTAGAGAACTTGGTAGCCCTGATTCTTGCTCCACAGCAGGATGGCCACGATCAGCGCCACCAGAGCGGCCAAGCCGGCCAGCAGGGTGAAGCGCTGGTTCATGCTCATCCGGCGGAAGGCTCCAAACAGATCTTGCTGCGGGGCCGGGGATGGCATGGCGGTGTCAGTCGTGGCCATGAGAAGGGTGTCGTCGGTGAAACCGTGGGGCGGCTGCGGGTCTTAGCGCCATGATCCTGCACCTGGCTCTTGTGCCAGGTTCAGGCCTGGATATTCATGATGTCCTGGTAAGCGGAAACCAGCTTATTGCGGACTTGGAGCGCGGCCTGAAAGGACAAACTGGCCTTCTGGGACGCGAGCATCACATCGCTCAAGCTCAGATTGGACTGGCCAGCCGAGAATTGCTGCTGCATGGCATCGGCCTGCTGAATCTGCTGGCTGACCTCGTCGAGCGCGGATTTCAGCATGGCCGCGAAATCGACCTGTTGCGATGCCGCCGTGCCGGTTGCCGACGTCGCCGCGCCGGGCTTGGCGGCGGCCTCGGCGGCCAGCGCGCGCATTTGCCCAACGAGTTCCTGCATGCGATCGATTGTCATCCTGCCCTCCTCCAGCTCGGTGCGTCAGCCCGTCGAAAATCCGTCGGCTTACCCCTAGAGAAGCAAAACCCATTCCAGGCGCGCATGATCCCATGCCCGCTTAACCATCGTGCGCATAGGGCAACTCCACGCCGGACTCGCGTAAACGCTGCAGTTTGTGTCGCAGCGTACGCGGGCTGATGCCCAGGCGCTCGGCGGCCTGCTTTTTCGATCCGTGGCATTCGCGTAACGCATCGGCAATCAGCTTGCGTTCATTGTCGGCCAACTCGGCGTCGAGATCGCGAATGGCCGGGGTTTCTCCATCGCCATGGCCTGAAGCCTCGACGGCCGCAGGCGTGGCTTGGGTCGCCGGCGCGAACGCCGAAGACTGGAGCAGCAGGTCGCCGGCCGTGATGACGCCCTGCAGGCAAAGGATGGCCGAGCGCTGGATCACGTTTTCAAGCTCCCGCACATTGCCGGGCCAGTCGTAATGCTGCAGGGCATGTTGCGCCGCCAGGTCGAGACGCGGGGGTTGCCCCAGTCCGTACAGACCCGCGTAGCGCGCAAGCATGGAGTTGGCCAGCGGCAGGATGTCCTCGCGCCTTTCACGCAGCGCCGGAATGCGCAGGGGGAAAACGCTCAAGCGATAGAACAAGTCTTCGCGCAGCACCCCTTGGCGCACGGCCTGCTGGAGCTCGCGATTGCTGGTGGCGACGATGCGCAGATCCAGCGCAATGCGCTTGCGCCCCCCCACGCGCTCGATCTCGCGCTCCTGCAGCACGCGCAACAACTTGGCCTGCAGGCCGGGCGCCATTTCCGTCACCTCGTCCAGCAGCAGCGTTCCTCCCTGCGCCTGCTCGAACTTGCCGGGGGCGGATTGGGATGCGCCCGTGAACGCGCCCTTTTCATAGCCGAACAAGGTGGCTTCGAGCAGCGTCTCGGGAATGGCGGCGCAGTTGATGGCGATGAACGGCCCTTGGGCGCGCGGCGAACTGCGGTGGACGAAGCGGGAAACCACCTCCTTGCCCACGCCGCTTTCCCCGAGGAGCATGATGCCCACATCGGTCTGCGCGGCGCGGCGCGCCATCTCCAAAACCTTTTGCATGGCAGGCGACTGCGCCACCAGGCCGGGCGCATCCGAGGTCGCGCCCGATGGGCGCGGCGCGCTGGCGGCCCCATCCAGCATCGCGTCAATTTTCCCGAGCAGGTCGTGCGGTTTCAGCGGAAGCGGCAGGCGTTGATAGCCTCGATCCTGGATCGCCGCGAAGTCGGCGTCCCCGGCCAGCAGCAGCACCGGCAGACGGGGATCGTCCAGGCGCATCCGCTCCAGCCGAGGCTGAAAATCCGGTGACGCGCCCCATTCGGCGATGACCAGATCGGCTTGCCAGTCCTCGCCGTCTCCTGGCGCGGCCGGGACAGCGGGATCGTGTCGGATCGAATAGCCGGCTTGGGCCAAGGTCTGCTGGCAAACTTCAGCCACGGCCCTATTTCGGACCAGCAGCAAGATGCGTGGAAGGGTCATGCGAGGCTTGTCGAGGTGAGCGGTCGATGGTCCGGGAGCGTGGCGGGCGACGATATGCGAGCCGCGACGTGCGGCCTGTCTCGAGCGCCTCCTTCACCCTATAAGCAATTCCAGTGCCGGCACAATTCTGCTGGCGAAGTACGGGAGATCCGGGCACCGGCCTTGCCGTGTCGTTCGCGCAGCGTCAATGCCTTGACTGACGCATGGCGCAAAGTCTGAAACTTGACGCTTGCATGCGTTTGGGCAGCCAGACATGGGGCAGAACTCCTTCAGGTTTCCGCGCGTAGACCGTATTTCCTGATTTTCTCGACCAGGGTCGTGCGCCGCAAGCCCAGCTTTCCGGCTGCATGCGCGATCACATGGCCGCTGGCCGCGAGCGCCTGCTCGATGAGCGAACGTTCGATGCGCTCGAGGTAGGCACGAAGGTCAATGCCCTGCTGCGGCAGAAGCGGGTCGGAGGGCTCCGCCACCGATCGCATCAGATCGTGCAGTCCGTCATCCGCGTCGGAAGGCGGATCGGCCGCCGGTATGCCCGGGTTGGTTGCCGCGCGCATTTTCGCGGGCAGATCGCGCACATGGACCGTGGCTCCCGCGTGCATGATGACCAGGCGCTCCATCAG
>MLJW01000412.1_pt1 | contig 19795 bp, 18 predicted proteins | sample 888231 | NCBI WGS metagenome assembly MLJW01 (sample SAMN05788063, study PRJNA343431) | mine drainage metagenome | isolation source: sample collected from the inflow into an acid mine drainage treatment plant... | place: Germany: Lusatia, lignite mining district
CCCCCTTCGATACCGAGGACGAGGTGGTGGCCCGCGCCAACGATACCCCCTACGGCCTGGGCTGCGCCCTCTGGACCCGCGATCTGGCCCGCGCCCACCGGGTGGCCGCCGCCGTCAATGTCGGCCTCACCTGGGTCAATTCCTGGTTCCTGCGCGATCTGCGCACGCCCTTCGGCGGCGCCAGGCAATCGGGCATCGGCCGCGAGGGCGGTGTTCATTCCCTGGAGTTCTATACCGAGCTCCGCAACGTCTGCATCAAGCTCTGAAGAGGACCGGCATGACGTCCCATCTCATCACCGACCTGGCCGGCAAGATCCACGAAGCCTGGAGCACCCGTTGCCCCATCGCTCCGATCCGCGATCATTTCGCCGCCGCCGACACCGACGCCGCCTATGCGGTGCAAAACATCAACACCACCCGCTGGGAGGCCGAAGGCCGCCGTCTGGTGGGCCGCAAGATCGGCCTGACCTCGAAGGCGGTGCAAAAGCAGCTGGGGGTGGATCAGCCCGACTACGGCATGCTGTTCCACGACATGGAAGTGCCCGACGGCTGGGAAATTTCGCGCAAGGATCTGATCCAGCCCAAGGTGGAGGCGGAAATCGCCTTCGTGGTGGGCCGCGATCTTGACGACGAGAACCTCTCCATCGCCGAGGTGATCCGCGCCGTGGACTACGCCCTGCCGGCCATCGAGGTGGTGGACAGCCGCATCGAGAACTGGAAGATCGGCATCGTCGATACCATCGCCGACAATGCCTCGTCGGGGCTTTACGTGCTGGGCGGCAGCCCGAAGCGCCTGACCGACATCGATCTGCGGCTGTGCGGCATGAGCCTGGAGTGCCGGGGCGAGCCGCTGTCCACCGGGGTGGGCGCCGCCTGCCTGGGCAATCCCTTGAACGCCATGTGGTGGCTGGCCCGCACCATGGCCCGCGCCGGCCGGCCTTTGAAGGCGGGCGACACCGTGCTGTCGGGCGCGCTGGGGCCCATGGTCCCGGTGCAGTGGGGCGATGTGATGGAGGCCCGCATCGAAGGCCTGGGCTCCGTCCGCGCCGCCTTTTCCAAGGAGTGAAGAAGATGAGCAAGGCGAAAGTCGCCATTCTGGGCTCGGGCAATATCGGCACCGACCTGATGATCAAGATCATGCGCCAGTCCCGGCATCTGGAAATGGGCGTGATGGTGGGGGTGGATCCCGCCTCCGACGGCCTTGCCCGCGCCGCCCGCCTCAAGGTGGCCACCACCCATGACGGCATCGACGGCCTGGTGAAGATGCCGGAATGGGCCGACATCCAGGTGGTGTTCGACGCCACCAGCGCCTACGCCCACAAGCGCCATCACGAGATCTGCGTGGCGGCGGGCAAGAAGCTGATCGACCTCACCCCGGCGGCCATCGGCCCGCACACCGTGCCGGTGGTCAATCTCGAGCGCAATCTCGACGAGGCCAACGTCAACATGGTCACCTGCGGCGGCCAGGCCACCATTCCCATGGTCTATGCCGTGCGCCGCGTCTCCGAGGCCGTGCCCTATGCCGAGATCGTGGCCTCGGTGTCCAGCAAGTCGGCGGGACCGGGCACCCGGGCCAATATCGACGAGTTCACCGAGACCACGGCGCGGGCCATCGAAACCGTGGGCGGCGCCGCCAAGGGCAAGGCCATCATCATCCTGAACCCGGCCGAACCGCCGATGATCATGCGCGACACCGTCTATGTGCTGGCGCAGGGCACCGATCAGGCCAAGGTGGAGGCCTCGGTGGAGGCCATGGTCAAGGATGTGCAGACCTACGTGCCCGGCTACCGCCTGAAGCAGAAGGTGCAGTTCGAGCATATCGGCGGCAACGCGCCCCTGAAGATCCCCGGCTACGGCACCTTCACCGGCCTTAAGGTGTCGATCTTCCTCGAGGTGGAGGGCGCCGCCCACTACCTGCCCGCCTATGCCGGCAATCTCGACATCATGACCTCGGCCGCCATGGCCACCGCCGACCGCTGGGCCGGCCGCAAGACCAACGGGTGACACCATGACCGACAAGCTTTACATCCAGGACGTGACCCTGCGCGACGGCATGCATGCCCTGCGGCATCAATACGCGCTGGACACCGTGGTGACCATCGCCAAGGCGCTGGACGAGGCCAGGGTGGACGCCATCGAGATCACCCACGGCGACGGCATCAACGGCGGCAGCTTCAACTACGGTTTCGGCAGCAACACCGACTATGAGTGGATCTCGGCGGTTTCCGACGTGCTGAAGCATGCCAGGACCACCGTGCTGCAGCTGCCCGGCATCGGCACCAAGCACGAGCTGAAGGAGGCCTATGCCTGCGGCGCCCGCAGCGTGCGCGTGGCCACCCATTGCACCGAGGCCGACGTTTCGGCCCAGCATATCGCCTTCGCCCGCGAGCTGGGCATGGACACCATCGGCTTTCTGATGATGAGCCACATGATCAGCCCCGCCGCTCTGCTGACCCAGGCCAAGCTGATGGAAAGCTACGGCGCCCAGTGCGTTTACGTGGTGGATTCCGCCGGCGCCCTGCTGCCCGATCAGGTGGCCGAACGGGTGCGCCTGTTCCGCGCCGAGCTGAAGCCGGACACCCAGATCGGCGTGCATACCCACCACAACCTCACCCTGGGGGTGGCCAATGCCGTGGCCGGCATCCGCGAAGGCGCCGTGCGCGTCGATGCCTCGCTGGCCGGTATGGGCGCCGGGGCCGGCAACGCCCCCCTGGAGGCCCTGATCGCCGTGCTGGACCGCATGGGCTACAACCACGGCTGCGATCTGTTCAAGCTGATGGACGCCGCCGACGATCTGGTGCGTCCGCTGCAGGACCGCCCGGTGCGGGTGGACCGCGAAAGCCTGTCGCTGGGCTATGCCGGGGTTTATTCCAGCTTCCTGCGCCATGCCGAACGCGCCAGCCAGACCTACGGCATCGACACCCGCGAAATCCTGGTGGAACTGGGACGGCGCAAGATGGTGGGCGGCCAGGAGGACATGATCGTCGATGTGGCCCTGGATCTTTTGAAGGCCCGCGAACAGGGGAGCGCCGCGCAATGAGCAAAAGCCTGAACGACTACGCCGCCTTTCTCGACCAGGCCGCCGCCGAAGGCCGCGAAGTGCCGCAGATCTCCAACGACCGCGCCTTCACCGTGGAAGAAGGCTACGCCATCCAGGCGCTGTCGCTGGCCCGGCGCTATGGCCGCGGCGAACGCCGGGTGGGCGTGAAGATGGGCCTGACCAGCCGGGTGAAGATGACCCAGGTGGGGGTGAACGAGGTGATCTGGGGCCGCCTGACCGACGCCATGCGCGTGGAGGAAGGCGGCAGCATCTCCCTGGCCCGCTACGCCCATCCCCGCGTCGAGCCGGAACTGGCCTTCCTGATGAAGGCGCCGCTGGCCGGCGAGGTCTCGGCGGTGGAGGCCCTGGCGGCGGTGGAAGCCGTGGCCCCGGCCATGGAGATCATCGACAGCCGCTATCAGGACTTCAAGTTCACCCTGCCCGACGTGGTGGCCGACAATTCCTCGTCGTCGGGCTTCGTGCTGGGCGGCTGGCACAGCCCCACCCTGGATTTCTCCAATCTGGGGCTGGTGATGGAGGCCGATGGCCGCGCCGTGCAGATGGGCTCCACCGCCGCCATTCTCGGCCAGCCGGTGCGCTCGCTGGTGGCCGCCGCCCGCATGGTGGCGCGCTGGGGCGAAAGCCTGAAACCCGGCGATATCGTGCTGGCCGGCGGCATCACCGCCGCCCATCCCCTGGCTGTGGGCATGCATATCCGCACCCAATTCCAGACCCTGGGGTCGGTATCGTTCTCGGTAAAGGAGTAAAACCCATGCCGATCGTTGAAATCACCCTGATGGAGGGCCGCAGCAAGGACAAGAAGGCGGCCCTGATGAAATCCGTGACCGAAGCGGTGGTGGCCTCCATCGGCGCCCCCAGCGAAGCGGTCCGGGTGATCCTGCGGGAAGTTCCCCCAGAGCATTTCGCCGTGGGGGGCGTTCCCAAGGGATGAGCACCTCTGGGACCCCGGTGGGTCCCGGTCTCTCGCCAGAAACGACTTGCCGCCGGGTTGCAAAAACCCGGCGGTTTTTTTCAGGCATCCAGGGCCGACAGGCGGCAAAACAGGGCATCGGCGCGGTGCAGGATGGCGCGGAAGGCCTCGGGCATGGCTGCCAGCAGGGCCGGATCGCAGTCTTTCAGCACGCTGGCGATTTCGCCCGCCGTGGCCTCGGCCGGCAGGTCCTCGCCCGCCGCCTGGGCCTGATGGAACAGCACCCAGCCGGCCATGCTGGTCAGTTGCAGGGTCAGGGCCGAGCGGATGCGCGACAGGGCGATGCGGGCCGTCACATCCAGGGTTTGAAAATCGGCGGCCTGATGGTCGCGGATATAATTGCGCAGGCTCTCCAGCAGGTCCAGAACCTCGGTATTCAGGCTGTCCAGCTGCCCCTGGGGCCAGGAGGATGGGGACACATGGCTCATCTTCAACATCTCCGGTAACGCCGGCAGGGGATCACGCCCGGCGTGAAAAAGACAGGATTTTCTTACGCCAGCAGGCGGCCGATATGGTCGGACAGTTCGCGCAGGCGGATGGGCTTGCGCAAGACGACGTCGGCGCCGCTGGCCGCCTCTTCCAGCTCGCCCTCGCGGGTGTTGGGGCGCCCGGTCACCACGATGATGGGCAGATAGGGATAATCGCCCATCAAGGCATCGATCAGGGCGCGGCCGTCGCCCTCGGGCATGTTGAGGTCGGTCACCACCAGATCGGCGGGATCGGCCAGGAACGCCGCCATGGCCTCGGCGCCGCCATGGCACACCGTCACCCGGTAGCCGCCCCGTTCCAGGAAATCGGCCATTTCACCGGCGGCCAGCTCCTCGTCTTCCACCACCAGAATGTGGGCCGAGACACGGTTGGCCGGGGGAATGTCGGCAATTTCGTCGGCCTCGGGCTGGGGCGGATACAGCAGCGCCTCGTCGCCGATCTGGGCCAGGGGCAGATCGACGGAGAAGCGCGCCCCGCCGCCCGGCGCCGCGCCCGCCGTCATGGTGCCGCCCAGGCCGGAAACGATGCCGAGACTGATGGACAGCCCCAGGCCGGTGCCCTTGCCCGGCCCCTTGGTGGAAAAGAACGGCTCGAAGATCTTCTGCGCCTTGTCGGCGGAAATGCCGTGGCCTTCGTCGTCCACCATGAAGCCGGCGCGGCCCTCGGCATCGTGGCGCCAGCCCGAGACATGGATGGTGCCCCCCGCCGTGCCGGTTTTATCGGTGATGGCGTCGCGGGCGTTGGTCAGCAGGTTCAGCACCACCTGTTCCAGCTGGCGGGCATGGCCCAGCAGCACGCAAGGCCCGGCGGGCAGATCCGTCTCGATATGGATGCGTTTCTGGCGGAAGCTCTCCGTGACCAGCGCCACCGCCGCCCGCAGCGAGGCGAACAGATCGAAGGGCTCGCGCCGTTCGCTTTCGCGGCGGCTGAAGGCCTGCATATAGTCGATGACGTCGAACAGGCGATCGGCCTGATCGTTGATGATCTTCAGCTTGGCCCGCGCCTCTTCCATGGATACGCCATCGCCGTCGATGCGCGCCAGGGTGGCCTCGGAGGTCAGGCGGATCACGTTCAGGGGCTGGGTGATCTCGTGGGCCAGACCGGCCGACATTTCCCCCAGCAGCATCAGCTTGGAGGAATGGGACATGCGCTCCTCCAGCTCCTTGCGGCGCGAAATATCCTCGACCGTGGCGATGATGCCGGGCGGGCCGCCGCCGGGATCGGCCACCTGGGCGGCATGGGCGCGCAGCCAGGCCGAACGCCCGTCCGGCAGGGCCGCCTGGCCTTCCCACGACCAGGCCCCGGTCAGCCCCACTTTTTCGGCCAGTTCCCCCAGCCCGAACGCCGCCAGCGGCAGGCCGATGACCTGGGCGGGGGTCACGTCGAAAATGGTCTGGAAGGCGCGGTTGACCTCGGCCAGGGTGCCGTCGCCCGCCACCAGCACCATGCCGAAGGGCGCCCCCAGGAAGATGGAGCGGAAGCGGCTTTCCGAGTCGCGCAGCGCCGCCTGGGCCTGCTTCAGCGGCGTGATGTCGGTGACCACGCTCATCTTGCCCACCAGGGTGCCGGCGGCATCGTAGAACGGCGCCGGCGAGACCAGAACCTCGACGCGGGCGCCGCCGCCGGCATCGAGCACCGCCTCGTAAACCTCGGCGCGGCCGAACTGCAGACGCCCGCCCCAGTGGGCCAGCATGTCGCGGCTTTCGGGGTGGAAGGCCTCGTCCAGGCGATGGCCCACCAGATCGCGCTGCGCCCGCCCGGCCAATTGGGCGAAACGGTCGTTGACATAGGCGATGGTCAGATCGGGATCGGTGACGATCAGCCCCTCCGACATGGTTTCCACCAGAATGCGGTAGCGTTCCTCGCTGCGCAGCAGGGCTTCCTCGGATTCGCATTCGGTGGTGACGTCGCGGTAGATGGCCACCACCTCGCCGGTGGACAGCGGAAACAGCGACATGTCGCGCCAGCTGGGCTGGGCGGGATCGTCGTAGAAGAAGGTGGCCTGCCGCTCGGGGCGGTGCTCGCGCCACACCCGGCCCATGGCCTCGACCTTGCCCAGGCGACGCAGGGCGGGAAACACCTCGTCCAGACTTTTACCCAGCACCGCCTCGCGCTCGATGCGGTCCATGACCTGGGCGGCATGATTAAGATCGGTGATGCGGAAACTGTCGCCGTTATCCTCGGCGCGCAGCACCAGGGCGGCATCCTGCATATTGTCGAACAGGGCGCGGAACCGCCGCTCGCTCATCTGCAGATCGCGCTGCGCCTGCTTGCGCGGCGTGATATCCGACCAGATGATGACGCAGGCCCGCGACGGCGTGCGCCACGAGCGCACATCCAGCCAGCGGCCGCCGTCCAGGCGCTCCTCGTGCGCGAAGAAGGGGCGGCGGTGCGCCTCCAGGCGTTCGCGCACCCATTCCTCCTCGCGGCCGACGGCGGCGGTGATATTGCCGCTGCGGGCCCCGGCCTCCAGCAGTTCGCGCATGGCGGCACCGGGCACCAGCTTGCTGGCCACATCCAGCGGCAGGGTGCGCCGGGTCAGATTGTTGCACAGCACCAGGCGGTCGTTCTCGTCGAACACCAGAAAGGCGTCCTGCATGGCCTCCACCGCGTCCATGAGGAAATTCTGCGCCGTCTGGCGTTCGCTCATCTCGCGGTGCAGGGCCTCGGTGCGTTCGGCCACGGTGGCGGTCAGCTGGCACCGCCGCTCGGCCACCGCCGTCACCATGTCGTTGATGGCCTCGCCCAGATGGCCCAGTTCGCCCGCCCCCACCGGCGCCCGCACGGTGAAATCGCCGTCGCGCACCGCCGCCAGTACCGCCAGAAGCTCGCCCACCGGGTCCAAAAGCAGGCGGCGGTTGAACAAAATGCCGGTGATCAGCGCCAGCACCGTGGAGCCCAGCAGCAAAAACAGCAGGGCCCAGCCCAGGCTTTGCAGCGGCGCCAGACTATCGGCGCGCGGACAAAGCGACAGCACCAGCCAGCTTTGCGTGCCCTGCCCATCCCACTCCACCACCCGGCTGGCCAGGCTGTAGCCGCCGATATTGGACAGAACCTGATCCAGCGGCCGCACCGCCTTGGCCCAACCGGCCCCCAGCACCCGGTTCAGGGCGGCGGGCAGGCTGCGGCCGGGCGGCATCCAGCCGCTGATCACCCGCCCCTGCTGGGTGACCAGCAGGGTCATGGTCTGGCCGCTTTGGGCGGCGCCGTCCAGCAGATGCGGCAGCACGCCGCTTTTCAGCGGCAGCACCACATAGCCCAGGCGGGCGCCGCCGCCGCCGTCGATGGGAATGAACAGCGCCAGCGACGGCAGCGGCGCCTCCTTGTCGTCACCCTCGTCGGCATCGAGACGGAAGGGCAGCAGGCTGGGCCGCGCCAGCGCGTTGATCAGCGGACTGGCGGCCATGGCCGGATGGGTGCCCAGGGCGCTGTCGGCCAGCCGCTCGATCCGGCCGTGATCATTGCGCACGGCGATGATTTCGCGCCCCGAAGGATCGATCAGGGCGAACCCCTCGTAGAAACGATGGGCCTGGATCAGGTTGCCCAGCTCCGCCACCATGCGGTCGAGCGCCGGCACGCGGGCGTTCACGCGCCCGCCGCCCGCCGTGGGCCCGGCCATCTGCCGCACATAGTCGGCCAGGCTGCCCATGCCGGAAATGGTCTGGCCGTCCTCCGTCAGCGTTTCCATCACCAGGGCGATATGGCGGGCCCCATCGTTGCTGCTTTGCCGCAGCGCGTCGAGCCGGGCGTTGATCAGCCCCCGGCTGGTGTAGTGCCACGACAGAAAGGTCAGGATCAGCAGCGGCACCAGGGTGGAGATCATCAGAAAGACGGCCAGCGGCAGCACATGCCGGTCGCGCCCATCCCGATGCCGCTGCCCCAGAAATTTCGCCATGATCAGATCCAGCCGCCTTTCCCTGCCGTTGCCGCATTGTCGGGCCGCCGCCCCAGGGCGGCAAGGCATCGGAAGAGAAAGAGCTATACTTTAGAGTAAAAGCTCAGGCCTTGAGGCCGTGCTCGATGGCCAGCACCACCAGCTGGGTGCGGTTGTTCACCCCCATCTTGCGGAAGACGCTGCGCAAATGGGCCTTGACGGTGATTTCGGTCAGCCCCAGGCGGTTGGCGATTTCCTTGTTGGGGGCGCCGCCCACCAGATGCAGCACGATATCCAGCTCGCGCGGCGACAGCACCCGGAACGGGCTGCCCGAGGGCAGGCTGGAACCGGGCGCCTCGGCCGCCTGCATCAGGATGGCCGAGGGAAAATGCTTCTCGCCGCTCATCACCAGCTGCAGGGCATGGGTAATGGCGGCCCCGGCCAGGGATTTGGGCAGATAGCCGGCCAGCCCCAGTTCGTAGGCCCGCACCACGTCGGCCCGGTCCACCGAGCCCGACAGCACCACCAGCTTCATGTTGGGGGCATGGCGCTTCAGGGCGCCGATATCATCGATGGAGCCCAGGCCGGGCATTTTCAGATCGATGATGGCCAGATCGGGCTTGGAGCGCGACACCGCATCCTGCACCGCCGGGAAATCGCCCGCCTCCAGGATCTTGAGATCGGGCGCCAATGGCGCCAGAAACGGCTTCAGACCGTCGCGCACCATCGCATGATCATCAGCCAGCAGCACCAGAACGGTCATCGCGGTGATCCCCTTCCCCGGCGCCCGCCGGGACAACGTAAACGTGATCAACCTTAGGAGCCGGACCCCTCGACTGTCAAGGCGATGGGGGTCAGGCGCCGCGCAGCAGCACCTGATCCACCGCCCGCAGCACCTGCTCCACCGAAATGCTGTCCAGCAGCCCTTGCGGATTGGGGTTGGCGTGGCATTTGTGGGCGATGAAATAATCGGGGCTTTCCTCGGTGCGCACCGCCAGACAGCGGCTGCCCCAGGGACCGTAATGCACATCGCTGCTGGGGCCGAAGAGGCCGATGGTGGGAATGCCGGCGGCGCAGGCGGTATGCATCAGCCCGGAATCGTTGCCCACATAAAGGGCGCAGCGCTCCAGGCAGGCCCCGGCCAGGGCCACATCCATGCCGCCGACAAAATCCAGGCGGCGTTCGGGCGGAATGGCATCCAGCACCGGCTGGGCCGAGGGCCGTTCGGCGGCGGCGCCGAACACCGCCACCCAGGCCCCCGGCAACGCGCCGGTGGGGCTGGTGACATCGTCGATCAGGGCGGAAAAACGGGCCGGATCCCACTGCTTGCCCTTCCAGTTGGCGGTGGGGCCGATGGCCAGCACCGGCAGGCCATCGGGCGGCAGGCGCCGCGCCGCCTCGGCGCGCACCGCCTCGGCCAGCCACAGGCGGGGCGCCGGCGCCAGATCGGGGCTTAACCCCACCGCCCCGGCCAGCTGGCATACCCGGTGCATGGGGCGGTTATCGGCGCCGAAACGGATGCGCTTGCGCGCCCGCACCAGCCAGGGAAACAGCGAATTGCGCAGATCCACCACCAGATCCCAGCGGGTGCCGATGCTGGCCCGCCACAGATCGCGCCAATGGCTGGCGCGGCCGCGCTTGACCAGGGGGATCAGGCGTTCCAGCTGCGGAATGGCGGAAAACAACGGCGCCGGCAGGGCGCCGCAGGCCACGGTGAGACGGGCCTCGGGCTGGCGCTCCAACAGATAGCCGAGAATGCCGGTGGAAAGCACGGCATCGCCCAGGCGGTTGGAGGTGATGAACAGAATGCGCGGCGGCGACATGGCTTCCGTGGGCGCTGGGTCCGATGGTCGGGGCGAGAGGATTCGAACCTCCGGCATCCAGCTCCCAAAGCTGGCGCTCTACCAGGCTGAGCTACGCCCCGTCGCGGGTTTTTCTAGGAGGTTCGGGCGATAAGCGCAAGAGAAGAAACGGTCCGCCAGGCCAATCGGCCGGGCCGCTGGCGGGCGCGGCCCGCTCCGGGAACGTAAACATCGAATTAGAATAATTATAAAAATATTGGTGCTTTTCTCCCGGCTTCGCGCTAACCTCAAACCCATAGGAAATTTGTGGGAACGGCATGGCGCCGCCCACGCTCCCTCCCCTTTCCGGGAGGTCTCTTGCCTTTGGGGGTATCTGATGACCATGAAACGCACCGCGCTGGCCCTGACCACCGCCCTGTCGCTGGGCCTGGCCGCCCACGCCGCCCAGGCCGGCAAACCCAGAACCGACGAACCCATTCAGCCCATCGCCGCCGCCAAGATCACCAATCCGGCCATGGTCACGCTGGGCGCCAAGCTGTTCTTCGATCCGCGCCTGTCGAAGTCGGGCTATATTTCCTGCAACTCCTGCCACAACCTCTCCATGGGCGGCACCGACAATCTGCCCAGCTCCATCGGCGATCACTGGCATGAGGGCCCGATCCGCGCTCCCACGGTGCTGAATTCCAGCATGGCCGTGGCCCAGTTCTGGGATGGCCGCGCCCCCACCCTGCAGGCCCAGGCGGGCGGCCCCATCGCCAATCCCGGCGAAATGGCCTCCAGCCATGTGCTGGCGGTGAAGGTGCTGCAAACCATTCCCGGCTATGTGGCCGAATTCAAGCAGGTATTCGGCACAGACAAGATCACCATCGATCAGGTGACCAAGGCCATCGCCGCCTTCGAGGAAACCCTGGTCACCCCCAATTCCCGCTTCGACAAATGGCTGGAGGGCAATGACGCCGCCCTCACCGCCGAGGAAAAGGCCGGCTATCAGCTGTTCAAGGACAGCGGCTGCACCGCCTGCCACAACGGCCCGGCGGTGGGCGACAATTCGTTCCAGAAGATGGGCGTGGTCCAGCCCTACAAAACCAAAAATCCGGCCCAGGGCCGCTATGGCGTGACCAAGGACGAGGCCGACCGCATGGTGTTCAAGGTGCCGACCCTGCGCAATGTGGAACTGACCTATCCCTACTTCCACGACGCCTCGGCCCGCACCCTGACCCAGGCCGTCACCACCATGGGCCGCGTGCAGCTGGGCAAAACCTTCACGCCCAAGGAAAACGCCGAGATCGTCGCCTTCCTGAAAACCCTGACCGGCGATCAGCCCCGGATCATGCTGCCGATCCTGCCGCCCTCGTCCGACAAAACCCCGGCGCCGCAGCCTTTCGGCAAATAACCTTTTAAGACGCTCCGCCCCGGACGGTTGCCGTCCGGGGCTTTTTCGTGCCTCAGCGCACCACGTCGCGGGTGCTCAGATGCACCACCAGGGCGTTGCGATCGCCGTAATGGCCGGGCGGCAGCGGCAGCGGCGAGGCCACCTGGGCGGCGCGGCGGGCACTGGCGGCGATCTCGGCGGCATGGCGGGAGCGGGCGCCGCCGGTGGCCACGCCCCGCGCCTCCAGCACGTTGCCCAGCTTGTCCACCACCAGATAAAGGGTGATCTCCACATCGCCGCCCTCCAGCAGCGACAGATCGAAATTCCAATGCCGGGCGATATAGGCCCGCATGATATCACTGCCGCCGCCATGGCCCCGCCCGCCGCCGCCGGCGGCGCCCCCCGCCGCCGCTCCCTCACCGCCGCCGTCCTGGGCCTCGCGCCAGGGCTGGGCTTTCTGCCGCCGTTCGGCGGCCTTGAGGCGGCTGTAGAAATCATCGGCGGGCGGCTTGGGCGGCGGCGCCTTATGGCGGGGCCGGGCCGCCGCCTTGGGCCGGGGAGCCGGTGCGGGATGGGGGGCCGGCGCCGCCGCCCGCGGCGCCGCCTGTGGCGGCGGCGGCGGCGGGGCCGGGGTGGATTTTGCCGCCGGAGCGGGCGCGGCGGCGGCGCCCGCTCCGGCGGCCCTTTGGGCGGCATGGCCCTGCCCGCTTCCGCCATCGCCCACCAGGGCCACCGCCACCGCCAACTGCGGCGGCGGTGGCGGCGGGGTGAGCGATGGCCCGGCGATCAGCCACCACAGCGCCAGACCGTGCAGCAGCAGCGAACACAGCTCCCCCCAGCCCAGCCGGCGCAGCCAGCCGGGCAGGCGATCGGTGGAAAAACGGGAGGAAGGCCGGTCTTGCATCATACCGGCGAACCATGGCAGATCATCGAGGGGCAGCCAAAGGGGATTTTGTAACGCGCCATGTCAGAGATCACCGCCGAAACCCTGATCCGCGCCTATTGCGCCGGTATTTTTCCCATGGCCGACTCCCGCGACGATCCGCGCCTGTTCTGGGTGGATCCCGAGGAACGCGGCATCCTGCCGCTGGACGGCTTCCACCTGCCGCGCTCGCTGCGGCGCACCATCCGCCGCGCCCCCTTCCAGGTGACCGCCGACACCGCCTTCGCCCGCGTGATGGAAGGCTGCGCCGAGGCCGGGCCGGGGCGGCAGGAAACCTGGATCAACGCGGCCATTCTGGCCCGCTTCCAGGAGCTGCACCGGCTGGGCCTGGCCCATTCGCTGGAATGCTGGCAAAACGGCGCCCTGGTGGGCGGCCTTTATGGCCTGGCCCTGGGCGGGGCCTTTTTCGGCGAAAGCATGTTCAGCCGCGCCACCGATGCCAGCAAAGTGGCCCTGGCGCATCTGGTGGCCGGGCTGATCAAGGGCGGCTATCGCCTGCTCGACACCCAGTTCATCACCGGGCATCTGGCCCGTTTCGGCGCCATCGAGATTCCCCGCGCCCGCTATCATCAGCTGCTGGCGCGGGCCCTGGCCCAGCCGGCCCGCTTTCAGGGCGCCTTGGGCGCCGACGAGGCCTTGTCGCTGCTGTTGAGGCAATCGAGCACCCAGATATCGTAAACCGGATGCTCCAGCGCCGACAGCGCCGGGCTGGAGGCGAACATCCAGCCGCGGAACAGGCTTTCGGCGGCGGCGCCGTTGCGCACCTCCCAGATATCCAGGAAGGCCGCCGCTTCCGGCGTTTCCTCGGGCGGGCGCTTGCGGCAGGTGCGCACAATGATTTCCAGAGTGCCGTAATGCACGGTGCTGCCCACCGGCGCCTCGATGGTCATGACCCGGCCGGTCACCTTGTCCATACCCTGCAGGATGGCGGTATCGAACACCAGATCGGGGGGGCGGGTTTCGCTTTGGCCGCCCAACGGCGCCGGAGTGACGGCGGGCGCGGCGTTTAAGGGTGCCCCGGCGGGGGCGGCGGGCGAGGGTCGCGGCTGGGGGGGCTGCGGCTGGGAAGGTTGCGGCTGCGTGGGCAGCGGCGGCGGCAGCGGCGCCGCCATGGCCGGGCCCTCCGAGGCCCCGTCCGACAGCGACGGCGTTTCCTGCGCCAGGGCCGGGCCGGCCAGCAGCGCCGCCAGCAGCAGGGCGGCGGCGGTCGGCCCCGTCAGGCCGGAAAAACGGCTGGGCGCGCGCATGGCGTCAGGGCGCCGCGGCGGCGCCGGCGGGCTTGGCTGCGGGCTTGGCACCGCCGCCATCGGTGGCCAGGAAGATCACCTTGCCCACCATTTCCTCCAGCGACTCGTAATTCTTGGTGTGAACGATGCTGCCGCCGGCGGCGATGGTCTCGTGGCTGTGGCCGGGCATCAGCTTCAGGAACTTTCCGCCCAGCAGGCCTTCGGAATCCACCGTCGCCTCGGTATCCACGGGCAGGTGGATCTTGGGCATGATCGACATGGTGACCACGGCGTTGAAGGTGACAGGATCGATCTTCTGATCCAGCACCGTGCCCACCTTGATGCCGTTGATGCGCACATCGGCGCCGGTGGCCAGGCCGCCCACGCTGGTGAAGGCCGCCGAGATCTTGTAGCCCTTCACCGTGCCGAGATCGGCCTGGGAATAGGCGAACACCAGGAAGAAGCCGGCCACCAGCAGGACCACCGCCCCCATGATGGTTTCGATCAGATTCTTACCCATGGTTCTTTATTCCTTAAAGCCACGGCGCGCCGTCAGCGCGGCGTGGCGGCTTGCTGTTTGGCGCGATTGGATTCGCCCTGGGCGATGATCTGTTCCAGCAGATCCAGAACATTGACCGAATCCTGCGTGGCGTCGAACGACTGGCCGGGTTTCAGATTGGCCTCGTCGCCGCCCGGCACGATGGCGATGAACTTGGCGCCCAGCAGACCATCGGTACGGATCACCGCCGCGCTGTCGTCGGGCACCTGCACATCGGGGCGCAGGCGCAGGGTGAGCACGGCGCGGAACTGGCCATCCAGCGTCTGGCGCACCACCTTGCCCACCGACACCCCCGACAGGCGGATATCGCTGCCGATGCCGACGCCGTCGGCCTTGTTGAAGCGGGCCTGAAGGTTGTAGCCCTCCATGCCGCCCTCGCGGCCGGGGCGGTAGGCCATCCCCAGCACCAGGGCGCCCAGCAGCAGCACACAGGCACCGATAAGGGTTTCTTTTTGTCGGCTGGCGAGCACGGCGTTCGTCCTAACCCCGGCGCCTTAAGGCTGCCAGGCCTGATAGTCGCCGGTGGCGCGGGCGCGCTGCCCGCCCTTCAGATCGTGGCCCGCCGGCAGATAGGCCTGGGCGGTGCCGGTGGCATTGGCCTTGTGCTCGGCGATCCAGGGCTTTTCGGGCGAAGGCTGCAACGGCGCATCGACGGTGTAATGCAGCCAGGCATGCCATTCGGCCGGCACGCGCGAGCCCTCGACCACTCCATTATACAGCACCCAGCGGCGGGCGCGGCGGCCGCGCACGGCGCGGCGCTCCACATAGTAGCGGTTACCCTGGGCGTCGGAGCCAACATACTGCCCCTTGAGCCAAGTGAACAGCAACGTGCCAATGCTCATCTCTAAGTGTCCTTCACCACGCGGTCGGAACTTGATCTTCGAGGGGCGAATATGGCAAATGCCGGCAACAGCGTCCAGAGGCATGGCGCCGCGCCACCGTTTTTTATCCCCGCCAGCCAGCCCATGCGGCGGTTTTTGGCGGTTTTCCGCGCCCTCGCACATTTTCCCGCCCACACATTCTATTGACAGTGTGATCACGGTCACACACCAGATGATGTGTTTCGGATGCGGAAAGAATCGAAAATGTCATTGAACCGCGCCGTCCGCTGACATACCGTGTCTGCCTGTTCCGCACGGCTACACAAGATATTGTGCGCTCCGCCGCAATCCCCCCAGGGCATGGCCCCGAGGGAATGGGGGGTGGCGAGAAGGCGCCGGTGTCGCTGTGCGGTTCCCATACCATTTTCGCATTCGGGGTGAAGGAATATGCGCTTCCAACGTCAGTTCACGACCGCCGGTCAGTCTCCCTACGACGGCATCGGCTTCCGGACCACCTCTTCCGAAATCCGCAATCCCGATGGTTCGGTCGTGTTCGCCCAGAGCGACATCGAGGTTCCCTCCGACTGGTCGCAGGTGGCCTGCGACGTTCTGGCCCAGAAATATTTCCGCCGCGCCGGCGTGCCGGCGGCCGAGGCCCTCTCCCCCGTGCGGGAAGAGGGCGTACCGGCCTGGCTGTGGCGCAAAACCCCCGCCGAAGCCGCCGAAAAAGGCCGCGAAAACTCGGCCAAGCAGGTGTTCGACCGCCTGGCCGGCACCTGGACCTATTGGGGCTGGAAGGGCGGCTATTTCGACAGCGAGGCCGACGCCGAAACCTTCTACGACGAAATGCGCTACATGCTGTGCCAGCAGATGGGCGCCCCCAACAGCCCGCAGTGGTTCAATACCGGCCTGCACTGGGCCTACGGCATCGACGGCCCCGGCCAGGGCCATTCCTATGTGGATTGGAAAACCGGCCAGCTGGTGCGCTCGGACAGCGCCTATGAGCATCCCCAGCCGCATGCCTGCTTCATCCAGTCGATCAACGACGATCTGGTGAACGAAGGCGGCATCATGGATCTTTGGGTGCGCGAGGCCCGCCTGTTCAAATACGGCTCGGGCACCGGCACCAACTTCTCCAACCTGCGCGGCGAGGGCGAGCGCCTGTCGGGCGGCGGCCGCTCCTCGGGCCTGATGAGCTTTCTGAAGATCGGCGACCGTGCCGCCGGGGCCATCAAATCGGGCGGCACCACCCGCCGCGCCGCCAAGATGGTGGTGGTGGACGCCGACCATCCGGATATCGAGAAGTTCATCGGCTGGAAGGTGCAGGAGGAACAGAAGGTGGCGGCCATGGTGGCCGGCTCGCGTCTGGCCAACCAGGCCCTGAACGCGGTGATGGCCGCCTGCCGCGCCTGGGACGGCGCCGCCGACGCCGAGGAGCGCTGGACCCCCAAGGCCAACAAGGGCCTGAAGAAGGCCGTGCTGGAGGCCCGCAAGCTTCAGATTCCGGAAAACTACATCCAGCGGGTGATTCAGTTCGCCCGCCAGGGCTATACCGAGATCCTGTTCCCGGTTTACAACACCGATTGGGATTCCGAGGCCTATCTCACCGTTTCCGGCCAGAACTCCAACAACACCGTGCGCGTGACCAACGCCTTCCTGCAAAAGGTGCTGGACGACGGCGACTGGGAGCTGATCCGCCGCACCGACGGCAAGGTGGCCAAGAGCATCAAGGCCCGCGAGCTGTGGGAACAGATCGGCGAGGCCGCCTGGGGCTGCGCCGATCCCGGCCTGCAGTTCGACACCACCATCAACGAATGGCACACCTGCCCGGAGTCGGGGCGCATCAATGCCTCGAACCCCTGCTCGGAATACATGTTCCTGGATGACACCGCCTGCAATCTGGCCTCGCTGAACCTGATCGCCTTCCGCAGGGCCGATGGCGGCTTCGATATCGAAGGCTACAAGCATGCCGTGCGCCTGTGGACGGTGGTGCTGGAAATCTCGGTGATGATGGCCCAGTTCCCGGCTCCCGAGATCGCCCGCCTGTCCTACGAGTTCCGCACCCTGGGCCTGGGTTACGCCAATATCGGCGGCCTGTTGATGGCCTCGGGCATGGCCTACGACAGCGACGTGGGCCGCGCCTACGCCGCCGCCCTGACCGCCATCATGACCGGCGTTTCCTACGCCACCTCGGCCGAGATGGCCAAGGAGCTGGGGGCCTTCCCCGGCTATGCCAAGAACGCCGACGCCATGCTGCGGGTGATCCGCAACCACCGCCGCGCCGCCTACGGCATGACCGGCGGCTACGAGGCCCTGTCGGTGCTGCCGGTGCCGCTGGACGCCGAGAACTGCCCCGACGACGCCCTGGTGAGCGCCGCCCGCGAAGGCTGGGACGAGGCCCTGCGCCTGGGCGAGGAATTCGGCTTCCGCAACGCCCAGGCCTCGGTGATCGCCCCCACCGGCACCATCGGCCTGGTGATGGACTGCGACACCACCGGCATCGAGCCCGATTTCGCCCTGGTGAAGTTCAAGAAGCTGGCCGGCGGCGGCTATTTCAAAATCATCAACCGCATGGTGCCGCAGGCCCTGGAAACCCTGGGCTACAACGCCGCCGATGTGGAAGAGATCGTGCGCTACGCCGTGGGCCACGGCACCTTGAAGGGCGCCCCGCACATCAACCACGACAGCCTGCGCGCCAAGGGCTTCACCCCGGAGGCCCTGGAACGGGTGGAACAGGCGGTGGTGAACGCCTTCGACATCAAGTTCGTCTTCAATAAATACACCCTGGGCGAACAGTTCTGCACCGACGTGCTGAACTTCACCCCGGCCCAGCTCGACGATCTGTCGTTCGACATGCTGGTGGCCCTGGGCTTCTCGAAGGCCCAGGTGGACGAGGCCAACACCTACGTGACCGGCGCCATGACCCTGGAAGGCGCCCCCTTCCTCAAGGCCGAGCATCTGCCGGTGTTCGATTGCGCCAGCCCCTGCGGCAAGCTGGGCAAGCGCTTCTTGTCGGTGGACAGCCACATCAAGATGATGGCCGCCGCCCAGCCCTTCATTTCCGGCGCCATTTCCAAAACCATCAACATGCCCAATTCCGCCACGGTGGAAGACTGCAAGAGCGCCTATATGGCCTCGTGGCAGCTGGGCCTGAAGGCCAACGCCCTCTACCGCGACGGTTCGAAGCTGAGCCAGCCGCTGCAGGCCGCCCTGCTGGACGATGCCGGTGATCTGGCCGACGACGTGGCCGAGCGCCCCGCCGCCGCCGCCCGCGCCGAGATCGTGGCCGAGCGCATCGTGGAGCGGGTGATCGCCGCCCAGCGCCGCAAACTGCCCGACCGCCGCAAGGGCTATACCCAGAAGGCCATCGTGGGCGGGCACAAGGTTTATGTGCGCACCGGCGAATACGAGGACGGCAAGCTGGGCGAGATCTTCATCGATATGCACAAGGAAGGCGCCGCCTTCCGCGCCATGATGAACAATTTCGCCATCGCCATCTCCATCGGCCTGCAGTACGGCGTGCCGCTGGAAGAGTTCGTGGAAGCCTTCACCTTCACCCGCTTCGAGCCTTCGGGCATGGTGGAAGGCAACCAGACCATCAAGATGTCGACCTCGATCCTCGACTACATCTTCCGCGAACTGGCCATCTCCTACCTGGGCCGCAACGATCTGGCCCATGTAACCCCGCCCGACCTGACCCCCGACAGCCTGGGACGCGGCAACCATGAAGGCAACCTGCCCGCCCCCAGCCTGGGCTCGATGGTGGAACGGCTGGCCAGCCGCGGCTATATGCGCTCGTCGAACCTGCTGGTGCTGAAAGGCGGCTCCGGCTCGGCCACCACCACCGGCCTGACCTCCGCCGCCGCCACCGCCGCCAACACGGCCCTGGAACAAACCACCGTGGCCCTGGACCCCACCAGCCTGATCCAGGAGTTCGACACCCGCTCGGAACAGATCCGCGAAGCCCGCATGAAAGGCTACGAAGGCGACGCCTGCGGCGAATGCGGCAACTTCACCCTGGTGCGCAACGGCACCTGCATGAAGTGCAACACCTGCGGCAGCACCAGCGGCTGCTCGTAAGGGATGGGGGCGCTGTTATTTATTGTGAAACGCAGCGAAACTCGCCGCAGGACGCGGTAAAGCTGCCGCAAACGAACCAACTGGACGCCGCACCCTTCGGGGTGCGGCGGAAAGCCGCAGAAATCTGCCCCGGCTGGCCGCAGCACGGCCTACGGCGGCGGATTTCTTCCATCCGTTCACTCTGATGTTCAATGTCTCCCTGGCCGCAGTGTTGGAAACGACCGCATGCAAGATGAAGGTAGAGAGCTCCTTGAAGTTCGCGCATGTGCTCAGCAAGTCCTACACTGGGCAGTGTATCGGACTAACCTCGGACAAGTTCCTGGCGGGTGGCGAAATCGCCTTGCCAACGCAGCTTTCACGTTGGCACTGGATCTCTTGAATGGCATGACCGTGTTGGCCGACCAGAAAGCCAATAGTGCAATCGTCTCGCTTCTACGCCCTCTGGTGGAAGCATATGCACTGGGTGTCTGGAGAGCCGGCCGGGTTTGTTTGGACAGGAATCGGCGAAAGATAAGTGGATCCTCTGCCGATTGTTTTCCCGAGGTGCCGATTTCTCAGCGTCACGCCGGGAGCCCGTAGGGCGACCAGAGTGACGCTG